>Ga0335084_10006109_pt1 | contig 11943 bp, 8 predicted proteins | sample Lox_Sample_44_FD_206721 | JGI IMG/M metagenome (GOLD analysis project Ga0335084, IMG submission 206721) | Soil microbial communities from Loxahatchee National Wildlife Refuge, Florida, United States - Lox_Sample_4.4 | ecosystem: Environmental > Terrestrial > Soil > Wetlands | place: USA: Florida...
ACGATGTACGGCGAGGAGATGGGGCGGCGCGGCATCGCGCCGTTATAGCACAGTGCCTGCTCCAGGCGATGCCGCAGCGTCTGCAGCAGCCGGCTGCGCGCGGTAACATGCTCCCGGGCGCAGACGAGGGAGATCACGCCGATGAGCAGAATCAGCAAGGTCGAAGTACACGTGTTCCAGTTCGACGCCATCAACCTCGGGCTCGCGGGCGGCGGGGGCGGCGTAGGCGCGCTCGGCTTTGCGCGCGGATCGAAGGTGCGGCTCACCAAATATGCCGTCGTGCTCGCAACCGACAACGGGTTGCGCGGCGAGTACGTCACACACTGGGTCGGCTCGGCCTCCGCGCTGGGGCAGACCCTGATGCTCGCGCCGTATCTCATCAGGCGGGAGGCCGAGGAGCGAGAAGGCATCTACGACGACCTCAAGCGCGAGGCGCGCCAGTTCGACCACATGGGCCACGGCCCGCTCGACATCGCGCTGTGGGACCTGGCAGGCAAGAAGCTCGGCGCCTCGATCTGCGAGCTGCTCGGTGGCCACCGCAAGCGTCTTCCCGCATATGCGAGCACATACATGGGCGACCACAACGGCGGGCTCGCCACCAAGGAGGCCTACGCCGACTTCGCGCAGCAATGTCTCGAGATCGGTTATCGTGCGTACAAGATCCATGGCTGGAACGAGGGCGACAAACGCGCCGAGGCGCAGAACCTGCTCCATGTGCGCGAGCGGGTCCGCGACCGGATGGAGCTGATGATCGACCCCGCCTGCCAGCTGCGCACCTTCGCGGACGCGCTCTACGTGGGGCGCGCCTGCGACGAGGCGGACTACTTCTGGTACGAGGACCCGTTCCGCGACGCCGGTACCTCGGCGTTCGCGCATCGGAAGCTGCGCGAGATGATCAAGACCCCTCTGCTACAGACCGAGCACGTACGAGGAGTGGAGCCGAAGGCAGACTTCGTCATCGCCGGCGGGACCGACTTTGTGCGGGTCGATCCCGAGTATGACATGGGGATCACGGGTGCCATGAAGATCGCGCATCTCGCCGAAGCGATGGGCCTGGACGCGGAAGTGCACGCCTGCGGCCCGGCTCACCGCCATTGCATGGCGGCGATGCGCAACAGCAACTATTACGAGGTGGCGCTGGTGGGACCCGATTGCCCGAACGCGGTGCCACCCGTGTATAAGTGCGGCTACACCGACCAGCTAGACTGCGTGGACAAGGATGGATGCGTGAGCGTGCCCGACGGCCCCGGGCTCGGAGTGCAGTACGACTGGGAGTTCATCGCCAAGAACCGGATCGCGCTGCACGAGTTCAAATGACACCGTCGCGAGTGAACGGCGAAGAGGAGGCGCCTTTCGACGGATGAGGCAGCGGGCGCGGCCCGCATGTGACGGGACTGCGCGCTCCCGTTCGGCATGACGGTGTCGCGCCCGTCACGCCTGGGGTCAGTGGAGCTGGTCCGGGGGGACCGGCGCGATGGGCAGCGCCACGACCTCGATGCCTTCCTCGCGCAGGTCCTCGACCTCCTGCTTGGAGGCCTGTCCGCGGATCGGGCGTTGGGGTGCTTCGCCATAGTAGATCTGCCGCGCTTCCTCCGGGAAACGCTCGCCGACATCCTCGGTATTCTTGATCACGTACTCGATCACTTTGGCGCGCAGCTTGGCCATGAAGTCGGGGCTGCCGGTGACAGCAGTCTCCTTGGTGGGCTCGAGCCGCGGCATGTTGACGTACGGGGCACTGGGTAGCCTGGCCACGGCCGACGAGCCGCACACCGGGCAGGAAAGATGTCCGGCCCCGCTCTGATGCTCGAACGCCTCTGGCGAGGTGAACCAGCCTTCGAACCGGTGCGCGTTTTCGCACGAAAGATCGTAGACGACCACTCTGGCACCTGCTGTGGATGGGGCTTTTGGCGCGAGTCTAGGGTCCCTGGGCCGCGAGCGCAAGTGCCCGCGGAGCTTTGACAATTTGACTCTTGACAGCGCCTCGGAGTTGAGCTTCCCGCGGTCCGCGCCGGTTACATCGGTAACGCTGTGCAGACGGGAAGATCGGCATCCTTGTCTACCGCCACCACTTCGATTCATTCCGGTCACGGACGGAACACCACGACGGCATGCTGCTCGCTGATCTGACGCAGACATCACGCCGCGTAGCGGAGACCAGCCGGCGCTCGGAAAAGATCGCTGCGCTGGCGGAGTGCCTGCGGCGGCTCGCTCCGGACGAGATCGCGATCGCGGTGGCGTTCCTCACCGGGGAGACGCTGCAGGGCCGGCTCGGGATCGGGCCCTCCACGATCGCCCAGGCGCGGCCCGACGCCGCCGCGCCCTCCGCCACACTCAGTTTGATCGATGTGGATCGAATCCTACGGGCGCTCGCAGCCACGGCAGGAGCGGGCTCCGCCACGGCGCGCCAGCGCCAGTTGACCGAGCTGCTGGCGCGCGCGACCGGGCCAGAGCAGGAATTCATCACGCGGCTGCTGTACGGCGAGCTGCGCCAGGGCGCGCTCGAGGGCGTGATGTTGAAAGCAATCGCGCGCGCGGCGCAAGTGCTGCTGTCACAGGTACGGCGCGCGTCGATGCTGGCCGGCTCGGTCCCGGTCGTTGCTCAGGCAGCGCTGACCGAAGGCGCTGCCGGCCTGCAGCGGTTCTCGCTACGGCTGTTCCAACCGCTGCTCCCCATGCTGGCACAGCCGGCACGGGACGTCGACGATGCGCTCAGCCAGCTCGGCGTCGCCGCCTTCGAATGGAAGTTGGATGGCGCCCGCGTGCAAGTGCACAAGTCCGGCGACGAGGTGCGGGTGTACAGCCGCGGCCTCAACGACGTGACCGCCGCCGTGCCGGAAATCGTCGAAGCCGTGCGCCCGCTGCCGGTCCGCGCCCTGGTGCTCGACGGGGAGACGATCGCACTGCGATCGCAGGGACGCCCGCAGCCGTTTCAGGTCACGATGCGCCGCTTCGGCCGCAAGCTCGACGTCGACGCGATGCGCCGCGAGCTGCCGCTGCAAGTGTTTTTCTTCGACGCCCTGCGCCGCGATGATGAGGACCTCATCGACCGCCCTGCGGCGGAGCGCTTCGACGCGCTGGTCGAGACGTTGCCGAGCGGGTTACGCATCCCGCGGCTCACCACGGCAGACACGGCGGCGGCGCAGACCTTCCTCGCGGAGGCGTTGGCACGGGGCCATGAAGGGGTCATGGCCAAGTCGCTCGACGCTCCGTATGAGGCGGGCAGCCGCGGCAGCGGCTGGCTCAAGATCAAACAGGCCCACACCTTGGACCTGGTGGTCCTCGCCGCAGAGTGGGGGCACGGCCGCCGGCGCGGATGGCTTTCCAACCTGCACTTGGGGGCGCGAGACCCGGCCGCCGATGCCTTCGTCATGCTAGGCAAGACCTTCAAGGGGCTCACCGATGAGATGCTCGCCTGGCAGACGAAGACATTGCTCGACCTCGAGGTGTCGCGCGACGCGTGGACGGTCTACGTGCGGCCCGAACTGGTGGTGGAGGTCGCCGTCAGCGAAATCCAGGAGAGCCCGCAGTATCCCGGCGGCCTGGCGTTACGCTTCGCGCGCGTGAAGCGGTATCGCACGGACAAACGGCCGGAGGAAGCAGACACGATCGACATGGTGCGGCGACTCTTCGCGGCCCAAGTGAGCCGCACGGTCTGAGTAAGACGACTCAGCTGGGCAGCGCGGCGAGCAGTCGGGACAAGAACGCCTCGTGATTCCAGACGTGGTCGCCGCGGGTCAGACCCAGGCGCACGACGACCAGGCCACGGCTCGGGATCACGCTCACGAACTGGCCCTCGTGACCGACGACGTGAAACGAATCCGCCGGAAGAGCGGTCGGATTGAGGCTGTCGAACGGAGGCGGCACCTTCAGCCACAGGTGTGCACCGAAATCGTGGCGCGCGGACTGCGGCGTAAGCGTAGCCATGTAGCGCACCCATCCCGGCGGCAGGATGCGCTGTCCGCGCCACATGCCGTCTTGCAGCAGCAGCTGCCCGAACCGTGCCCAGTCACGCAGACTCGCATACATGAACGAGGAGGTCACGAACAGACCCGAAGCGTCGGGCTCGAGCACCGCGTGCCGCATGCCGATGCGTTCGAATAGCGCACGGCGCGGGTACTGCAGATAATCCTGCTCGCTTCCGCCTACGGCCGCCCGCATCACGCGCGCCAGGATGTTGCTCGTGCCGCTGGAGTAGGCCCAGTGCGTCCCGGGCGCAAATTCAACAGGCTTGTCGATGGCATATGCCGCGCCGCCTGGCCGGGCATAGAGCATCAGCGCCACGTCTGCTAGCGGATCGTTGTACCGTTCGGTGAAGCGCAACCCGCTCGTCATCCGCAACAGCTCGTCGAGCGTGATCTGCGCGCGCTGGTCTCCCGAACCCGCCCATTCCGGCAGCAGCGCCGTGCGGGCGACGGACAGCTTCCCGTCCCGAACTAGGGTGCCGATCAGCGCCGCGGCCACGCTCTTGGTCATGGACCAGCCGAGCAGCGGCATATCCGCGGCGAAGCCCTGGGCATAGCGCTCGGCGAGGATGTGCCCGTCGCGCATCACGATGACCGCACGGGTCCGGCGCAGGTGTTCCGAGCTCGGTTCCGTGAACGCCTCGTCGACCACCGCCTGAAGTGTGGCCGCATCGACGGAGCGGTCGGGTCGGCCAACCGGCAGCTCATCCGAATCGATTTGCGCAGGCCCGCTGGCAGAGCTCGTGTCCGGCAACCGCGTGCGACGGAGCTCCTCCGGGGTCGTGCCGATCGCGAGCGTGCAACCCAACGCTGGGCGGTACTGTGCCTGGCGTCGCGCGAACCCGAGAAAGGTGGCGGTGGCGAGCTGCCCGCCTCTGTCGAGGGACGGCGACACCGCCTTCAGCAGCGGGTGATTCTCGGCCAGAATATCGATGCGCACGACCTCCTCGACGGGCCGCCCCGAGACGAATACCCCGGAACACAGCGTCTTGGCCGCATACGCCGTTCCGATCGGCGCGAGCAGACAGAGGAGGTAAATGCCCCATGCGATGCCAGCCGCAGCGATGCCGGCGGTCGCGATCAGAGCAAGCCGGAGAGGGGAGCGGCGCGTCATGGAATGGATGCGAGGGCGGAGGAAGCATGATCTCCGATTCGCGGCCGCCGAACAAGAATGCGCATGGATGGGGACCCGCAGTCAGCCTTGTCCCGACCTAAAGCAGAGCCTGCCCGATCAGGGCGATAATCCCCGTGATCTGCGCTCGGTGCTAGACAACAGCCCTGCGCCCGAGCGAGGGTCTAGACCAGCACAGCCGCCCGGCGCTGGCACGGACGAGAACCGCCCCTGCACGGGACCCAACCAGACAAGGAGATGCCATGACTACGCTGCTCGTCCCGGTGGACGGATCCCCCTGCTCCGACCGCGCGGTGGAGCATGCCAGTCAGCTCGCACGCGAGCTGCCCGCAGCCGACATCCACCTGCTCAACGTTCAGCCCCGCATCTTCTCCGAGCCTAGCCTGGTGTTCCTGCCCGCCGACCGGCTCGACAGCTATTACTATGCACAGAGCGAGAAGGCGCTCGCTTCCGCGGAGAAGCTTCTGCGGCAGGCCGGGGTCGACTTCACCGTCCATCGCTCGGTGGGACAGCCGGCGGAGGAGATCGTCGCCAAGGCACAGGAACTGCGTGCCGACGCGATCGTGATGGGCACGCATGGCCATGGCAAGCTGGCCGGGATGCTGGTCGGATCTGTGGCACTCAAGGTGCTGCACCTCTCGCCCATCCCGGTCACACTCGTGCGCGCGCCGCCCGCCACCGGTGTTCCCGGCCCGACAGGGATGCCGTGAGCGAGCAGCCCCGTCAGCCGTCGCGAGCGAGTCATCGGGGCCATGCGCTCACTCACCCCAGTCGCCATCGTGTAGGCGATGCTCCTGCTGATCTTTGGACTGCGACGGCACTACCCCTGCGCCAAATCGATCTCAATGTTTCAAGTGCTCGTCGAACCATTGGATCGCGAGGCGAGTGGCCTGCTCGCGCGCTTCCCGGTAGATCCCGTAGTGCGAGATGTTCGGGATCAGGACGTAGCGCTTCGGCTCTGCAGCACGTTGGTACGCCAGCTCGGCGTGTTGCTTGTTGTCGAACAGCTCTTCGTTCTCTGCGACGATGAAGAGCATGGCGCAGGCCTTGATCTTGGACACGTCTTCCACCGGCGCGTAGCGCAGAAACTTCTCCCGGATCGGCGCGCCCTGAAGGTTGCCGATCTCTCTTGCCCGCGGCGCCGGATAGGCGAGCTCGCCGTGGGCCCGTGCTGTTCCGCTGGTATAGGCAGCGCTCAGGCTCGGCGCTGAAAACCGGTCGATTGGCTGTCCCATGTAGCCTACCTGACTCACGAGCGCCTTCACGCGCGGGTCTCGCGCCGCCACGTACACGACCAACCCGCCTGAAAAGCTGGTCCCCCACAGCCCGATGCGGCTCCCGTCGACCATGCGCTCGCCCATCGCCCAGTGGATCACGTTGAAGATGTCCTCCGCCTGATCCAGGGGGTCCACCATCTCGCGGAGCTCCAGCACCTCAGCCGTGAAGCGCTGGCCGTTCTTCTGGGACGCTTCCGGTGTCGGGCCGGCGAGGATGACTTTCGAATCGCTTTCGCCCCAGCCGCGATAGTCGAAGGCGATCACCAGATAGCCCGCGGCAGCAAACGCTGTCGCTTGTGCCCGGAGCATCGCCGCCGTCCCTCCCCAGCCGTGGGACATGATGATCGTGGGGAGCGCGTGGCCTTCGAGCGCTTTGGCATAGTAGAGCTTGGCACTCATCCGCACACCCTCGCTCCGGATGTCGGCGTTGCGCTGGACCACCTCATCGAGGCCGCTCCGCTGTAGATCGCTCGGTTGCGCATGGACAGGCAGCGCAAGTACCGCCATCAAGACGATGGCCGCCAGACGAGCGATCCGGTCGAAATTCACGCGTTCCTCCTATCGCGCGTCGTCCTCGCGGTGAAGCCTGCAAAGCATACCAAATGTGGCTCTGCCGTCGCGCTACGCGGGAGAGCATCGCCGCAAGGGCAGCACGAGTGACGGATTGCGGTCTTTCCGGGCAGGTCAGTCCGGGTCGGGGTGAAACAGCCGGTCGAGCACCTCGCCGAGCGCCTCTACGGTGTTGGGCTTGAGGATGAGGTCTCGGATCCCGATCCGAGCCGCGACGTCCTGGTCTTCCGGCCGGAGATAGCCGGAGGTCATCACGATCGGTAGGTCGGGGCGCAACTGCCGCAGCGCGCGCGCCAGATCGAACCCGGACATCCCGGGCATGGACAGATCGGCGACCGCCACATCGACCGCTCGCGGTTCCGACCGAAACCATTCCAACGCTCGTGACGGATCGCTGAAGCCGGTCACCCTATAGCCCCGGCGCCGCAGTGCTCGCGTGACGAGCAGCACCAACGCCTCCTCGTCATCGACATACAGCACGCGCTCGCTGCGTTCGGGCGAGGATTTGCGTCGCACCGTCCTGGCGTCGGCAACCGTCTCCTCCACGGCCGGGAGATAGACCCGGAACGTCGCGCCTGCTCGGGGCTCGCTCTGTACGGTGATCGCTCCCCCATAGCTCCGCACGATGCCGTGCACGGCTGAAAGCCCCAGCCCCGTACCTTGTCCCGGCGGCTTGGTGGTGAAAAACGGATCGAAGATGCGCTCCAGGGTGGCCCGGTCCATGCCGCAGCCGCTGTCGCGTACCGTCAGCCGCGCATAGCGCCCCTCGTGCAGATCCGTGGACGTGGCTGCAAGCTCCCCCGCTACGCTCAATGCGTCCAACGCAACCGCGATCGAACCCCCGCGGTCGCCGATGGCGTAGGCGGCGTTGGTCAGAAGGTTCATGATGATCTGATGGACTTGCGTAGGATCCACGGCAACGGCCGGAATGTTGTGAGCGAAGTCGGTCCGGATCTCGATCACCGCGGGGAGAGTGGAGCGAAGTAGCTGCAGCGCTTCCCGGATCACCGGCTCCAGCTGCACGACTATGCGCCGTGGCTCGCTCTGACGTGTGAAGGCGAGGATGCGCCGCACGAGATCGGCAGCACGAGCGCTGGCCTTGGCGATCTCGGCCAGCTGCTCTTGCACCGGATGATCGGCGGACAAATCGGCGGCGGCCAGATTGGTGTTACCGCTGATCGCGAGCAGCAGGTTGTTGAAGTCGTGCGCGATTCCGCCAGCCAGCGTACCGAGCGCTTCCATCTTCTGCGAACGGCGCAACGACTCTTCGCCCCGCTTTCGATCAGTGATGTCGCGGTTCGTTTCCAACACGAGCGGCCGGCTTGCCGGGGTACGCACCAGCCGCTGGCGGCTCTCCACGTCGATCATGGAGCCCGAGCGTGTACGCTGCCGTAGCTCGCCGCGCCAGGCGCCCGTGCGCGACAGCTCGGCTTTTTGTACCTCGAGTCCAGCGGGGTGCTCGGTCTGCAGGAGCTCGTGACTCACGCGGCCGATCGCCTCTGCGGCTGCGTACCCGTACATCCGCTCCGCACCCTGATTCCAGAACGTGATCGTGCCATCGGCGTCGCGCACGAGGATTCCGTCGAAGGAGATCTCCAGCAGGTTCGCCTGGCGCTGGATCGCCTCCTCCGCGCGTTTGCGGTCCGTCACATCGATGAGAAATCCATTCCACAGCGTGCCGCCGTCCGGCTCACGCGCGGGAGCCTGGTATGCCTCGACCCAGACCTCACCCCGATCAGGATTCCGTACCCGCCAAGCGTGTCGCCACGGCTGCAGCGATCGCGCCGACTCGGCTAGGCTCACACGCAGCCTCTCGCGGTCGTCTGGATGCGCCAGGGCCATCGCCGCCGCGGCGTCGTCCACCACCTGCTCCGGCTGCAGGCCGAAGATATCCGCGATCTGCGGGCTGGCATACGGGAAGCACGATGTCCCGTCTGGGCGCATCCGGAACGCAACGATGGCCCCTGGTGCGGTGTCCGCGATGACGGCGAGCCGTTCCTGCAGAGCGAGCTTCTCGCGCAGCGCCGCTTCCGTCGCGTACTCCTGGGTACGATCACGGAACACCACCACCAAGCCCTCCACGGTTCCGTCAGGCTGGACGATCGGGGCACCGCTGTCGCCGACAGGAATGCGCCGGCCATCCTTGGTCACCAGGAGCGTGTCCGGGGCGAGATGCACTGCGCCTTTGGATCGCCGGACGGAGTCCGCCCAGTTGGCGATCGGTTGGCCGGTCTGCGCGTTGACCAGGTGGAAGATCGAATCTACCGCTCGGCCCTCGGCCTCCTGAGTCGCCCATCCCGTAAGGCTGGCCGCCGCGGGGTTGAGGAAGGTCACGCGGCCGAGCACGTCGGTGGTCACCACACCGTCCCCGATGCTCGCCAACGTCACCGCCCGCAGCCGGTCGTTCGCTTCGGCTTTGCGACCGGACCGTTGCAGCAGTTCTGTCATGACGCTCACAAGCGTGCCGGCGGCCAGCAGAGTAAGCCACTGCACGCTATGCAGGAGGCTGGCGATCCGGAACGAGTCGCTCGGCGGCAGGTAGTAGCTTGCACCCAGCCCGGCAATGGCAGTGGCGGCGAGTCCGGGCCCCACGCCGCCTATGTATGCGCTGAGACTGATCGGGATCAGGAGCAACACCAGTGCCGGATCTGCGCCGAACTCCGGCTCCAGCACCACGCGCAGGATCAAGGCACTCCCCGTCAGTACGGCCGCCGCGGGATATGCCAGCCACATCGGCTGTCGCCGGCCCAACAGCGGCCGCGGCGCGATGCCATGAGCATTAGGGGGCCGCCTCTTCCTCCAAAGTTCCGCGTAATGGATCACACCGCTGCATCGGCAGGTGAGAGCAGGAAGGCGTTATACCAAAACAGTCTGACATGACCTTGACGACGCTCCGCGCCTCGCTCTCGGCGTGCCTTGCCGGGGCGCTCAGCGTGCGGGGATGCTCTCCCGGGCCTCGACAAACCGGTGCACATCGCTGGCCATCTCCCGAAGCAGGCCGCAAGCTGACGGTGAGTTTACGGACTCGGCTGGAAACACTCGCCTCCTGATCTCGCGGTTGTAGCCAACGCACACTCGTCAGATCGACGCGTCGGACAGATGCGGCCCAGCACTCCGCTCAATCGGGCCTGGATGCGCCGCACACGACGGCGTTCTGCTGCCAACGCCACGAGCCGCCAGAAGTCGGTCGCCGTATCTCGACCGGCATGCGCTCGAGACGCTCTGCTGCGCGAGGTCAGCGATCAACGAGCGCTGGCGGCGCTCAGGAGAATGGCGCAGACAGCCGCGGTTTCGGTGATCGCAGCGCTAGGGATTCGCCTTCAGGTACAGGATGATCTTGCGGCGAATCTCCGGGTCCGGTTGCTTGTAGAACATGTAGACGCCCGCGACCCAGGCCTGCGGGTTGGTGATCCACACGTCCAGCGCCGCGTCGTTCCACTCCATTCCCGCCAGGTTCTTGAGGAACACCGCCGAGTACTCGTATCCATTCGCGGTGCCGGCCGGCCGCCCATAGACACCCCGCAAGTTCGGTCCAAACGGCGGCGCGAAAGCGATCGGGCCGCTCGGTGGCGCACCTGCTGCGGGCGACACACCGTTCCTCGCCGTGATGGTCGAGCTCCAGATCGGATCAGCGGGCACATCCACCAGCGTCGATCCGCCGGACTGCCCCAATGCCAGCCGCAGGGGCCGCGGCCGTAGCGGGCCGTACGCGTGGCCGCGCCCCTCGGACGGCGACACGCTGCCGTGGCAGATCTTGCACTGTGCGATGTAGAGCCTTTCCCCGGCCGCCAGATCGCTGTCCTCGGCCTTGACGCTCATCGCGACGGTCAACACTACGAACAAAGCAGCGCCTGCAGTCTTAGAGCACATTTTCTCCCTCCTCCTCTCGGCCTTGCTGAGCTGCGCAAGAGCAAGCCCGCTCCGCGCTTTCATCGGACAAACCTAGCCACTCGGCGCGCGAAAAGCCTTGACCTGGATCAAGGTCTCGGACACCTGTGTCGAGGCGCTCAGCGCCGCAGCGGTGTCGCGCGATTCTGTCTGGCCACGTCGTGCCGGAGTGGCGACGAGGAGCCGTCGCGACTGCACGTGATCCGCGCGGCCCCCAGCGGTGCGCGCCGCTCGGCTTGACAGCGGCGCGATAGCGCCGTGATAGTGTCGGCATGATCCTGCACGCGCGGCTGCGGCCGGCATCGCAGGCGCACAACATCGATCTCGGGGAGGAGCATGAAGCTTCGACACCTTTGCGTGCCGGCACTGCTGCTCGCCGCGACTGCGCTGGGCAGTCAGGCGGCGGAGCTCACGCTGCGCTTCGGTACGCCCTTCGTCACCAACAGCAATCTGCACAAGGCGATGGAGAGATTCGCCGAGATCGTCGCGCGCGACAGCGGGGGCAAGATCAAAGTGCAAGTGTATGCGGACAGCCAGATCGGAGACATCCAGCAGCTCATCGCGGGCATGCAGCTCGGCACGGTCGACATGGCCTATCTCGGGGTGGGGAACTCTGGGCAGCTCAAGGACTGCGGCGCGCTCAACGCTCCCTACCTGCCGTACCTGTTCAAAAGCAAGGAGAAGGCGACCGAGGTCCTCAACGGCCCGATCTTTCAGGAGCTGTACGACACCTGCGCCAAGTCCTCGGGGTTGCGCATCTTCGCGGTAGCCGGTGCGCGCTCGCCGCGCGCTATCGTCACTACCAAGGGCCCGATCCGCAGACCCGAAGACCTGAAGGGCATGCGACTGCGCATCCCTCCCGTTCCCATCTTCCGCGACATGTTCGAGACGCTGGGGGTAAAGGTGGTGCCGCTGGGCCTGAACGAGGTCTATATGGCGCTGTCTCGGGCGCAAGTCGACGGCCAGGACAATGGCTTCGACCTGACCCTGACATTCCGCTTTTATGAGGTGTCCAAGTATTGGTCGGCTACCGACCACGTGTACGACGTGGCGGCCTGGTACATTTCCGAGAGGCGCTGGAAGTCGCTCACCAAAGAACAGCAAGAGCTCTTCA
>Ga0335084_10006110_pt1 | contig 11943 bp, 8 predicted proteins | sample Lox_Sample_44_FD_206721 | JGI IMG/M metagenome (GOLD analysis project Ga0335084, IMG submission 206721) | Soil microbial communities from Loxahatchee National Wildlife Refuge, Florida, United States - Lox_Sample_4.4 | ecosystem: Environmental > Terrestrial > Soil > Wetlands | place: USA: Florida...
GGGAGTGATGCACGGAGCGAGCGGGACGGGCCAGACGACCTTCATCGAGCCGCTCGAAGTGCTCGACACTAATAACCAGCTGGTGCAGCTTGCGGAAGACGAGGCGGCGGAAATCGCGCGAATCCTGGCGGAGCTGACGGGTCGTGTGCGCACAGCCCTGCCGCAACTGGAAGCCGCGGCCGGAGCCATCGCGTACTTCGATTCCGTATTCGCGCGGGCGCGGTATTCGCGCGAGTATGCGTCAACGCTGCCGGTATTTTCCGAGGCGGCGCACATCGTGCTGGAAGCGGCGCGGCATCCGGTGCTGGAAGCGCGGCTGCGACGGGCCGGCCAGGGCGGCGCGATCGTGCCCATGTCGCTGGAACTGGGGGGCGCGGCGACGGTGCTGGTGATCAGCGGACCGAATACGGGCGGAAAAACCGTGGCGCTGAAAACCGTGGGCCTCGCCGCGCTCTCCGCGCAGTGCGGGATTCCCGTGGCGGCGGAGCGCGCGGAACTGCCCATCGTGGACCGAGTGCTGGCGGACATCGGCGACGAGCAGTCCATTGCGGCGGACCTTTCGACATTTTCCGCGCACATGCTAAATCTGCGGGGGATGTTGGAGGCGGCGACGGACGGGTCGCTGGTGCTGGTGGACGAAATCGGGACGGGCACCGCACCGGAAGAAGGTTCGGCGCTGGCGATTGCGCTGCTCGAGGAATTTCGGGCGCGGCGCTGCCTGACGCTGGCAACCACGCATCACGACCGGCTGAAGGCGTACGCGTCAACCACGCCGGGAGTGGCAAATGCGGCGGTGGAATTCGACGGAAAAAATCTGCGGCCAACGTACCGGCTGCTGCTCGGAGTGCCGGGCGTTTCCAGCGGGATCGCCATCGCGCGGCGGCTGGGAATGCCGGCGACCACGCTCGAACGGGCCGAGCGGGAACTGACGCCGGAAGCGCGAGAGGCGGGCGCATTGATTGCGTATCTGCACCGCAGCCGGGACGAGCTGGACGAAATCCGGCGCGCGGCCGCCGCCGAACTGGAAGGGCTGGAAGCGGAACGAAAGTCGCTGCGTACGGAATGGGCGGAGCGGCAGCGGCGGCGCATCGCGGAGCTGGAAGCGCATCTGGCCGACACCGTGAAACGATACGAAACGCAGATGGCGCGGGTGCTGGAGGGAATCCACGACCGGGAACTGCGCGCGCAGGCGGAAAAAGCGGCGCGAAGGCAGAGCCACAAAGCGGGCGCCGAGGCACGCGAGGAGGCGGACAGCACGGTTGTGGCACATCTGGCCGAATCGCAGCAAGACCTGGGAACGGTGGAAGTATGCGAGCAGCCGGTGGCCGCGGACTTGCTGGTGCCGGGCGCGCGCATACGCGTGCGCGGATTGCCGAAGCCGGTGATTCTGCGGCAAATCGATGAACGCGGCGCACAGGTGGAAGCCGGGCCGCTGCGGATGAAAGTGAAGCGCGATGATATTCTCGCCGTGGTGGACGCCGGCGAAGCAACGAAATCATCGAAGGGAGGCGCGGCGCGGCCGGGGATTCGCGTCCACACGCAAACGGCAGCGGCGGATGCCGCGGAGGAAATCAACGTGATCGGGTGCACAGTGGAAGAGGCGAGCGAGCGTGTGGACAAATTCCTGGACGAAGCGGCGCTGGCCGGAAAACCACGGGTGCGAATCATCCATGGGCACGGGACGGGCGCGCTGCGGCGCGGGCTGGCGGAGTTTCTGAGCGAGCATGCGCTCGTTTCCTCGATCCACGACGAAGAACCGGAGCGCGGAGGCAGTGCCGTGACGGTGGCGGAGTTGAAGTAGGAATGGCCGAGGCAGGGAGCATCGCGGACCGGGTGAAGCAGCAGGCGGACATCGTCCGCGTGATCGGCGAATACGTGCGCCTGAAAAAGGCGGGGCAGAGCTTCGTGGGGCTGTGCCCGTTCCACAACGAGAAAACACCGTCGTTCAACGTGCATCCGGTGCGGCAGATTTATCACTGCTTCGGGTGCGGGGTGGGCGGGGACGTGTTCAAATTCGTGATGGAAATGGAGAAGGTCGAGTTTCTGGATGCGGTGCGGATCGTGGCGGAGAAATGCGGGATTGCGGTGCCGCAGCGGCGTCCGCGCACGCCAGCCGAGCGCCGGGAGACGAGCCAGAGGAAATTGCTGCTCGAGCTGCACCGAGACGCGGCGGAATTTTTCCAGCGGCAGCTCAAGTCGAGCGCGGAGGGAGGCGTGGCGCTCGGCTACCTGGAAGACCGCGGGCTGGACAAAGCGGCGATCGAAGCGTTCGGACTAGGTTATGCGCCATCCGGCGGAGAACTGCTGCTGCGCCACATGCGCGGAAAGTATCCCGAGAAAGTTGTGGAGGCTTCGGGGCTGGTCTCCCGCGACCAGAGCGGGCGTCCCTACGACCGTTTCCGGCGGCGAATTATTTTCCCCATCGCGAATGACGCGGGGCGGGTGGTGGCTTTCGGCGCGCGGGCGCTGGGCGATGAAATGCCCAAATACCTGAACTCGCCAGAGACAGTAATTTATTCAAAGAGCGGCGTGCTGTATCACTTCGACCGGGCGAAGGAAGCCATCCGCCGGCGCGAATTCGCGGTGATGGTGGAAGGCTACATGGACGCGATCGCGGTGGCGAGCGCGGGCGTGACAAACGTGGTGGCGAGTTGCGGGACGAGCCTCACCGAACTGCAACTGAGACTGCTGGCCCGGTTCACCCGGCGCGTGGTGATGAATTACGACCCGGACACGGCAGGGCAGACGGCCACGGAGCGGTCGCTGGCGCTGCTGCTCGAACAGGGGTTCGACGCGCGGGTGCTGACACTGCCAGGAGGCGCGGACCCGGACAAATTCATCCGGGAGAAGGGCGTGACGGCCTATCAGAAGCTGCTGGCCGAAGCGCCGGCATTCCTGGATCACCTGATCGAACGCGCGCTGGCGGCAGAGGGGGCGGGGCCGAATACGGCAGAAACGAAACTGCGCGCCGTGAATTTTCTGCTGCCGTATCTGCAGAAGCTGCCGGACCGGCTGCTGCGGTCGGAGTGGGCGTCGCGGGTGGCCGAACGGTTGAAAATTGACGAGCCGGTGCTGCGCGAAACGCTGAGGAAAGCAGCGGCCGAACGGCGCGGCGAGGTGAAGGTGCGCCCGGAACTCGCGCCGCCTGTGGCGAAGCGCGCGGAACGAAGGCTGATCCAGTTGCTTGCGGAGGGGGAAGGCTTCCGGCAGCGGCTGGCAGGCGAGCTGCATAAAGCAGCGGTGCATCGCGGGCTGCCGACGGAAAAACTTTTCGAAGCGATGATCGAAGCCTGCCTGGCAGGCGAGCGGCCCGACCCGGTCGTGCTGGGAGAAAGGCTGGAAGCACCGGAGCGACGGTTGCTGTACGACGTGCTGTTCGAGGCCGTGGCCGAACCTACCTGGGATGAGGCGTGGAGCTGCCTGACGGCGCTGCGCCGGCTGCGGCTGGAAAGCGAGTTGGCCGAATTGCAGCGGCGGATCGAAGCCGGGCCGGCGGCGGAAGAGTTGCGCGGGCTAATGGCGCGGAAAATGGAGCTTCGGCGGGAACTGGCCGCGGACACGGGGCGCTAAATATCCACAGCAGGCACGATTTCCCACAGCCTGCCTGAGGAAATGATGGGTTGACGCGAAGGCCGATACCGTTATATTTTTGTGTAGCTTGACGGTGCAACGGTAGGGGTGTGCCGTACATCTAAGAAAAGGAACCAGATGCACGGTCCCGAATTTCGGGACGGCAGGCGGCTCGTTTCGGAATTGGCCGGGATCAGGGCGAAAGTCCCGGAGATTCGGCTTCGATGACGCGGGGCGCGGCGCGGATTCTCGCATTCAACCGGAAGCACATGTTTCCAGCCGTGGTTTTATGGCCGGCAGGATTCTTGTCTCCTGTGAAGCTCAGTTGCATCTGAAGATACCCGCGTAGACGCACGGCGTCTAATGGGATGAACGCGCACCGTCCCGGAGAGTTTTTCTAGTATGGCCATAGAAGACAAATACGACCAGGTACGACAGCTCATTGCCATGGGCAAGGAGCGCGGCTACCTGCTCTACGACGAAGTGAACGACATTCTTCCGGCCGAGGTGCACTCGTCGGAGGAAATCGACGAACTGCTCTCCACCTTCGAGCGGTACGGGATCGATGTGTACGAAGACCTGGCCACGGCGAAGACGGCGCGGGCGGGAATGGAAGGGGCGGAGCCGATCGAGACGGAAGGCGAACCCGCCAAGGAACTGGCGGGCGAAGAGCAGGAAATCGATCTGACGCCGGGGGCGCTGGAGAAAACGAACGACCCGGTGCGGATGTACCTGCGTGAGATGGGGACCGTGCCACTGCTGACGCGCGAGGGCGAAGTGGCCATCGCGCAGCGCATCGAACGCGGGCAGATGACCGTGCTGAAGACCATCTCCCGGTCGCCGATCGTGCTGAAGGAAGTGCTGGCCATCGCGGACGACCTGCGGCAGGGGGCGCGCTCGATCAAGGAAATCGTGCAGTTCGACGATGAAGAGCTGACCGAAGACAAGATCGAAGCGAAGACGAAGCAGACGCTCAAGATCATCGACAAGATCGCGAAACTGTACGACCTGGCGCTGAAGCAGGCGGCGAAACTGGACAAGCTGCCCAAGAGCAAGAAGCGGAGCTACCTGCGTGCGAAGTGGACGCTGGCACGGACGCGCGTGGAGATGTCGCGGCTGGTGCGGTCGATCGATTACAACCCGTTCGAGAAAAAGAGGCTGATCGACCGGCTGCGGCTGACGGTGGAGCGGCTGCAACTGCTAGAACGCGAGGCGCAGAAACTGGAGCGGCGCGCGGAAGTTTCCAAGGGGGATACCGCGGCGGACGCGCGCAAGGAGCTGCGCACGAGGCGGAGCGAGTTGCGCGACATCGCGAGCGACAGCGAAGTGGGCTTGACGGAGCTGAAGCGCACGCTGCAGATCATCCATCGCGGGGAAGCGGAAGCCGAGCAAGCGAAGAAGGAACTGATCGAGGCGAACCTGCGCCTCGTCGTCTCCATCGCGAAGAAGTACACGAACCGCGGCCTGCAGTTCCTGGACCTGATCCAGGAAGGCAACATCGGCCTGATGAAGGCCGTGGACAAGTTCGAATGGAGGCGCGGGTACAAATTTTCCACGTATGCGACGTGGTGGATCCGCCAGGCGATCACGCGCGCCATTGCGGACCAGGCGCGCACGATCCGTATTCCTGTGCACATGATCGAGACGATCAACAAGCTGATCCGCACGAGCAGGCAACTGGTGCAGGAGCTGGGGCGCGAGCCGGCGTCGGAAGAAATTGCCAAGCGGATGGACATTCCCGTCGCCAAGGTGCGGAAGATTCTGAAGATCGCGCAGGAGCCGATTTCTCTCGAAACACCAATCGGCGAAGAGGAAGATTCGCATCTGGGCGACTTCATCGAAGACAAGGCGGTCATTTCACCGTCCGAAGCGGTGATCAGCCTGAACCTGAAGGAACAGACCGGCTCCGTACTGAAGACGCTGACGCCGCGCGAGGAAAAAGTGATCAAGATGCGGTTCGGACTGGACGACGGAAGCGAGCACACGCTCGAAGAAGTGGGCCAGTCGTTTGCCGTGACGCGCGAGCGCATCCGGCAGATCGAGGCGAAGGCGCTGCGGAAGCTGCGGCATCCGTCGCGGTCGCGGAAGCTACGCGCGTTCCTCGAAGGGCCCGCGCGCGAGTGGTTCTAGATCGCTCGAATCAGCCGTATCGTCACAGACACTCCCCACAGTTCCGTTGCGGCGAGAAAGACGGCCGTCGCCAGGAAGCCCAGTCCCCAGGCATGCAAGTCGACGCTCGAAACATTGTCCGGCCCGACGAGCAGGAAGTGGAAATAGATGTTGAAGAGGGCCGAGGCTGACATCGACACGAGCAACAGCCAGGCGCCCGCGCGCAGCCGCCGCATGACCAGCAACGCCGCCGCGGCGATCGGGGCTACAAAAATCACCGCCGCAATGTAGACGTGCTGCCAGAGCTCCAGGGGGATTTCGTAGTGCACGTGGGTGACGCCGTGCAACACGTTGATCAGCAGATGAAAGACGACGATGGCAATCGCCAGGCTCGCTTCGTGAGGGAGCGATTCACGTTGCGGGCTTGAGGCCATGCGTTTGAAAAGGGCGCGGAGGCGGTCAGCTTCGGGTGGCCGGCGCCATCTTCCCCAGTTCGCCGCGCCTGGCCAACCGGACGATGCGATCCGCGGCACGGAAGGCAAGCGCCTGAATGGTCATGGTGGGCTGGCCACGGCCGGAAGTGACAAAACTCGACCCATCGCACAGAAAGAGGTTGGGCACGTCGTGAGTGCGGTGGTCGGAATTGATCACGGAGGTTTTCGGATCGTTCCCCATGCGGCAGGTACCCAGCAGATGCACTCCAAACTGCTGGGGCCTGACGGGTGCGCTCCATTTTTTGAGCGCCGGGGATTGGTCGAGCATTTCCATGGCGCGATCAATGAGGTACTGGCTGATCTTCAGGTCGTCGTCGTGGTCCCTGTACGTCACGCGCGTGGCGGGGAGTCCCCATGCGTCCTTGACGTCGGGATCGAGGCTGATGCTGTTGGTGGGCACGGGCAGGGAGGTGGCGTGACAGAAAACAAATGCCGTGCGCGTGAAATTTTTCCGGATGTAGGCCTTGTATTCCGGCCCCCACTGCGGCACGTCCGGCGGGAGACCGTTGGTGGCGAACATGATGGGCATCAGGTCGAAGCGCATGTCCATGCCGCCGCCGCCGCAGAAGCCGACTTTCGGGTCCAATTCGTAGAAGTCGTGCACGACGCGCGTCACCACCTGACTTTTGTATTCGTTCAGGGGGTGTTCAAAGATGGCGTTCGCAATTCCGCCGGAGTTCCACATGAGATGGCGTCCGACGATCCCGCTCGAATTCGCGAGGCCCTCGGGGAACCGTGAGGACTTCGACATGAGCAGAAGCCGGGGCGTCTCCGCGCCGTTGGCACTGACGATGACGGCCTTGGCCTTCTGGAAATTTTCGCGTTTGTCCTTGTCGAAATAGGCGACGCCGGTGACACGGCCGGAGCTGTCCGTGCGGATTTCGAAGACGTAGCTTTCGGGACGGATTTCGCAGCGGCCGGTGCGCTCGGCTTCCGGAATCATGCTGGCGAGCGTGCTGGATTTCGCGCCCATCTCGCATCCGAAAAATTCGCAGTAGCCGCAGTGGACGCAGCCGGCGCGGTTGCGGTAGTTCTGCGAAAGGATGGCGATAGGCGCCGGAAACGGATGCCATCCCATCTTGAGCGCGGCCTTTTCGAAAATGGCTCCCGTGGATTTGATGGGAAGCGGCGGGAGGGGATAGGGCTTCGAGCGCGGGGGATCGAATGGGCTGGCGCCGGCGAGGCCGGAAACGCCCACTTCCCATTCGACTTTCGTGTAATAGGGTTCGAGATCGGCATAGGTGATGGGCCAGTCCACGAGATCGGCGCCGGGGACGGCGCCGCGTTTCGAGCGTTCGATGAAATCGATTTCGTGGAAGCGCCAGTAGTTGGCGGTAAAGTGCACGGATCCGCCGCCCACCACGCGGCCGTAGAGAAGCGCGGGCTGGACTTTGGCCTTTTCCTGCTCGGAGCTGCGGAAGGTAGTCGGCTGGCGCGACCAGTTGTTGGTGAGCGCGTTCCCGAATATCACTTTCATCTCGTTGTGCTGGAAATCATCCTCGCGGAGGTAGGGTCCCTGCTCGAGGACGAGCACGCGGAATCCGGCCTGGGAGAGTTCGCGAGCCAGGACGCCGCCGGCGGCGCCTGAACCGATGATGACGAAATCCAGGTCGTCGTTGGGGCCGAATTTCGTGCCGCGTTGGGGCGCCTGGCTGCTCATGATTTGGCTCCTTTGCGCGCGGCGGCCTTTTCCTTCAGATATTCAGCGTCGTAGTAACCGAACGGCGGAGAATGAGTGGGCGCGTGATCGAAATCGATGAGCTTCCAGCCCACCATGTCGCGGTTACCGCCGTCCTCCGGATTGCAAAAGAAACCGGCCACGGTTGCAAACTGGAGAGCGCCAAAAGCGGGAGTTTTTTCGATAGCTTTGAGGATTTCGGTTTGCTGCGCGGTGCCGAGAGAGGCGAAATTGGGCGAGGCGGGAAACAGTTCCTTGCGTTTCGCGTCCACCGCGGCGAGCGCGTCGGAAAACTGCTTCTGCTGGTCCGCGGCATAGGTGTGCAAAGAGTGGTCGATGAAGTAGACGACGCCGGCCTCGCGGGCTCCCGGCGTATCCGTGGTGGGGATGATCAGCGAGGCGATGGCTTCCACATCGGCCGCCTGCTGCGCCGTGAGGTAATCGAATCTCACAGGCGTCCCCGCGGCCACGGCGCTCACCGCGCGATGGGCGTGCTGGCGGGCAGCGAGGATTTCCGGCCACGCGGCGGCCAGCCACGCGGCGCCCGCCCCCACGAGCGACTGCTCCAGGAAACGCCGCCGCGAATAGTCATTGCTCCACATATGCACCTCCGCCCGCGAGTCAGGACCTGCACGAAGACAGGTTCACCCGCAGCGTCAATTCTGTTTCTGCACGGCCGACCAGTCTACGCCCGTGCCGTAATGATAGACGAGCATGGCTCCGCGGTCGGCTCCAAACGCCATGAGGACCACGAGCAGCACGAGCCCGGCGAGAAATGCGAGGCGGAGCATGGGCAAGGGCTTTCGCGGAAGCACAAACAGCCCCAAGGCCGCGAGAATGCCGGAAAGGATGCTGGCCGAAACCATTAGATTTTCGTGGAGCTCTTTCGCTTCGTGGGCAGGCCCCGTGGAGGCCACGGCTTCCTGCGCGGACCAACCAGTCATGACAGTGGGAATGGCCGCCAGGGCGCCCAGCGCGAGTGAAGCGAGGGCAACGTGATGCATCGTTTCGCGGCTCACCCACTCCCCGGGCACGACGCGCGCCGCGATTTCGAACAGGAACGCCGCGGCCCAAAGCGCAATGGGGAAATGCACGAACAACGGATGATAGTTGAGCAGAGACTGGAGACCGGGGAACAGCGAGCCCATCGATTGCCCCTTCGCGCAACCCAGCGATTATGGAGGAATCGCGCCTGCCCGTAAACGTGAATGGACGAGATTTCCGGCGGCAGAGCCGGGAGCGGTTTACGAAGCCAGAGCGGCAGCTGCGCCGGGTTCCACGGAGGCTGCCAGTTCGCGGGCACGTATGGCGGCGAGAACCGCGCATCCATAGATTAATCCGAGCACGAAGAATGCCAGGGGAAGACTGAGATGCTCCGCGAGGTAACCGAGCGTCAGGCTCATCAGCACCTGGAGCACAGTGGCGAGCATGGAAAAGGTGGACTGCGTGCGTCCCATAAGGCGACGCGGCACGGTGAGCATGATGCCGGTCTGCGCCAGGACGCCGCCGAACGCGCGGCACATGCCGAACACCGCGTTCAATGCCACGGCGACGGCGAGCGAACCCACATAGGGAAACAGCGGATGGCCCGCGGCGAGCACCGCAAGGGCCACAATCAGCAGCAGGGGCGCGGAAATCCATCCCGTGAAAACGCCCGCGGTAAGCCCGCCGCTGACGGCGCCGAACGCCCAGCCCGCTTCCATGTAGCCGAAACCACGCGCGTCGGAGTGGAGCACTTCCTGCGTGAGAGTGACCAGCAGTACGTTGGAGCTGATGACGCCGCCCATCATGCAGGCGTAGGTGAGTCCCAGGGCCAGCACGCGCGGCTGGCCGCGAAGAAAGCGTGCGCCTTCGCGCAGGTCGCGAAGAAACCGGCCGCCCAACCCCGGCTCGGCCAACGATTGCCCCAGCGGGTCCTCCCGGGCCGCCAGCGCCGCCGCCTCTTCCGCGGGTGCGAGCGCGCCGCCGGGCTCGACATCGGGCTCGGATTCGCGATGCGCCTGCGGAGCCACGCGCCCACGCCGCAGGAGAAACAGGCACGTTGCGGCAACCAGGTATGTCGTTCCATCGATGCCCAGGATGCCGGCGAGGCCCGCGGATTTGTAGACGAAGCCGACGAGGCTGCCTCCCGTCATCATTCCGCCTTGAATGGCGATCAGCACGCCGGCATTCGCGGTGGCGTACTGGCCGCGGGGGATCACTTCCTGCGCGAGCGCGTTGACGGTGGACCAGTAGATGGCGAAACCCACGCCGAGCAGAAACACCATGGCATAGATGTGCCAGATGCGCGCGAGGCCCGCACGCACCAGACCCGCGGTCGAGAGCACGATGGCGCCCCGGAGCATGTCCAACACCATGCCGAGGCGGCGGCGATCCAGGCGGTCTATGAGCACGCCACCCACCACGGGCACTACCAGACCCGGCATCATCACCAGCACAGTGAGCAGGCCGACCTGAACGGGCGATTTCGTCTGCTCGAACACCCACCAGCTCACGCCCGCGAAATTCATTCCCGTCCCGAGCAGAGAGACGAACATGGCGATGAACAAAAACACGAAGCCGCGGCTCTCGAGGAGCAGGCGCCAGTCCGCACGATGGCCGAGAGGGGATTCCATGGCGAAAAAAGATGATAATGCACCCCCCCCGCCGCGCGGACGATCCGCTGCCGCGCGTGGGGCGGGACAGCCACCGGAAGGATGACGAATGGGCCAACAGGTCGAAACACGGGCGCGCGTGGATGGAAAGGCAGCGAAGGGAACGGCGTACCTGGAAACGGACTACGTGCTGTTTCGCGGAGGAAGAAAAAAGGACACCGCGACGCGCGTGAAAATTCTCTTCCGCGAGATCCGCTCGCTCGAAGCTCGCGACGGCCGGCTGCGCATCCGGCATGGCGGCGGGCTGGTGGAGATCGAACTGGGAGCGCGTGCCGGGAAATGGCTGGAGAAAATCCGTTCACCGCGCGGGCTGCTGGATAAGTTGGGCGTGGAGGAGGCCAGCGCCGTGTGCCTGGTGGGAGAGGCGAGCCCGAAATTCCGGGCGGAGCTAGAAGGGCGCAGGTGTGCCATCGCGGAAGGGATACCCGAGCGCGGCGCCGCGCTGATATTTTTCGGCGTGGAGAACCGCGAGGCGCTGGCGCGCGTGAAATCACTCGGCGGGCGGCTGGCACCAGCGGGCGCGTTGTGGATCGTGTATCCCAAGGGCCAGAAGCACATCACCGAGAACCACGTGATTTCGGGCGGCCGTGATGCCGGCCTGAAAGACGTGAAAGTGGTGGGATTTTCCGCCACGCACACGGCGCTCAAATTCGTCATTCCGCTGAGCAAGCGCTAACTCGATGGGAGTCACACAGGCAAGCGGGCGCGCGGCTACAGGATTACTTCGCAGGACGACTCGCATAGGACGACGCGCCGCTTCGGATTCTGCGCTTCGAAAAATACCGGCACGGTCATGCCCTCGTAGAGCGAGCGCGAGGAGTCTGTCGCGAGTCCCCGCTGCGTCTGCCCCTGCGAATCCTGGAATTCGTACTGGATCGTGTAGGTGGAGCTGCCGCGCATTTGTCCCACGACACGCGCGAGCGCGGCCTCGCCTTCGGCCAACAGGGCTTTCTGCTGCTGCACATTTTTCCACGTCAGGTAGGGAAATGTGGCAATGGCCAGGGCGAGCGCCAACCATATCCAATCCGCCAAGGAGAGCGCTGCGAGCGAGCCCGCGGCGCGGTACCTTTGCCAGACGTGGACCGCGAAAATGAGATCGAAGGCAGTGACACCCAGCATGGCAATCGTGAGGCTTCTGCGTCCGGTACTGCTGATGCGGACCGGCCGGGGGCGGGGAATCTCGAGCAGGTGCCGGAAATCCGGCAGCGGTGCTTTTTGCGACTCCACCGGATGGCGGCTGGCGTAGACGCCGGCTTCCGAGTCGCGCACAGCAGTTTCATAGCGAGAGCGGCTCCAGCGCAGCGAAGCATAAAGCAAGATAAGGGGCACGAGCGGGAACACGAAGACAAACATCAGCGTGGCAGGAGTGGGGTCGTGCCACACGCGGAAAAACGTGCCGAACATCAAGGCGAAGAGGACGTAATAGAACGGGATCTTG
>Ga0335084_10006111_pt1 | contig 11943 bp, 7 predicted proteins | sample Lox_Sample_44_FD_206721 | JGI IMG/M metagenome (GOLD analysis project Ga0335084, IMG submission 206721) | Soil microbial communities from Loxahatchee National Wildlife Refuge, Florida, United States - Lox_Sample_4.4 | ecosystem: Environmental > Terrestrial > Soil > Wetlands | place: USA: Florida...
AGCGTGCTGGCCAACGTGCTCGTCATCCCGATGCTGGGATCCATCATCGCGCTGGGGCTGCTGAGCGCGGCGGCGTTTCCGTGGTGGGCATGGCTGACGTTGACGTTGAACAATGCGAACTTTTTCCTGCTCAGCACGATGATCCGAGGCGTCGAGTGGTTGGGGCGCGTGCCGGTCGGTCATCAATTCGTGCAGGCGCCGCCGGCTTGGCTGACGATTGGTTATTACGCGCTCGGGGTGCTGCTGTTGAGCCGGCGCATCTCTTGGTCACACCGAAGACTGGCGGCGGTGATCTGTGTCCCGGCGCTTGGAGCGGCGGCGCTCTTCACAATGCTGCCGCGGCACGTCGTCGAAGTCAGTGTTCTTGATCTCACGGACGGCGCGTCGGTGTTCGTTAACCCGAGCGGCGAGCGCAACGATTGGCTTATCGACGGTGGCGGCGACTGGAGTGGCGCTCGCGAGGTCGTGCCGTTCCTGCGGGCGCAAGGTGTTGATCGACTCGACGCCATCGTGCTCACGCGGGGTGACAAAGCGCACGCGGCAGGTCTGAGCAACGTCGTGGAGAAAATTCCCATCGGGCGCGCAATTCACAGTGGCACGTCTTCGAGGTCGAAGTATTTCTGGGATTGGCTGGAAATCACCCGGGCGGCCCGAATTCCGATCACGACGATGCGCGCGGGCGACGAAGTCACTCTCGGCGATGGATTGCGGGTGCGCGTGCTCAACCCGCCGCGCGGCACGGCGGCCACCCGCAGCGACGACAACTCGCTCGTGTTGCTTCTCGAATTTGGGCCGACGCGAGTGTTGTTGATGTCCGACGCGGGCGAGACGGTGGAACGGCGGCTCATCGGCAGCGGGCAAGACCTGCGCGCCCAGATCATCATCAAGGGACGACACTCGACAGAAACATCGTGCACGGAATCGTTTCTCGCGGCCGTCCGTCCCGACGCGGTGGTGCAGATCGTGAACACACAACCCAGCACGCGGTATTTGCAGCCTGATGTTCGTGACCGTCTGCAGCTACACGGCATCCGGTTCTATCGCACGGACGAGACGGGTGCTGTGACAATTCGTCTGAAGCGAGACGGCTACCAGATTCGAACGTGGTTGGCGCAGAAATAGCCACGTTTCATCATTCCGCTTGTCTGATTCAAGCGACCACGCCATAGTCGAACCCAGATGATGGTGATCATCAACGGGAAGATTATCGCTCCGCGCGCTGTGTTGGAGGGTCACTGCGTGGTCATCGATGGCAGCACGATCAAACAAGTCGCGCCGACCTCGCAGGTGTTGTGGCCGGAAGACGCGCAGGTGATTGATGCCGCGGGCGGTTTCGTTGCGCCCGGGTTCATCGACCTGCACGTGCACGGCGCGATGGGACACGACACGATGGAGGCCAGCGTTGAAGCGCTCGCGCAAATCGCGAAGTTTCATCTCGCGGGCGGCACGACCGCGATGACGCCGACGGTAATGACTGATTCGAGCGAACGCATCGGCGCGGCCCTGATTGCGATTCAACAAGCGATGGGACACGATTTTGGCGGCGCGCAGATTCTTGGCGCGCACATCGAGGGACCATACGTTTCACGCGAGCGTCGTGGCGCGCAGCCGGCGCAGCACGTTCGCAATCCTAACCCGGACGAATACATCCTGTGGCTGGATCGCGACGGGCTGGTGACACAGATGACGCTTGCGCCAGAGTTGCCCGGGGCGCTGGAATTGATCGATGCGCTGCTTGAACGCGAGCTTTTGCCCAGCGGTGGACATACGAACGCGACGCACGAGCAGACGCGCGCGGCGGTCGAGCGCGGGTTGTGTCAGGCGACGCACGTGTTCAACTGCATGTCGTCGATGGGCAAGGCGGGCGCATGGCGCGTACCCGGTGCGCTGGAGACGTTTCTCGCCGATGAACGCGTGATGGTCGAGCTGATCGCCGACGGCAAGCACGTGCATCCGGAGTTGATGCGGCTGGCGGTTCACGCAAAGGGCGTGGACCGGGTTTGTCTCGTGACCGACGCGACGGCTGGCACTGGGTTGGACGAGGGAAGCGGATTTCAAGTCGGCGGCACGACCGGGGTGGTGCGCGACGGCGTCGGGATGATGCCCGATGGTTCGGCGTTGGTCGGGAGCGTGTCGACCATGGCAGCCATGATGAGAAACGCGGTGCAGTTGGCTGGCGTGTCGTTGGTGGACGCAGTGCGCATGGCGAGCTTGAATCCCGCGCGGGCGCTGAGCATCAGCGGACGCAAGGGCAGCATCGAGCCGCGCAAAGACGCTGACATTGTGATTCTCACACCCGAGTTCGAGGTTCGCAAAACGCTCGTGGGTGGTCGCGTGGAGTTTGAAGTTCAATGATCGTGGTGACCGGGGCGACGGGATTTGTCGGGCGGGAAGTCGTGAAGCAGGCGCGGGCGCAAGGTTATCCCGTGCGTGCAATCGTGCGCGACCCGGGCTCGAACGCGGCGCATGCGCTCCTCGCACAGGATGGCGTCGAGTTGTTTCACGGCAACGTGATTTACGCGCCATCACTTGCCGGCGCCTTGCTGGGTGCGAAGTGCGTCATTCATCTGGTCGGCATCATTCACGAGTGGAAGGAGAACACATTCCAGCGCGTGCACACCGAGGCGACGATCAATGTCATCGACGCGGCGAAGGCGGCCGGTGTGAAGCGATACCTGCACATGAGCGCGCTCGGCACGCGCGCCGGGGCGCGGAGCCGGTACCATCAGACGAAGTGGGCGGCGGAAGAGGCCGTGCGCAAGAGCGGACTGGCGTGGACGATTTTCCGGCCATCGGTGATTTACGGGCCGGGCGACCAATCCATCACGGTGCTGTCGAAGGTTCTGCAGCGCACCCCGTTCATTCCCGTGCTGGGCAATGGCGATTCAAAGATTCAACCTGTGTCGGTCGAGAACGTGGCGAAATGTTTTGTCAGCGCAATCAAGAATGATGCCACGATCGGCCAGAGTTACGATTTGTGCGGCCCCGAAGCCTTCACGTGGAATGAGCTCTACGACAAGCTGCAGGCTTTTTTTGGGCTGCGCAAACCGAAGGTTCACCTCCCGCTGTCCTTCGCCCGGGTGATCGCGAGCGTCGCCGAGAAAGCGGTGGCGAAGCCACCCTTCAATCGCGATCAACTTCTCATGGTGCAGGAGGACAACGTCGGCGATCCTAAGCCAGCTGAGCGCGACTTTATGTTGCAGCAGCAACCTTTTGAGCAGGGTCTTGCGCGCTATCTGCACCGCGACCTTTGACCGGAAACCAAGACGGGGAATCTGTCGCCAGATTCCCCGTTCGCATGAATCAACTGACCAGCCGAATTACTGTTGCCCTTGGGGCGTCGGTTCCTTCTTCTTGCGCTCGGCCGGTGGGCCAATCTTGTTGGCCATGTCCTTGCCGTTTTCCTCGGTGTAATGGACCGTCACCTTATCGCCGACCTTGAGGTCGCTCAACTCGGCAGTCTCTTTGTCCTTTGTGCTGAGTTTGGCCTTGTCGGTGAGTGTGAAACTCTTCTCCTCGCCTTTCGAGTTCTTAACGGAGACGGACTTGGCGGCGGCGTCCACCTTGGTGATCTCACCCGTGAACTGGTGCTTCTTGGGCTTGGCTTCGTCCTCGGCGCGTAGCGGCAATGCGAAGGCCAGTGCAATCGCTACCGCGACAATTGGCAGTAACAACTTCTTCATGACATCCTCCTCCAACAGGGTTTTGGTTTGGGCGTTCGCCTACTGGAGTGTGGGTGTAAGACAATTCCTCGCGTCCGTCAACACTGAAAAGTCAGGCGCTCCCGGGGCTTTTTACTTGCTTCACTTCGGCTTTCTGGGAAAATCCGCGTTGACTCTGAGCGCGTGAGTCGGATGAAGTTCCGAACACGGGAACATTTTCGGGAGAATCTCCTATGCCTGTCGAAACCTCAATGGTTCGCACCGTGGCCGTTGTCGGCCACGCTTCCAGCGGTAAGACGTCGCTGATTGACGCCGCGCTGTTCATTGCCAAGGCAGTGGACAAACACGGCCGTGGCGCCAACGGCACGAGCAACGTCGATTGCCTGCCCGACGAACTCGAACGCAAGATCACCATTCATGCCAAGCCGTTTCACTGCAAATGGCAGGAGCACCAGATTACGCTGCTTGACACGCCCGGCTTTGCCGATTTCCACGGCGAAACGATGGCGGCGGTGCGCGCCGCCGACGCCGCGGTCGTCATCGTCGATGGCGGGGGCGGCGTCGAGGTCGGCACACGCCGCGTGTGGAAACTGCTCGACGAGATGCAGAAGCCTCGGCTCGTATTCGTCAGCAAACTTGACAAGGAGAACACCGATTTCTTCAGGTGCGTGGAACAAATCCGCGGCGCCTTCGGCAAGAACTGCATCCCGTTCGAGTTGCCTGTCGGGAAGGAGGCGGGCTTCTCGAAGGTGTTGAATCTGCGCACGACACCCGAATCCGAAGTGCCCGCCGAACTACGCGAGCAATTCCATAAGGCGCATGAAGCGCTCGAAGAAGCGGCAGCCGAACAGGACGACAAACTGCTCGAAGAGTTCCTGGGCGGCCAGGCGCTCACGATCGAGGAGATTACGAAGGGGACCCACGTCGGTGTCGCGCGAGGCACGACGGTGCCGATTTACTGCGGGTGCGCGGAGAAGGAGGTTGGCGTCCGCAACCTGCTCGAAGGCGTGGCCGCGCTCCTGCCGTCACCGGCGGATCGTGGCCCCGTGCTGGCCGAGGACGGAGCAAAGGTCGAACCGAAAGCGGCGGATCCATTCAGCGGGTTCGTGTTCAAGGTGACCGTCGATCCCTACGCGGGACATCTGGCGTACCTGCGCGTGATTTCGGGAACGCTGCGGGCGGACATGGACGTGATCAACTCGACTCGTGGCGGCAAGGAACGCATCCCGCAGCTTCTGCGCATCCAAGGCAAAACGCAGACAGTGGTCGGCGACGCCGGCCCGGGCGAGATTGTCGCGCTCGCCAAACTTAAGGACACGCACATCAACAACACGCTATGCGATCCGGCGCGCCAGGTAAAGTTACCGGCAATCCATTTCCCGCAGCCGGTCATGAGTTTTGCGGTTCATCCCCACACGGCGAAGGACGAGGAGAAAATCAGCATGGCCTTGCATCGGCTGATCGAGGAGGACCCGACGTTCCACATGCACCGCAACCCGAACACGAAGGAGTTGGTCATCTCCGGCATGGGCGACCAGCACCTCGCCGTTGTCGTCGACACCATGAAGAAGCGACTCGGGGTCAACGTCGATCTCAGTACGCCAAAGGTAGATTATAAGGAAACCATTACCGGCCGCGGCGATGGCCACTACAAACACAAGAAACAATCCGGCGGTCACGGCCAGTACGGCGAGGCTTACGTCAAGATCGAGCCGATGGACCGCGGCGCCGGCTTCGAGTTTACCAGCGAAGTCGTCGGCGGCGCCATTCCGCGCAACTTCATTCCCGCCGTCGAGAAAGGCTGCGTCGAAGCGATGACGGGCGGCGTCGTCGCGGGTTATCCCGTCGTGGATGTCCGCGCGATTGTCTACGACGGCTCCTACCACGACGTGGACTCCAACGAAATCAGCTTCAAGATTTCCGGCCTGCACGCGTTCAAGGACGCGATGCAGAAGGCGCGGCCCGTGTTGCTGGAGCCGGTCGTGAACGTCACGGTGTATGTGCCCGATCAGTTCATGGGCGACATCACCGGCGACCTCAATCATCGGCGCGGCCGCATCATGAGCGTCGAGCCTGCCGACGGGATGCAGGCGATCAAAGCGCAGGTGCCGCAAGCGGAGATTTTCAAGTACGCCAGCGAACTGCGCTCGATGACCGGCGGCCGCGGCAGCTTCGAGATGGAGTTTTCCCACTACGAACAAGTCCCGCAACACATCGCTCAGAAAGTCGTCGCCGAAGCTCAAGCCGCCAAGAAGGCTGAGCAAGGCGGTTAGCTACTGATGCGGGCGACGCGGGTGCAAGCGCGTGTTCGTGGTTTGCTCAAGCTATGACTGTCGCCTTACCGTGATCGATACTCATCTGAAAGGCGAGCCGCGGCTCGGCAGGAGTCTCGCGCTCCAACAGCGTTTCATCTGAACTTCGATAGATAACCCATGGCCAGTGAATAAACTGCTCCATCCCAGCGTCTTTGTAGGCGAAACTGGCGGAAAAGAGGGGTGTCGAGCTTAGATTGACGATGCGACCGCTATTTGTTACAACCACGGCCACATTTCCAAGCCGAGGAACCATCCTCGAGCAGGAAGAGTTCGTGCCAGAGTCCCACATGATTGAGACGCTGCCCGCCCCGGCTCCAGCCACAAGCCCGCGGACGCCCAGCCGCCCCGCCTCGACGGTGGAGGCGGGCGCGCCTGCGCAGCGCGTGTTGACCGACGGCAAATTCTTCCGCGTCGGCGCCGAGAAGTTTTGTCCGAAGGGCGTGACGTACGGGCCCTTCAAGCCTGACGCGAACGGCGGCACGTTTCCTGAACCCGAGCAGGTCGAGCGTGACTTCGAACTCATCACGGAACTCAACGCCAACTGTGTCCGAGTTTACCATGTGCCGCCGCGCTGGTTTCTCGACATGGCGCCCGAATACGGGCTGAAAGTGCTGGTCGATTATTATTGGCCGAAGCACACGTGTTTCCTCGACGACAAGGATTCAATCGGGTTCGCCAAACGCGCGACGCGTCAGGCGGCTGAGGCGCTGAAGGATCATCCCGCGGTGTTCGCGCTCACACTCGCCAACGAAATCCCGCCCGACATCGCGCGTTGGTATGGCGCGCGGCGCATCGAAGCGTTCATCGACGAACTTGCCGGCATCGTCAAGAGCGTCGATCCGCAGCGGCTTGTGACATTCGTGAGTTTCCCGCCCACCGAGTTCTTACAGCCGAAGAGCATCGACTTCGTCAGTTTCAACGTCTACCTTCACGAGCCGCGCCCGTTTTCGAACTACCTCGACCGCCTGCAAAGCGTCGCGGGCGGAAAACCACTTGTGCTCGCGGAGTTTGGCATGGACTCGATGCGCGAGGGCGAGGACCGCAAAGCGCAAATCCTGAGCGGTCATATCGAGATCGCATTTCGCGCGGGGCTGGCGGGCGCGTTCATTTTTGCGTTCACCGACGACTGGCACACGGGCGGGCACCAGATTGAGAACTGGTACTTTGGGTTGACCGACCGAGAGCGCAACCTGCGGCGCTCGTACCACGCCGTCGCCGAGCAGTTCAAGCGAGCACCACATTTCACGCTTCCTGATTCTCCAAAGGTCAGCGTCGTGGTCGCCAGCTACAACGGCGGGCGCACATTGCCCGCGTGTTTGAACTCGCTGACGCACCTCAAGTACCCCAACTACGAAATCGTACTCGTTGATGACGGCTCGACGGACGACACGGCGCGCATCGCGGCGCAATTTCCGACTGTGCGGACGATTCACCAAAGGAATATGGGCTTGAGCGCCGCACGCAATGCGGGCGTCGCTGCGGCCAAGGGCGACATCATCGCGTTTACCGACAGCGACTGTCGCGCAGATGAGGACTGGCTTTATTATCTGGTTGGCGATCTGCTCAAGACGGATGCGGTGGCGATTGGCGGGCATAATTTCCCACCGCCTGAGGACAACTGGGTCGCCGGCGCGGTCGCGGCGGCACCGGGCGGTCCCGCGCACGTGATGCTCGATGACCATAACGCCGAGCACATTCCGGGCTGCAACATGGCGTTCTGGAAATGGGCGCTTGAGGAGATCGACGGTTTCGACCCGATTTACCGCGCGGCGGGCGATGATGTGGACGTGTGCTGGCGGCTGTTGCAGCGCGATCGCAGGATAGCGTTCTCACATTCGGGTTTCGTCTGGCACTATCGACGCAACACGATCACGGCGTACCTCAAACAGCAGCGCGGCTATGGCGTCGCCGAGGCGTTGCTGCGGTACAAGCACCCGGAGTATTTCAACTCGCTGGGCGGCTTGCGATGGCGCGGACGTATCTACAATCCGTCGCGGATGGCGGGGTTTTTCGGACGGTTCGTAATTTATCACGGAGTGTTTGGCAGCGGATTGTTTCAGACGTTGTACACGCCTGAGCCGGGCGGTTTGGTATCGCTGCTGACCAGTCTGGAATGGCACGTGATGGCCACGCTGAGCGGTCTGGTGCTGGCGATGATGTGGCCGGCGTTGTGGCCGCTGCCCGTGCTGACATTTCTGGCAAGCCTCGCCGTGGCGGCGGTGGCGACCTCGCGCGTGACGTTGCCGCCGTGGCAGAGACGGTTCTGGTCGCGGCCGATCGTAGCGGCAATGTATCTGCTCCAGCCGATCGTGCGGGGCTGGCCGCGGTACGCGCATCGGTTGCGCCGCACGGAGACGCCCACCGCGGCGCGCGCGGCCGTGCGTCAACTGGCGAAGCAGTATGAAGGCGTCGGCAGCACGCACGCCGTCCATTACTGGAATGAGGAAGGCATTGAGCGCATCGCGTTTCTGCAAAAACTGATCGCGTTGCTGGAGCGCGACCAATGGCAGGCCAGCGCGGACAGCGGTTGGGACGAGCATGATGTGACCATCCACGGCGATCGGTTCACGAAGGTCGTTGTCAACACCGTGTCGGAGAATCACGGCGGCAACAAGCGACTGCTGTGCGCGCGGCTCAGTGCCCGCTGGACGCTGCTGGGAAAGGTATTCTTGTGGAGCGTCGTCGGCTTGGTCGCGCTGTTTCTCGTGATGACGAACCACGCGCAGTGGGCGCTGTCGGCGTGGCTGCTGGTGGCGGCCGTTGCCACGTACCTGCATCTGCGGGCGCATCGAACGTTGCGGCTCGGGCTTGGTTTGCTCGATGTGACCGCGGAGGAAATCGGGCTTATCAAACTCGACGCGCCGAGGAAGTTCGAGAAGCCGGACTAGCCGCGACAATCTGCTCGTAGAGTTTCAGGTAATTCCTGCCAACGACTCCAAGATCGAATCTTGCGGCCATTCGCGCGCGCACCTGCACGCGGTCCAGTTTCGCCGCCTGCAGCACGAGCTCCGACAATTCGTTCGATTCGTTGGTGAGGTAACCGGTGACGCCCGGCTCGACCACTTCGGGCAACGCGCCGCTGGCCAGCGCCACCACGGGCGTGCCGCACGCCATCGCTTCAATGCTGACCATGCCGAAGCCTTCCGCCCCGCGAAACGGCAACAGCGCACAGCTCGCATCGCCCAACAGCTTGTTCTTCTGCTCGTGATTGACGACGCCGATGTAGCGGATCTGTTCGCCAAGGTGCGGGTTGATCGATGTCTTAAAAAACTCGGCGTCGACGATCGGTCCCGCCAGCGTCAATGGCCGGCCGAGCTTGCGCGCCGTCGCCACCGCCAGGTCAGGGCCTTTCCCCTTCTCGATTCGCCCGAGAAACACCAGTCCGTCGCCCCCGCGCGGTTGAAAGGTGAATGACGCAACATCGACACCGTTGTGAATCACAAAGCACCGCTGCGCGCCGGATTCCCGCAGCCGCCGCGCCTGAAACTCGCTGACGGTGCTGAGCCACAAATCCGGTCGCTGTTGCACCAGCCACTGAAAATCTCTCCACACCGGCGTGTGTTGCGTGTGCAACACACGAGCCCCGATGTTCGGCACGGAACTGAGAACAAACGCACCCGGGCTGAGATGCGAGTGAATCACGTCGAAGTCATCTGCGCGCTCCAGTGCCAGCATCAACTGGTGTTGCTCAAAGTAGGCGTGTTCAGCGGCGACGCCTTCCCGCATCAGCGCGATGAGATTGCGTGGCACGACCGGCACCAGCTCGCCCGCCGTTTGGGAGTCGCCACTAGCCAGTAGCATGTTGCGGCAGCCGAGTTTCTCCAGCGCGCCAATGAGTCCCGCCAGCCACGTCTCTCTTCCGCCCGCCGCATCGCGTGACACGGGGAACCACAGCGGGCCAAGGTGAAGAATTCTCATACGCCGATCTCCTCGAGCAGTTTGCCGACAACCTTTCGAGCATCGAAATACTCTTCTGCGATTCGCCGGGCCGTCCGGCAATGCCGCGGGTAATCGCCTTGGATCGATTCGATGGCGGTCGTCGCTTCGTCCAGCGTTGCAAACGCAAACAAGCCTTCGCCACACGGCAGAAATTCGCTGAAGCCGGTGTCCTGCACGACCACAGGCTTGCCAGCCGCCAGATACGCCGCCGTCCGATCACTGAACCAGCCGCTACGCGTCTTCACCTCCAAATTCACCGCCACGCTAAACTCCCCGCGCGATTGGGCGAGGTAATCCCGGTAAGAGTCCACCGTTGCCGTCACCGTCACCGGGTCGACCAAGCGCCATCCGGCAGCTTCGATCTCCGCCCGCGGTGCATGGTCACCGGCCAACGCTATCTCCACGATGGGCCCGACCCGCGCCGGCAATTCCATCACGCGAAGGAACTCGATGTCCTTCTGGCCATACGTTTCGCCCCGGTACTCGATCGGGGCGCGCGCGCCCCAGCTCATCACCGTGGTGAATCGCGTCGCCGCTGGTGTGAATCGCATTGGCATCAAATCCAGTGCGATCGGTGCGCGCGTCGGCCACCAGGTGAAGCCGAGCGTCGGGATCGGACAGTCCGGTTTTCCGATCCGCTCGCCGTAGCTGAAATGATGCTGAAAATCGTACGCCGACGCATAGCCGGGGATGGATGGCGTCGGTTGGTCCGGCAAACGAAACTGGGTGAAGCCGGGATCGGTGTCCACACACACGCGCACCGGGCAATCACGGAATTCCTCCAGCCAGGTCACATTCGAACGACTCAACAACAGCGTCGCGCGTCGGCATCGCCCGCGGAACTCCGCTGCCGTCATCCCATGCCACTGGCCGCGCGCATCTACGAAACACCACGAGTGGTCCAGGTCGAGCGGTTTGAGTTCGCGCTGCAAAGCCGCCAAACCGGCGGACGGATCGGTGGTCATTTGCCGTCGAATCGGATCGAAGCACAACGACCATTCGGCCCGGGCCTCTTCGACGAAGACGACCTCAAATCCCAACTGTTGGAAGCCGCGCAGATAGTTCAGTTCTGCTAGCACGTGTCCGCCCAGCGGATAGCGGACAATGTAGCCCGCCACGATTGCCAACGGCTTCAAGCGATCCACTCCAGCATGTGCGCGAGCACCTTTCGCGCGTCGAATATTTCTTCCGCCAGCGCGCGGGCCTCGGCGGAATGATGCGCGTAGTCGGCGTTGATTTCGTCGATGCCAGCAACTGCTTCCTCGATGGTGTCGAATGCAAACAGTCCGTCACCCGTCGGGTAATTGTTGCTCCAGCCCGTGTCCTGCAACACGCACGGACGGCCTAACGCGAGGTAACACGCGCTGCGGCAACTGAACCAGCCGCTGTGCGACTTCACGTAACCTTCCTTCGCCACACTCCATTCGCCCTTCGACGAACTGAGGTAATCCCGATACGTCCACGGGTCGGGAAGGCGTTCACCCGGCTCGACGATCTCCCAGCCTTTCTCACGCAACAGTTCCGTTGGACGTTTCATGCCCGGCCCCATGCCCATCGCAATTTCGAACTTCTGCATCGTGCGCTGCGGCAGATCGACGAATTTCAAGAATTCCACATCTTTTTGTCCCCACGTCTCGCCTGCGTACTCGCAGCCTTTGTAGGAAACCCAATTCATCACCGTCGTGAATACATCGCGCGTCTTGGAGGGCGAGGCCACCGCCGAGCCGTTCCACCAATCGAGCACAATGGGCTGACGTGTCGGAATCCAATTCAAGCCCGCCGTCGGGACGCGGCAGTCGGACGCGCTGATGTTCTCGGCGAACGTGAAATGAAAATTGTGGGCGTGAATGCGTTCTATCGCGTCCGGCTGGCCCGTGATCAAGGGAACTTGTGTAAACAGCGGATCGGAGTCGAGAAAGATTTTTTTCGGGATGCACAGATACTCCGGCCGCAACCAGCCGCAGCCGGACACGTTGAGAAACACATCGGCGCTGGCACAAAACGCTTTCGCCTCAGCTTCGTTGACG
>Ga0335084_10006112_pt1 | contig 11942 bp, 10 predicted proteins | sample Lox_Sample_44_FD_206721 | JGI IMG/M metagenome (GOLD analysis project Ga0335084, IMG submission 206721) | Soil microbial communities from Loxahatchee National Wildlife Refuge, Florida, United States - Lox_Sample_4.4 | ecosystem: Environmental > Terrestrial > Soil > Wetlands | place: USA...
GTGTTGAAGTCGACGTGCGGCTTCTGCCCGGCGATGCGCTCGGCCACCGCCACGCCTTCCTCCTCGGCCTTGTGGGCGAGCATCGGCCCGCGCACCACGTCGCCGATCGCCCAGACGCCGGGCAGGTTGGTGCGGCAGTCGCCGTCGACGGCGACGAAGCCGCGCTCGTCGACCTTCAGGCCGACGCCCGCGGCGTTCAGTCCCGCGGTGTTGGGAACGCGGCCGATCGAAACGATCAGCCGGTCGACTTCCAGGACCTTGCCGCCGTACTGGACCTTGACCGTCTTCTTCTTCTCGACCGAGTCGATCTTCACCCCGAGCTCGATCTTGAGGCCCTGCCTGGCGAAGATCTTCGCCGCCTCCTTCGCGATCGCCTCGTCGGCCATGCCGAGGAACGCCGGCAGCGCCTCGAGGACCGTCACCTCGGCGCCGAGGCGGCGCCACACCGAGCCCATCTCCAGGCCGATGATGCCCGCGCCGATGATGCCGAGGCGGCGGGGAACGTCCGCGATGGCGAGCGCGCCGGTGTTGCTGAGGATCAGCTTCTCGTCGAAGTCGGCGCCGGGAAGCGCGCGCGGGTTGGAGCCCGTCGCGACGATGACGTTCTTCGCCTCCAATTTTTCATTTTCGACAAGAATCTCGTTCGGCGAAGCGCCGAAGCGGCCTCTGCCGTGGAAGAAGGCGATCTTGTTCTTCTTGAAGAGGTACAGCACCCCGTCGTTGCTCGCCTTCACCACCTTGTCCTTGCGCTTGAGCATGGTGGCGAGGTCGAGCTCGACGCTCTTGATCTTCACGCCGTGCTCGGCGAAGTGGTGGCCGGCGGCCTCGAAGTTCTCGGAAGACTGCAGCAGCGCCTTGGACGGAATGCAGCCGACGTTGGTGCAGGTGCCGCCGAGCGCGGGCTTGCCATCCGCGCCCTTCCATTCGTCGATACAGGCGACTTTGAGCCCCAATTGAGCGGCGCGAATCGCTCCAATATATCCGCCGGGACCGGCCCCGACCACGACGACGTCGAAGGACTGGGCCATGTCAGATCTCCAGGATCAGCCGGGCGGGATCTTCGAGCGCGTCCTTGATCGCCACGAGAAAAAGCACGGCCTCGCGGCCATCGATGATGCGGTGGTCGTAGGACAGCGCGAGGTAGTTCATCGGCCGCACGACGACCTGCCCGTTCTCCACCACCGCGCGGTCCTTGGTCGCGTGCACGCCGAGGATCGCCGACTGCGGCGGGTTGATGATCGGCGTGGAGAGCATCGAGCCGAAGACGCCGCCGTTCGAGATCGAGAACGTGCCGCCGGTCAGCTCCTCGATGCCGAGCTTGCCGTCGCCGGCGCGCTTGCCGAAGTCGCCGATCTTCTTCTCGATCTCGGCGAAGCTCATGCGGTCGGCGTCGCGCAGGATCGGCACGACGAGGCCGCGCGGGCTGCCCACCGCCACGCCGACGTCGAAGTAGCCGTGGTAGACGATGTCGGTGCCGTCGATCGAGGCGTTCACCACCGGGTAGCGCTTGAGCGCGTGCACCGCCGCCTTGACGAAGAACGACATGAAGCCGAGGCGCGTGCCGTGCTCCTTCTCGAAGCGCTCCTGGTACTTCTTGCGCATCTCGATCACCGGCGCCATGTTCACTTCGTTGAACGTGGTGAGGATGGCGGCGGTCGACTGCGACTGCACCAGGCGCTCGGCGACGCGCTGGCGCAGGCGCGACATCGGCACGCGCTGCTCCGGCCGCCCCGCCAGAAGCTTGTCGACGCTCACCGGTGGCGCGGGCTGCTGCAATGGCTTCTTTTCAGAGACGGATTTTTCAGGTTGCGCCAGGACATCGCCCTTGGTCACGCGGCCGTCGCGGCCGCTGCCGGCGATGCTCGACGGATCGACGCCGCGCTCGGCGGCGAGCTTCTGCGCCGCGGGCATCACGGCGGGCGCGGCCGGCTTCGCCCTTTCCGGGGGAAGTTCCTTCCTGGGAGAAGCAGGCGCGGCGCCGGCTTTCGCCTCGGTGTCGATCTGGGCGATGATCTCGCCCGAAGTCACCGAGCCTTTCGCGCCCTTCATGATCCTGACCAGCACGCCGTCCGCGGGCGCCGGCAGCTCGAGCACGACCTTGTCGGTCTCGATGTCGATCAGGTTCTCGTCGCGCTTGACCGGCTCGCCTTCCTTCTTGTGCCAGTCGAGCAGGGTCGCCTCGGCGACCGACTCGGACAACTGCGGTACCTTCACCTCGATGATGGCCATCGCTTCTCCCGTTTAGGCCTTCCCCGGCTTCCGCTGAGCTTCCACCGGGTTGAGAAGGTCTGGGCGGGTAACCCGCCCGGGTTAATGGAACCTACTTGAATTTTCCGAGCGCCTGCTCGACCAGGGTCTTCTGCCTTTCGTTGTGGCGCGCCATGTAGCCGCCCGCCGGTGACGCCGATGCCGGACGCCCCGCGTAGGACAGCTTCTGGTCGTCGCGCATGTTCTCGCGGAAGTAGTGCGCCGTCTGGTACCACGCGCCCTGGTTCTGCGGCTCTTCCTGGCACCACACGACCTCCGTCGCGTTCGGGTAGCGCTTCATCTCCGCCTCGAACTGCTTGTGCGGGAACGGATAGAGCTGCTCGACGCGGATGATGGCGGTGTCGCTCTTCTGCAGTTCGGTTCGTTTCAAGACCAGATCGTAGTAGACCTTGCCGCAGCAGGCGACGATGCGCCTCACGCCCTTCTCGTCGACCGTGGTCGTGTCGGGGATCACGGTCTGGAACGAGCCCTTCGCGAGATCTTCGATCGACGACGCCGCCTCCTTCTTGCGCAGCAGGGATTTCGGCGTCATGACGATGAGCGGCTTCCTGAACGGCCGCAGCATCTGCCGGCGCAGCAGGTGGAAGATCTGCGCGGCGTTGCTCGGCACGCAGACCTGGATGTTGTGCTCGGCGCAAAGCTGCAGGTAGCGCTCGAGGCGCGCGGAGGAGTGCTCCGGCCCCTGCCCTTCGTAGCCGTGCGGCAGCAGCTGCACCAGGCCGCACACGCGGCCCCACTTCGTCTCGCCCGAGCTGATGAACTGGTCCATCACCACCTGCGCGCCGTTGGCGAAGTCGCCGAACTGCGCTTCCCAGATGACGAGCGCGTTCGGCTCGGCGGTGGAGAAGCCGTACTCGAAGCCGAGCACCGCCTCCTCCGACAGCACCGAATCGATGACGACGAAGTCGCCCTGGTCCTTGCCGACGTGCTGCAGCGGGATGTAGCTGCCCTGGTCCCAGCGCTCGCGGTCCTGGTCGTGCAGCACCGCATGGCGGTGCGCGAACGTGCCGCGGCCGGAATCCTGCCCCGACAGGCGCACGTCGTAGCCGTTCGATACCAGCGAGGCGTACGCCAGCGTCTCGGCCATGCCCCAGTCGACCGCCTGCTTGCCCGCCGCCATCTGCTTGCGCGCCTCGATCACGCGAGCGACCGTCGGGTGCAGCTTGAAGCCGTCGGGCAGCGTCGTCACGCGCTCGCCGAGCCTTTGCAGCTCGGCCAGGGGAACGTTCGTATCGGCGGCGTCGGTCCACTTCGAGTTGAGGAACGGCGCCCAGTCGACGGCGAACTTCGACTTGAAGTTGGACAGCACCGGGCTCACCGTCTGCTTGCCCGCGTCGAGCGTGTCGCGGTAGGTCTTGATCATCTTCTCCGGCTCGTCGCCGGCGACCACGCTCTGCGCGACCAGCTTGTCGGCGTAGAGCTTGCGCGTGCCGGGGTGCTGCGCGATCTTCTTGTACATGAGCGGCTGCGTCACCGCCGGCTCGTCCTGCTCGTTGTGGCCGAGCTTCCTGAAGCAGACGATGTCGATCACCACGTCCTTGTGGAACTTCTGGCGGAAGTCGAGCGCCATCTGCGTGACGAACAGCACCGCCTCCGGGTCGTCGCCGTTGACGTGGAAGATCGGCGCCTCGACCATCTTCGCCACGTCGGTGCAGTAGATCGTCGAGCGCGCGTCGCGCGGGTCGGAGGTGGTGAAGCCGATCTGATTGTTGACGATCAGGTGGATCGTGCCGCCGGTGCCGTAGCCGCGCGTGCCGGAGAGATTGAGCGTCTCCATCACCACGCCCTGCCCGGCGAACGCGGCGTCGCCGTGCACGAGGATCGGCAGCACCTGGTCGCCGGTCTTGTCGTCGCGGCGGCGCTGGCGCGCCCGCACCGAACCTTCCACGACCGGATTCACGATCTCGAGGTGCGACGGGTTGAAGGCGAGCGACAGATGCACCGGCCCGCCCGGCGTCGTGATGTCCGACGAGAAACCGTTGTGGTACTTCACGTCGCCCGAGGACAGCTCGCTGTGGTGCTTGCCCTCGAACTCGAGGAACAGATCCTGCGGCATCTTGCCCAGGACGTTGACCAGCACGTTGAGGCGCCCGCGGTGCGCCATGCCGAGGACGATCTCCTGCACGCCAGCCGCGCCGGCGCGCTGGATCAGGTCGTCGATCGACGGGATCAGGCTCTCGCCGCCTTCGAGCGAGAAGCGCTTCTGGCCGACGTACTTGGTGTGCAGGTAGCGCTCGAGGTGCTCGGACTCGGTCAGCTTCTGCAGCAGGCGCTTCTGCTGCTCCTTCGTGAGCTGCGGCACGGCGCGCCCCGGCTCGATGCGCTCCTGGATCCACTGCCGCTGCGTGCGGTCCGAGATGAACATGTACTCGAAGCCGATGTTGCGGCAGTACGTGTCGCGCAGCGCCTGGATCAGCGTGCGCAGCGTGACGCGGTCGAGGCCGACGTACGAGCCCGAGTTCACGGTCTGCTCGAGATCCGCCTCGGTGAGGTCGTAGAAGCCGGGCTCGAGCTCGGGCTGGGCGGGGCGCGGCATGCGCTTGAGCGGATCGACCGTCGCCCAGCGCGAGCCGGAGATGCGGTAGGCCGTGACGAGCAGCAGCGCCGCGACCTGCAGCCGCTCGGGCGCGAGGTGCTCCACCGGCATGGTGCGAGTCTGCCCGCCGAGCTCGCCCTTCTTCGCGCGCTGCACGAACGACTCGACCACCGGCGCGTGCGCCACGTCCTTCGTCGCGCTGCCCGGCAGCACCTGCATGCGGTCGAAGTACTCGCGCCATTCTTCCGGGACGGAGCCCGGATTGACCAGATACTTCTCGTACAGCTCCTCGATGAAGGGAGCATTCCCCCCGAAGAGGTACGAGTTATCCAGGAACTGTTTCATCACGCTGGACATGACTTACCTCTTGTCGATCGGTTTCACCTCGCGGCGGATCGCGCCCTTGTACAGCTGGCGCGGGCGGCCGATCTTGTATTCCGGGTCGGAGATCATCTCCTGCCACTGCGCGATCCAGCCCACCGTGCGCGCGAGCGAGAAGATGCAGGTGAACATCGCCACCGGGATGCCGAGCGCGCGCTGCACGATGCCCGAGTAGAAGTCGACGTTCGGGTACAGCTTGCGCGAGACGAAGTAGTCGTCCTCGAGCGCGACCTTCTCCAGCGCGATCGCCAGCTTGAACAGGCGGTCGTTGTGCAGGCCGAGCTCGTTCAGCACCTCGTGGCAAGTCTCGCGCATCAGCTTCGCGCGCGGATCGTGGTTCTTGTACACGCGGTGGCCGAAGCCCATCAGGCGCACGCCCGAGCTCTTGTCCTTCACCTTCTTGATGAACTCGGACACCTTGGAGACGTCGCCGATCTCCTCCAGCATCTCGAGGCAGGCCTCGTTCGCGCCGCCGTGCGCCGGTCCCCACAGGCAGGCGATGCCGGCGGAGATGCAGGCGTACGGGTTCGCGCCCGAGGAGCCCGCGAGCCGCACCGTGGAAGTGGACGCGTTCTGCTCGTGGTCGGCGTGCAGGATGAAGATGCGGTCGAGCGCGCGCACCAGCACCGGGTTCACCTTGTACTCCTCAGCCGGCACGCCGAACATCATGCGCATGAAGTTCGCCGTGTAGGAGAGGTCGTTCTTCGGGTACATGAACGGCTGGCCGACGGAGTACTTGTAGGCCATCGCGACGATGGTCGGCAGCTTGGCGATCAGGCGGAAGGCCGAGATCGTGCGGTGCTCGGGGTTATTGATGTCGAGCGCGTCGTGGTAGAACGCGGACAGCGCGCCCACCACGCCGACCATCACCGCCATCGGGTGCGCGTCGCGGCGGAAGCCCTGGTAGAGGCGCGCGAGCTGCTCGTGCACCATGGTGTGGTGCAGGACGATGTCGACGAACTCCTTCTTCTGCTTCGCGTCCGGCAGCTCGCCGTAGAGCAGCAGGTAGCAGACCTCGAGGAAGTCGCAGTGCTGCGCGAGCTGCTCGATCGGGTAGCCGCGGTAGAGCAGCACGCCGGCGTCGCCGTCGATATAGGTGATGGTCGAGTTGCAGCTCGCGGTCGAGAGGAAGCCCGGGTCGTAGGTGAACATGCCCGACTTGCCGTACAGCGTGCGGATGTCGATCACCTCGGGGCCGATCGTCCCCGGCAGCACCGGAAACTCGAGCGTCTTGCCGTCGGGCAATTTGAGGCTGGCGGTCTTCGAAGCGGCAGTGGCCATGGTCGGTCCTTCCTAGGCGGCGCGAAGGCGCGCCACGAGTTGCCTGAGATGCGGGTCGTAGCGCTCGCTGCGACCGCTCACGATATCCCAAAGGTCGTTGTCGGGGAGTTCCAGCAGCGCGGCGAGCTGCGGATCGCCGGGATTTTTCTGCAAATATCTTTCAAGGACGATGTCCAGCTCGAGGAGCCCCCGGCGGCACTTCCACTTCAGGCGGTCGGCGACCCTGTCCATCAGACTGCCCGCTTGACCAGGATCTCCTTGATCTTGTTGATCGCCTTGGTCGGGTTGAGGCTCTTCGGGCAGACGTCAACGCAGTTCATGATGGTGTGGCAGCGGAACAGGCGGTACGGGTCTTCCAGGTTGTCGAGCCGCTCGTTGGTCGCCTGGTCGCGCGTGTCGGCGATGAAGCGGTAGGCCTGCAGCAGCCCGGCGGGGCCGACGAACTTGTCCGGGTTCCACCAGAACGACGGGCACGCGGTCGAGCAGCAGGCGCACAGGATGCACTCGTACAGGCCGTCGAGCTCCTCGCGCTCCTGCGGCGACTGCAGCCGCTCGCGCTCGGGCGGCGGGTCGTTGTTGATCACGTACGGCTTGATCGAGTGGTACTGCTTGAAGAATTGCGTCATGTCGACGATCAGGTCGCGGATCACCGGCAGGCCGGGCAACGGCCGCAGCGTGACGTGCTCGGGCAGGTCGGCGAGCTTGGTGATGCAGGCGAGGCCGTTCTTGCCGTTGATGTTCATCGCGTCGGAGCCGCACACCCCCTCGCGGCAGGAGCGGCGGAAGGCGATCGTGTCGTCCTGCGCCTTCAGCTTCACCAGCGCGTCGAGCAGCATGCGGTCGTGCGAGTCGAGCGCGACCTCGTAGTCCTTCAGGTACGGCTTCGCATCCTTGTCCGGATCGTAGCGGTAGAGGGTCAGCTTCATCAGTAGGTGCGCACCTTGGGTTGCATGGTCTCGACGCTCAGCGGCCGCAGATGCACCGGCTTGTAGTCGAGCCGGTTGCCTCCCTTGTACCACAGCGTGTGCTTCATCCAGTTCTTGTCGTCGCGCTCCGGGAAGTCCTCGCGCGCCTGCGCGCCGCGGCTCTCCCGGCGCGCCTCGGCCGAGACGATGGTCGCCATCGCGGTCTCGACCAGGTTCTCCAGCTCGAGCGCCTCGACGCGCGCGGTGTTGAAGACCTTCGACTTGTCGGCGATGAAGGTGCGCGCCGTCCGTTGCGCGATTTCCTTCATCTTCTCGACGCCCTTCTTCAGCTCGTCGGGGAAGCGGAACACGCTGCAGTGCGACTGCATCGTGCGCCGCAGGTCGTTCAGCACGTCGACGACGCGCTCGCCGCCGGTCGCGCTATCCAGCCGGTGCAATCTCGACCGGGTGGGCTCGCCCGCATCCTTCGGCAGGGCGCGGTGCGGCGCGGGCTGGCCGCGGAGGTCCTTGATCACCTGCTCGCCCGCCGCCTTGCCGAACACCAGCAGGTCGAGCAGCGAGTTCGTGCCGAGGCGGTTCGCGCCGTGCACCGACACGCACGAGCATTCGCCGGCGGCGTAGAGGCCGGGCACGATCGCTTCCTTGCTCGCGCCTTCGGGGATCACCACCTGGCCCATGTAGTTCGTCGGCACCCCGCCCATCTGGTAGTGCACCGTCGGCACCACCGGGATCGGGTCGCGGATCGGGTCGACGTTGGCGAACTTGATCGAGATCTCGCGGATGCCGGGCAGGCGGTGCGTGATCACGTCGGCGCCGAGGTGGTCGAGCTTGAGCAGCACGTGGTCGGCGTGCTCGCCGCAGCCGCGGCCTTCCTTGATCTCGGTGGTCATCGCGCGCGACACGACGTCGCGGCTGGCGAGGTCCTTCGCGTTCGGCGCGTAGCGCTCCATGAAGCGCTCGCCGTTCTTGTTGAGCAGGTAGCCGCCCTCGCCGCGCACGCCCTCGGTGATGAGAATGCCGGCGCCCGCGACCCCCGTCGGATGGAATTGCCAGAACTCCATGTCCTCGAGCGGCAGGTCAGCGCGCGCCACCATGCCGAGGCCGTCGCCGGTGTTGATGAAGGCGTTGGTCGTCGCCCAGAAGATGCGGCCGGCGCCGCCGGTCGCCAGCAGCACCGCCTTGGCCTGCAGGAGGAACAGCTCGCCGGTCTCCATCTCGAGCGCCGTGACGCCGACCACCGCGCCGTCCTGCGGGTCGCGCACCAGGTCGAGCGCCATCCACTCGACGAGGAACTGCGCGTTGGCGCGCACGTTCTGCTGGTAGAGCGTGTGCAGCATGGCGTGGCCGGTGCGGTCGGCCGCGGCGCAGGCGCGCATCGCCATCTTCGGGCTGCCGTAGTCCTGCGTGTGGCCGCCGAAGGGGCGCTGGTAGATCTTGCCGTTCTCGAGGCGGTCGAACGGCATGCCCATGTGCTCGAGCTCGACCACGCACTCGATCGCGCGGCGGCACATGTACTCGATCGCGTCCTGGTCGCCGAGGTAGTCGGCGCCCTTGACCGTGTCGTACATGTGCCAGTGCCAGTTGTCCTCGGTCGAGTTGGCGAGCGGCGCGGCGATGCCGCCCTGCGCGGCGACGGTGTGCGAGCGCGTCGGGAACACCTTCGAGAGCACCGCGGTCTTCAGGTTCGCGCGCGAGAGCTCGAGCGCCGCGCGCATGCCCGAGCCGCCCGCGCCGACGACGATCGCGTCGAAGCGCCGCACCGGCAGCTTGTCGAGGGCTAGCGCCACAGGATCTGGATCGTCCAGCCGAGGTACGCCGCGAGCAGCAGCAGCGTGCAGACCTGCAGGCCGAGCCTGAGGCCGTCGGGCTTGATGTAGTCCATCAGGATGTCGCGCACGCCCACCCAGGCGTGCCAGACCAGGCTCGCCGCGAACAGCAGCGTCGCGACGCGCATCCAGCCCTGCTCGAAGAGGTTCCGCCAGCCCGCATAGCGGATCGGCGGGAACTGCGTGAGCACGACGACGGCGATGATCGAGTACACCACCATGATGAGCGCGGTGATGCGCTGCGCCAGCCAGTCGCGCATGCCGTAGTGCGCCCCGACGACGTGGCGGTTCACCACAGCTTCGCTCCGAACCACGCGGTCAGCGCAAGGCTGACGATCAGCACGGCAAGGCTCGAGGCGCGCGCCTGGCGCAGCTCGATGCCGCGGTTGAGGTCGAGCAGCAGGAAGCGGATGCCGGCGCAGAGGTGGTGGCAGAAGGCCCAGATGAAGACGAGCAGCCCGATCTTCACCAGCGGCATCTGCAGGTAATGCGTGCGCACCTTCTCGAAGCCCGCTTCGGAGGCGAGGCTCGCGTCGAGGAGATAGAGCAGCCAGGCGACGAGCGGAAAGACGAGCAGCGCGCCCGAGATGCGATGCAGGATGGAGACCCAGCCGGGAAGCGGCAGGCGGATTTCGAACAGGAGCGCGGGCAGGCTGAGGTACTTCGGGCGCAGCTTTTTCGCGGACGCGGTCGCCATGAGAGCCGCCCGGCCCCTATCTCCGGGCAACACAATTATAATGAATCGAGTCTCGCGTCCTCCAAAAATCATCGTCGGAGCATCCTGATGGCAAAAGCACCCGTTCGCGTCGCGGTCACCGGCGCCGCCGGCCAGATCGGCTACTCGCTGCTGTTTCGCATCGCGAGCGGCGAGATGCTCGGCAAGGACCAGCCGGTGATCCTGCAGATGCTCGAGATCCCCGACGAGAAGGCGCAGAAGGCGCTGAAGGGCGTGATGATGGAGCTCGACGACTGCGCCTTCCCGCTCCTGCACGGCATGGTGCCCGCCGCCGATCCGATGGTCGCGTTCAAGGACGTGCAGGTCGCGCTCCTCGTCGGCGCGCGGCCGCGCGGCCCCGGCATGGAAAGGAAGGACCTGCTGGAAGCGAACGGCAAGATCTTCGGGCCGCAGGGCCAGGCGCTCGACAAGGTGGCCGACCGGGGGGTCAAGGTCCTCGTCGTGGGTAATCCGGCGAACACGAACTGCCTGATCGCGATGAAGAACGCGCCCAGCCTGAAGCCCACGCAGTTCACGGGGATGATGCGGCTCGACCACAACCGCGCGACCTCGCAGATCGCGCAGAAATTGAAGAAGAAGGTGACCGACATCCGCAAGATCACCGTCTGGGGCAACCACTCGGCGACGCAGTACCCCGACGTGTTTCAGGCCGAGTCGGAGGGCAAGAAGGTCTGGCCGATGATCAACGACCAGGCCTGGCTCGAGCAGACCTTCATCCCGACGGTGCAGAAGCGCGGCGCGGCGATCATCGACGCGCGCGGCCTCTCCTCCGCCGCGAGCGCCGCCAACGCCGCGGTCGACCACGTGCGCGACTGGGTCGGCGGCACGCGCGACGGCGACTGGGTTTCGATGGGCATTCCTTCCGACGGCAGCTACGGCATCCCCGAAGGCGTGATCTACGGCTACCCGGTCACGTGCAAAGGCGGCAGCTTCCAGATCGTCAAGGGGATCGAGGTCTCGGAGTTCGGCCGCAAGCGCATGGACGCCACGCTCAAGGAGCTCCACGAAGAGCGCGACGGCGTGAAGCACCTGCTGGGCAAATGAGCCGCCGATGAGCGCAGGAGCAAAGTTCAGAAAAGCGGTCGCGGAGGAAAAGCCGCTCCAGATCGTCGGCACGATCAACGCCAACCACGCGCTGATGGCGAAGCGCGTGGGCTACCGCGCCATCTACCTTTCGGGCGCCGGCGTCGCCTCCGGCTCGCTGGGCATGCCCGACCTGGGCATCTCGAACCTCGACGACGTGCTCACCGACATCCGGCGCATCACCGACGTCTGCGACCTGCCGCTGCTGGTCGACGTCGACACCGGCTTCGGCGCGAGCTCCTTCAACGTCGCGCGCACGACGCGCTCGCTCATCAAGGCGGGCGCGGCGGCGATGCACATCGAAGACCAGGTCGGCGCCAAGCGCTGCGGCCACCGCCCCGGCAAGGAGCTCGTCTCCACGGAGGAGATGTGCGATCGCATCAAGGCGGCGATGGACGCGAAGACCGATGCGGGCTTCGTGGTCATGGCGCGCACCGACTCCCTGGCCAACGAAGGCCTGGAGGCGGCGATCGCGAGGGCTGTCGCCTACAAGGAGGCCGGGGCGGACATGATCTTCCCCGAGGCGATCACCGACCTGCCGATGTACCGCAAGTTCGCCGACGCGGTGAAGGTGCCGATCCTCGCCAACATCACCGAGTTCGGCAAATCGCCGATGTTCACGGTCGACGAGCTGCGCTCGGCGCACGTGGCGATGGTGCTCTACCCGGTGTCCGCCTTCCGGGCGATGAACAAGGCCGCGCTCAGGGTCTACGACGAAATCAGGAAGAAGGGCACGCAGAAGAACCTCCTCGCGGACATGCAGACCCGCGAGGAGCTCTACGAGGTCATCAACTACCACTCCTACGAAAAGAAGCTCGATGAGCTCTTCACCCGCGGCCGCTCCTAAGCCCAAGAAGTCGGTCGCCCTCTCCGGCGTTCCCGCCGGCAACACCGCCCTCTGCACA
>Ga0335084_10006113_pt1 | contig 11942 bp, 9 predicted proteins | sample Lox_Sample_44_FD_206721 | JGI IMG/M metagenome (GOLD analysis project Ga0335084, IMG submission 206721) | Soil microbial communities from Loxahatchee National Wildlife Refuge, Florida, United States - Lox_Sample_4.4 | ecosystem: Environmental > Terrestrial > Soil > Wetlands | place: USA: Florida...
CGAGCGATCACCGTTTCGGCGCAGCCAGCGCATCAAGCGAAGCGCGAGAAATCGACCGCTTGCTCGGTGATGAACTCAAGCAGGGCGGGCGTGCCCTCGCGCGTCTTCGCGATGCCGCGCTTGATGGCCGGGATGATCGCGCCGGGCTCGGTGATACGTTCGCCATAGCCGCCCAGGGCACGGGCGAACTGCGCATAGTCGCCGCTGATGTCGGTCGATCGATACTTCTCGGTCGCGACCTTCATCACTTTGAGCTCGATCGCCATCGAGAAGTTGTTGAGCAGGATGGACAGGATTGGGATGCGCTCGCGCACCGCGGTCTCGAAGTCCATGCCAGTGAAGCCGATGGCCGCGTCGCCCCAAACGTTGATGCACAGCTTGTCGGGGGCGGCCAGCTTAGCGCCCATGGCGAGCCCGAGGCCGTATCCCAGCTGCGTCGTCTTGCCCCAGCCCAGGTAGGTGAGCGGCGCTTCCGTGACCCAGAACGGCGACAGCTGGTCGCGTGGGCTGCCGGCGTCGTGAGTGATGATGGTGTTGGGCACATCGACGGTGTGCAGCAGGTCCCAGATAACGCGGTAGGGCGACAGCGGTGTCGTATTCGCGGTGAGCCGTGGCATCCACTGCGCCATCCACTCCTGCCGGATCCCCTGGATCTCTTTCGTGACCGACGCGAGCCGCTCGCGCGGCCGGCCGTGCAAGCGGTCTTTCACCTCTTCGAGCAGCGCGTCGAGGGCGAGGCCGGCATCGCCGACCGCGGCCAGAGCCACGGGCACGTCCTTGTTGATGTCTTTCGCATCGAGGGTGACGTGCGCGATCCGCTTGCCCTTCGGCATCGCGACCGCGAAGTTGGTGCGGGTGAAACTGCAGCCGATGCCGAAAATCAGGTCTGCGTTGTTCAGAAAATGATGCAACTGCTTGGAGATCGCCACGCCGCCCGAGCCGAGAGCCAGGGCATGGGTCTCAGGGAAGGCGCTTTTTCCACCCAGACTGGTGGTGACCGGCGCCTCGAGCAGCTCGGCCAAAGCGCGCAGCTGCGGCCAGGCCTTGGCGTAGTGCACGCCCTGGCCGGCATAGATCACCGGCCGCTGGGCAGCGACCAGCGCCGCGGCGATCTCGGAAAGAGAGCGCGCGTCAGGCGTGCTCTTCACGCGCGGCGTGCGCTCATACGCGAGCGGCTGCGTCATGTCCTCACGCAACAGATCGGCGGGAAACTCGATCAGCACCGGGCCAGGCCGGCCGTTCTTCACCTGCGTGAAGGCGCGGCGCATGGCCTCGGGCGTGACGTCCGCGAGACTCACCTGTTCGATCCATTTGGTGACGTGCTGGTAGTTGAGAAACGCGCTGAAGTTGGGCTGGATATGGGTGATGTTGCGCGGATAGCCCGCCGGGAGCACCACGATGGGCACCGAATCGCCCCAGGACTGCGCGACGCCGCCAAACGCATTCTCGGTGCCCGGTCCGTGCTGCATCGCGAACACGCCGACGCGCTCGCCCGATGAAATCTTGCTGACCCCGTCGCACATGTGCAGCCCGGTGCGCTCCTGGCGGACGATGATCGTGCGGATGTCGGCCTCGGCTGCCGCCTCGATGATCGGGTTGACCGGGTAGCCGATCAGGAATTCGATTCCCTCGCGCTTCAGACATTCCGCTATCGCGGCCGCCACCTTCATGGACGCTCTCCTCCCTCGTTGGACGCGACGCAATCTTACTCCACGCGCCCCGGGTCGCTCTCTGCGCCGTCCTTATCGCCAAAAAAAAGCCCGCCGTGAGGGCGGGCCAATCCCAACCGGGAGGAGATGGTCGAAGACGAAATTACACCGGCGGCGTGGTGCCGCCAACCATTGCCAAACGGGTGTCAGCGAAGGGTGAAACACCCGCGCCGCGCGCGCACGCCGGGCTGGGATTTCACGATGCTTGGTCGGGGCTGCCGGACGTGGCTATCATGTCTCGCCGTGCGTCGCGGGCCGAGGCCGGCTCCGGCGCCCGATGCCGCCATGTCCATGGAGGAAGTCAAGATGCTCAGGTTCGCGACACTGTTGTCGGCGTGCGCCCTGTTGACCGTCACCTGCGCCGCGGCGGACTCCGATTCGGACAAGGCGGACAGCTGGGGCATCTGGGCCGACCAGGACCAGACCAACGTGTATGCGTTTCTAGAGAACAACGACTTCAAGTTCCGCCACAAGCAGCAGGGCAGAGCGTCCACGGTGACCGGAGCGTGGCACACGGCGTTGGGTGCATGCTGGTCGGATAAGAACCGCGAGCAGACTGGAAATCTGCTGATGTACGCGGGCATCGTGCAGTGCTGCATGTCCGCGCAATTCCTGGGGAACAACCTGGTGCTGAGCTATGTATGGGACAAGCCCGGCGGTGCCGCGAGCGCGGACCCGGACCGCTTGTGTCAGAACCGCGTGCTGAAGCGCCTCCAGGCCATGCCGAAGGATTGACGACTCATGGAAACGTCTTTCGCCTGACGCCCCGCTCACACCAGCGTCCTCGGCGAAGCTAAGTAGCCAGCGTAATCTTCAAGCCATTGACGCACCCGCTCCGGGCCCGATGCGCGCCAGCGCGCCAGTGAAGGCCCCGGCCCAACCTTCACGGAAAGCCCGTCGAAGGCATCAACCACTGCGAATCCATCTTCGTCAGTGGCATCATCGCCCACGAACACGGGTCGCCGGCCTGCGAAAGGCGGTTCGCGCATGAATTCTGCAATGGCCGCGCCCTTGTCCTTGCCGCTCAGCACGATCTCGGACACCATGTTGCCTTCGATCAGCCGAAATTCATTTCCCAGGCGGAGGAGCAGAGCGCGTGTTGCCTTTGCGACCCAATCGCGAAGCTGCGGCGCGCGCCGATAGTGGATCGCGAGGCTCAATCCCTTGTGTTCCACAATCACGCCCTCCAGCCCGTTCGCCTGCGCCAGGATCTCCTCGGCCGCCTCGCCGACGCGGCTTGCAAGCCCCGCGGCGCGCGTCACGCTCCCTTGAAACCCTCGGCGTTCCAGACCGTGTTGACCGGTGGCGGGATAGCGGGCCGGTTCGAACAACCGGTCCAGGTCGGCGAGCGGCCGCCCGCTGACCAGCGCAAGCGCGCCGCCGTTGCACTGGAATATCCGCCGCAACGCCGTGCGCAATCGCAGAGACACGACGACCGCATTCGGACGCTCTACCAAATCAACCAGCGTCCCATCCACATCCAGAAATAGCGCCCAGCTCGCATGGAAGCGAGGCAAGCGCTCCTCGACAGCCTGAGTGGCGGACCAGAGCATCACAATGCAATCTCCCGCGGCCGGTCCGGGGCTTTCGCAGCCCAGCCTCGGCCGGCAGCCAGCAGGCGCGTGCGCCGACGCATTGCGGCTGCGTCGAGCAACATGCGGCCAGCCCATCTATAGACATTGAACTCCTGAATCAGGGCGCGCATGCTGCGCATGCGCGCGCGCTGCTCATCTGTTGGCATGGTCAGCGCAGCGCGAAGCGCTGCGCTGCATTGATCCAGATCGTACGGGTTGATGATGAGCGCTTCCACCAGCTCTCGCGAAGCGCCAGTGAACTCGCTGAGGATCAGCGCGCCCCGCTCGTCGTCGCGGGCAGCGACAAATTCCTTTGCCACAAGGTTCATGCCATCGTGCAGGCTGCTCACGATGCATACATCCGCGGCCCGGTAGTGCGCATAGACCTCCGACGCGTCCACGTGCTCGAGTCGTAGCACAATCGGCCGGTAGCCGCCGCGAGCGAAGCGGACATTGATGCGTCCGGCCAGCGCCTCCACACGTTCGCCAAAATCGCGATACTCGGGGATGCGCGAACGGCTGGGCGCCCCGATCTGTACCAACACCAGGCGACCGACCCAGCTCGGGTCCAGCTCGAGCAGCCGCTCGATGGCCAGAAACCTCTCTGGTATCCCCTTCGTGTAGTCGAGACGGTCGACGCCAAGAACGACCTTGATATCCGGTTGCAGGCTGTAGCGCTCACGCAGTTGTCGTCGGCACGCCTCTACTGACGGCAAACCGACCAGGTGCGACGGCGGCCACTCGATGGAGATCGGGTATCGCTTCACCGTGGTGCGCGTACCCTGATAGGAGACGGCATTGACCTCGCGATCCACGCGCGCCTCGAGAAAGCGGTCGACCGTGTCCAAGAAGTTGTTGCAGTGATAGCGCGTATGGAAGCCGAGGATGCTGCTCCCCAGCATGCCCGCTACGATCTGCTCCGCCCACGGACAGATTCCAAAGGCCTCGGGATTTGGCCAGGGGATGTGCCAAAAGACGATGATCGTGGCATCTGGAAGGCGGCGACGGATCATGGCTGGAAGCAGCGCAAAGTGGTAATCCTGTACGAGTACCACCGGATCCGGCGTCTTGGCCTCCTCGAACACGGCCGTGGCAAACTTGCGGTTGACCGCTACGTAGCGCTCCCAGTCCTTCGGACGGAACAGCGGCCGCGTGTGTACGATGTGACAAAGCGGCCACAACCCCTCGTTGCAGAAACCGTAGTAGTAGCCGTCTTCCTCCTCGGGACTCAGCCACACCAGGCGGACATCATAGCCCGGACGCTGCGGGGTGGCTGGAATATGATCTCGGGCATCCACCGCCCGCCGGTCGGCGGACCCACTGCCATGCGCGATCCATGTGCCCGAGCAGGCCAGCATCACGGGCTCCAGTGCGGTGACGAGCCCGCTGGCAGGGCGCTGAGCTTGCAGCACACCGTCGCGATAGGCATACACATAGGGTCCGCGATTCGAAACGGCGAGGATCTCGTCGTCAAGCAGGTCTTGTTGCAAGATCGCGCGCAGCGACTCAGGGGTCCAGCTCACTTGATATTCGTCCTGAGCGGTACCGTTGCCGCGCAAATCACGGAGCAGTGCCCGCAGGTCCTTGGCCACCGGCGCCAATTCCGGCGGTCCGGGGTCGGCGGACGCCCTGAGCAGCCAGTCGCCCGACAGCATCGCCCGCAGCCCGCGCACCCAACTCCACCAGCTGATCTGCGCGACCGCGACCGTCACAAGCGAGATCACGGCGGCGAGCGCAGCGAAGAGATAGAACACATAGCGGCGCGTGTCCTCGCTGCGCCGCTCGATGAAACTCATGTCGTGCAGCAGGATGAGATCGCCCAGGGAGCGCCCGGCCGGACCGCGCACCGGGTTGACTGCCGCGTGCAGCGAGCCCCTTTGCAGGTGCAGGACCCTGCCCAGGCCAGGCTGCAAGTCCTCGAATTGAAGGCAGGTGAGGCGCGCGGGGAACGTGACGCTGCGGTAGATGAGTTCGTGCCTGGCATCGCAGAAGCCGACGGCATAGAGGCGCTCGTCCCGCACCATCCGATTGAATAGGTCCACAACTCGGTCGCGCCGTCCGGTGAGAATCAGCTCGGGCAATGAATCCTCGATCGTGTTTGCGACCAAGGCAGTACGGGTATCCAGGTCACGCACGGACCAGCGCAGCGTCAGACGATCGGCCAGCTGCGTGACGCCATACGCAACAGCGCCGAGGACCACTAGCAGTGGCAGCACAAAGCGCAGCGAAAGTCTCATGCCGAGATGGCCCCCCAGGCTGGTCTGTGTCGTCTATCATCTGCCACGCAACGTGCGGCCTGCTGCTCTGGTCTGCTGCAAGAGGCAAGTGCGCTCGCCGCTTCCCACTTAGAGATCGGAGGGAACGATCGCGGGAACCCTGGAAAGCTGGTCGAGCCGATACCCGCGGCCATACGCGGCTGCGAGGCGCCAGCCCTTGTCTGGCATCAGCTCAAGCTTCTTGCGCAGTCGGCTCACGTGGGTGTCCAGAGTGCGCGAGGCGATCAGCGCTCTCGAGCCCCATACGGTATCGAGAATGTGACCGCGCGAGAGCACCCTTCCGACGTTTCGCAGGAACAGGACCGCAAGCTCGAAGTCCTTGGCCGTCAGCTCGATGGGACGACCATCGCGCACGAGCGAGCGGCCCGGGCAGTCGATTCGATAGGAGCCGATCTCGATCGTCGCGGGAGCCTCAACGCGATGGCGGCCCCGCCGCAGAATGGCGTCCAGCCGCGCAAGCAGCTCGGCCCCGCCCAGCGGCTTGACCATGTAGTCGTCTGCGCCGTGGCGCAACGCGCTCACGACATCGAACTCGGTCCTGCGCCGGCTCACGAACAGCACCGGCAGCGACGCTCTGTCGCTACCGCGTATCTGCCGCAGCATATCCATCCCACTCATGTCGGGTAGGTTCCAATCCAGTATCACGGCATCGAGACTCACTTGATCGAACGCACGCATCAACTCGCGCCCACGGTCAAAGTGACGACAGTGGTGCCCCGCCAGCCGCAGCCAGCGCGTCACCTGGGCCGCATCGGACGGGTCGTCCTCGACGATCGCGACACACATTGCTCCGGTGGAGCTTGCCGCGTCGTGCGTGGACCTCAATGCAAGTCGCGGAGTCTGCCCATTCGCGCTGATCATGGAGTTCATAGAAGCAGGGTCCTCTCCCGGGAAGTCCACAAGGATGCTCACGTTCTGCTGTTTCCCTCAGAATCGATGAGCAGTCGACATGCCATTCAGGAACAATCGCCAAAACAATACTCTGCGAGAAATCTGCCGAGCCCGTTTTGAAAGATTCACCAGGAGGGACGGCAGTTTCTTCAAGGCGGCGCGGGGGCCTGGCGCCGGGTGTGTCCCGCCCGGCGGACGCAGCCAGCGGCTCCGACCCGGCTGCTGCGAGTGAAATCGCTACAACCCATCCAGCAGGATCTACACGGCCCTCCACCGCAAACTTCGCTGCAGTCGGCAGCACGGCGCTGTATCGCCGAGGATTTTCAAGTTGAAGCGAGTGGCACGGCGGTTGCGAACTCAGGGATATCCCTTGTCATTGCCCGGGTGGGGGCTGCGATATCAGCGTGCGAGCCTGCCTCGTCGCGACCCATTTGAAGGAGAGGAGAATGATCGAGGTTGCGCGGTTCCCGACATTGGTATGGTTGACCATGCTCCTAGCCACGGGCGCATGCTCGGACAACGGCAGCGCGGAGAAGGTCGGTCAGAAGATCGACAAGGTCACCGAAACGGCCAAGGAGACGCTCGCCAAGAGCGACGCCGCGATCGGCGATGCGGCGCTGGCGGAACGAGTCAAGACCGAGCTCCGCAAGGACTCGGCGCTGAATACTGCAGACATCTCCGTGGACAGCCGAGACGGCGCCGTAGTCTTGAGCGGGACGGTAGAAAAACCGGAGGAGATCATCCGCGCAGTCCAGATCGCCCGTACCGTTGACGACGTGAAATCGGTCGAAAACAGGCTGACCGTTCGCCCTAACGGCTGAGCTGCTCGTGATGGCATCGCGTGGGTATTGGAAGCGCTCGCCCGTGCTTGTCCATCTGGCATTCACATGCCCGGACTAATCTTTCTGACGTCGGGCGAAGCGCAGGCGCCAGCCCCTGCACGCGATGAGTGGTGCTCACGCAGGGTCTACGCCGATGGGAAAGCAAGACGCCGAAGCAAGGGAGGTCAGTGATCATCGGCACCCCACGTTTCCCCGCGGCGCGCCCGCGTGAGCCGTGGCAACTGTAATCGGTACGCGCTGCGACGCCTATAGGCGTGAATCCGATAACGGCGTCGGTAAATGTCCTACGCACCCAACCTGCGCGTTGCCTCGGATGCGACGCACCTTGTCAGAGCTCGAGCAACGCGGGAAGATCCATACATGGAGCTGCCGCGACGGCCGCCACCTACAAAGCCGCGCCAGTGCCGTTCGCTGCGGCAGGATTGGGAGAGAGGAAATGGCCTTGACGCGCAGCAGGAACCGTACGGCGAGACCGCATGCGAGTGCGCGCAAGCCGGCTGCCAAGCGCGTCGAACAACTGACCGGGCTGCTGCACGAACTCGACTCGATGCGGGATCGGGAGCGCAAGCAGCTGGCCCGCGAGCTGCACGACACCCTGGTCGCCTCGCTCTCGGCCACCAAACTGGAATGCGACTGGCTGCTGCGCGCCCAGCAAGCGAGCGAGGCCCAGCGTGAACAAAGGTTGTCGCGGCTCAGCGCGTCGCTGGCCGATGCCATCCAGTTCACGCGCGGCGTCATCGATCAGCTGTGGCCTGTGGCCGTTCAACATCTCGGCTTGATTGCGGCCTTTCAGGCCCAGCTCTCCATGGCCGATCCGGGCTTCGCAGCCGATAAGCGGCCCGAGGTAGAGGGCGATGTAGACACGCTGCCGGAGACGCATGCGCTGATCCTCTACCGTGCTGTGACGGATGTGCTGCAGTGCCTCGAAGGCGCGACGCCGGTGCGCGCGGATCTTGCCATCCGTCGCAGCAGCGAGGGCGTGGAGCTGCAGCTCGACCTGGACGACGCCGTCCGCAGCGGCCCGCCCTTGTCGCAGTTGAACGTCGGGATGACACGCGAACGGGTGTCGCGGCTGGGCGGGAAATATCTTCTTGCGGACCACGGCCCCACCGGCGTGCGTCTGCGGGTGCTCCTTCCTCTGCTCCCGCGCGAGTCGGACAAGCGTCGCCCGCGAGCGCGCGAGCACGGGGCCAACCGGCGCTGAACCACGTGAATGCGCAATCCACCCCGTGCCGCGTGTTGATCGTGGATGACCACGCCGCGTCAGCCGCCCTGCTCGCCGAGCTGCTGAGCCTGGAGGGATACGCGGTCGAGGTCGCCTATAACGGGAGAGATGCGCTGGCTGCTGCCCGCGAGTTCCAGCCTCGCATCGCGCTGCTGGACATCGGGCTGCCCGACATGAATGGGTTTGACCTGCTGCGATTGTTCAGAACAGACCCCCAGCTGCAGCAAACCCGGCTGGTCGCTGTCAGCGGATACGCGCAGCAGGCTGGCATGACGCGTACCGGCCCTGGGGGCTTCGACGAGCATCTCGTCAAGCCGGTCGACGTCGAGCACCTGCTGACCGTCCTGAAACAGCTCGCATAGAAGTCGCCGCCGATGGAGGCGTGCTCCAAGACCAGCTGCCGGAGAAAGGACTGCGCGACTACGCGCCACCGGAGCTTCCGACCCGCCGCTTGTCGGAGCGCAACGCGACGAACAGGGAGCTCAGCGAGCTCGGGTCAACCGGCTTGATGAGATGGTCATCTAGGCCCGCCTCGAGCGAGCGTTGGCGATCTTCCAGCTGCCCATACCCGCTCAAAGCGATGAGCAGCGCGTGCCGTGTTTCGGGCAGGCTACGCAAGGAGCGTGCGACGTCTAGACCGCTCATACCAGGGAGCCCGATATCGAGCAGCACAGCGTTCGGCCTGAACATCCGTGCCTCTTGCAGGGCCGTCTCGCCATCGTATGCGACCTGCGCTTCGTGTCCCTCCATCCGCAACGACGCCGTCATGGCGTCCGCGGCATCCACGTTGTCATCGACGACGAGGACTCGCAGGATGGCCGGCTGAGCTTTCTCGCTCCCGCGCTTGCTCGGGGGCGTGTCGATGAGCTGCCCTTCCAGGATGGGCAGCCGCACGACGAATTCGGCGCCTTGGTCCGCGCCAGCGCTGATGACCTCGATGCTGCCTCGATGCAATCCCACCAGGCGCTGCACCAGGGTGAGACCGATACCAAGTCCGCCCTGGTCCGGTTCCATTCTGCGGTCGACCCGCGCAAACAACTCGAAAATCTTCTCGACGTTCTGCGGGAGAATGCCGATGCCGGAGTCGCGCACCCGCAAACATGCTTCCCTGCCCGACCGGGCGAGCAGCAGCTCGATTCGCCCCCCTGGCTCCGTGTACTTTGCAGCATTGTTCAGCAGGTTCGCCAGCACTTGGGTCAGGCGCGCAAAGTCGCCATGGACGACAACCGTTTCGCTAGGCAAACCGAGCACCAGCTCATGCTTCCGCGAATCGATGAGCGGCCGACTGGTTTCGACCGCCGCCGACACCACCCGGGCCAGATCCACCGGTTCCAGCTTCAACTCGATCTGACCGCTCGTTATGCGCGACACGTCGAGCAGGTCGTCGACCAGCCGCGCCAGCTGCGTGACCTGACGCTCGATCACGTCCAGAGCCCAGGAGCGTTTACCTTCGTCCGCATTCGATTTGTGCAGAATTTGCACCGCGTATCGAATCGGGGCCATCGGGTTGCGCAGCTCATGTCCCAGCATGGCCAGGAACTCGTTCTTGCGTTCATCGGCTTTGCGCACGTGTTGGTAGAGGAGCGCGTTGTCCAGCAGCATGGCGGCTCGTCCTGCCACCGCTTGGGCGAAAGAAAACTCCGTGGAGTCGAACGGACGCCCCGACGCGAAAGCGAGCAACAGCGCACCCTGGGTGCGGCCGCGTGCCCGTAGGGGGAAGGCGACCAGGCGCTCGATCGCGAGGCCGGTCGATATCGACACCGGCTCGACCGACTTGGGCATCCTGGTCCAGAGCAACGCCGGTGTTTGCAGATCTTCCAGCGCCTGCGCCTGCCCGCTCGTCAACACCCGCTCGATCACCCCGGCAAACGGAGAGCTCTCGATCAGCGCCACCGATGCACTGGACGGCTGCGACGGCCGCGCCGGGTCGAGCCAGGCCAGTTCGGTCTGCCGGATGTGACCGCGCTCGCCCAGCACCACGAGAGCGGCCAGGTCACCGAGGAAGGGCACGATGAATCTAGCCAACTCTTCGGCGCGTGCGTCGAGGTCGATGAGCGGCTCCAGCGTCTCCGCGAGATTGGCCAGGAAGCTGAATCGGCGTATCGATTCTTCGGCCGCCTGCCGCGCGGCCTGTTCGCGCGCGAGAGCGACTCGCTCCGCGGCCTGGCGCTGGATCTGGCGCTTCATCTGGTCCAACTGAACGAAGACCCTGATCTTGGAGCGCAGCACCTCCGGGTTGATCGGGGAGAGGATGTAGTCGACCGCGCCTAGCGAATAACCGCGCGCAGCGTGAATCTCGTCCGCGTAAGCGGTGACGAAAATGATGGGCGTGTGCGCAGTGCGTTGACGTCGACGAATGAATGCGGCCGTCTCGAGCCCATCCATTCCCGGCATATTCACATCCAACAGAATGACGGCGAAGTCGTACTGCAGCACCCGCTTGAGCGCCTCATCGCCGGATCGCGCCAGCACGACATTGTGACCGAGCTCGTCCAGGATCGTCTGCAGGACGAGAAGCTGGTCGGGCCGGTCGTCCACGATCAGAATATGGGACCGTTCCTCGCTCGACAGCAGCGGGCGCGACGCGTCAGCGTCCGGGCGCTGGCCGCAGCCTTCGACAATTTCAGATGTCGAGGCGCTCATCAGCGATACAGCCACGCGCGCAGCGTCGACAGGAGCTGCTCCCGGTCCACCGGTTTGGACAGATAGTCCCACGCGCCCGCCTCCAGGCAGCGGTCGCGATCACCTCGCATGGCCTTCGCCGTAACAGCGACGATCGGCACCGTCTTGCCGCTCGGCAGCGCACGGATCGCGCGCGTGGTGTCCAATCCATCCATCTCGGGCATCATGATGTCCATCAGGATGGCGTCGACGCCGGCCTCCTGCTGCATGAGGCGGATCGCATCCGACCCGTTGTCGGCGGACAAGATCTTGATCTGATACTCCTCGAGCACTGACGCGAGGGCAAAGATATTGCGCATATCGTCGTCGACAATCAAGATCTTCTTGCCCGTCAGAGCCTGGTCGGACTCATACATGCGCGCCAGGACCGCGCGGGCGCCAGGCGATAGCTTGGCTGCGTCGCGATGGAGCAGCAGCGTGCTCTGATCCAACAGGCTTTCGAGCGAATCGACCCTGCGTACGACCCGAGCCTTGGCGAGCTGCCTACACTTGACATCGTCCAAGCCGCCCATAGCGCCGTTCCCCAGCAGCACGATCGGCGGCCTCTGGCCGCATCCGCCCTCCTCGAGCTCGTGCGCCAGCAACGCGTTGGCGAGCTCGGGCGCGTGCCCGTCGAGTATGAGCAGGCTGATTCGCCGCTCTTGCAGCGCGTCCAAGGCGGACCGCTCATCGGCTGCTCCGATCAGCTCGATGTCGTCCGCGTTCTCGATGGCCTGGTCGATGAAGCCCCAGGCGCGCTGGTC
>Ga0335084_10006114_pt1 | contig 11941 bp, 10 predicted proteins | sample Lox_Sample_44_FD_206721 | JGI IMG/M metagenome (GOLD analysis project Ga0335084, IMG submission 206721) | Soil microbial communities from Loxahatchee National Wildlife Refuge, Florida, United States - Lox_Sample_4.4 | ecosystem: Environmental > Terrestrial > Soil > Wetlands | place: USA...
CGCGTGCTGTCAGATTGGCCGGGACTCCGTCCCAACGATCTTCTCGAGGGGCGCGATCTGCGGCCGACAACCGATTTGCGTGCGGTGATGAAGGGCGTGCTCGCCGAGCACGTCGGCGTTCCGCCGCAACACCTGGAGCGCGTCGTCTTCCCCGACAGCGCCGACGTCAAACCGGCGCGGGACCTCGTCCGAACGGCCTGACTACGGCTTCTTCTTCCACGGTTCGCCGGCGGCGCTGCGGATGTACGTGCCGGGCGCGGCCTTCTCGAACACCTTCGGCGCGCCGACGCGCGCAATGTCGTCCGCGGTCACCGGATCATGCGCCGTCGAGTTCTGCTTCGCGATTTGCTCGTACACCGCCTTTCGCTTCGCGTTGACGTCGGCCATCAGCGCTTTCACCTCGGCACTCGGATTCGCCGACACCGCGGCGACGTAGCCGGTCCAATCTTCGCCGACCAATCCCTGTGCACGCGCTTCGTCCAGCGTCAGCGCGAACGCAACGAGCGGCATGCACGCGAGAACGATCGATAGCAATCGCCGAATCATTCGGATGCTCCTCCTTCAGAAAATGTCGCTGTTGCCGTCGATCGCAGTGTCGAGCTGCTTGTCGACTTTGACGAGGATCTCGTGGCGGATGTTGACGTTCAGATTGATCGTGATCGGTTCGTCGGTCGCGACCTTGACGGTCGGCGTGCAGGCGCCGAGCGCGGCGACGCACGCGAGCTGCATCGCAGCGATGACGATCGGGCGGGCGTATTTCATCGGGCCTCCGTGCCGGCGCAACGCGGCAACCTTAACACAACGCGTTCGCGCACCGGCCCGTCACGGTACGAACTTGCGCTCGACCTGTTCGGTGATACGGTCGGCGGCGCGCAAGCTTTGCAGCAATGCCGGCAGGCTTTCGGTCACGTTCAGGTTGAACTGGATCGCCCGGCCCTGCTCGACCGCGGGATTCATCCCCTGCAGTCGCACACCGAGCGCGAGCACGCCGTCCGGACCGAGCCCCACCTTCGCGTCCAGCGTGTCGTAACGAAAATCCTCGAGCGCCTGCAGTGCGAAGGCGAGGCCCGATTTGTCCGCGAGCGACGCGGCCGCCGCCCCTTTGTAGACCAGGGTGCCGCCGGGCGGCCGCGCCACGACGCGGCCGTCGGCGATCGTCAGCGTCGACCCGTCGAGCGCAATCGGCAGCTTCCCGTCGATTACGCCGTCGCCGCGCACGTCGCCGCCCTCGAGCGCCAGGACCTGCGCGAGCGAGACGTCCGTCAAGTCGAGCCACAACACCGTCTTGTCGAGCGCGATGTCGTAATCGAACGACTTCGCCGAGAAGCGCCCGCCGAGCACGGCACCGGACAACTCGCGAACGTGCGCGGAGCCGTTCGCCACGTCGAAGTCCAGCGCGACGTTCGTCACCGGAAAGCCGACATCGACCGAGGCGACCGTAGCGACGTTGGCGCCGACGCCGAACCCGCGATCGTCGATTGCGAGCGGCAGTTCGGCCGCGACGCCGGCGATCGCATAGTCGCCGTAACGCGCCCGATTCGCATTCACGCTCAGTCGACCCTTCGCGGCATACGTCGCCGTCTTCGCGAGGTTCCAACCCCCGTCGAGCCGCAGCGCGATCGTGCCGTCATCGACGTCGTACGGCGCGTCGAAGCCCGGCAGTTCCGACTTCAACGACGCCTTCTGCGCGCGCCATTCGCCGCCGAGTCCGAATGTGCCGGTCGACGTTTCGAGGTCGTGCGACAGCGTCAACCGCACCGGCCAGGCGTCGCGGCCTGCGTGCGTCCGCAGCGTCGCGCTCGTCGTGAGCGTACTTCCCGCGAGCTTCGCGGCATCGACCGAAACCCACGCGTTGGCAAGCGTCACGGACCGCTCCCCGACCCGAACCGGCGGCAGCGCGATGCGACAGTCGAACGACCCAACGTCGACACTGAGGGGCGAGGTCCGCACGCCGATCGCGATCGGTCCGACGGTCGCCAACTCGACGCCGGCGCTCGTCGACACTAGACGAGCACCGGGATCGACGGTCGCGTCGACGCCGGCGCCGACCGAGTAACCGCCGTCGAACGACGCCTCGAAGATCGCGTCGCCGGATTTCCCGCTCAGCGCGAATCGCACGCGCCCGCGCCCGTCGACGCCGTACGGCACATCCGCCGCGGCGCCGATGCGGCCTTCGAAGTCGACCGCGACATGGCCGCCGGTCTCGACGATGCCCGCCGCCGCCGCGACGGCGTGCAACGGCCGCCCGCTGAGCGCAAGTTGCGACTTCACCGCGATGCGGTCGCCGTCCGGCACCCCGCTCGCCAGCAACACCGGCGCGCCGTCGAGCCCGACCACGGCGACGTCGAAGCTCCGATCGATCCCGACGGCGCCGCGGACGCGCAGTCGAATCGGCTTGTCGGGCGTCATCAGCACCAACGTCAATCCATCGCCGACGCTGACGCGTCGGCCCACGAATTCCACGTCGACGTCCTGGTCCGCGGCAACGGCGAGCTCCGTTCCCATGCCGGCCCGCCGTGCCGCGTCGGCGAGTTTCGGACTGTCGAAGCTCGCGAGCCCGCCGGCCGCGATGCGCCCCTTGACGCCATCGTTGGCGACCTTCGCCGTGCCCTCCAGCCGAGCACGCGCGGTGCCGGACGCGGTGACCGCGTCGGCGACGTCGACTCGAAATTCGGCGGTTGCGTCCACGCCGCTCGCGGGTTCCGCCGGCAGCGGCCACGGCGTCCGGCCCGACACGCGCCACTCAAGCGATCCGTCGATGGAGGCGATCCCCGCGTAGGCCGCCAGCAGCTCGAGCGGACGGCCGCTCAGCGCGCCGCGTCCGTCGAACGAAAGCGCGTGCGCCGCGCGATCGATCGTTCCGGCCAGCGACGCCAACGGATCCGCCACGTCGCGCTCGGCGATCGCGATCGCCAGATGCCCGTCGGGGTCGACCGATCCGACGACGTCGAGCGGCACCGCGAGCAGCGGGCTTTCGACGCGCAGATCGGCCTGCAATACCTCGGGATCGAACGTCACGCGACCGATTCCGTCGACGCGCGGATCGTCGTTCGCGACGATCAGTCGATCGATCGATACGCGGCGGGCCGGAACGAGCGCCCAGAAAGGCGGCACCTCGACTGCGCCGCTGCGCTCGCCGCCGGTGCTCCGCGTCACCCGCACGGTCAATTCGGCGACGGCGATCGATTCGATTTCGCCGCGCACGAGCTTCGGGACGGACCATTGGATGCGAGTCGACCCGCCGTCGATCTCGACGCCGCCGACGCGCATCCCGAATCCGGCGACGTCGAGCCCGCGCCACGTCGGATACCCGATCGAGACGCTGGCGTGTTCGATTCCCCAACGAGTGAGCAATGGCGGCAGCGCGCTTTCCGCCAACCAAGGGAAGGCCGCATACAGCGCGATCAGGAACGACGTCGTTGCCAGCGCCGCGCGCCGGAGCATCACGCTCCCGGGCTCGCGAGGACCGGGATCACCACTCGCGTCGACGGCTTCACCATCGACAGATCGAGATCGGGGTTGTACTGGCGCAACAGCCACACCGGAATGTTGTATCGATGGCCGGCGAGAACCCAGATCGATTCACCCGGTTTCACGACGTGCTCGCTAGTCGCGACGATACGATGGTTCGCGAAGAACTCTTCCTGCAACGCTTGATGATAGGCGAGCCGGGCTGCTTCGAATTGCTCCGGCGTGATTTTCGAGAAGTCGAGCTTCAACCGCTTGCCGACGCGCAGCACCGACGTGCCTTTCATTCCGTTCAGTTTGCGCAGATCGCCTGCGCGCACGCCGAGCCAATCCGCATAGTGACCGATCGTCTCGTCTTCCTGGACCCGGATCGTCTTGTCGTCGCCGACCGAATAGTCGCTCGGGTCCGCCAACAGCTGGCGTTGCTCGATGTCCACGACGTCCTTCGCTTCGGCCGGCGTCGGTGCCGTCCCGGCGGGAACTTCCTCCTCGGCCACTTCCGACTCGCCGACCGGGGCGGCTTCCGCCTCGGTCGCATCGGCCATCGCCGTCGTGTTCGCCGCCTCGGTCACCGCCGTCACCGTCGTCGCCGGCGTCGGCTGTTGCGCCTCGACGGTCGCGTTGGGATAGACGCCTTGGTCGACCACCGGACCCGCCGCGTTCTTCGCGACGCCGGCCGGCAGGATCAGCTTCTGGCCTTCCTTGATGCGCGCCGCGCTCGACAGGCTGTTGATCGCGACGAGATCGGATACGCGCGCGCCATAGCGCGGCGCGATCGACGACAACGTCTCGCCGCGCTGCACGACGTGGACCGTGTCCGGCGTCTGTTTCGACGTCCACTCATCGCGCGGCAACGATGCGAGCAGCATTTGCGGATCGCCGGCCGACATCGGCACGCGCAGTTCGTATCCCTTCGGCACCTTCTTCGAGCCGTTCCACACGACCGGCTTCAGGCCCAGGTTGATCGGCTCGAGCGAATTGCGATCGACCCCCAACTGGCGCGCCAACGCGCCGACCGCGATGTAGTCGGGCAATACCAATACGCGGCTGTTGTCCGGCGGATGTCGATCGAGCACGCCGAAGTACTGCGTCGGATCGCGGTCGACGTCGACCGCCGCGAGCAGCGCCGCGTAGAAATTGCGCGATGCGAAGCCGAAGCTGCGGCTCTTGTACTTGCGCACGATGACGGCGATGTCGTCGGTGCCCGTCTGCTCGATCGCGCGGCGCATACCCGCGGCGCCGTGGTTGTAGGCAGTGATCGCGAGCGGCCACGCACGCGTCACTTCGTAGTTCTGCTGCATCAGCAGGGCCGCCGCGCGCGTCGACTTGTACGGATCGAGGCGCTCGTCGACGACGTTGTCGATGCGCATGAACCGGCGGCCGGTCGACACCATGAACTGCCACATGCCGGCCGCTCCGACCTTCGAGCGCGCCATCGGATTGAACGACGACTCGACGTGCGGCAGCGACGCGATCTCCGGCGGCAGCCCCGCGTCGGCGAGCGTCTTCCTGATGTAGTCCTCCCACGCGCCCGAACGGATCAGTCCCTCGCGGAATTTGTCGGCTTGGCCGAGTTGGAAGCGCACGCGCTGGCTCGCATCGAGCAACGTGTCCTTGTCGATGTTCGGTCCCCACAACTCCATCACGCGCTTCTCCGACGGCGTGAGGTTGTCGCGTTTGCCGCCGGCGACCGCGCGCAATGCGCGAACGTATTTGTCGCCGGCGTCGTCCGCCGAAAGGCGCCGGGCTCTGTCGCTCGAAGTCGACAGCCGCACCGTCTCGTAGACGATGTCGAGCCGCGTGTCGTCGTGCACGAAGCCTTCGTTCGTGGTGATCTCGGTGTATACGCGCCGCCAGAAGTTCACGGCGGGCTCCAACTGCGAGGGACGCGCGAGCGCTTCGGTTTGTGCCGAGGATTCGAGGGATGTTGCGAACAACACCGTCCCGAGCAGGGACGACAGCAAAGCGGCGCGGATCATCATGCGCGCCAATCAAACCCGAAGATGCGCCGCATTCCAAGGGGTCGGATTGTCGCGTAGGTCCAACCTCTCTATCCTCGACGTGCGCCACTCGCGATTTTCCGCACCGCCATCATCGCGTCCAACTGATCGACAGGATCTCGTCATCGTGGGGTACCTCATGCATTCGTTCGCTGCGCTTCGCCGCGCATGCGCATTCGCAGCAACGCTGCTCGTCGCACCGTTCGCCGCAGCCGAATGGACCGAGATCGCGCCGGCCGGTGCGACCTGCTGGGACGGTTCGCCGTGGCATTTCTGGTATCGCGCCGGCGCCGCCGACAAGCTCGCGATCTGGTTCGAAGGCGGCGGTGCTTGCTGGAACGACGCGCTGTGCGGCGTCGAAGGTCGACCGGCGTTCGATGCGCGCGCGTCGACACGTCCGCTGCCCGCGGACGGGTTGTTCGACGCATCGCGTACGAACAATCCGCTGCGCGACTATTCGATCCTCGCGCTGCCGTACTGCACCGGCGACGTCCACGTCGGTCGCCGCACGGTCGACTATCGGCGCAAGGACGGCACGCGCTTCGCATTCGCGCACCAGGGCGCCCGCAACACGCTCGCGGCGCTCGATTGGTTGAAGCAGCGCGCGGTCGATCCGCGGGTCGTGTTCGTATCCGGCGAAAGCGCCGGCGCCATCGGCGCCGCGTACTGGTCGCTCGAGATCGGCGACCGCTATCCGAACGCGCAACTGATCGCGCTCGGCGACGCCGCCGGCGGCTATCGCTCCCTCGGCGTGAACGGCGCACTGAAGCAATGGGGCGCGCTCGATGCATTGCCGAGCGTACCCGCCTATGCCGATCGCGACCGCGTGTTCTTCGAGACGTTCTACGTCGCCGCGGCGCAGCGACATCCCACGGCGCGGCTCGGCCAAGTGAATTTCGCCGACGACGCCGAACAGCGCACCTTCTTGAGGTTGTTGGGTACCCCGGTCGACAAGCTGACCAAGCCGTTGACCTGCAACATGAACGAAGTACGCATCGACGCGCCGCAGTTCCACAGCTTCATCTATCCCGGCAACAAGCACGTCGTCTTGAGCACGAACGCCGTCTATGCGATCCGCTGCAACGGCCAGAGCCTCGTCGACTGGGTGACGGACCTGATCGACGGGGCGCCGCTCGAGAATCGTTGGTGCGACGGCACGACCTCGACCGCGCTCGCAAGTCCGGTTGCGGCGCCGGGTTCGTAAGGTTCCGGACGAGAAGACGAAGACTCATCGGAGGACAATCGAATGAACGCACGCACCTTGATCGCCGCAACGCTCGCTTTCGCGACGGCATTCTGCAGCGGTCTTGCAGGCGCCGCGGACCTTGCGGTCGGCGACGTCGCACCGAACTTCACCTTGGAGGGCACCGACGGCAAGACGTACACGCTCGCCGACTTCAAGGGCAAGCAAGCGGTCGTGCTCGCGTGGTACCCGCGGGCCTATACGAGCGGATGCACGATCGAGTGCAAGTCGCTCGCGGAGAACGGCGGCTTGATTCGCGCGTACGACGTCACCTATTTCATGGCGAGCGTCGACCCGATCGACAAGAACAAAGGCTTCGCGGCGGAACAGAAGGCGGATTTCCCGCTGCTGTCCGATCCGACGAAGGAAACCGCGAAGGCGTACGGCGTGCTGAACATGATGGGCTTCGCGAGCCGCAACACGTTCTTCATCGGCGCCGACGGCAAGATTCTCGCCATCGATCGCAACGTCAACCCGGCGAGCGCCGCGCAAGACATCGCCGCGACGCTGGCGAAGCTCGACATTCCGAAGCGCTCGTAGCGCCCCAACGACATTGCTGAGACGGCAACTCGACGCGCACAATGGCGGCGCCGGGCATCCGTGCGATGCCGGCGCATCCATACTCCGAAGGAGAGTTGCATGAAACCGACCCTGATCGTCTTGGCTTTCGCGGTCGCATGCAGTACGGCGATTGCCGCCGATGACCCCGCGCCCACCACCACGACGCCCGCTACCGCCGAAGACTGCGCGACGCTGCAAGCGAAGTACGACGGCGCCGACAAATCACAGGTGTCTCCCAACAAGATGAAGGACGCGAAAGCGCAGCGCGTCAAAGGCGGCAATCTCTGCGCGCAAGGCAACAAGACCGAGGGCATGAAGGCCCTCAAGGCGGCGCTCGCCGACATCGGAGTGAACTAATCGGCGCAATCGGCATTCAAAGAGACCGCCTACGGAGGAGATCTCGATGAATAGACTGTCGATTACGGTCCTCGCAGCCGCCGTGCTGAGCGGCGGTTCGGTACTCGCCGCCACGACGCATCCGCCGGCGACCGCCGAGCAATGCACCGCGCTCGAGAAGCAGTACGACGCGGCGTCGACGGCCAAAGTGAGCGCCGACAAGTTGAAGAAGGCGCAGTCGCAGCGCTCGCACGGTGCCGACCTCTGCGCACAAGGCAAGCTCGACGCCGGCGTCAAGGCGCTGAAGACCGCGCTGAAGGACATCGGCGTCAAACCAACCTGAAGCGTCGCTGCACCGGCGCGGTTCGGCCGGGCGGCCGCGGCGGATCGCCGATCCGCCGCGCGTTCTTTTTCTCCAAACCTCCCCGACCGGTCGTGCCGAACGCGTCGGCTGACGTACCATCGTCCGGCTGTTTGGGGAGAGGGGACCTCAGTCGATGTACCCACCGACCGCGCCGTTGCGGCTGACGCAGTATTGGCCGCGCCGTTACACGTTGATCCTGCTGTCGTTCGCGGCGACGTTCGTCTGCTACATGGACCGAGTCAACATCTCGGTCGCGATCATCCCGATGGCAGCGCAGCTGCACTGGGATCCGCGAACGCAGGCCGCGGTGCTGTCGGCGTTTTTCGTCGGGTACCTCGTGACGCAAGTGATCGGCGGCCGGTTGGCGGATCGGTTCGGCGGCAAGATCGTGCTCGCCGCCGGCGTGCTGTCGTGGTCGTTCTTCACGATGGTGACGCCGTGGGCGGCGTTCGGCGGCCTCTCGGCGCTGCTCGCTGCACGCGTCGGCATGGGCGTCGGCGAGGGCGTGACGTTCCCGTCGATCTATAGCTTGTTCGGCCGCTGGCTGCCGAAAGAAGAAAGCTCGCGCGCGATCGGCGTGGTCTTCTCGGCGATCCCGCTCGGCAGCGTGTTCGCGTTGCTCGTCACGCCGATCGTCGTCATCCATCTCGGTTGGCCGTGGGCGTTCTATTCGTTCGGCGCAGTGGGCGTCGTGTGGTGGCTCTTCTGGCATACGCGCGTGCAAGCCGATCCCGATCGCCACCCGACGATCGCCGCGCACGAACGCGCGCAGATTGCCGAATCCGGCGCGGCGATCGCCGAGGCGTGGAATCCGCCGAGCCTGCGCACGCTGCTCGGCTGCATGTCGGTGTGGGCGATCATCGTCGGCCACTTCTGCAACAACTGGGGCGGCTACGTGCTGCTCGCCTTCATGCCGACCTACATCACGCAAGGACTGCACGTCGACTTTGCGTCGGTTGGGATCTTCTCGGTCGTACCGTCGCTGTGTTCGTTCCTCGCGCTCAACGTCGCAGGCTGGATCACCGATCGACTGATCGAACGCGGCTGGGACATCACCAGGACGCGCAAGACGATGCAGACGATCGGCTTCGGCGGCGCCGCGACGACGCTGATGTTCGTCGGCTACATCCACGACGCGCCGACCGCGATCGCGCTGATGTCGGTCGGCAGCATCCTCGGCGCGTGCGCGGCGAGCGGCTTTGCCGTGAATCATCTCGACATCGCGCCGCGCTACGCCGGCGTGCTGATGGGCCTATCGAACACCGCCGGCACGATTCCCGGCATCATCGGCATCAACGTCAGCGGCTGGATCTTGAGCGTCACGCAGTCGTGGACGCTCGTGTTCCAAGTCGCGGCCGGCGTGTACCTGTTCGGGGCGGCGTTCTATCTGCTCTTCGCGAGCAGCAAGCGCCTCTTCGACTGATCGATCAGGTCGGCACCAGCGGGAAGCTCACGGCGAATTCGGCGCCGGGGTCGCAATTCCGCACCGCGACGCTGCCCCCCATCGCGCTCGTCAGTTCCTGCACGAGCGCCAGGCCGATGCCGGTGCCCGACGTCTCGCGCGTCAACTCGTTCTCGGCGCGGTAGAACAGTTCGAAGATTCGCGCGAGGTGCGTCGGCTCGATGCCCGGTCCGAAATCGCGCACTCGAAAATGCGCGCGTTGGCCGTCGACGGTGCAGCCGATCTCGACCACTTTACGCGCGGCGCCCGCCGCGAACTTCACGGCATTGTCGACCAGATTGATGACGACCTGCACGAAGCTGTCCGGGTCGACGTTCAGCTGCCGATCGTCGGCCGCCGGATCGCGTCGCCACTCGATGCGAAAGCCGTTGTGCTCGACGTGCGAGGCGACCTTCGACGCGACCAGGCTCAGCAATTCTCCGCACGTCATCGGTTTCCGCTCGAGCGGAGCGCCGTTGCGCGTCAATCGAGCAAGCCGCAGCACGTTGTCGATCAATCGCGACAGGCGTTCGCTTTCGTGAAAAATGAAGTCGTAGTACGTCCGCTTCTTCTCCTCGCTGGCCCAACCGGCGCGCAGGATTTCGCCATACATGCGGATCGACGTGAGCGGCGTCTTCAGCTCGTGACTGACCGCCGCCACGAAGTCGCGCTGCTGGCGCGTCAAATCGATCTGCGCCGCCGAGAAGCGATACACGACGGCGAAGCCGCCGCAGACGACCAGCGTGAAGATCGCCGCCGCCCATACCACGATCCGGCCGCCCGGCCCGACGTGCAGGTCGGCCGCGGTGAAGGTCAACTCGACGTCGCCGAACGGCGCCGGCAACGCGGCGCGCAACAGCACGTCGCCGCGGCCGACGGCACCGTGCACGCCGGCCCGCGCCAGTTCGTCGCCGCGGTATGCGACCGCGACGTCCGCGTCTTGCGCCAGCGAAGTGTCGCGAAAGGGCGCGCCGATCAGCCCGTCGACGAGCCTCACCCGATCGAGCACCGCCCCTTGAATCATCCGTTGGCCGTCGAGCCACACCTTTCTGAACAGCACGAAGTGCCCGGCGTCGAGCCGCCGGAACTGGAACGGATCGAGTTCGCTGTCGAACGTCCGCACCGGTTGTGCGACGAGCGGCGCGGGCGCCCTCGGCAATGCCTCGGGCACCATCGCCTTCTCCTTGCGCGCGACGCGCGGCGCTTCCGGCGCCGCCTTGGACAGCTCCGCCGGCCGCGCCGAGACGAGCCGGCCCGCCCCAACCGCCGATTCGAGCTTCAGGTCCGCAGAACGAGCGGCGCTCGCCGCCGCCCCGCCGTACACCGCCGACTCGGCCGGGCGGTCCGTCTCGGCGGCCAGCCGATCGAAGATCGCTTGCGAGGCGGCGTCTTTGTCGCTCCGCCGCGCGGGCGCAGACGCGACCCGCCCCTTCTGCTCGGCGGCGGTCGCAACCGCGGCTTCGTCGGCGGCAGCGGCGCCGGTCACGAGCGCATGCAGGCGCGCCTCGAGCGCGCGCCGCCGGTCCGCCTCCGTTGCATCGATGCCGTACGGCGCCGGATCGACGCCGACCGGCAACAGCGGCGTGCTGAACACGCCGTTCGCGTCGATCTGGAAGTAGCCGACCAATCCCGGCAGCGGGCCCGACACCGGGAACGTCGCGAGGCTCGAACGCTGCAAAAAGTTCGCGCTCGCATCGCCTTGCACGACGATGAATCGATAATCGACGAGCGCGCGCCGCTCCTCTTCGTCGGTCGCGGCGCGCACGCGCGCGGCGATACGCTGCGTCAATTCGTCCGCGAGATCGCGCTCGCGATAGATCGCTTCGGCCCGTAGTTGGGCATACGCGCGTTCGATCAACACGGCGCTCGGCACGACCAACGCGATGAAGAACACGCCGAGCACGATGCGCAGGCGACGCTTGTCGATCGACGCCCCGAGCGAGCTTTTGCGCTTCACGACTGCGGCGCTACGCGCCATCGGTCGTCAACCGATAGCCGGCGCCCCGCACCGTGACCAGATGCAACGGCTGCTTCGGATCGACTTCGATCTTGCGTCGCAGCTTGGCGATGTGGATGTCGACGGTGCGCGTCTCGAGATCTGCGTGCTTCGCATAGCCCCACACTTCGTTCAGCAGTTCGTCGCGCGACACGCAGCGCGACGCATTCGCGTGCAGGAATTCGAGCACGTCCATCTCGCGGCGCGTGAACGGGATCGTCCGATCGGCGCGACGGCCCGATAGGTTGCGCGGGTCGATCTCGAGATCGCCCAGTCGAATGCGGCTCGCGCGTTCAACGACGACCCGCGACCGCCGCAGCACGGCTTCGATGCGCAGCAGCAACTGCGCGATCGAGAACGGCTTCGCGACGTAGTCGTCGGCGCCGAGCGAGAGGCCGCGCACGATGTCGTCGTCGCTGACGCGCGCAGTCAACATGATGATCGGCTGGTCGCGATCGGTTGCCCGGATCGCCTCGCAGATGTCGAAACCGCTCACGTTCGGCAGCATCACGTCGAGCACGATCAGGTCGTA
>Ga0335084_10006116_pt1 | contig 11941 bp, 5 predicted proteins | sample Lox_Sample_44_FD_206721 | JGI IMG/M metagenome (GOLD analysis project Ga0335084, IMG submission 206721) | Soil microbial communities from Loxahatchee National Wildlife Refuge, Florida, United States - Lox_Sample_4.4 | ecosystem: Environmental > Terrestrial > Soil > Wetlands | place: USA: Florida...
GGCACCGTGCGTTCCCTCCCCTGCTCCCCCGCGGGCGCCTCTCGGCGAACGCTCGCCCTGGCCGTGGTCCTCGCGCTGGCCGGTGCCGCTCCGGCGCGCGGCGCCGAGCCGGCGCGCGTCGTCCACCTCGACGAGGCGGTGAACCAGGCGCTCCAGCAGCAGCCCCTGCTCGTCGCGGCGCAGGCCAGCGTCGGAGCGGCCCAGGGCGTTGCCGAGCAGAGCCGCTCCGTCCTCCTTCCCCAGTTCAGCGCCTCCGCCCTCGGGCAACGGTTCTACGGCGCCACCGGCTCCCGCACCGGCGCCGCCACCGGCACCGCCGGGCGAACGGCGGCCAACAACTTCACCTTCAACCTGAGCGGCACCCAGCTCATCTGGGACTTCCAGAGCGTGGATCGCTACGGGTCCTCGAACGCCACCGTCGCTTCGCTCAAGGCCAGCGAGCAGGCCACCCTGCTCCAGGTCGTCCTCAACGTGCGCCGCTCCTTCTTCCAGGCGCAGGCCTACCGCGCCCTGGTGCAGGTCCAGGAGGAGACGCTGGAGAACCAGATCAAGCACCAGACCCAGACCGAGGGCTTCGTCAAGGCCGGCACCCAGCCGGAGATCGCCCTCGCCCAGGCGCGCACCAACGTGGCCAACGCGCGGGTGAGCCTGATCCAGGCGGAGAACAACTACCGCATCTCCAAGGCCCAGCTGAACCAGGCGATGGGCGTGGTGCAGGGAACGGACTACGAGGTGGCGGGCGAGGAGCTCGCGCCGGTCGAGGGCGAGAACCAGCCGGTGGATCAGCTGATGGCCGTCGCGCTCCGCGAGCGACCAGAGGTGGCCGCGCTGGTGAAGAATCGGGAGGCGCAGGAGCTCAGCCTCCGCGCCGCCAAGGGCGGCTACGCACCCGCCCTCTCCGTCTTCGGCTCGGTGGCCGAGGCGGGGGGCTCCCTGGACGCGCTCGGGCCGGCCTGGAACTTCGGCCTCCAGATCAGCTGGAACTTCTTCGACGGCCTGAAGACGCCGGGCACGGTGCACCAGGCGGAGAGCAACGTCACCGGCGCCGCTGCCCAGCTCACCGCCGAGGAGCTCCAGGTTCGCTTCGACGTGGAGCAGGCGGACGCGACGCTGGAGGGGAACAAGACCGCGCTCACCGCCGCCGAGGATGCCCTGATCAACGCCCGGGAGCAGCTCCGCCTGGCCGAGGCGCGCTACCAGACCGGCGTGGGGAGCATCATCGAGCTCAGCGACTCGCAGGTGGCCGCCACCAACGCCGGGGCCCAGCTGGTCCAGGCCCGGTACAACCTTGCTACGGCGCGGGCGCAGCTGCTCGCCGCACTGGGACGCCGATGATGAAGACGGAGACGACGATTCGAGAGACGGCCGGGGAGACGGCCGGGGTCCGGCCAAGGACCGGTCACCGGCGCCGGTGGATCCTGGCCGGGGTGGGCCTGCTCCTGGTGGCCGGGCTCGGCTGGAGGGTCCTCGGGAGCCGGGGCGCCGGCTCGGCCAAGGGGCCGGGCGCCGAGGCACGCCCGGTGCCGGTGGCGGTGGCCAGCGTGACCCAGCGGGACGTCCCCATCTACCTCGAGGGGCTGGGGACGGTGGTGGCGTTGGCCACGGTGACGGTGAAGAGCCAGGTCGACGGGCGCCTGGACGCGGTGCACTTCGTGGAGGGGCAGCGGGTGAAGAAGGGCGAGGTCATCGCCCAGGTTGATCCCCGCCCCTTCCAGGCCCAGCTCCACCAGGCCGAGGCCACCCTGGCCCGCGACCAGGCCCAGCTCCGCAACGCCCGGCTCAATCTGGAAAGGTACCGGGACCTGCGCAAGCAGAACCTCATCGCCCAGCAGCAGGTGGACGACCAGCAGACGCAGGCCGACCAGTTCGCGGCTACGGTGGGCATCGACCAGGCGCAGGTGGAGACGGCTCGGCTCAATCTCGACTATGCGCGGATCGTGTCCCCCATCGACGGGGTCACCGGAATCCGCCAGGTCGACCCGGGCAACCTGGTGCATGCCAGCGACGCCAACGGCATCGTGGTCATCACCCAGCTCGACCCGATCGGCGTCCTCTTCACCCTGCCCCAGGATGACCTGCCGCGTGTCTCCAAGGCCCTGGCCGAGGGCCCCCTGACCGTGGAGGCGCTCAGCCGCGACGGAAACGCCAAGCTCGGAACGGGCAACGTGCTCCTCGTCGACAACCAGATCAACCAGACCACGGCCACCATCCGCCTCAAGGCGGTGTTCCCCAATCCGGACAACGCGCTCTGGCCCAACCAGTTCGTCAAGGCGCGGCTCCTGCTCACCATCCGGACCGGTGCGCTGGTCGTGCCCACGCCGGCCATCCAGCGCGGGCCGAAGGGGACCTTCGTCTACGTCGTCGGACCGGGGAACACGGTGGTGGTCCGCCCGGTGGAGCTCGACTCCACCGAGGGTTCGCTGGCGATCGTCGCCAAGGGCGTTACCGTCGGCGAGCAGGTGGTGGTCGACGGGCAGAACCAGATCCGCCCGGGGAGCCTGGTCCAGCCTCGGCAGGCGGAAGGCTCCGCGGCTCCTCCGGCACAGAAGGCCAGCACCAGCCCGTGACCAGCATTTCCGAGCCCTTCATCCGCCGTCCGGTGGCCACCACCCTGCTCATGGTGGGCCTGCTGCTGGCCGGCGTGGTCGCCTTCCGCCAGCTCCCCATCTCCGCGCTCCCGCAGGTGGACTACCCGACCATCGTCGTGTCCACCGCCCTCCCCGGGGCGAGCGCGGAGACGATGGCCTCGGCGGTGACCACTCCGCTGGAGCGTCAGTTCGGCCAGATGCCGTCGCTGGCCCAGATGACCTCGGTGAGCAGCGCCGCCAACTCGCAGATCACGCTCCAGTTCGAGCTGGACCGGAACATCGATGCCGCCGAGCAGGACGTGCAGGCGGCGATCAACGCCGCCTCGAGCGTGCTCCCCACCACGCTCCCCACCCCGCCCACCTACAGCAAGAGCAACCCCGCCGACTCGCCCATCCTCGTCCTCGCCATCACCTCGGACACCCTTCCCCTTCCGGAAGTGGATGACTACGCCGACTCCATCCTGGCCCAGAAGATCTCCCAGGTCTCCGGCGTGGGGCTGGTGACGCTGAACGGCGGCCAGAAGCCGGCGGTGCGGGTGCAGGTGGATCCGGCGGCACTGGCCGGGACGGGGATGAGCCTGGAGGACGTCCGCGCCGCGCTGGTGGCGGCCAACGTCAACCAGCCCAAGGGAACCCTGGATGGGCCGCGCCAGGAGTACACCCTGGCCACCAACGACCAGCTCTCCAAGGCCGACACCTTCCGCCCCCTCATCCTCGCCTACCGGAACGGGGCGCCGGTGCGGCTGGTGGATGTGGCCACCGTCATCGACGGCGTGGAGAACGCCCAGCTGGCCGGGTGGGCGAATCAGAACCGGTCCATCATCCTCAACGTGCAGCGCCAACCGGGGACGAACGTCATCGCCGTCGCCGACCGGGTGAAGGCCCTGCTGCCGCGGCTCCAGGCCTCGCTGCCGCAGGGCATCCAGGTGCGCATCCTGAGCGACCGGACGGAGACGGTGCGCGCCTCGGTGGAGGACGTGGAGTTCACGCTGGTCCTGACCATCGTGCTGGTGATGCTGGTCATCTTCCTCTTCCTGGGAAGCGCGCGGGCCACCGCCATCCCCAGCGTCACCGTCCCCCTCTCGCTGGTGGGGACCTTCGGGGTCATGTACCTGGTCGGGTACAGCCTGAACAACCTCTCGCTCATGGCGCTCACCATCTCCACCGGCTTCGTGGTGGACGACGCCATCGTGATGATCGAGAACATCACCCGCTACATCGAGAGCGGGGATCCGCCCTTCGAGGCGGCGCTCAAGGGAGCCAAGCAGATCGGCTTCACCATCGTCTCCCTCACCGTCTCGCTGGTGGCGGTGCTCATCCCCTTGCTCTTCATGGGCGGCGTCATCGGCCGGCTGTTCCGCGAGTTCGCGGTGACGCTGGCGGTGGCCATCGTCGTCTCGGCCATCCTCTCCCTCACCCTGACGCCGATGATGTGCGCCCACCTGTTGGAGCATGAGCGGCCGATGAATCAGCGCCCGCGGCTGGTCCAGCTCTCGGAGAGGGGCGTGGAGGCCATGCTGCGCTTCTACCGGCGCACACTGGCCTGGGTGCTGGAGCACCAGCCGGCCACCCTGGCGGCCACGGTGGGCACCTTCGTCCTCACCGTGGTCCTCACCCTTCTCATCCCCAAGGGGTTCTTCCCTCAGCAGGACACCGGCCTGCTCCTCGGGGTGACGGAGGCTGCGCCGGACGTGTCCTTCCAGAAGATGATGCAGCTCCAGCAGGCGGTCGCCCAGGTGGCGCTGGCCGATCCGGACGTGGAGAACGTGGCCTCCTTCATCGGCGCCGACGGGACCAACGCCACCACCAACAGCGGGCGGCTCTCCATCTCGCTCAAGCCCCGCTCGCACCGCAAGGCCAGCGCCGAGGAGATCATCAGCCGGCTGCAGCCCAAGCTGTCTGCTCTGGAGGGCATCTCCGTCTACCTCCAGTCGGTGCAGGACCTGCAGATCGACAGCCGCTTCAGCCGGACGCAGTTCCAGTACACGCTCGAGGACGCGGACCCGGACGAGCTGGCGCGCTGGGCGCCGCGGGTCCTGGACAAGCTGCGCTCGCTGCCCGAGCTGAAGGACGTGGCCAGCGACCAGCAGACCGGTGGGCTGGTCACCTCGCTGGTCATCGACCGCGACACCGCCGCGCGCCTCGGCGTCTCCACCCAGGCCATCGACGACACGCTCTACGACGCCTTCGGGCAGCGGCAGATCTCCACCATCTTCACCCAGCTCAACCTCTATCGCGTCATCCTCGAGGTCGCGCCGGAGTACCAGAAGGGCCCGGAGGCGCTGAAGCAGATCTACGTCCGCGCGCCGAACGGGGACCAGGTCCCTCTCTCCACCTTCGTCACCATGAAACAGACGGTGGCGCCGCTGACCATCGCCCACCAGGGCCAGTTCCCGGCGGTGACCCTCTCCTTCAACACCGCCCCCGGGGTGGCCCTGGGCCGGGCGGTGAAGGCCATCGAGCGAGCCACCGCCGAGCTCAACATGCCGTCCGGCGTGCACGCCTCCTTCCGGGGCACGGCCCAGGCCTTCGGCGAGTCACTGGCCAGCGAGCCCCTGCTCATCCTGGCCGCGCTGATCACCGTCTACATCGTGCTCGGCGTGCTCTACGAGAGCTACATCCACCCGGTGACCATTCTCTCCACCCTCCCCTCGGCCGGGGTGGGCGCGCTCCTGGCGCTGATGCTCACCGGCATCGACTTCAGCGTCATCGCCCTGATCGGCATCATCCTGCTCATCGGGATCGTCAAGAAGAACGCGATCATGATGATCGACTTCGCGCTCGAGGCGGAGCGGGACCGCAATCTCTCGCCGCGCGATTCCATCTTCGAGGCCTCGCTGCTCCGCTTCCGGCCGATCATGATGACCTCGCTGGCGGCCCTGCTCGGCGGCGTCCCGCTGGCGCTGGGAACCGGCACCGGATCCGAGCTGCGGCGCCCCCTGGGGGTGACCATCGTCGGGGGCCTGCTCATCTCCCAGGTGCTGACCCTCTACACCACCCCGGTCATCTACCTGTACATGGAGCGGCTGGCCCGCTGGCTGAAGCGTGGCCGGTCCAAACTGGGCACCCCCGAGCCCCAGGCGGCGCCGTGAGCATCTCCGAGCCCTTCATCCGCCGTCCGGTGGCCACCGCCCTCCTCGCGGCGGCGGTGCTGCTGGCCGGCATGGCCGCCTACACCCAGCTGCCGGTGGCGCCGCTGCCGCGGGTGGACTTCCCGGCGATCAACGTCGGCGCCTCGCTTCCCGGAGCCAGCCCGGAGACCATGGCCTCCAGTGTGGCCACGCCGCTCGAGCGGCGGTTCGGACGCATCGCCGGGGTGAACGAGATCACCTCGGCCAGCACGCTGGGGAACACCTCGATCACCATGCAGTTCGACCTCGATCGCGACGTCGATGCGGCGGCGCGCGACGTCCAGGCGGCGATCAACGCCGCCGCGGCCGAGCTGCCCACCAACTTGCCCTTCCGCCCCAACTACCGGAAGGTCAATCCCTCCGACACGCCGATCCTCATCTTCGCCCTGACCTCGGACACGCTGCCGCTCTCCCAGGTCTTCGACGCGGCCAACACCGTGCTTGCCCAGAAGATTGCCCAGGTGCGTGGGGTGGGGCAGGTCTTCGTCGGGGGGGGGCAGCAGCCGGCGGTGCGCATCCAGGTCGACCCCGAGGCTCTGGCCGGCGTGGGCTTGACCCTGGAGGACCTGCGCGCCTTCCTCGCGCGCGCCACCCTCGACCATCCGAAGGGAACGCTCTCCGGGACGACCCAGGCGCACACGCTGGCCACCAACGACCAGCTGTTCGGCGCGGGCGCCTACCGGCCGCTGATCATCGCCCAGAATGGCAACGCCACGGTGCGCCTCGAGGACGTGGCCGACGTCATCGACGACGTGGAGAACACGCGGGTGGCGGGCTGGGTCAACGGCGTCCGGGCGGTGCTGATCATCGTCCGCCGCCAGCCGGGGGCGAACATCATCGAGACCAACGAGCGGGTGCAGGCCATCATCCCCTCGCTGATGAGCTCCGTTTCCCCGGCGATCCACATCGAGGTCGCCATGGACCGGATCCAGACCATCCGCGGCTCGGTCCACGACGTCGAGCGGACGCTGCTCATCGCCGTCTTCCTGGTGGTGCTGGTGGTCTTCGCCTTCCTGCGCTCGCTCCGGGCCACCGCCATCCCCAGCGTGGCCGTGCCCCTCTCCCTGATCGGCACCTTCGGGGTGATGTACCTGCTCGGCTACAGCGTCAACAACCTGTCGCTCATGGCGCTGACCATCGCCACCGGCTTCGTCGTCGATGACGCCATCGTGGTGGCGGAGAACATCGCCCGCTACGTGGAGCAGGGCGAGCCGCCGCTCCAGGCGGCGCTCCGCGGCGCCCGCCAGATTGGGTTCACCATCGTCTCCATGACCCTCTCGCTCCTGGCGGTCTTCATCCCCATCCTGCTCATGAAGGGGGTGGTGGGACGGCTTTTCCGCGAGTTCGCCGTCACCCTGAGCGTGGCCATCGCGGTGTCGATGTTCGTCTCCCTCACCGTCACCCCCACCCTCTGCGCGCGCTGGCTGCGGCACCACGACGAGCGCCGGACGCTCGGGCTCTACGGCTGGTCGGAGAGGTTCTTCGCCGGGATGCTCGCGCTCTACGACCGGTCGCTGCGCTGGGGGCTGCGCCACCGGGGGCTGATGCTCCTGGTGGTGGCCGGGGCGGTGGTGCTCAACGTCGTTCTCTACCTCGTCGTCCCGAATGGGCTCTTCCCGCAGCAGGACAACGGGCTGATCATCGGCTTCTCCGACGCGCCCCAAGACGTGTCCTTCTACACCATGCGCACCCGGCAGATGGCGGCCAATGCCGTCATCCAGGCCGACCCGGACATCGCCCACGTGGTCTCCTTCATCGGCGGCGGCGGCAACCCGACCAACAACGGCCAGATGTTCATCGACCTCAAGCCCCGCCCGCCGCGCAAGGTGACCGCCGACGAGATCATCGCCCGGCTCCGCCCCAAGCTGGCCCGCGTCCCGGGCATCGCCGTCTACATGCAGGCCGCCCAGGACGTGCGCATCGGGGGCCGCACCTCGCGGACCCAGTACCAGTACACGGTGCAGGCCGCCGATCTGGACGAGCTGCGCACCTGGGCCCCGCGCCTGCTGGCGGCGCTGCAGAAGATCCCCGTCCTGCGCGACGTGGCCACCGATCAGCAGACCAACGGGCTCCAGCTCTCGGTCGACATCGACCGGGACACCGCCTCGCGCCTGGGCGTCTCGCCCAAGGTCATCGACGACACACTCTACGACGCCTACGGGCAGCGCCAGGTGGCGACCAACTACACCCAGCTCAACCAGTACCGGGTGATCCTCGAGGTCAAGCCCCAGTACCTCGAGTCACCGGAGGCGCTGAACTCTCTCTACGTCCGGTCGGCCGCCGGTGGACTGGTTCCGCTGGGTGCCCTGAGCGCCGCCCGGCCGAGCACCGTGCCCCTGGCCATCAACCACCAGGGACAGTTTCCCTCGGTAACCCTCTCCTTCAACCTCGCGCCGGGCAAGTCGCTCAGCGACGCGGTGAACGCCATCCAGCAGGCCAAGGAGGAGATCGGGCTCCCGCCGAGCGTCCTGGCTGGCTTCCAGGGGACGGCCCAGGCGTTCCAGGACTCGCTGGCCAGCCAGCCGCTGCTCATTCTCCTGGCGCTGCTCACCGTCTACATCGTCCTCGGCGTGCTCTACGAGAGCTACATCCACCCGATCACCATCCTCTCCACGCTGCCCACCGCCGGAGTGGGCGCGCTCCTGGCTCTGCTCATCTGCCGGGTGGAGTTCAGCATCATCTCCCTCATCGGGATCATCCTCCTCATCGGCATCGTGAAGAAGAACGCCATCTTGATGATCGACTTCGCCATCGAGGCGGAGCGCGACCAGGGGCTGCCGCCCGCGGAGGCCATCTACCAGGCCTGCCTGCTCCGCTTCCGCCCCATCCTCATGACCACCCTGGCCGCCCTGTTCGGAGCGCTCCCCCTGGCGGTGGGCACCGGCATCGGGTCCGAGCTTCGCCGTCCGCTGGGCATCACCATCGTCGGCGGCCTGCTCTTCTCCCAGCTCTTGACCCTCTACACCACGCCGGTCATCTACCTGGCCCTGGACCGCTTCTCCCGCCACCGCAAGGCGTGGCGGACCGCGGAGGCGGCGGCACCGGCCGGAGGCGAGCAGCTGCCGGGGGCGCTCTAGCCCGGCGGAGTGGGTCCTCGTCCGACCTGACCTCGGCCTCGCCCCAGGTACTCCGCCACCTGGCGCCACACCACCTCGAAGTGGAGTCGATCGAACCCGGTTCCCGATGCCACCCAGTCGAAGTGGGGCGGAACGTGCGTCGGCCGATGGAAGTGGCCGATGACGTCGTGATGGTCGGCCCAGGCGGCGGCGACCACGTCTCCCCAGGGCTGGCTGAGGGTGGGGACGATGCCGTCGCTGTCCCGGTGGTCGGGGAGCTTCCGGTAGGCGCGGCGCAGGGCCTGAGCGTGCTCGGGTCGGACGCGGCCCGGCGGATCGTCCCGGCGGCCGGCGGCGAAGCGGTAGAGCACGACGAAGAGGGCATGCGTCGCCTGGGCATAGGCGCCCAGCCCGGCTCGCAGCAGCGAGCGGACGCCGGGTGGCCGGGCCCGGGTCACCACCGAGCCGTAGCGGACGCCGGGGCGGTCCGGGGTCGAGGTGTTGAACCGCTCCATGCTCGCCGGGGTGAGCTGCGGCACCAGCCCCTGGTCGCTGCGCACCGTTCCGAAGAAGGCCTCGATGGCCCGCCTCCGCTTCCCGGTGATGTCCCCGAGGAGCTGGAGGAAGAGGTGGTCCACCACCCCGGCAGGCTGGGCGCCCGGGCGGTGGAGGAGGCGGGCCAGGCTGAGCACGACGCTGATCGGCAGCCGGCCGGTGCGCAGCGCCACCACCGTGGCCAGCGAGAGCAGCCGGAGCAGCTGCTGTCCGAACAGGCCGGTGAAGTGCTGCGCCAGCCGGGCCCCGTGGTGGGGCGTGGCCACCGTCACCACCCCCCGCACCCGGCCCGCGCACTCCTCCACGTTCACCTCGGTGGGGAGGAGCACGCCCGGGGTGAGGAAGAGGCGCGCATCGAGGCCCCCGCACGAGTGACCGACGATGCTCACCTCGCCCCCGGCCGAGGCGACGAGCGCGGAGACCGCCTCGGCGAGCAGCGCCGCGCGCCGGGCCAGTGAGGAGGTGGGCTCGGTGGCCACCACCCGGATTTCGCCGTCCAGCCCGAGGGCCGGGCCGACGTCGGCCAGGTACTCCCGCACGTGGCCGAAGTAGGCGAAGTCGCCGAGGTTGGCGAAGCCGAAGAAGCCCGGCACGAGGACGAGGTGGTGGGGGCCGGGCAAAGGTCGCGCCTCGCCAGCGGAGCGGCTCAGCCGCCCTTCTCCAGCGCGTCCGCCTCGGCCAGAAGCCTGGCCGCGCGGCGCGCCGAGAGCTCGAAGTCCACCTTGGCCGGCAGTCCGAGCCGGACCGCCACCTCCTCCGGGGAGAGCGCCGTGCCCCGGCTGAACAGCTGCTCGCGTAGAAACCTGCCCACCGCCGGATTGGCGTACCAGTCCGTCCCGAACTTCTTGCGGATCGCCTCGTGCATCATCCCGGCCAGGGCGAAGGCCCGGGCGTAATCGGCCGAGTAGAAGGTGTCGTCCACGTCGACCCGGAAGCGGGAGGCCTCCCGGTCGTTGAGGGTGAACCCGTAGGCCACGGAGAAGGCCTGCCGGTAGAGCTCGCGCAGGGCGGCCTCGTCGTCGGCCCGGACCTTGTCCGGCGCGGGGAGGAGCGCCAGGGCGGGCTGGATCTCGCTCAGCGGGCGCCCGTGGAGCCGGAGCTCGTAGGCCGTCTTGGCGAAGGCGTAGCGCCGCAGGTAGTACATCTCGATCAGCGCCGTCCGCCGGAGCACCGCCGCCAGCTGCGCGTTGGTCGGCGCCGGCTTCCCGTGGGCGACGAGGAAGTCCCGGTAGCGCCTGAGGAACACCGGGTCGCTGAAGGCATGGCGGAAGAACTCGCCGTAGGCCTCGCTCGGCGCGCCGTGGCCGAGGAGCTTGTTCTCCCACGGCTCCACCGTGGTCGAGGCGAAGTGGACGGCGTGCCCGGCCTCGTGGAAGAGCGTCCAGGTGTCGTCCAGCCCGCCCTGCGGCTTGACCGAGAGCCGCACGTCGCGCGGCGGATCGATGGGGTTGACGAAGGCCCGCGGCCGCTTGAGCGGGTTCAGCCCGTCGTCCACCTTCACCGCGCCGCCCACCGCGGTCTTGAGGTCGAGGCCGACGCCGCCGAGGAAGGCCCTCAGCGCTTCGAGCTGCAGGTCCTTCTCGAAGAGGGGCCCGAGCTTGGGTGACTTCCAGAGCCGGCCGAAGTCGGAGAGGCGGATCTGGTCCAGCCCGATGCCCAGCTCCTCGCGCGCCACCCGGTCGGCGGCAGTCTTGAAGAACGGGTCGGTGGCTCGCACGTAGGCCACGCCCTGGCTCAGGAGCTCGCTCAGCTTCACTGCCCGCAGCTCCTCGCTCATGGCCACGTAGTCGGCGTAACCGGCAGCGCGGGACGCGGCCTGGGCCTCGGCCTCCTTGCGCACCAGGATGGGGTTGAGCTTCTCGGTGATGATCTTCGTGCTCGCCGCGTAGAGCTCCGCCCGGCGGACCGGGTCGGCCTCGGCGGCGATGCGCAGGGGCAGGTTGCGGTAGGCGATGGGCTGCTTCTCGAAGGAGACGGTGGCCTGGGCCGCCCCCTCGGCGGTGTCGAACTCGTCGTCGAAGTGGGCGAGCTTGAACTTGACCTGCTCCGCGGCCAGCGCCCGCCGGAGGAAGCGCAGGGCCAGCGCCTGATCCGGGGTGAGGCCCGTCTTGGCGCGCGCGGCGTCCACCGCGGCCAGCGCCGCCGGCGTGAAGAGGTGCTCGTGGCCGAGGTAGGTCAGGGCCCCGAGCGATTCCTCCCCTTGCGTGGAGGTGTACCAGTCGAGCACCGCCTGGACCCGCTGCAGCGCCTGGTACTCGGCGCTGATCGCGGACGCGTCGGGTGCCGGGGAGGTGGCGGAGGGCGCGGCAGCGGCCCTTGCACCGGCCAGGAGGAGGAATGCGGCGAGGAGCAGGTGGCTCATCCGCCGGACCATACCGGCCGCCGGCTCGCCTTCAAGCCCCACGCGCCGCGAGCGGCCGGATCGACCCGGCGAGGTGCAGCTTTCCTGCCGCGGGGTTCCCCAGCCGGAACTCGATGCCGCCGGGCGAGGACCAGTGGTGAAGGGTGACGGAGGAGGGCAGGAAGACCGGCCTCCGGAAGCGGACCTCCACCGAGAACGAGCGGCTCCAAGGCTCCGGCGCGAGCTCCGCCACCACCCGGGCAAGGAGCC
>Ga0335084_10006117_pt1 | contig 11940 bp, 15 predicted proteins | sample Lox_Sample_44_FD_206721 | JGI IMG/M metagenome (GOLD analysis project Ga0335084, IMG submission 206721) | Soil microbial communities from Loxahatchee National Wildlife Refuge, Florida, United States - Lox_Sample_4.4 | ecosystem: Environmental > Terrestrial > Soil > Wetlands | place: USA...
TTATTTTAAACATGTCAATGACCATCATGGCCATCTCGTGGGAAGCAAACTTCTTGTGGAGGTGAGCCAGTTGCTCATACGAAGCCTGCGTTCTATTGACATCGTTGCACGTTACGGAGGTGACGAGTTTGTGGTCGTCCTTCCCCAGACCCCCCCCGATGTCGCTGCAAAGGTTGCAGAGAGAATCAGAAAGTCCATTGCGCAAAACTCATTCTTAAAAAAGGACGGCTATATCATCAAGATTACCGCCAGCTTCGGCGTTTCTTCCTACCCTGAGAGCGCAAAATCAAAAGAGGAACTCCTCAAGCTCGCAGACGAGGCTATGTACCGGGTAAAGAACTATACGAGAAATGGTGTTTATGCTATAATCTAGCGTGGCTTTTTTCAACTATGTAACAAAAGAGATTACCTTAAAGGTCGTGTATTACGGGCCCGGCCTTAGTGGAAAAACCACAAACCTGCAACATCTCTACTCAGTTCTCGACCCCTCTTCCAGGGGCAAATTCATTTCCCTTGCCACAGAGTCTGACAGGACTCTTTTTTTTGATTTTCTCCCTGTCGAGTTAGGAAAGATAAAGGACTTTTCGGTAAGGTTCCAACTCTATACTGTTCCTGGACAGATACGATATAACGCCACAAGAAAGCTCGTGTTAAAGGGTGCCGATGCCGTGGTATTCGTGGCCGATTCCCAAAGGGATTTGAAGGAACAGAACCTGGAAAGCCTTGCGAATATGCGGGAAAATCTCCTTTCCAACAATGTGAATCCTGATGAGATCCCGGTAGTGGTTCAATATAACAAACGTGACCTTCCCAACGTCCTCTCTACTGAGGAACTCAGAACTGACTTGAACAAAAAGGACTATCAGGACATCGAAGCAGTTGCCGTGAGCGGCAGAGGAGTCGAGGAGACATTCCGCCTTGTCACGAAAATACTTCTGAAAGATATCATTAAGAAACACAAGGTTGATATTGTTCCGCCTAAAGAGCCTGGTATCCCGGCACCCGTTCCTCAAAAAACTGCGCCTGAAAAGGGGCTCCCGGTACAGGGTATCATATCGCCAAAGGTTCCGGACAAAACACCGGTTCAGGAACTTCCCCACCTAAAGGATCCCTTATCCCTGAAGGTTCCGGACAAAGCAGCGGATGAGGAACTCGCCAGGGTTAAGGACACCATATCCCTGAAGATTCCCGATAGGGAAGTATTTGGAAGTGATGCTTCACCTGTACCGCCAAAGACCGTGCAGAAAAGGCAAGAAACACCGCCTGACAGCTCAGCCCATCACGATGCAGTGCTTACCACTGTGGCGACATCCATACCCCCCGAAATTAACCAGTCACTCGTTGCGCTACGAGAAACCCTGACCACTCTCTCCACAGAGATAAGAGAGTCAGGGAGGCGACAGGCGGAAATGGTCAGGTTGCTGGAGGAAATCAATATTTCATTGTCCCGGGACAAGAGAAAAAGACGGTGGTTTCACTCCATTTCTCTCTAAGAACCTTCCCTCACATAATGAATATAAAGGAACTGATAAGCAATCTTCAGAGTTTTTACCTTCTCTCTCTTCACGGCCTCCTGGGCGTCGCGAGGAAGCCTTTCTACCTGAGGGACACAATTGAACAGATGGACTATGCAGGAGCCGGATCGTTCTTTATCATTATTCTCGTATCCCTCTTCATAGGGATGGCCCTCTCCCTGCAGCTTGCAGCAGAACTTTCTGTCCTTGGTCTCAAGATGTACACCGGAAAGGTTGTGGGAATCTCCATCATCAGGGAGATTGGTCCTGTAGCCGCTGCTCTCGTGTTTACCGGAAGGGTTGGCTCGGGAATTGCCTCAGAACTTGGTTCCATGGTACTCGGCCACCAGGTTGATACCCTCAGGGTCTTTGGCGTAGACCCCATAAAAAAGCTTGTCACCCCCCGCATGCTGAGTGCCATTGTGATGCTGCCTGCACTCACTATTGTCGGCGACGCCGCCTCGCTCTTCGGAGGATATTACATCGCCGTCTTCGTGAGCCACCAGAGCGGCCACGTATACTGGAGCTCAGTCCGAGGCGTCCTCATCTTTGAGAATGTCTTTGCAGGCTCAGTGAAGCCCTTCATCTTCGGGTTTCTCATTGCATCCATCAGCAGTTATATGGGTCTTTCCACAAAAGGTGGGGCCATCGGTCTCAGAAGCGCGACCACCCGTGCGGTGGTGCTCTCCATCATCATGATCATCGTCGCTGACTTTATCCTGACAAGGATATTGCTCTACGTCCTGGGGTTCTCCGTATGATCGTATTTGACAAGGTGTGGCTCTTGTACGGAACACGGGATGTCCTGAAGGATTTAAGTTTTTCCATTGAGGATAACGAGCGGGTAGCAATTCTTGGGGAGAGCGGAGAAGGTAAAACCACCATCCTCAAGCTTATCATGGGGCTCGTAAGACCTGATCGCGGGAACATTTACATCGATGGAGACGATATCACCCACAAAACGGAAGAAGAACTCAGACTGGTGAGAATGAAATTCAGCATCGTCTTCCAGGAAGGTGCCCTCTTTGATTCCCTCAATGTCAAGGAGAACGTTGCCTTTTGTTTGAGGGAATACACCGCCATGTCAGAGGAAGAGATCGACGAGAAGGTGAGAGGGTTGCTGAGAACGGTTGGGGTAGAGCATGCCATGGAACTCAGGCCCGAAGAGCTGAGCGGAGGGATGCACCGCAGGGTAGCCATTGCACGATCCCTTGCTGCCTCACAGCCAAAGATGTTTCTCTACGACGAACCCACGTCAGGCCTTGATCCCGTAAATGCGGAAAACATATGCAACCTTATCGTCGACCTGTCAAGAAATGGCACAGGGTTTCTCATTGTTACCCACAAAATCCATGACGCCTTACAGGTTGCGAACAGGTTTATGTTCCTCAAAAATGGTATGATAGTGTTCGATGGCGGCAGGGACGCACTTCTTACTTCACCTGTACCTGAGATCAGGATATTCATCAAGGAACTGGATGTGCATGGTACGTGAACGGTGAATGATGTCCTTTAAGGATAACGCATATGTTTGACGTGAAAAAACAGCTTATGTGGTCAAAACTGAAGGTCGGCCTGGTGGTAACCCTCGCCCTGCTCGTCCTCTTGTTCACCGTTTTTCTCGCGGGCAGTATTGAAGACATCTTTTCCCCCAAAATAGCGTTGCGCGTACAAATAGAGGATGTGAGGGGTTTACGGAAAGGCGCGCCGGTCTGGATATCAGGGATCGAGGTAGGGTCGGTGAAGCATATTCGGCTGAGCGGGGAGTATGGAACAATCGTCACCCTTTCCGTAAATAAAAGTACCCTGAAATACATCAAGAAGGATTCACAGGCAAGCATCCTCACCATGGGCCTGCTGGGCGATAAATATGTGGAGCTGTCCGCAGGTTCGCCCAGGGCTGAGCCCATACAGCCCGAAGACATAATAAAGGGCGCATCACAGATTGATCTGAAGAATGTGATGGAGATTGGGACCTCTTCCATTCAGAAGATGTCTGACTTCTTGACAAAACTTGAGCATCTTGTCACAAAGATAGAAAAGGGAGAAGGGACCCTTTCCAAATTCATTAACGACCCTTCCCTTTATGACAACCTTAGGGAGTCCACAAAGGCTCTCTCGTCAACGCTGAGAGAGATAAGGGATGCCCGTGGGACCGTAAAATTGCTTATTGAAGACCCAGCTCTCTATAACAGAATGGTGGCTGCTTCAGCCTCCCTCGAGCAATTCAGCAAATCCATCAATGAGAGTTCCGGAACATTGAAGAAGTTCATAGAAGATCCCGCCCTTTATAACAGATTGCTCACTGCTGCCTCCTCTGTGGAAGAGTTCAGCAGGAAGCTCAATGAAGGAAAAGGGACACTCAAGAAACTGGCTGAAGATGCAGAACTGTATGACAACCTCAATAAGGCATCGCTGCAACTCTCTTCCATCCTGGAGCGCATAAACAAGGGAGAAGGGGTGGCGGGAAGTCTTCTGAAAGACGAGGGACTTGCCACCGAACTCAAGGAAAACATTGTCTCTCTGAACGAATTGATCAAGGACATAAAAGAACATCCGAAAAACTATTTCAAATTCAGTGTATTCTGAGTCTCCGGTATGCCGGATGCGAAACAGCCACCTCCCCCGCAGTGGCATCTGTACCGAGATGTAATTTACACGATCTTTTTTACCAGAATTTCCTTTGCGATATCAGGGTCTACCGCAACCGTGGTCTCATCAATCTGAATGACACAGGAGGGCATTTTCTGTAGAAGCTTGATGGTACTGCCCGGGGCTATCCCTATAGAACTCAGCCTGCCGAGCCTTGCCGTTTCAGAGGGAATGATGAATACGATCCTTCCCTTTGAGCCCACCTCGAAATCCGCCAGTCGGGATACCACAGGAGTAACCTCTACCTTGTATTTCTTGCAACACTCACCCTTGGGAATGGGTTTGCCGTGAGGACATGTGGGAGGATGGCCCAGAAATGTGCACACACTCTCGGTCAATTCCTCACTCAGTATGTGTTCTATCTTGCACGCATCTGTCTCAACCTGGTCCCCGCGCAATTCAAACACATCGGTGAAAAGCCGCTCTGCAAGACGGTGGCGTCTTATAAGTCCCCTGGAAAGAAGGCGTCCCCTCTCAGTGAGTTTGACCACAGAATCTTCCACCGTGATGAGGGCATCACGCGTAAGCACACCGATCAGTTCTTCGAAGTCAGGATCGTCCGAATTCAGTCTAAGGCGCTCCAGTTCAAAATGGCCTTCCTCCTCAAAGTGCCAGAGGAGTTCAAGCGCCTCATCTATTCGTTCTTTGTCCATCTGTCCTGACTCTCTTCAGCCCTCACAGGGGCAGTTCCAGAGACATGACCTTCTCGAAACTTCTCCTGTGGATCTCGCATGGCCCGTGAAGCAGGAGCTTTTCCACATGTTCCCTTGTAGAATACCCCTTGTGTTTTGCAAAGCCGTATTCAGGGTACTTACGGTCATACTCATCCATAATACCGTCCCTCACCACCTTGGCAATAATGGAAGCAGCAGATATAGATGCACTTTTTGATTCACCCTTGAAAGGGGAAACCTGCCTGATGTCTACTGAGGGCAGTTCAACAGCATCAATGAGAAGAAAATCAGGCATTGAGGAGAGGTCTCTCACTGCCATCTCCATGGCAAGCCTTGTTGCCCTGAGTATGTTCATTCTGTCAATGCTTTGCGCATCCACGATCCCCACCCCAATATCCATTGCGCAACACAACAGGTCCCGGAAGAGTGATTCCCTCTCTTTCTCGGGAACTTTTTTTGAGTCCCTCAACCCTTTGATCCTCTTCATGGGAGGGAGGATAACCGCTGAAGCAACCACAGGACCGGCAAGCGGGCCCCTCCCCGCCTCATCGATACCGGCGACACGGGAGAACCCTTCATTCCTGAAGGATTCATCATACCGGTAGATGTCCATTGACTATTCTGTTGTCTGTCCCACTGCCAGCCTCTCTTTTTCCCTGTCCTTGATCTTTGCCGCCTTCCCCTTTTTCGCTCTCAGGTAATAGAGTTTCGCCCTTCTCACCGAACCCCTTTTAAGCACCTCGATCCTGTCAATAGCAGGGGAATGCACGGGAAATATCCTCTCCACCCCAATTCCATAAGACACCTTTCTCACCATGAACGTTTCCCTGATAGTGCTGCCACGTCTTGCGATCACAATACCTTCGAAGGGCTGAATCCTCTCCTTGTCTCCCTCAACCACCTTCACAAAGATCTTTACCGTATCTCCCACCTGAAAAGGGGGCACCTCTTTCTTGTATCCCTCTTCAATTGCATTCATCAGGTTCATCTTTCTTCCTCCTTAATTTCCGACAGTAATCGGTAATCTTCATCAGTGAGCAGCGCCCGCTGTATAAGTTCAGGTCTCCTGAGAAGTGTCCTCATTAACGCCTCTTTCCTTCTCCAGAGGAGTATCTCTTTGTGATTTCCGGAAAGCAGCACGTCGGGCACCTTCATCCCCTCAAACTCAGGAGGTCTTGTGTAGTGGGGATAATCCAGTATCCCCCACGAAAACGATTCCTCCTTTGCAGAATACTCGTCCCCCAGCGCTCCGGGCAAAAGCCTCACAATGCTGTCTATTATAACCAATGCAGGCAATTCTCCGCCAGTCAAAACATAATCACCAATGGACACCTCCCGATCAACCAGTGAGTCCCTCACACGTTCATCAATCGCCTCGTATCTTCCGCAGAGGAACAACAGTCTCCTTTTTTCCTTCGATAATGCAAGGGCCATCTCCTGATCAAAGGGCCTGCCCTGAGGACTCATCATAAGGGTAAAGGTCTCGATCCCATCCGCCTTTATGGATTTCACTGCTCTGAAGAAAGGCTCCGGCTTCATCACCATACCAGGCCCTCCCCCGTATGCATAATCATCAACCGTCCTGTGCCTATCAACGGTATAATCTCTGAGCTGGTGGACCTTGAACTCAACAATTTCCTTCTCCACAGCCCTCTTCAGGATACTTTCTGAGAGATACGCATCAACCATACTGGGGAATAAGGTAATTATCTCACATCGCATTCCTTCCCTCTTTCTCATGCAGATGTGTATTATACACTACTTTTCAAACGTTCCCGCCAACGTCAAGGCGCAGCATCGCCTGGCCTTTGATCCAAGCCTTCCTCGGTCTGGCCAAGGCGGGGCAAGAAATGGTTAGTAAGAATACTTTTATGCTCAAGGGATGGGCGCGGACAGGATTTTGTTGAAGGGAGAGATTTGCCACGTTTGGAGTCCAGACCACGCGTCTGAACTCCAAACTCTATGTTATTTATTCGAGAATTTCAAGTACGCAGCGCTTACCTATCTTTGTACCCGCAGCTCCAAGTATTGTCCTCATTGCACGGGCTGTCTTTCCCTGTTTTCCTATTACCTTTCCAAGGTCACTGGATGCCACTCTGAGTTCAAAGACCGTAGTCCTTTCCCCATCCACTTCCTTCACGCTCACTTCTTCGGGACTATCGACCAGCGCTCTCGCCATTGCCTCCACCAAGTCCTTCATCTCCGTCCACCTCCAATGGAATTCAGGACCGCCTACAGGCCGGCCCTGTGTAAAAGCTTTTTAGCGACATCTGTAGGTTGCGCTCCCTGCCCTAACCAGTATTTGGCCCTTTCCGCATCAATTTTCGTCTCGGATGGACCCTTCTGTGGATTGTAGGTACCGAGGATCTCTATGAAAGGCCCGTCCCTTCTCGTTCTGGAGTCTACGACCACCAAACGGTAGAACGGCTTCTTATGTGCCCCTAATCTTGTCAGTCTGATTTTAACCAAGAACTCACCTCCTCATGTAAAGAACTGTAGGATTTTAATATATTTCCCAAGTAAAGTAAAGGACTAAAATGGCAAAATCTTCGGTAAACGGATTCCCTTCTTCCCCTTGAACATCTTCATCATTTTTTTCATTTCCACGTATTGTTTGACCACCCGGTTCACATCGGTGACCGTAGTGCCGCTCCCCTCAGCAATCCTTCTCCTCCTGCTGCCGTTCATTATATGATGATTCCTTCTCTCTTCCCTTGTCATGGAATTGATGATGGCTTCTATCTTCACGAATTCCTTTTCGTCTACAGACACATTTTTCATCTTGCCAAGCCCGGGGATCATACCCAGGATATTCTCGATGGGGCCCATGCTCCGCAACTTCTTGAGCTGTTCCTTTAGGTCTTCAAAGGTGAATGTCTCTCCGAGGATCTTCTCCTGGAGTTTTTCGGCTTCTTTCCTATCATATGCCTTCTCGGCCTGCTCGATAAGGGTGAGCACATCTCCCATGCCAAGGATCCTCGACGCGATTCTCTCCGGATAAAAGGCCTCAAGCATATCAATTTTCTCACCCGTTCCGATAAACTTTATCGGTTTTCCGGTGATAGTCCTAATGGAAAGGGCTGCGCCTCCCCTGGCGTCACCGTCCATCTTAGTGAGAATTATTCCATCGATGCCAAGCTGTTCATTAAAGTTCCTTGCGATATTTACCGCGTCCTGACCGGTCATGGCATCAGCCACAAAGAGGATCTCCTTGGGATTTACTCTCGCCTTTATTTCCATAAGCTCTTTCATGAGCGTTTCGTCTATATGGAGTCTTCCTGCAGTGTCCAGTATCATTACATCCTGTGCGTTCAGCTTTGCCTTTTTGACCGCCTCCTCACAGAGAGTCACAGGATTCTTTGTTTCGTGAGAAGAAAAGACGGGAACATCGATCTGTCTGCCCAAGGCTATCAATTGCTCTATGGCTGCGGGACGCTGGAGATCGGCTGCCACGAGCATGGGGCGTCTTCCCTCCTTCTTGAAAAGCCGCGCCAGTTTTGCTGAGGTTGTGGTCTTTCCGGAACCGTGGAGGCCGACCATCATAAGTATTGTGGGAGGATTAGGAGAGAGATGCACCCTAGTGTAAGCACCTCCCAGAAGCTCGCAGAGTTCACTATGGACTATCTTTATGACCTGCTGTCCGGGGGTGAGGCTTTCCAGGACCTCTTTGCCCAGGGCCTTTGTCTTGACCTTTTCAATGAACTCCTTTACGACCTTGAAATTTACATCAGCCTCGAGCAGGGCGAGACGCACCTCTTTCAGTGCAGCATCAATATCTTCTTCCTTGAGGATACCCCTGCCCCTCAGTTTCTTGAATATGGACTCCAGTTTTTCGCTCAGCGACTCAAGCATTAGAGTAGCGCCTCAATATCATGTGAAATTTTTTCAGAAAGTTCCTCCATAAAGCCAACATGTTTCTTGGCGACCTTCCCCTCCTTATCGATGATAAAGGCAACAGGGACGTTTGCCACGCCATATGAGACATTCACCTCTTTGTCGTCAATGAGCACGGGATAATTTATCCGGTGTTCCTTCACAAAGGAATTCAACTTTGAAGCTACATCTCCGCCTTGATCCAAGGAAATGGCAAGCACCTGAACATTCTTGTTCTTATACTTCTCATAGACCTTGTTCAGTTCCGGGACCGCATCTTTGCAGGGGGGACACCATGTAGCCCAAAATTCCACCAGCACAACCTTCCCTCTGAGTTCGGACAGGGTCACTTTCTTTCCGCTCACATCACTGAGGGTAAAATCAGGCGCCCTGCCTTCCTCAGCTACCCTGCTCTTTTCGGTCCTCTTACATGAAGCAGCAGAAAAGGCAATCGCACACAGACAAAAAACCACGAGGACTTGTTTCACACGTCGCAAGTTCGCTTGTCGCATTATTGAATGGAACACGTTCTCAAAAACTTATCTATTCGCTCTCAGGAGGCAAGAAGGGAATCGATTTTTGCTTTCAGTTGAGGCTTTGGCACAGCACCCACTACCTGGTCCACTTTCTGACCGTCTTTGAAGAAAATAATGGTGGGTATACCCATTATTTTATAGCGACTGGCAATGTCTGGATTCTCATCGGTGTTTAATTTCGCGACTTTTACCTTACCTATATATTCCTTGGCAAGTTCCTCAACTGTTGGTGCAATCATCCTGCACGGCCCGCACCACACTGCCCAGAAATCGACCATCGCCAGACCCTGGCTCTGTGCAATCTCTTTATCCCATGTCGAGGTTGTCACCTCAATTATACCTTCTGCCATAAGAACCTCCTGAACTTTATTAGTTTTTAATTATATGTGCTGTAACCGCTTTTTGTCAACGCCGGCGTACCCTTTCATACGCTCATTCCTCGGAATCACAAGACCGCTGGCTCTTCTGTCTAAGCTCCGTGTTCTCCCTCGTCAAACATCGCCATTTCTATGGACTCATGGATCACGTCTTCTAATGACCTGACTTTGCCCTCAAGCGTCTTATCTTCGTCAATCATGTCCTGCAAAAACTTGAGCTCTTTTTCAGTCAGAGTTATGGTCACCTCCATACGCACCTCCTTTATTTACGAAAAATCCTGCAGGAAACCACAGGGTGTGTGCACATTATTCACATATTTCTTGCGCTTGTGATCGCAAATAAAGTCTTACAACTGCCGCTGATTCTCAGCCATTTCAAAAAACAGTTCACCGTTGCTTGTTAACAATATAGGTCAATGCCTTACATGCGTAACCGTTCCCCAAATCGCAGGCCCTTTTTAGATCTGGGTACGCATTTTCAGCCTGTCCCAGTTCAAGGAAAGCAAGCGCTCGATTGAGATGAAGAAGGTCGGTACTCACAAAGTTCTTTGCGCCATGTTCTGTCAAAGCGATTGCCGCGTTATAGTCAGCAACCGCTCTGTCGAACTCACCCTTCTTGGCAAACGCAAGGCCCCGATGAAAATAGACATCCGGATGAAATGGCTCCAGAAGGATAGCCCTGTCGTAATCTGCAATTGCCTTATCAAACTGACCTATGCCTGCAAACGATTTGCCGCGTCCATAATAGGCTATTGTGACTTTTGAAGGCTCCTTTTGAATAATGTTACTCCATAAACTTATATCATTTTCCCAGGTGCCTATTTGCTCATGGGTCAAATACGTCATAGCAATGGTAACAAGTAGCACTAAAATACTGCCGAGCACCTTAAAAAACGAGCGCCATCTTGTGAAGGTATTGATCCTTCCTGCACATGCTGCGACAGCCAATCCGATTACAAAGAAAGGTCCAAGGCTGGGCAGATAGGTATATCTGTCTGCCATTGATTGACTTCCCACCTGCACAATACCAAGCACAGGAAGCATGGTTATAACGTAATACCCCCAGGTTGAGAGCCACACTTTCTGTCTGCGCGCAAAAAAAATACAGCCTGCGGTAATTCCCGCGATGAGGGCGATTGGCACCATATACTGAAGAGAAAACACATTGATGGCGCGTGGATATGGGTAAAGCAGCATCAAATTCACAGGAGCCACCATCTTCCATAGATAGGCGATCAAGGATTGGGAGGCTACTGCGAGGCGATCTGACAGTGGAATAACCTCCGTAAATTTCATCGCCCCTCCGGCCCTCTGCGCAAAAACGGTCAGCACTGAGCACACAAGACTCAGTGCGATCAACGGAAGTTTCTCAACAAATGCCATCCTCAGCGTTTTAAAAGACACGATTCTCTTGAAAGGAAACCAGTCCAAAATCAATAAAACAAAAGGCAAACTGACCGCCATGGGCTTGCTCATAAGCGCGAGGATAAAAGATCCAACTGTAAAAAGAGCATACTTATTCAGAAAAATTGATGGTGATTGGCCTTTTCCGGTTTCGTCACCCCTGACCTGAACATATTTCAGATAATTTGTGATGCTGAGCAGGAAAAAAAAAGCGCAGAGAACGTCTTTTCTTTCTGACACCCATGCAACAGATTCCACATGAAAAGGATGAAGACCGAACAATAAAGCAGTTACCGCTCCTGTTATAAACATTGTCCGCCCATCTGAAGATGCAGATGGGCTCTCCTTTGTTTCAACTTTTTCCCATATGTTTATGACTCTTATTGACAGCAGGGCTACTACGAATGTGTTGGCTGCGTGGAGTATAATGCTGGTCAAATGGTGTCCAAGGGGGTTCAATCCCCATATGGCATAGTCCAGAGCATGGGATAACCATGTAAGCGGATGCCAGTTGCTGGTGAAGAAGTTAAAGAATGCCCATTTAATAAAAATTGCATTAAATGAACGGATATGGGGATTTTCAAAAACATAACCATCATCATCTGCGGAAACAAATTCGTTTTGAAGGGCTGGGAGGTATATTGCAAATGTTAAAAGAGAGACCGCAGCTGCGATGTAATATTGAAGGTTTTTCCTTTTCATTTCTTCAGAAACTTTTTTTCACGCAGACATCAAATATCTTGATTGCCAAAGCTCCTTTATGACAGTTATCACTAATTATAGAAAACTGGCTCTTGGTTTGTCATTGACTCTTGAGACATATAAATGGATTCTTGAAAGATGACACATGCTTTTACAGTGGTTGACAGGAAGGGATGGGAAAATGTTATTTTATAGGCGCTTAAAGGCT
>Ga0335084_10006118_pt1 | contig 11940 bp, 7 predicted proteins | sample Lox_Sample_44_FD_206721 | JGI IMG/M metagenome (GOLD analysis project Ga0335084, IMG submission 206721) | Soil microbial communities from Loxahatchee National Wildlife Refuge, Florida, United States - Lox_Sample_4.4 | ecosystem: Environmental > Terrestrial > Soil > Wetlands | place: USA: Florida...
AAACGAACGACTGGCGATCGCCGCGGGCAACTATGCCAACGCCCGGCTCGCCGCGACGACGGCGTGCCTGTCGCACGCGGTCCAACACGGCGCAATTCCCCCCGTCGGCGCCGGGCCGACGGACCGTTGCCGCGGATACTTCGTCGGTACCAGCGAGGTGCCTCCCTCGGATCCCACGGCGGCCAAGCGCATCGCGCAGGCGCGCGGGGCGTTCCTCTCGAACGTCTGTACGGGATGCGGCGGCGTCGACCGTGCCCAGGCCGAGCGAGTGTTGCAGCGCTACGCGGAGGTCGCCATTTCCCTCAGTCATGCCGGCTTCGGAGACGACGAACGGAAGATATCGGCCCCTTGCGCGACGCAGCTCACGACCGCCGTCAACCTCACGCTGAAGCAGATGCTCGACCGGCTGAACGGCGAGCTCCACACGCACGCCCCGGTGGTGTCGCTCGGGTCGATCGGGCCTGCCGGCGTGGATATCCCGGGCCAGGACCCGCTGGCGGTACCCGCGCCGACGGCGTGTGCGCCCGACGAGCTGAAGCGTGTAGGCGCCTGTGGCGAGGATCCGAGTACGACAATCAGCTGCCTCGAGTGCGTCGGGTTCCGTCAGGTCTCCGACGCGCTCACGACGGTCTATTGAGACGCTCGCGGACGCATGTGCTTCTCGGCAGGCGTTAGCGTCGTGGCAGGCGCGGGTCTCGGCGCGCTCGGGACCGCCGCGATGGCTACGGTGACGCGCAAGGAAGATCGGCCGCTCGCGGCGGTCCCGCTCGTGCTCGGCCTCCAGCAGACGGTCGAGGGGCTCGTGTGGCTGTCGTTCGGATCGCCAAGCCTGAATGCGGCGACGACGTACGCTTACGCGGGGCTTTCGTATCTGCTCTGGCCCACGTACGTGCCGTTCGCGGTCCTGAGCGCGGAACCCGATGACAGGCGGAGACGACGCATCCGACTGTACGCCGTCGCTGGCGTCGTCGTCTCGCTCTATATCGTGTGGTTCATGCTCACCGAGCCCCTGACGTCTCGAGTCGTGGGGCACAGCATCCGGTACGAGATCGCGAACGTGAGGGGGGCGGGCCCGATGTTCGTGCTCTACGTCGGCTCGATTTGCGGCAGCTTCCTGTCGTCGAGCCACGGCACGCTCCGGCTCCTCGGGCTGATGCTGCTGGTCGGATTGGCCGTGGCGGCCTGGTTCTACTACGCGACGCTGTTCTCCGTGTGGTGCTTTCTCGCGGCGGCGCCGAGCGCACTGCTCCTGATTCACGTGAGGCGCGCGGCTGACCTCGACACACCTGCGATGGCGCCTGCTGCCGCCGCGGGCGTCGTCCGGTAGCCGGCATCGACGTCGAGCTCCGGCGTGCGGTCGACCCGCGACAGCAGCTCCGCGTAGCGGCCGAGCCGCTGCTCGTAGGTACGGTGATAGAACTCCGGGAGCGGCGCCCGCTCTCCATCGTGGAACGCGCGGAAGCCATCGTCGGTCTCGAGCATCGCGCCGAAGCGGCGGAACGCCGCCAGGTCCTGGCGCATCCCGGCGGTGCGGAGCGCGTGCAGAACGCGGATCCCCCAGGTGGCGCGCGTCGTCAGACGGCGGGCGAGCATGGTACTCGACGTGAGCAGCGCGTAGATCCGGGTCATCGCGTGACAGTAGTCGGCCGCTGTGTAGTGCTCGAGTGTCGTCACGAGGAAGGGCGTGTAGTAGAAGCTGAACGGCATCGTGCGCAGCACGCGGTCCGCGGCGAGGCAGGCGTCAAAGAGCGGGGTGCCGCCGAACGGGATCGGGACGTTCACGATCGGCCAGACGTAGGGCAGGCGATCGATGAACTCGCGGGTGAGCGCCATGGGCTCGTCGCCGCGATCGGCGTCGGTGCCGAGGATGAAGTTGGCCTGCAACGCGAAGCCGTAGCGGTGAAGCTCCTCGAAATGCTCGACGACGGTCGCGAGCTTGGACGTCCCGGTCGAGCGGCCGACGCCCGCCTTCGCCGAGTAGTCCGCCCACGATTCGACGCCGGACGCGATGTAGATGCAGTTGGTGGCGCGCAGGCGTTGGAGGCGGGCACCCTTCAATACCGAGAGCGAGCTCTCCATGATGTACGGCGTCCGGGCCTCAGCGGGCACCGTCTCCATGATCGACATCATCTCGTCGAACCGCACTGCGAAGTTCGGGTCGAGGTAGTTCGTCATCACTCCAGGCAGATGCGTCGAGAGGTAACGCAGGTCGGCTTCGATCCGCTCGCGCGGCAGCGTGACGTACGGCGTGTCCCAGTCGACGCAGAAGTCGCAGCGGTACGGACAGCCGACGCTCGCCAGCATCTGCACGACGCTCGACGGGACCGGCCGCCCGCGCACGAAGCTCGCGATGCGCAGCTCGGGCATCCGTTCTTCGACGCCGGGCACGTCGGTCAGTGAGCGGTCGGTCGAGACGACGGAGCCGGGGTCGTAGGTGCCCGCGAGGATCTCGGCGACCAGCGCCCGGTCGCAGCGTCCGACGACGAGGTCGAAGAACCGCAGGCAGTCGCGGGGGAATGATCTCGCGTGCGGGCCGCCGATCACCGTCAGGGTCTTCCGCCGCCGATACAGGCGGGCCAGCGCATATGCGAGCGCGCTCGCCTGCGTGTAGGTCGCGAGGAAGAGCACGTCGAGGTCGTCGGGGAGCAGACGGACCGGATCCTGCTGCCCGTGGTAGGTCGCGTAGGTGACGTCGTGGCCCATCTGCCGGCACCACACGGCAACGGCCTGAGGCATGATGCTCGCGTACTGCTTGCGGAAGACCGCCCGGTACGCACGATCGACGAGTCTCCCGGAGGGGGCCTCGTCGATCAGCAGCTCGAGCACGCCGACGCGCACCGACGTGCCCTACCGTCGGCGCGCTGCGTACGCGGCGTGCGCGAGCAGCGCTCCCAGGAGTGCGACCGGCACGAACAGATCGCCGAACCGACCGTAGAGGGTGAGACCGTCGGTCCCTTCGATGCTGCCGACGACCCAGCCGCGCGTGAAGGGCTGCGTGACGGCGGTCGTGCGACCCCACGGATCGACGACCGCCGAGAAGCCCGACGTCGATGCCCGGACCAGGTAACGCCGCTGCTCCACCGCGCGCAGGGATACCATGTCGAAGAGCTCGGCCGAAAAGCGCGGGTCGCCCACCCAGGTGTCGTTCGCCGGATTGACGAGATAGGTCGCCCCTGCACGCACGCGCTCGCCGGGCAGGTCGGGAAACACGGCCTCGTTGCAGATCACGACGCCGGCGGGGCCGGCAGGGGTTGGAAGCAGCGTCTTCGATTCCCCCGGGGTGAACTCCCGCACCCGTGCGAAGCGGCGGCGGAGGTAGTCGAGCGACGGGACCGGGAAGTACTCCGCGAACGGCAGCAGACGCTGCTTGTCGTAGCTCGCCAGGATGTCGCCGGTCGGCGAGATCAGGAAGGCGGTGTTGAAGTACGCGGGCGTCTCGGGTGATCCGCTGAAGCGCGGAGCGCCGGCGATGAGCTGGGCTCCGTACGGTGACAGGGTACCGCCGAGCGCGGCGCGGTACTCCGGCTCCTGGTCGAGGAAGAACGTCATCGCGCTTTCCGGCCAGACCACCATCGCCGGACGCTCGTGCCGGAGCGCGTCGAGCGTGAGCCGGAGGTAGATGTCGAGGTTGGCGCCGTAGAACTCCTGGCGCCACTGGGAGCCGAGGTCGAGGTTGCCCTGGATTATCGCGACCCGTGTTGCGCCGCGCCCGAGCGACGCAGGCGCCGCACCGAGGCGGAACCTCCCGTAGCCCAGCACGAGCGTGACCACACCGGCGGCGATGCACAGCCCGCGGAGCGCCGCATCCCGGTGCGCCCCCCCGCGCAGCGCGAGCCAGGCCTCGGCCAGGGCGGTGTTCACCACCACCAGCACGAAGCTGATGCCGTAGACCCCGGCGACGTCCGCGATCTGGATGAGCGGGCCGATCCCGCTCTGCGAGTAGCCGAAGATGCCCCACGGATCGCCGAGCACGAGCGTGGACCGACCCCATTCGAGCGCCGCCCAGGCCGCGCCGCAGACGAGCGGGACGAGCGGTGTCGGCGTCCGCGCGACGCGACGATATCCGAGCACGAACGCGAGAACGTATGGAAAGACGCCGACCGCGACGCCGAAGAAGAGGACGACCCCGACTCGCAGGGGCTGCTGGTAGTAGGTTGCGACCGAGGCCGGCAGCCAGTCGGCCACCGCATACGTCCCAGCGAGGGTCCAGAGCGCGGCGAGTGCTACCGCCGCACCCCGTCCGACGCGGCGCACGACGACCAGGAACGGCACCAACGCCACCCATGCGAGTCCCCGGATCGTGAGCAGGGGGAAGGAGCACCCGTAGAGTGCGGCAGACGCGAGCGTCGCCGCCATCCGCAGAGGCACGTGCACGGGACGGTGCTCTCGCACCATCGCCGGGACGCGGTCAACCCACGAGCATTCTTGACCGCTCCGGCCCGCGGCGGGTATTCGAATAGCTGGCCGTCAGACGTTACGCCCGATGAGCGAACCCTCCGATCGGCGCCGCGGCAGCGAGCGGCGCTACGCCTCCGTCCTGTTCGCCGACATTTCCGGCTTCACCGCGATGTCGGAGCTCCTCGATCCGGAGGACGTGACGGCCACGATGAACGAGTGCTTCGGCTTCGTCGAAGCGATCGTCAAGTCGCACGGCGGTCACGTCGACAAGTACCTCGGGGACTGCGTCATGGCCGTGTTCGGCGTGCCACAGGGCCTGGAGGACGCGCCCAAGCACGCCGTCAACGCGGCGATCGAGATCCGCAACCGTATCGGAACCCTGCGCAGCGAGCGGAGCACCGACCCGCCGCTCGGCATCCACATCGGCGTGAACTCCGGGCTCGTGGTGGCGGGCGACGTCGGCGGGGTGTCGAAACGCGACTTCACGGTCATGGGCGACACCGTGAACGTCGCGTCGCGTCTGAAGGACGCCTCCCCGATCGGATCGATCTGGGTGGGGGAAGAGACCTACCGGCGCACCCGGGACGAATTCGACTACAAGGCGCTGGCGCCGCTGGCGCTCAAGGGCAAGGGCGAGCGTGTCGCGGCCTTCGAGCTGCGGTCTCCTAAGGGGCACATCCATCGTCCGCGCCTGGCACGTGCCGACCGTACGATCACGTCGGATCTCGTGGGGCGCCGCCAGGAAGTGGATCTTCTCCGGCAGGCGATCGGCGAGGTGATCCTGGGGCAGGGGGGTATCGTCAACCTGGTGGGCGAGGCCGGGATGGGGAAGTCGCGTCTCGTTGCGGAGGTGACGGCGCCGGGCGCGACCTCGGAATTCCCTGCGGCGCTGATCCTCGAGGGACGCTCGCTGTCGATGGGACAGGGCCTCAGCTTCCACCCGTTCGTCGACCTCCTGCGCGACTGGGCAAACATCGCGGAGGACGACCCCGAGGACGAGGCGCGCATCAAGCTCGAGGCCGCGATCCGCGAACTGGCCCCCGACGACGTCGATGAGCTCATGCCGTTCATCGCGACGCTCATGGGAATCCGCCTCTCGGGTGCCCACGCGGAGCGGATCGAGGGGATCGAGGGCGAGGGCCTCGAGAAGGTGATCGTGAAGAGCATGCGGGACCTGCTGCTCCGGCTCGCAGCCACCCGACCGCTCGTCCTCGTGTTCGAGGACCTCCACTGGGCCGATATGTCCTCGGTGCGGCTCCTCGAGGTCCTGTTCCGGATGGCGACGAAGACGCGAGTCCTGTTCATCAACGTGTTCCGTGCGCAGCACGAAGGGATCGGGACGCGCCTGCTCGACGCGACGGCGGACACGTGCCCCGGGCGGAGCACGGTGATCGCGCTCGAGCGCCTGTCGGACAAGGAGTGCGACCTCCTGATGCGGAACCTCCTGAACGTCGAGGTGCCGCACGATTTCCGCACGCTCATCCGCCAGCAGGCGGACGGCAATCCGTTCTTCATCGAGGAAGTGATCCGCTCGCTGATTGACGACGGGGTGATCGACTATCGAGAGGGACGGTTCCGGATCACCGAGCAGATCCACTCGGTCGTGATCCCGAAGACGATCCAGGACGTCGTCATGGCGCGCGTCGATCGTCTCGACGAGCGGACCCGACAGCTCCTCCGCGTCGCGTCCGTCATCGGGCGGAGCTTCTACCGCAGGATCCTCACCGACCTGGCGGGCCACTACGACGAGCTCGACGCCGACCTCGCGACCTTGAAGGAGCGGCAGCTCATCTTCGAGCGACAGAGTCGCTCGACCGGGGTCCACCGCCGCCGCGTCCTGGTGGCCGAGACGGAATACGTCTTCAAGCACGCGCTGGCGCAAGAGACCGTGTACCACTCCCTGCTCAACAAGACGCGTAAGGACCTCCACCTGCAGGTCGCGCGCTCGATCGAGTGCCAGTTCGCCGACCGCCTGAACGACTTCTACGGCATGCTCGCCTATCACTACAGCCGCGCCGAGAGTCTCGAGAAGGCGGAGGAGTACCTCTTCAAGGCGGGCGACGAGGCGGCCCGATCCGCGGCCTCCAGCGAGGCACTGGCCTACTTCCAGGACGCATCGCGGCTCTACCTCCAGCTCCACGGCGACGGCGGCGATCCGATACGCAAGGCCGCGCTCGAGAAGAAGATCGGGTTCGCGTTGGTGAGCCGCGGCAACCTGTCGCAGTGCATCGCTCACTTCGACCGGGCCCTGGAAGCACTCGGCGATGCCCCTCCGCAAAGCCGCGTGGCCGTTGGACTGCGGTTCGCCATGGACCTCTCCGCGGTGCTTTTCCGTCTGTATGCTCCGGCCTGGATGTTCAGGCGTGGGCGGGTCGGACCGCACGACGTGGAGGTGCTCGAGATCCGGAGCGCCCGCTCGCTCGCGCAGGCGACGAGCGATCCGCAGCGCTTCTTCTTCGATTCCGTGGGAAGCCTCCGGCGCCTGAACCGCACCGACGCCAGTGCCGTCCCGGGCGCGTGCACGATGTACGCGGCGAGCGCGGCCATGTTCGCCTTCTCGGGCTTCTCGTTCGACGTCGGCCGGCGGTTCCTCGACATCGCTCGCGGGCTGATCGCCCCACAGCACCGGGCGGAGCTGTTCGTGTGCCGCGCGATGGAGTTCGTCCACAGCTATCTCCAGGGTCGATGGGAAGCCGAGCGCCGGATCGGCGACGACCTGGTCGAGGAAGGCCTACGGTACGGCCGGCTGTGGGACGTCATCGTCTACCTCGGGTTCTGCTGCTCCACGAGTGCGCATCAGGGGGACTTTGCCGGTTGCCGTCGCATCCTGGACAAGATCGCGGAGATCAACGACGTGTTCGCGTTCGAGTTCGGCGAATCCCAAGCATGCGGGGAAACCGCAATTCTCCTCCTGGAGCAGCGTCGGTTGCGCGAAGCGCTCGAGGCCATCGCGGTCTACTACGAGTCACGCGACGAGCAGGTGATGAACGTCCTGGCATTGGGGATGCGGGCCAAGGCGCAGCTGTTGCTGAACGATCGGAGTGCCGCCGCAGCGACGTTGGAGCAGGCATGGGAACTCATCCGACGCGCCGGTCAGGTTCCGCCGTGGCACCGGAGCGCCGTCGTCCTCAGTACCCTGCGTCTCGACCTCCTCGACATCGAGAACCACAGGGAAGGAGACGTGTCTCGCGCATTGCGGCGGCATGCATCCGCGTCGCTGCGGCAGGCGCTCCGGATCGCGGCCAAGGTCGGGGAGGTGCGTCCGGAGACGTTCCGGCTGGCGGGGCGACTGTACTGGCTGCGCGGTGACACGAAGCGGGCATACGCCTGGTGGAGTCGGAGCATCGCCGAGGCCAAGGGGCTCGGCGCGCGGCCGGAACTCGCGCGCACCTATCGCGAGGTCGCGGCAGCGCTCCTGGGAGACGCGGGTGGTATGACGCGGCTCGACGGGAAGGACGCCCGCGAGTACCTCGCTGAAGCACATGAATTCTGCATCGCGATGGATCTCCAATGGGACCTGGCGCGGGTCGAGGCGCTCGGTCGGCGCATCGCGGCGTGAGCGCACGAGCCGGGGGGGGGGGTAGAGCACCGGCGACGTTGTCTGCTATCTCCCATGCCCGATGGGCTATCGTGTCTGGTGTGGCTTGCTGGGCTTCGTCCTCGGTTGGGCCCCGAAGCTCGTCCACGGTCCCATCCCGGAGAAGTTCGACCTCGTCTACATCCGGGGAGCGATCGCGGTGTGGGCGTTCTACACCGCGCGGCTCCTGATCGGCGTGTTCGTGGGCATCACCACGTGGCCCGCGCGCTGGTATCTGCGCGGGCCGCTCTGCGGGTTTCTCCTGATGCTGCCGGTGGGTTTCATCGTTCTCGCGACGCCGGGGTGCCAGCTTCGCTGCATGACGTTGAACCTGACGACCGGATCACTGGTCGGGCTGTCCGTGGCAGGGATCGCGTACGGCGTGACCGGTCGGCATCACGCCTGAAAGGCGCGAAACCCGAGCCACGCCGGCGGGTGCTCGACCGTCCCGCGGTGTAGCATCGCGAGGGCGGCGGCCGTCAGAATCGCGAGCGCCGCGACCAGGCCGACACCGATTGCCAGCTCCGCGAGCGCGGCAAGCGTCGGAAACGGCACGACCCAGGTCACCACCGGGGTCGTCGTCGGGACCATCACCGCCATGAGAGCCATGTCCGTGCCCTCCCTTCCTGCCGGCTGAGGCAGCAAGTAGAGTGCCAGACAGCTAGGCGATGGATCTGCGGCGATCGCCGGCGCGTGCCGGCGACACGTGGGGTGCACGGGGCTCACGGGAGTTGGCGCCGACGGGCCACCCGCCACCTCCGGTTGGCAGCACTCACGACACGAGACGTGGCGGCCGGGCTCCGGCTTCACCGGGAGCCGACTCTGTGATACGCAGCCGCATCGGGCCCGCCGGTCGGAGGGGACCCGAGTCGCACAGCGCACGCGCGCTTGCCTGGGTGGTTGGTGTGGAGAGGGGGAGGCACATGGCAAGACCCGTCAGGTTGCTGCTGGCCGTCGTGTTGGCCACGTCCGTGGCGCGCGCGTGGGCCGACGTTCCTCGCGATCTCGAGGACTACGTCATCCTCGCGGTGCAGCATGCCCGCATCAAGAACCTGAGCTCGGTCACGCAGGGCAACGTCGGCGTCAACACGGCGGCGTCCGGGAGCATCGCCCGCTCCGGCCTCGAGCTGGGCAAGAAGGTCACGCTGGCCGACGGCACCGTCGCGGTCGCCGACCAGTGCCGCCTCGGCAACGGCACCCGCGTCGACGACCTCTTCACCAACGCCCTGCTGTCCCTCCCGGCGAGCATCCAGGTCGGGGGGAGCGGCCCGACGCCGTTCGGCCCGCTCCCGATCGTGGCGAACATTCCACCCCTCCCGGCCTTCGCGCCGGGGAGCGGTCTGACCGTCGTGCCGAAGAACGGCAGCCTGACGCTCGCGCCGGGCGCCTACGGCACCGTGATGGTCCTGAACGTCGGCACGCTGACGCTCACCGGCGGGACCTACGAGTTCTCGACCCTCGCGACCGGAAAGCACGCCCGGATCCTCGTCGCCGCGCCGTCCGTCGTCAACATCGCGAAGGACATGCGGATCGGCGACCGGTCGGCGTTCGGGCCCAGCACCCCGGCGGTGGGGGCGCGACAGGTGCACGTGAACGTCGGCGGGAAGCGGGTACGGTTCGGCGCCAGCAGCAACGTCGCCATCGACCTGCTGGCCACCAATGCCTACGTGAGCTTCGGCCGCAATTTCTTCGGCAAGGGGCGCTTCATCGGCAGCAAGGTCAACACCGACCACTCGACGCAGTGGGACCACCCCGAGTGCGGCGACGGCGTGCTCGACGCCGGCGAGCAGTGCGACGACGGCAACCGCACCGCCTGTGACGGCTGCTCCTCGACCTGTCAGCTCGAGCGCTGCGGCGACGGCGACGTCTGCCCCGGCACCGGCGAGCAGTGCGACGACGGCAACACGACATCGTGCGACGGCTGCTCCGCCAGCTGCCAGCTCGAGTCGTGCGGCGACGGCATCGTCTGCCCGAGCGAGGGGGAGCAGTGCGACCCGCCCCAGTGCGGGGTCTGCACCTCGACCTGCCAGGCGGGGCCGACGTGTGGCGACGGCCACCTCGACGTCGCCTGCGGCGAGCAGTGCGACGACGGCAACACCACGTCGTGCGACGGCTGCTCGCCGTCGTGCCACGTCGAAGGGTGCGGTGACGGCGAGGTCTGCCCCGGCCTGGGAGAGCAGTGCGATCCGCCGTCGGGCCCGGCCGCCTGTCCGAGCTGCACGAGCACCTGTCAGGACGGCCCGCGCTGCGGCGACGGCGTCCTCGACGCGGCGTGCGGCGAGCAGTGCGACGACGGCAACGCGACCCCCTGCGACGGCTGCACCGGCTGTCACGTCGATTCCTGTGGTGACGGCACGACCTGCCCGAGCGAGGGCGAAGCGTGCGACGACGGCAACGCGACCCCGTGCGACGGCTGCACCGCCTGCCAGACCGATCGCTGTGGCGACGGCACCACCTGCCTCACCGAAGGGGAGCAGTGCGACGACGGCAACGTCGACCCCTGCGACGGCTGCTCGCCGACCTGCCAGACCGACCGCTGCGGCGACGGCACCACCTGCCCCGGCGAAGGGGAGCAGTGCGACGACGGCAACGTCGACTCCTGCGACGGCTGCTCGCCGACCTGCGCGTTCGACGTCTGCGGCGACACGATCCTGTGCACCAACGAAGGGGAGCAGTGCGATCCGCCGGACGGCGCGACCTGCGACGACTCCTGTCAGACGATCGTCACCGGGCCGCTCGGCTTCTGCTCCCTCGGCCAGGCGGCGTACGGCGCGGCGACCGGTCTCGCCAACGACCCGGTGAGCGGGCTCGTGACGCTCCACCCGGGCGTGCTCCCGGTCACCGTCGGCGCGATCGGCGACGTGTCGCTCACGGTCCAGGACCAGGCGTCGCTGGTCTGCTTCCTGCCGACGTCGGGCCCTGCGGCGCTGCTCTGCACGGGGCTCGGCTGCTCGGGCGACATGCTGATCGATGCCTGCACGAACCCGCCCATCCTCGACCCGAACGGCGGCTTCACCGCCTCCGGCGGGCAGGGGGGCGGCGCCCTCACCGGCGAGCTGATCGCGCTCAAGCTGAGCGTGGCGCTGTCGGCGATCGGTGCCACGCCGCCCGGACTCCAGAACGTCGTGCTCGTGTCGCCGTTCTGCGTGATCGCGGGGGCCGTGCCGGCGTTCTTCCCGCTGTCGCCGGCGATCGGCGACGGCGTCCACACGGTCGGCGACCTGATCGCGCTCGCGGATCAGGCGCTCCACGACCCGACGTCGTTCGGGCCGAGCGATCCGATCACGCGCGACGATCTCGTGACGGCGCTGCAGACGGTGAACGCGGCGTTCGACGGCTGCCACGAGGTGTGCCCGCCGCCGGACTGAGGTCGCCGGCCAGGTCCCCCCGTGATCGACACGCCCTTCACCCGGCTCGTCGGCTGTCGCGCTCCCATCCAGCTCGCGGCCATGCCGGGCGTCGCGACGCCGGCCCTGGCGGCTGCGGTCGCCGACGCCGGGGGCCTCGGCATGATCGGGGCGCCGATGCTTCCCGCGCCGGTGCTGGCGGCGACGCTGGCCGACCTCGGGCAGCGGACGCGCGGCGTCTTCGGGGTCAACTTCCTGATGCCGTTCCTCGATCGCGACGTCGTGCCGCTGGCCGCTTCGGGGGCGCGGGTCGTGGAGTTCTTCTACGGGGAGCCGGACCCGGGGCTGGTCGACCTGGTGCACGCGGGCGGCGCGCTCGCGAGCTGGCAGGTCGGCTCGTGCGAGGAGGCGGTCGCAGCCGCGCGAGCGGGGTGCGACCTCGTCGTCGCGCAGGGGACCGAAGCCGGCGGCCACGTCCGCGGCCGCATCGGACTGCTGCCGCTGCTGGCACGGGTGCTCGACGCCGTCGACGTCCCGGTGCTCGCCGCCGGTGGGATCGCGACCGCGCGCCAGCTGGCCGCCGTGTTGTCCGCGGGTGCGGCCGGCGCGCGGATCGGG
>Ga0335084_10006119_pt1 | contig 11938 bp, 10 predicted proteins | sample Lox_Sample_44_FD_206721 | JGI IMG/M metagenome (GOLD analysis project Ga0335084, IMG submission 206721) | Soil microbial communities from Loxahatchee National Wildlife Refuge, Florida, United States - Lox_Sample_4.4 | ecosystem: Environmental > Terrestrial > Soil > Wetlands | place: USA...
CGCGCCGGTGTTCGCGCAGGTGATGCAGGGCGCGCTGCGCCTGATCGGCGCGCCCTACGACGCGCCGCTCGCGCCGCTCGAAATGCCGGGCGAGGCCGACGAGGCGAAGGAGAGCACCTGATTGACAGCGTGCTCGCACAGCTTGCGCGCGAGGGGGCCGCGATCGAACGCCTGACTTCCGACAGCCGCCGCGCCGCGCCGGGCGCGGCTTTTTTCGCGTGGCCGGGCGCCAACGGCGACGGACGGCGCTACATCGCGCAGGCGATCGAGAGCGGCTGCGCCGCCGTGCTCTGGGAGAGCGAAGGCTTCCGCTGGGAGCGCGGCTGGGCCGTGCCGAACGCGCCGGTGCAGGACCTGAGGGCGCGCGCCGGATTCCTCGCGCACGAGTTCTACGGCCGGCCTTCCGAGTCTCTCTGGGTCTGCGGCGTCACCGGCACCAACGGCAAGACCTCCTGCTCGCAGTGGATCGCTGCCCTGCTGTCCGGCCGGAACGAAAGGACTGCGGTCATCGGAACGCTGGGGGCCGGCTTCGCGCCGGAGCTCGCGCCGATCGAGAATACGACGCCGGACGCGCTCGAGATGCACCGCATGCTCAAGCTGTTCAAGGACCGGGGCGCGCAAGCAGTGGCGATGGAAGTTTCCTCGCACGGCCTCGACCAGGGCCGCGTGAACGGCGTCGCCTTCGATTGCGCGCTGCTCACGAACCTCACGCAGGACCACCTCGACTACCACGGCTCGATGGCTGCATACGCGGCCGCCAAGTCGCGCCTGTTCGACACGCCGGGCCTCGAGGCCGCCGTGCTCAACCTTGACGACGCGTTCGGCGTCCAACTCGCGCAGCGGCTCGGGAAGAGCGGCGTGCGCGTCATCGGCTACGGCCTGTCGAACTCCAGCGCCGATCTGTCCGCAGAATTCGAGGGCGACCGCATCGCGATCAGGTCCGCCTGGGGCGCCGGCCGCGCCCGGCTGCCGCACCCCGGACGATTCAACGTCTCGAACGCGCTCGGCGTGCTGGGCTGCCTCATCGCGAAGGGCATTCCCTTCGGCGAGGGCGTGCAGCTGCTCGAGCGCCTGCCGCCGGTTCCCGGGCGCATGCAGAGGATCGCGGAGCAGCCGGGACGCCCGCTGGTGGTGGTCGACTACGCGCACACGCCAGACGCCCTGGACAAGGTACTGGCCGCGCTGGAGCCTGCGGCGCGCGCGCGTGGCGGGCGCCTGGTCGCGGTTTTCGGCGCCGGTGGCGGGCGCGACGCGGCCAAGCGGCCGCAGATGGGACTGGCGGCATCGCGGCGCGCCGACCGCATCGTGCTGACCTCGGACAATCCGCGCGGCGAAGATCCGCTCGCGATCATCACCGCAATCCGCGCCGGCATCGAGGGCAGCCGCGCCGACTGTGCCGTCGAGCCGGACCGGGCAAAGGCGATCGAAGCAGCGATCGCCGCTGCCGACGCGGCCGACGTGGTCCTCATCGCGGGCAAGGGCCACGAGCAGACCCAGGAGGTTGCCGGCCGCAAGCTGCCATTCTCCGATGCGGTTGCAGCCGCTGCCGCGCTCGATCGCCGCGCAACGAAATGATGAGCCTCTCGGAGGCCGCCGCAGCGATGTCGGGTCAGCTCAAGGGCGCCGATGTCCGCTTCTGCGGCGTCTCCACCGATTCGCGCAGCATCGCCGCGGGCGAGCTCTTCGTCGCGATCCGCGGCGAGCGCTTCGACGGGCACGCATTCATCGATGCTGCCCGATCCCGCGGCGCGGCAGGCGCGCTCGTCGATCAGGCGTTCAAGGCGGCCTCGTCGCTGCCGGCCATCGTCGTCGATGACACGCGCAAGGGGCTGGGCCGCCTCGGACGTCACTGGCGGCTGCGCTTCGCGCCGACGCTGGTCGCGATCACGGGCTCGAACGGCAAGACCACGACCAAGGAAATGCTCGCCTCGATCCTGCGCGCGCACGCCGGCGATGGCGGCACGCTGGCGACGCGCGGCAACCTGAACACCGACATCGGCGTGCCGCTCACGCTGCTCGGACTGCGGGCCGGCCATCGCTACTGCGCCGTCGAGCTGGGCATGAACCACCCCGGCGAGATCGGCATGCTGGCGGATCTCGTGCGGCCCACGATCGCGCTGGTCAACAATGCGCAGCGCGAGCACCTCGAATTCATGCAGTCGGTCGAGGCGGTGGCGGAGGAGAACGCCAGCGTGTTCGACGCATTGCCCGCCGATGGCGTGGCAGTGCTGAATGCCGACGATGCGATGGCCGGCACCTTCCGGAAAAGAGCGGGCGGGCGCCGGCGCGTCGAGTTCGGCCTGGCGGCGGGCGAGGTGAGCGGCCGCTATGAACTGAAGGCCCTGCAGAGCGAAATCGTGCTGCGCACGCCCTCGGGCCAGGCGAGAGCGACGCTGGCGATCCCGGGCCTGCACAACGTGCGCAACGCGCTCGCCGCTTGCGCCTGCGCGCACGCTGCCGGCATCCCGGCCGACGCCATCGGCGCGGGCCTTTCCGCCTTCCGTCCCTACACCGGGCGGCTGCAAGTGAAGAAGACCGCGGCCGGCGCCACGCTGATCGACGACAGCTACAACGCCAATCCCGACTCGGTGCGCGCCGCGATCGACGTGCTCGCGTCCTGCCCGGGCCCTACCGCGCTGGTGCTCGGAGACATGGGCGAAGTGGGCGCGCAAGGCCCCGCGTTCCACGCCGAAGTGGGCCGCTATGCGAAGGAAAAGGGGATCTCGATGCTCCTCGCGCTCGGCGCTGCCTCAGCCGATGCCGTGAGGGCTTTCGGCAATGGGGGGACGCACTTCGAAGACCTGAATGAAATTCCATCAGGCCTGAAAAGCGCCAGGACTGTTCTCGTCAAGGGCTCGCGCTTCATGAAGATGGAACGCGTCGTGGCCGCGCTGGCGGGCGAAAGCGGAGCCGCGCACTGATGCTGCTCGAGCTCGCCCAATGGCTCGCCAAGGACGTGCGCCTGTTCAACGTCTTCAACTACATCACGCTGCGCGCGGTGCTCGCCTGCCTGACCGCGCTCGCGATCTCGCTGATCCTCGGGCCCTACGTGATCCGCAAGCTGACCGCGTACAAGATCGGCCAGGCGGTGCGCGACGACGGCCCCAAGTCGCACCTGACCAAGTCGGGCACGCCGACGATGGGCGGCGCGCTGATCCTGCTCTCGATCGCCATCACCGTGCTGCTCTGGGGGGACCTCGCCAACCGCTTCATCTGGGTGGTGCTGCTGGTCACGCTCGCCTTCGGCGCGATCGGCTGGATCGACGACTACCGCAAGGTGGTGCACAAGAATCCGAAGGGCCTTTCGGCGGGGGCCAAGCTGCTCTGGCAATCGGTGTTCGGGCTGGCCGCGGCGGCCTACCTCGGCTGGCTCGCGCAAGGCACTCCGGCGCTGGACCAGTTCATCGTGCCGTTCTTCAAGTTCGTCGCCTATCCGCTCGGCGCGGTCGGCTTCGTGGTGCTGACCTATTTCGTGATCGTCGGCACCTCGAACGCAGTCAACCTGACCGACGGCCTGGACGGCCTCGCCATCATGCCCACGGTGATGGTCGGTGGCGCGCTCGGCATCTTCGCCTACGTCGCCGGCAACGTCGTGTTCTCCAAGTACCTCGGCCTGCCGTACATCGCAGGCGCGGGCGAGCTCGCGGTGTTTTGCGGCGCGATGGTCGGCGCGGGCCTCGGCTTCCTCTGGTTCAACGCCTACCCCGCGGAAGTATTCATGGGCGATGTCGGCGCACTTGCGCTCGGCGCCGCGCTCGGCACCATCGCAGTGATCGTCCGGCAGGAGATCGTGCTGTTCATCATGGGCGGCGTGTTCGTCGCCGAGACGCTGTCGGTGATGATCCAGGTGATCTATTTCAAGGCCACCGGCGGCAAGCGCATCTTCCGCATGGCGCCGCTGCACCATCACTACGAGCTGGAAGGCTGGAAGGAATCCCAGGTCGTGGTGCGCTTCTGGATCATCACCATGATGCTGGTGCTGTTCGGCCTCTCGACGCTCAAGCTCCGATGATGCGCGAGCCGGCCGCCTCGCTGCTGAAGAAACCCGCGCCGATGGCGCTCAAGGGCAGGACAGTGCTCGTGCTCGGCCTGGGCGACACGGGCCTGTCGGTCGCGAATTGGGTTGCCAGCCAGGATGGGACGGTGCGCATGGCCGATACGCGTGCCGCGCCGCCGCGCAAGCAAGAATTTTCCGGTGAATTCCATTCCGGAAAATTCAAGACTTCGCTGCTGAAGGATGCAGATCTGGTCTGCATCAGCCCCGGCCTTTCTCTGCAGGAAGAGGTGATCCAGGCGGCCATCGCGAAAAGCATTCCGATCGTCGGGGACATAGAGCTTTTCGCCTGGGCGGCCCGCGGCAAGCGCATCGCAATCACCGGCACCAACGGCAAGAGCACCGTCACGGCGCTCACCGGGCACTTGCTGCGCACCGCGGGCCTGGACTGCGAAGTCGCGGGCAACATCGGCCCGCCGGCGCTCGACGCGCTCCGGCGGCGGGGCGCCAAGGCGCCTGCGGCATGGGTGCTGGAGCTCTCGAGCTACCAGCTGGAGACGACCTGGTCGCTCGCACCCGATGCGTCGGCCATGCTGAACCTGTCGGAAGACCACCTCGACCGCTATGCGGGCCTCGCCGCATACGCCGCCGCCAAGGCCCGCGTCTTCCTGGGCGAAGGTGCGCAGGTACTCAACCGCTGCGACTCGGCTTCGATGGCGCTGGCGATCCCCGGGCGCCCGCAAGTGACCTTCGGCCTGGATGCGCCGGACATGCCGGAAGATTTCGGCGTCGCCGGCGGATGGATGGTGTGCGGCGGGGATCGCATTCTTCCGGCTGCCGATTTGCCGCTCGCAGGCATGCACAACCTGTCGAACGCGCTGGCGGCCTGCGCGCTCGCGTGCCAGGCAGGCGTTCCGCTTTCTTCACTGGCAGAGGGCTTGCGCACGTTCCAGGGCCTGCCGCACCGCATGCAGCGCGTGCTGCTGCGCGACGGCGTCGAGTGGCTGGACGACTCGAAGGGCACCAACGTCGGCGCCACGGTCGCTGCGCTCAAGGGTATGTCGAAGAAAGTGGTGCTGATCCTGGGTGGCGAGGGCAAGGGACAGCATTTCGCTCCGCTCGCGCCCGTGATCCGTGCGCACGCGAAGCACGTATTGCTCATCGGACGTGATGCAGCGCTGATCGAGAGAGCAATCGCCTCGAGCGATGTTCCTGCAGAACGTGTTGCAACAATGGACAAGGCAGTCGAGCGTGCGGCGCGGCTCGCGGCGCGCGGCGAGGCGGTGCTCCTGTCGCCGGCCTGCGCGAGCTTCGACATGTTCCGCGACTACAGGCACCGCGGCGAGGCCTTTGCCAATGCCGTGAAGCGACTGGCCCGGCTCGCGCGAGAGGAGCGCCCCTGATGGCGAGCCCGATGCTGGCCTTCGCGTTCGGCCAGGGCGGGGCGCGCACCGCGGGGGTGCCGGCGCCCGAGTACGACCGCTCGCTCGCCTGGGCGGCGCTGCTGCTGGTCGCGCTCGGCCTGGTCATGGTGTATTCGGCCTCGATCGCGACCGCCGAGGCAAGTCGCTTCTCGGGCCAGAATCCCGCGTACTTCCTGATCCGGCACGGCATCTTCCTCGCGCTGTCCCTGGCGGCGGCGGCCGCTGTCTTCCTCGTGCCGCTGCGCTGGTGGCAGAGGGGTGCTCCGTGGATCTTCGCCACGAGCATCCTGCTGCTGGTACTGGTGCTGATCCCCGGCGTCGGCCGGGAAGTGAACGGCGCGCGCCGCTGGCTGAACCTGATGGTCGCGACGGTGCAGCCCTCGGAATTGATGAAGCTCGCGGTGGTGCTCTACGCCGCCGACTACACGGTGCGCAAGCACGCCGTTCTGAAGAATTTCAAGCGCGGCTTGCTGCCGATGCTGGGCGTGATGCTGGCGGTCGCCTGGCTGCTGCTGCGCGAGCCCGATTTCGGCGCCTTCGTGGTGGTCGCGGTGACGGCGTTCGGCGTGCTGTTCCTCGGCGGCATGAGCGGACGCCACTTCGTCGCGCTGCTGGGCATGCTTGCGGCCGGCTTCGCGCTTCTGGTGCTCTCCTCGCCCTATCGCATGCAGCGCATCTTCGGCTTCATGGATCCATGGTCGGATCCGTTCGGCCGCGGCTACCAGCTCTCGCACGCGCTGATCGCCTTCGGCCGCGGCGAGTGGCTGGGCGTGGGCCTGGGCGCGAGCGTGGAGAAGCTGCACTACCTGCCCGAGGCGCACACCGACTTCCTGCTCGCGGTCATCGCCGAGGAGCTGGGCCTTGCCGGGGTGATCGCGGTGGTCCTGCTCTTCGTCTGGATCGTGCTGCGCGCCTTCGCGATCGGCCGCCAGGCGGCGGTGCGCGAGCGCTACTTCCAGGCGCTGGTGGCGCAGGGGATCGGCACCTGGATCGGCTTTCAGGCGCTCATCAACATGGGCGTGAACATGGGCCTGCTGCCGACCAAGGGCCTCACGCTGCCGCTGATGAGCTTCGGCGGCTCCGGTCTGGTCGTTAACAGCGTCGCGATCGCGGTGCTGCTGCGCATCGACTGGGAAAACCGCCAGCTCGCGAGGGGGCTCAACGCATGAGTGCGTTCCTGCACGGCGTGATCGCGTGCCCGCCATCCGCATGAGCACGATCCTGATCATGGCCGGCGGTACTGGCGGACACGTGTTCCCGGGACTCGCGGTCGCCGACGAGCTGCGCGGCCGCGGCTGGAACGTGGTCTGGATGGGTGCGCGCGGCGGACTGGAGGCGCGCCTGGTGCCGGCGTGCGGCTACCCGGTGGAGTGGGTCCGTGCCGCGGCGCTGCGCGGCAAGGGCATCGCCGCGATGCTGCTGCTGCCCTTCAACCTGCTCGCCGGCTTCTGGCAGAGCGCGCGCGCGATCTTCCGCATCCGGCCCGACGTGGTGCTCGGCATGGGCGGCTACGTCGCGTTTCCCGGCGGCATGATGGCCTCGCTGCTCGCGCGGCCGCTCGCGGTGCACGAACAGAACGCGATCGCGGGCCTCGTCAACCGGATGCTGGCCGGCATCGCCGACAAGGCGATGGTCGCCTTCCCCGACGCGCTCAAGGACGCCGAGTGGACCGGCAACCCGGTGCGCGCGGAAATCGCCGCAATCGCCGAGCCCGCCGCGCGCTATGCCGGCAGGAGCGGACCGCTGCGCCTGCTGGTCGTCGGCGGCAGCCTGGGCGCGCAGGCGCTGAACGAAGCCGTGCCGAAGGCCCTGCGCCTGATGGCCGCCCCGGAGAGGCCGTCGGTGACTCACCAGACCGGGGACAAGCATCTCGAATCGGTCCGCCTGAACTACGCGAACGCCGGCGTCGGGGGCAGATGCGTCGCCTTCATCGAGGACATGGCCAGAAGCTACGCCGAGGCGGACCTGGTGATCTGCCGCGCGGGCGCCATGACCGTCGCCGAGCTTGCCGCCGGCGGGGTGGCGAGCGTGCTGGTGCCGTTCCCGCACGCGGTGGGCGACCACCAGACGGCGAACGCGAAATTCCTCGTCGACCGGGGGGCGGGGATTCTCCTCTCGCAGGGCGACCTGGATCCCGCGGCACTTGCGGACCTGCTGCGCCGCCTGGATCGCAAGGCGCTGCTCGCGATGGCGCAGAAAGCGAAAACCCTCGGCAAGCCCGAGGCCGCCCGCGTCGTCGCCGACCGCTGCGCGGAGCTGGCGAAATGAAGCACAAGATCCGCCGCATCCACTTCGTCGGCATCGGCGGGGCCGGCATGAGCGGCATCGCCGAAGTGCTGGTGAACCTGGGCTACGAGGTGAGCGGCTCGGATCTTGCGCCCAACGCGGCCACCCGGCGCCTCGCGGCGATGGGCTCGGCGATCGCCTACGAACACAGCGCGGACAACATCAGGGACGCCGACGCGGTCGTCGTGTCCACGGCCGTGCGTGCCGACAACCCGGAGGTGGTGGCCGCGCGCGCGCGCCGCGTCCCGGTGGTCGCACGCGCGCTGATGCTCGCCGAGCTGATGCGCCTGAAGCAGGGCATCGCCATCGCGGGCACGCACGGCAAGACCACGACCACGAGCCTTGTTGCCAGCGTACTCGCCGAGGGCGGGCTCGATCCGACCTTCGTGATCGGCGGGCGGCTGGAAGCGGCCGGCTCCAATGCCAAGCTGGGCGCCGGCGAGTTCATCGTCGTGGAGGCGGACGAGTCGGACGCGAGCTTCCTGCATTTGCAGCCGGTCATCGCGGTGGTGACCAACATCGACGCCGACCACATGGACACCTACCAGCACGATTTTCCGCGCCTGCAGCAGGCGTTCATCCAGTTCCTGCACAACCTGCCGTTCTACGGCAGCGCCATCCTCTGCGCCGAGGACGCGCACGTGCGCGAGATCGTTCCGTTCGTTTCGCGCCCCGTCGTCACCTACGGTTTCCGCGAGGACGCGGCGATCCGTGCCATCGACGTCCAGCTTGGCGCGCAAAGCCGCTTCCGGGTGCTGCGCGGCGAGCAGCCGGCGATCGAGATCTCGCTCAACCTGCCCGGGCGGCACAATGTGCTGAACGCGCTCGCGGCGATCGCCGTGGCGACCGAGCTGAAGCTCCCGGCGCAGGCGATCCAGCGCGCGCTGGCGGGATTCCGCGGCGTGGGCCGCCGCTTCCAGCGCTACGGGGACATTTCCGTCAACGGCGCGGCCGGGACTTTCGCGCTCGTGGACGACTACGGTCACCACCCGGCGGAAATCGACGCCACGATGGCGGCCGCGCGCGTCGCCTTTCCCGGGCGCCGCCTGGTGCTCGCCTTCCAGCCGCACCGCTACACGCGCACGCGCGACCTCTTCGAGGATTTCGTGAAAGTGCTGGCGCGGGCCGACGTTCTCCTGCTGGCGGAGGTCTACGCCGCGGGCGAAGCGCCGATCGTCGCCGCCGACGGCAAGTCGCTCGCCGAAGCCGTTCGCAGCGCCGGAGGCGCGCAGACGCGGTTCGTCGGCGACATCGCGGGCATGGCAGAGGCGATCCGCAGCACCGCGCGCGCGGGCGACGTGGTGCTGACGCTGGGCGCCGGTTCCATCGGAAACGTCGCGGGGCAGCTGAACTGACCATGGCCGACGACATCCGCTTCCAGGGGCTGCGCGGCGAGCTGAAGGCGAATGAGCCGATGTCGCTGCATTCCAGCTGGCGCGCGGGCGGCCCGGCCCGGCGCTTTTTCGCGCCCGCGGACCTGGAGGACCTGTCCGTCTTCCTCGCCCAGCTGCCGCCCGAGGAGCCGATCCTGTTCGTCGGCCTGGGCTCGAACCTGCTGGTGCGCGAGGGCGGCTGGCGCGGCACCGTGGTCCTGACCTACGCACCGCGCCGGGCTCCCCGCATGGAAGAGGGCCTCATCTACGCGGAGGCCGGCGTCGCCTGTCCCAAGCTCGCGCGCTTCGCGGCCGACAACAATCTGGGCAGCGCCGAGTTCCTCACCGGCATCCCGGGCACCGTTGGCGGCGCGCTGGCGATGAACGCCGGCTGCTACGGCGGCGAGACTTGGGACCTCGTCGAGCGCGTGGTGACCATCAACCGGCTGGGGCAATTGCGCCGGCGCGGGCGCGATGAATTCGAAACCGGCTACCGGCATTGCGAGCTGAAGAGCGACGCAAGCAGCGAGGGCGACGAATGGTTCGCCTCGGCGCACTTCCGCCTGCCCGAGGGCGACCGCGAAGAGTCGCGCGCGATCATGAAGGCGCTGCTCTCCAAGCGGCGCAGCACGCAGCCGCTGCAGCTGCCGAACGCCGGCAGCGTGTTCCGCAATCCCGCCGAAGGCAAGACGGCGGCGCGCCTGATCCAGTCCTGCGGCCTGAAGAAATTCGCGAAGAACGGCGCGCGCATCTCGGAGAAGCACGCCAACTTCATCGTCAACCCGGGCGGCGCGGGCAGCGCCGCGGACATCGAGTGGCTGATCCTCTACGTGCAGCAGAAGGTCGAGGAGGAAAAGGGCGTGCGCCTGGTCCCCGAAGTGAAGATTCTCGGGGAGGCGGCATGAGCCTCGGCAAGGTCGCGGTGCTGCTGGGCGGCAAATCGGCCGAGCGCGAAATCTCGCTGATGAGCGGCAACGGCGTGCTGAAGGCGTTGCGCGCGAAAGGCGTGGACGCGCATGCCTTCGACCCGGCCGAGCGCGACCTCTTCGACCTCAAGCGCGAAGGCTACGCGCGCTGCTTCATCGCGCTGCACGGGCGCGGCGGCGAGGACGGCACGGTGCAGGGAGCGCTGGAGGTGCTCGGCATCCCCTACACGGGCAGCGGCGTGCTCGGCTCGGCGCTCGCGATGGACAAGGCGCGCACGAAGCTCCTCTGGCAGGCGCAGGGGTTGCCCACGCCGCCGTACGAAGCCATCGATGCGGCGAGCGATTTCGAGGGCGTTGCCGCGAGGCTGGGCTTGCCGTTGATCGTGAAACCGGTGCAGGAGGGATCCTCGCTCGGCATCACCAAGGTGCGCGCCGCGACCGAGCTCGACGAAGCGTATGCGCTGGCGGTGAACTATGACTCGGCGGTGATCGCCGAGCGCTTCATCGAGGGGCCCGAGTACACCGCCAGCATCCTCGACGACGCTGCGCTGCCCCTGATCCGCATCGAGGCACCCGAGGGCAAGTACGACTACCAGAACAAGTACTTCACGGACGACACGAAATACCTGTGCCCCTGCGGGCTGCCGGTGCCGAAAGAGACGGAGGTCAAGTCGCTGGCGCTGAGGGCGTTCCAGTCCGTCGGCTGTACGGGCTGGGGGCGGATTGACCTGATGCTCGACGCCGAGGAGCGGCCCTGGCTGCTCGAGGTGAACACCTCGCCCGGCATGACCGGCCACAGCCTCGTGCCCATGGCGGCACGCGCCGTCGGGATTTCCTACGAGGACCTGTGCCTGAGGATTCTGGAGGGCTCCCATGTGGGATAACCCCCGCCTGCTCAATTCGGCCGCCAATCTCCTGTTCGGCCTGGCGGCCGCGCTCTTCGCCTTCGGCGTGCTGCAGGCGCTGCTGCGCTCGCCGCTGTTCCCGCTCCGGGAGATCGTGGTGCTGGGCGAGCTCAGGAACGCGAGCCGCGAGGAAATCGCGAACGCGCTGGACGGCCTCGGCGGGAATTTCTTCGCCGCGGAGCTGGCCGACGTGCGCGGCCGGCTGGAGCAGGTGGCCTGGATACGGCGCGTCGACACCCGGCGCGTCTGGCCCGACCGCATCGAGGTCCGGCTCGAGGAGCACGTCGCGTTCGCGCGCTGGGGCGACAGCGGGTTCGTCAATACCTTCGGCGAGCCGTTCGCCGCCGCGGTGGACGCGGCCGAGCAGGCGCGCCTGCCGCTGCTCGCAGGGCCCGCGGGCACGGAAGGCGAGCTCGCGCGCCGCTACCGCCGCTTCGCCGATCTGCTCGCGCCGCTGGGCAGCGCGCCCGACCGCGTCGTCCTCACCCCGCGCCATGCCTGGCAGCTGCGCCTGGGCGAGGGCCCCTACGCAGGCCTCAGCCTCGAACTCGGCCGCGACGGCGCCGACGCCGTCGAGGACCGCCTGGCACGCTTCGTCGCCGCGGTGCCCGAATCGCTCGCGCGCGTGCCGCTGCGCGCCGGCGCGCCGGCGGCGAGCGCCGGAGGCGGCCACGTCGACCTGCGCTACCCGAACGGCTTCGCGCTGCGCGTGACGGGCTGGAAGAGCTGAGGCATGGCCAAGGAAAACCGCAATCTCGTCGTCGGGCTGGACATCGGCACCTCCAAGGTGGTGGCGCTGGTGGCCGAGCTGGGCCCCGACGGCACGATGGAAGTGCTCGGCATGGGCAACCACGAATCGAAGGGCTTGAAGAAGGGCGTGGTGGTCAACATCGAGTCCACGGTCGCCGGCATCCAGCGCGCGCTCGAGGAGGCCGAACTCATGGCCGACTGCAAGATCGCCTCCGCCTTCACCGGCATCGCCGGCAGCCACATCCGCAGCTTCAACTCCACGGGCATGGTGGCGGTGAAG
>Ga0335084_10006120_pt1 | contig 11938 bp, 6 predicted proteins | sample Lox_Sample_44_FD_206721 | JGI IMG/M metagenome (GOLD analysis project Ga0335084, IMG submission 206721) | Soil microbial communities from Loxahatchee National Wildlife Refuge, Florida, United States - Lox_Sample_4.4 | ecosystem: Environmental > Terrestrial > Soil > Wetlands | place: USA: Florida...
TTGATTGTTCCCGCTCGCCGTAGACGTATCCGCAGACTGGCCGCCATCGACGATGCGCACCAGATTGTCCCCCTCGAAATAGATCGTCAGGTTCTGTTTTTCGATCACCTTGCCCTGGTGCTCGAAACGATAGACATAATCCCAGCGGTCCGGATGAAAGGGGTCGCTGATCATCGGGGTGCCCAGCACATACTTGACCTGCGCCCTGGTCAAGCCGAGTTTGAGCTTGTCGCGCATATCCTGCGACACGAAATTCCCCTGGCGGATGTCCATCTTGTATGGCGTCAGCAAGGGAATGTAAAAACTGTCGCACGAAGCCAGCAGAAAAGTGAGCAATACGATCTTGAAACGCATCGGTGAACCTCTATAAATCCATATTTCGGGCGAATCGCGGCGTCGCGTGCTCGCTCACTTCTTGTCTATCAATCTGATATGCCTCGTCGTTCGCTGCGCGGCTTCCTGCGCCTCATCCCGCAAAACGAATTTCTGCAGGTTCGCGTAACAGTCCGAATCATGATTCAGGGCGATGATACCTCATGCAGCAGCTCCCAACATCTCGGCGGCGTGCTTGCGGGTGGTCTCGGTGATCTTGACTCCGCCGAGCATGCGCGCGATCTCCTCGACGCGCTGTTCGCCGTCCAGCTCTGCGATGCGGCTCAGCGTGACGCCATTTTCCACGGCCTTGCTCACTTGCCACTGATGGTCCGCCGCAGCCGCGACCTGCGGCAAATGCGTGACGCACAACACCTGGTATGAGTCGCCGAGTTTTTTCAGCAACCGCCCGACGATCTCCGCGACGCGTCCGCCGATGCCGCTGTCCACTTCGTCGAAGATCAGCGTCGGCACGCTGGCAACCCGGGTGGCGGCCACCTGTATCGCCAGACTGATGCGCGACAGCTCGCCGCCGGAGGCGACCTTGGCCAGGCTGCGCGGAGGCACGCCCGGATTGGCGGCAACCTGGAACTCGATGATCTCCAATCCGTACGCATTGCCTTCCTGCAAGGGCGGCAACACCGCCTCGAAACTGCCGCCCGGCATCGCCAGTGTCTGCAGCGCGGCAGTGATCTCGCGCGACAATTTGTCCGCGGATCTTTTGCGTGCCGCCGTCAACTTCTTCGCCGCGGCAAGATAACTATGCTGCGCGGATTTCTCCTGCCGTTCCAGTTCGGCCAGGTCGGCATCACCGCCCAGCTCGGCAAGGCGTGCCGCGATGCGCTGCAAGGCCTCGTTCAACTGTTCCGGGGCCACGCGGTATTTGCGCGCGGTATCCAGCACGCTCTGGATGCGCTGTTCCAGCACATGCAAGCGCTGCGGGTCGTTATCCAGACGCTGCTGGTAATGGCGCAGCGCATACACCGCTTCCTGCAATTCCGCCTGCGCGCTTTCCAGCATCTGCAGCGTTTCGCCCAGACTCGCATCGTGCGCCATTCCGTCGCGCAAGCGCGAAGTCAATGCATTCAGTTGGGCCAGACATGCATCATCCGCCTCGCTCAGGGTCTCGATGCCGAATGCCGCCGTTTCCAGCAGGCTCGCGGCATGGGCCAGCCGCGCATGGTCCTCCTGCAAGGCACGCCATTCCGCAGAATCAAAGCCCAGTCCCTCCAGTTCGTTGCGCTGGAACTGCAGCAACTCGCGTTCCGCGGCCACCGCTTCGGCGTTTTCGCTCAGGCTGATGCGGCGCCGGCGCAATGCTTGCCAATCGCGATACAGGACCGCGACTTGCTCCGCCGCGTCCGCGATGCCCGCATAACCATCCAGCAGCGCGCGCTGTGTATCGGAGCGCAGCAGCGATTGATGCGCGTGCTGCCCGTGTATGTCCAGCAACTGGTCGCCCGCCTCGCGCATCTGTTGCAGCGTGGCGCTGCGCCCGTTGATGAAGCCGCGCGAACGGCCCCCGGCATCCAGCACGCGCCGCATCAGGCACACGCCGGCATCGCCTTCCAGTTCCTGGTCCAGCAGCCATGTTTGAAAATGCGGCAATCCTCCCACATCGAATTCGGCGGATACTTCGGCGCGCTCGCACCCGCTGCGCACCATGCCCGCATCGCCGCGCTCGCCGAGCGCCAGCGACAGCGCATCGATCAGGATCGATTTGCCCGCCCCGGTCTCGCCGGTCAGCGCGGTGAATCCCGAGGAAAACTCGAGTTCCAGCGTTGAGACAATCACGAAATCGCGGATGGACAGATATTTCAACATGACTACCTTTCGGCAACCGTCACGAGCAGGTCAAGATGCAAGGCGCCGCACAACGCGCGACGCGGCATACCGTCGCTGGTAGACGAGGAGCAAGTGAGCACGCAACGCCGCAGCTTGACCGCACAGTAGGTTGCATCACAGCGTCTGGTTCCAGAGCAATTTCTCGCGCAACGTATGATAGTAGCTATGGCCCGCCGGATGCAGCAGGCAGACCGTCTCGGGATGGCGCGTGACGATGATCTTGTCATGCAACTGCAGATCGTAACCGGAGTGGCTGTCGAAACGCACCTGGATGTCGCCGGTGCGATGCACCAGTATCTCCAGCTCCGAAGACCCCTTCACCACGATCGGGCGGTTGCTCAGCGTATGAGGACAGATCGGCACCAGGCCGAGCACATCCAGTCCGGGATGCAGTATCGGCCCCCCGGCGGACATCGCGTAGGCCGTGGAACCGGTGGGCGTCGTGACGATCAGCCCGTCGGAGCGCTGATTGTAGAGATACTCGCCATCGATGCGCACCTCGAACTCGATCATGCTGCTGGTATTGTTGCGGTGCACCACCACTTCATTGAATGCGCGGCCGCTGTAGACCTCGACGTCGTTGCGCATCACGCGCGCCGCGAGCAGCAGACGCTCGTCGGTGACGAACTTGCCGTCCAGCATCTTCCCGATCGTGTCCAGCATGTTGTCCAGCGAGAGATCGGTGAGAAAACCGAGCCTTCCCTGGTTCACGCCGACCAGCGGGACCTGGTCCAGCGACAAGGTGCGCGCGATGTTCAACATGGTGCCGTCGCCGCCGAGCACGATCGCCAGATCCACCACACGGCCGATGTCAGACAAGCTCATGGTCTGGTAGGGCACGTCCTTGATATGCTGGGCACTCAGGCTGTCCAGCACCACGGTCAGCCCCCTGGACGACAAGTACTCGCCCAAACGCAGCAACGGCTCGGCGATTTCCGGAGCATTGTGTTTGCCGATCAGCGCGACGTTTCGAAAGGGGAATTTCATGAGAGCGATTAAACCACATCGCCCATGCATTGACAAAGCGGGCCGGGACGCCCGCCAATGAAAAAGGCGGCACTCCCACTCGGGCTGCGGCCCGGTGTCAATCCGGGTGAATCACAAGCCGGAAATATAATCCGTCAAGGCATCGATCTCGGCATCGGTCAGTTTCTTTGCGACCTTGTTCATTACCCCGTCCGGGCTGTTGCTGCGTTCGCCGCTCCTCCAGTGCTTAAGCTGAATACTCAAGTAAGCCTTGTGCTGGCCGCCGATCACCGGATAGGTCGGGACGTTGGGCGCTTTGCCCTTGCCGTTCTCACCGTGGCAACTCATGCAAGCCGGTATACCCCTGCCCGCATCTCCTTTCAGGAAAAGATTCCTTGCAACCGGATTGCCTCCCTTGCCGTTGCCCTGCATTTTTTTCTGGCTGGCAAAATAAGCTGCAATATCGTCCAGCTCGGCATCACTGATCGTCCGGGACATCGCGCTCATGATCTGGTGGGTGCGCGCCCCGGACTGAAAGTTGCGGAGCTGCTTTGCGATGTAAAGAGCGTATTGTCCGGCGAGATTGGGGATCATGTCTTCCACGCTTATTCCGGCTTCGCCGTGGCATCCCTGGCAAAAATAGGAAGCGGTCTTGCCGGCGGCCGGGTTGCCTTTGCCGATGCGCTGCTGGATCGCATCGGCAGATTCGCCTGCGTAAGCTGCCGCGCCTGCAAGTTGCGCGGTCGCAAACATGAAAACCAAGATCCAGATTCGAATGCAGTTCATGGTGATGTGTCCGATGCCGGTAGATTGAGGGAGCCAATTTAAACACATCGTTCAAGCAATGATAAGCCGGGCGGGGGAAGGAAACGCTTCTGCCCTTTTTTGTCGTGGCAACCGGCGCAATAGGCCTGCCGGATCGCTCGGCTACTTCGCCAGGTAATAGTATCGGTTCAAGTCCAAGAGTCCTCCCCGCACCGGCTCCTCTTCCTGTAAGCGCTGCTGGAACCAGTCGTAGGTGTCCCAGAACCTTTCATCGTTGCGGTTGATCCCGTACCGGGCAATCCGCTGCATATCCTTCGGGCTCTTGTCATAATGTTCCAGCAGATCGAAAAAATCCGGAAGATCCTCTTCGCGGACATCGAAAAAGTAGTTCGGATAAGACCCGATGAGCCCCGGTATGAAGTCGGCGCTGTCCTTGCCAGGGTCGAGCCGCTTGTCTTCGCCTATCAGATATTCCACGCTGTCATGCCAGCGGTTGATCACTATGGTTCCCGCCACATCCGTCCCGTATTTCACGCGTATCCGCAGGTAGGCAAGATTGGCATTGGAGTCGTTGACCAGGGAGAAGAACGGCGTGCCGGGCTTGGCCAGCGCTCGAAATCCCTGCAGGTAGTCATCCCGGGTCAGATATATTTTCGGCAGCGGTGGATAATCGGCGCCTGCCGGCAGGTAGTTTATCCGGTCAAAGGCAATGTTGGTCGCGGGAAGGATGTGCCGGTTCACGACCTGCTCGATGAACTCGCGCTTGGGATCGTCGGTGGCAAAGGCCGTCCTCGCCGGCAGGGCGGACGGGTAATAATGGATGTCCTTGAGGTCCGTATCCTTGTACCACGATTGCATGATCTGCTGGCGCTGCGCTTGCGGCAGATAATCCAGGAAGTAGCTCTCGCCCTCGATGCGCAGGCCGTCCATATAGAGCCGTACGGCCAGTTGGTGGCCCGCATTGCCGTACACGTCAAATCCGGCGACCAGCGCATAATAAATGCGTTCGAACAACGGATAGTCGATGACCCACATCGTTTTCGGCAAATTTCCCAGCACGCCCTTGTGCACGGACGCGCTGTCGAAATGGCGGTATATGGTAAGCAGCGGCGCATCCGACGTGCGGTTGCCCTTCCAGATCGACTCGTAGCCGAGGCCATCCTTGTTTTGCAGCATGTAGTAATCCTGGCGCGCCCGGTAAAATTCCACCTCCGCCTTCCGGTGCTCGTCCGTAAGCGCGGTGAACAGCCTCATGTCGCTGCCAAGCTCGGTGGGCAAGATCAGCTTGTCCAGATTGGCTTGCAGAAATTCCGGATGGAGCACGGACAGATCGTGATCCGGGTCCAGGAACATCACCCAGAATTGATCGTCGATCACGTTCAGCGCGATCTGCCCCTTGCAGACCGGACCATGGATGAATGTCATGATCACGTATTGCGCATTGTCCAGCAGGAACTGGTAGCGCGAGCGGGGCGGGATCTGCTCGAACGCCGCGAAAGGATTGGCGCTCAGCTTGGCATCGTAACCCACGAGGTGCGGGGGCTGTTCCCATTCGGGCCGGATGAACAATCCATCGATTCGTTGCAGCGTATTGTCATCGAATTCAACCACCATATGGGTCTTTTGCACGATGGTGGAGTAGATCTTACGGAAGCGATAGTAGACCCGCTCGACACCGGGCGCATCATAGGGCCGCACGGTCGGAATGATGTCGATGGATTGACCCGGCGGCGTCTTCGAACGGACCAGTTCGTAAAACTCGTTCGTCGGTGTGCCGAATTTGATATGGGCGAGGAACAGATGCTCATAGAGATAACGCGCGGTCATCGCATGCTTTGCATCTTCCCCGTTCAGGAACGCTTCCCACTTCTCGATCTCGCGGGCGTCGCTCGCCTTCGGCGCGACGAGCTCCGCCTGTTGGACCGCGTCGGGCCCTTTTGCGGCCTGGGACAACCAGCCTGCAATGGCCTTGAACTCATCCTGTTTGAGCGGCGGGAATCCGTAGGGCATGCCGCGGTTCGGATGCTTTTCCAGGAACCCTCCCAGTTCGGCCTGATCCCTGGAGCAGGTCAGTTCATCCGTTTCCGGGCGGTACTCTCCGGAATTTTCCGGGTTCTGCATCTTGTGGAAAAGCAGCTGGACCATGATCGAATCGTTCAGGCCATTCGTTACCGCGCTGCCGGTAACACTGAAAAATTTCCTGTTTCGCCATTGCTCGGTGGATTGCGCATCGATGAACAAGCGGGTCGGATCCACGGACCGCAGGCGCCCGGCATCGTAAACGGACCCTTTCGTCGCGCCGCGGTCCAGTCCTTCGAATGAGCTCAGTTTCAGCTGGCAGGCGGCGTTATAGCAGGAATGGCAAACCACGCAGCGTTTGTCGAGGATGGGTTTGACATCGGTCAGGTAATCGATCTGCAGCGCCGGAACAGTAATGGCCACCGGAGGCAGCGCTTTCGAGGCACATCCGGCCACAAGCGCAACCGCCACCCAGGCAAGGCCCTGCTTAAATATCATGTTGGATCCCCCTCAGGTGCAGGCGCACATCTCCAGGAACTATGTTCCTGTTCATGTCATGGTCGCAATCTTGTTCCGCAAATTATCGAAAACAGTATCATTCGCCGGTCGATCGCGCAAACCCCTGCGGACGGGCGACGCATCGGGCCAAGGTGACTGTTCCAATTTTTCGCACGCGCCTTCATTCTCAACTCTCTTTCACCCTGAACCAGGCTGCATAGAGTGCCGGCAGGAACAAGCAGGTCAACAGGGTGGCGACGACCAGTCCGCCCATGATGGACACGGCCATCGGCCCCCAGAATACCTGCCGGGTCAGCGGGATCATCGCGAGTATTGCAGCGGACGCGGTCAGCGTGATCGGGCGGAAGCGGCGCACGGTGGAACTGACGATGGCTTGCCACCGGGTCTTGCCGTCTTCCTCGTCCTGGCGGATCTGGTCCACCAGGATCACCGAGTTGCGCATGATCATCCCGGCCAGCGCGATGAAGCCGAGGTTGGCGACGAATCCGAACGGCACCCGGAATATCAGCAGTGCCAACGTCACGCCGATCAGGCCGAGCGGTGCGGTGAGGAACACGATGACGGTGCGGCTGATGCTTTGCAGCTGGATCATCAGCAGCGTGATCACGCCGACCAGCATCAGCGGCATGACTTTCATGATGGCGGCTTCATTCTTGGCGGATTCCTCGATGCTGCCGCCCATTTCGATGCGATAACCGATCGGCAGTTTGGCGCGCAACTCGTCGAATTGCGCGTTGAGTTGCGTGGAGATCGTCGCAGGTTGCCGGGACTCGTCGGCCATGTCGGCACGCACCGTCATCGTCGGCAATCGGTTGCGCCGCCAGATGATCCCTTCTTCCAATACCGGAACCAGTTTGGCGAGTTGCGCCAGCGGCACATGCCGCCCGCCCGGCAATGGAATATCCAGATCGGGCAGGCTGTCCAGCGAACGTGGATCGCTAAATCCGCCCCGGCAGTTCTGCGATTTTTCCCCATACACCGTTGAAGCGGATTGACAGCCGCCGCGCCACACCACGTCGATCAATTGGTCGCCTTCGCGGTATTGGGTCAGCGCGACACCGTTCAGCCAGCCTTGCAGCGCCCGTGAAATCTCCTGGCTCGAAGTGCCGAGCTGGCGCGCCCTTTCCTGATTCACTTCGACCCGGACACTCTTGATCTTTTCGTTCCAGTCGAAATTGACGTTCTGCAGATGCTCGTTGGCGCGCATCATGGCTGCGACCTGCTCGGAGATCCCGCGCAGCCGTGTCAGATCCTCGCCCATCACGCGGAACTGCACCGGATAGCCGACCGGCGGGCCGTTCTCCAGCCGTGACACGCGCACGCGCAGATGGGAGAAATCCGGTCCGGAAAATTTCGCTTCAAGGCGCTTCTTGATGTCTTCGCGTTCTTTCAGCCCCTTGCTGACGATGGCGAACTGCGCGAAGTTGTCGGCGAACAGTTGCTGGTCGAGTGACAGGAAGTAGCGCGGTGCGCCATTGCCGATATAGGAAGAAGAATGGGCGATTTCCGGATCGTCCTTGATCAGCTTTTCGATGCGCTCCACTTCATGCCCGGTTGCCTTGAGCGACGCGCCTTGCGGCAGCCACACTTCCACCATCAGCTCCAGCCGGCTGGCCGCGGGGAAAAATTGCTTCTGCACGAATTTTCCAAACGATACGATCGACAACGCGAAGATCAGGATCGTCGCGAGTATCACTTTCCAGCGGTTGCGCAGACACCATTCCACCACGGCGCGCAGACGCTGGTAGAACGGAGTGCCGTAGATATCCGGGCCATGCCGCTGGGCTTGTGCGACAAGCTTTTCCGAATCGAGCAATCGGTAGCCGAGATAGGGAGTGAACACCACCGCTACGATCCACGACACCAGCAACGCGATCGTGACCACCTGGAAGATCGAGATGGTATATTCGCTGGCCGTGGACTTGGAAAAACCCACCGGCGTGAAAGCGGCCGCAGTGATCAGCGTGCCGGTCAACATCGGGAATGCGGTCGAAGTATAGGCAAACGTGGCCGCCTTGAACCGGTCCCAGCCCTGTTCCATCTTCACCACCATCATCTCGACCGCGATGATCGCATCGTCCACCAGCAGCCCCAGCGCGATCACCAGTGCGCCCAGAGAGATGCGCTGCAGATTGATGCCGAACAGCTTCATCAGAAAGAAAGTGATCGCCAGTACCAGCGGGATGGACAAAGCCACCACCGTTCCGGTGCGCCAGCCCAGGCTCAGGAAGGACACAGCCAGCACGATCAGCACGGCTTCGGACAGCGAATGTTCGAACAGGGTGATCGAACCCCTGACCACTTCCGGCTGATCGGCGACGACGTGCACCTCCACACCGGCCGGAAGCTCGGCAGAAATCTTCTTCATCGCCTGTTTCAGGTGATCGCCGAGATCGATCACGTTGCCGCCTTTGTCCATGATCACGCCGATGCCGATCGCGGGCTGACCGCCGACATGCATGCTCGGACTCGGGGGATCGGCCAGACCCCGGCTCACCCTGGCGATGTCGCCCAGGCGGAAGTGCTGCCCCCCGTTCTGTTGCCCCGCGACCAGCAGATCGGTGTTGCGCACCCGGGCGACATTGTCGAATTCGCCGCTGACGCGCAGCCGGATGCGGTCGCTGTCCGTTTCAACGAAACCGGCAGGATTCACCGAGTTCTGTTTTTGCAAGACCTCGGCGACTTGTTGCGGCGTGATCCCGATACTCGCCAAGCGATTGGGGGAGACGTCGACGTAGATCTTTTCCTCCTGGACGCCGATCAGCTCTACACGCTTGACGTCCGGCACGTTCTTCAGGTCCAGCGCGATGCGGTCCGCATAACGGCGCAGCGCACTCAGATCGAAACCGTCCCCGGTCAGAGCGAAGATGTTGACCAGCACATCGCCGAATTCATCGTTCGGATACGGGCCTTGCACGCCGGGCGGCAAAGTGTCGCGAATGTCGTCGAGTTTCTTGCGCACCTGCCGCCAGGCTTCCGGCACTTCCGGCCTGGGCGTGTAATCCTTCAGGATCACGAATACCAGCGATTCGCCGGGCTTGGATGCCGAGCGCAACACATCCACCCATGGCGTTTCCTGCAATTTCTTTTCGATGCGCTCGGTCAGTTCGAGCTCGACATTCCGCGCGGTCGCACCCGGCCACAAGGTGCGCACCACCATCACCTTGAACGTGAAATCCGGGTCTTCCGCGCGGCCGAGATTGAGATAGGAGATCACCCCCGCCGCCATCAGAACGATGATCAGATACAGCACCATCTGCTGGTGGGTCAGCGACCATGCCGAGAGGTTGGGGAACCTCGGCTCCTTCATTGCGCGCTACCGTCCGGAAATTCTCCCTCGACGATGCGTATCTTTTCGCCCGCATTGAGTTTGTGCACACCGGCACTGACGATGCGCTCGCCGGCCACCAGGCCGCTGGCGATCACCGCGCCGTTGTCGCGATAGGCCGCGACCTCCACCTTGCGCAAACTGACGCTGCGGTCCGCGGCCACGATCCACACTGCCGCCTGATCGCCCTGCTGGAATATCGCGGTCAATGGCACGATCATCCTGTCACGCTTGTCCCGGCTCTTGAATCGCACCTGTGCGGTCATGCCCAATTCTGCCCGCGCACCGTCTCCGCTCAATGAGACCCGTGCCGCATAGGTGCGGCTGGCAGGGTCAGCCACCGGAACCAATTCGCGCAATCTCCCGCTGATGTGAGCTCCCGCGTTCTTTTCCGCTGCCGCCCACAATGCGACATCGGCCGGCATGCCGATTTTCAGTTTTGCGAATTGTGTCTCGGGTATGGAGATCGCCACTTCGCGTTCGCCATCCTGTGCCAGACGAAATACGGGTTGCCCCGCACTGACGACCTGGCCGACATCCGCCAGCGTTGCGGCGATCACACCGGCATGATCGGCACGCAACACGGTGTACAGGGTCTGGTTGCCGGCCAGTCCGGCCTGGGCGGAGGCGGCTTTGAGTGCGGCTTCCTTGGCATCCAGCGCCGATTGGCTGACGAAATGCTTGCTGCGCAGCTCGCGATAGCGTGTCGCATCCTCCAGGGCCAATTGGTATTGCGCCTGCGCCGAACTCGCCTGCAGGGAGGAGTCCGCAGGATCGAGTCGCGCCAGCACCTGGCCCGGTTTGACCCGGGCGCCGGCATCCACGAGGCGCTCGATGATCTTCCCGCCGATACGAAAACCCAGTTGCGTCTCGTAGCGCGCGCGGATCTCGCCGCTGAAAACATTGCCGTCATCGGATACCGCAGTTCCTACGATCTGGGTCAGTGCCGGCTGTTCGTTCTTTGCTGGAGGTGCAGATTCCTTGCCGCATCCGACCACGACGGATGCAAGTACAATCACAAGTACGCTGTATTTCATTTGATTTTTGGCGGACCGAATAGGAATACCCAATGTAGGGTTGGAGTTTCAAACTGTCAACTCGCATATTGATCCGATTTGAAGTCCGACCCCGAATGCCAAACCGGGCCGTCCACTCTCCGGCAGAATGCAGGCTGGGAAATCCTGCAGATCAGCTGGCAGTCGGCAGGAACTATCGGCCGCAGCGCCGAGTCTGATCGCGACATTTCAACCCCAAAGTCGGTTGAGCATCGCATCGCCGATGGTAGAATCCAACCCATGCTCAATGACCGCGCACAGATCCTGCTGAAGACCCTGGTGGAACGCTACATCAGCGAAGGCCACCCGGTCGGCTCGCGCGCGCTGCTCCAGTATTCCGGACTGGATGTCAGTCCCGCGACCATCCGCAACGTGATGTCGGAACTGGAAGACATCGGACTGGTGAGCAGTCCGCACACCTCCGCGGGCCGCGTTCCGACCGCACTGGCATACCGTTTGTTCATCGACACCATGCTGGTCACCAAACCGCTGGACAGCTCCAGCATGCAGCAGATGGAACACAAGCTGCAACCGGACAATCCGTCACGCCTGATCGCGCAAGCTTCCCATATTCTTTCCGAATTGACGCACTTCACCGGCGTGGTTGCCACCGCGAAGCGCAGTACGATCACCGTGCGGCAGATCGAATTCCTGCGCCTGGGCGAAAAGCGCGTGCTTCTGATCATCGTGATGCCGGATGGCGAAGTGGAAAACCGCATCCTCTTGCTGGACCGGGATTACACGCAATCGCAGCTCACCGAGGCGGGAAATTTTCTCAACCAGAATTACATCGGCTGCAGTTTCTCGCAGATCCGCGACCGGCTGCGCGGCGAACTGCGCCAATTGCACCAGGACATGAGCGCGCTGATGACGGCGGCGCTGGCCGCGGGTGAAGCCGCACAGGCCGATCAATCGCAGGATTACGTGATCAGCGGCGAACGCAATCTGCTGCACGTCCAGGACCTGTCCGCCGACATGAACCGGCTGCGCGGACTGTTCAGCCTGTTCGAACAGAAGACCGAACTGCTCCAGCTGCTGGAAGCGGGAGGCCGCGCGCAAGGGATACATA
>Ga0335084_10006124_pt1 | contig 11937 bp, 12 predicted proteins | sample Lox_Sample_44_FD_206721 | JGI IMG/M metagenome (GOLD analysis project Ga0335084, IMG submission 206721) | Soil microbial communities from Loxahatchee National Wildlife Refuge, Florida, United States - Lox_Sample_4.4 | ecosystem: Environmental > Terrestrial > Soil > Wetlands | place: USA...
CACCCGCAGCGCTGACGTGGGCTGCTCGCGTCGGCGCGCCGTCTGCCAAGGCACCGCGGCGCGAAGCGTGTCGATCAGGTGCAGCCGCGCGCCGCGGCGCGGATCGCCGCGCCGCGAACCCACGGGGCGTCCCCGCAGGGTGCCAGGCCGCGACGCACCGAAGCGGCCCTCGCGCCGGGAGTGTCCACCGACAGCGGCGCTCTGCAGCCGTGCCAGCAGACCGGGTGACAAGGCCGCGCAGGTGGCCTGCACGATGCGCTCGGCCAGCGCGCTGGTGTCCTCAGGGTCGGCGTCGGTCGATGACGGCGGATCGGCCTCGTCGCGTGGATCGGCCTCGTCGCACTGCGCGGGAGGCGTCGCGTCGCGGGGGGTGTCGTCCGGGGGTTCGGGCTGCGGCCAGCGGGTGGCGCGGGCCGCCAGCACCCAACGAGCCGCGGTGGCGAGGTCGTCGGGCTCGACCCGGTCGTGACCCGCAAGCGCCGCCACCGCGCGGGCCGCGCGCAGCGCGTGCAGCATCACTCGCGGCGATGCGACGCCGAGGCGATCGGCCGCCTCGGCCAGCGCCTGCAGCGCATCGTCGCCGCAGGGCAGGTGTTGCCAGCGGGCGCGCGCGGCCGTCGCGGCGTCGGCTGTCAGCGGCGCGTCGTGCTGCGGCGCGCCGTCATCGAGGTCGATGTGCAGCGCCAGGCGTTCGCACAGGGCGGCCGGCGGGGCATCGTCGGTCCCGTCGAGGGATTCGTCGAGCGCCACGATGCCGAAGCGCGCGCCGTCGCCGCCGTCGCCGCGTCGAGGGGTCTGCGCGTCCAGGGCCACGGCGAGTCGCGCGGCCAACGCCGGGTCGACGCGCTCGGCCATCGGAACCACGAGCACGCCCCGGTCGCAGCGTGCCAGCAGGCCGCGCTGCGACACCGGGCGCGCGGCGCGCAACGTGGCGGCGAGATCGAGCCCGCCGAACAACGCCTCGTCGTCGATGTGAGGCGGCAGGCGATGCCATGGCCACTCGCGGGGCAGTGCCGCGCGCAGCGCCGCCAGCCAGGCGTCGCGTGCGGGGCCGGGCCGGGCACGCAGACGGACGCCGCCCAGGCCCGCCGGGTCGACGGCCAGCGCGTGCGCTGCTTGCAGCGCGTCGCGCCAACGCGTTTCGCCTGCGGCCCCCGGTGCCTCGCTCACGCGTCGAAGAGCTCGGCCAGGGCGCGCTCCACGCGCACCGTCGAGCCGGCGTCGTCCAGTGGATTGCGGCGCAGGCGGTGGCGCAGCGCCGACGGAGCCACGCGCCGCAGTTGCGCATCGCCGACCCGCGGCTCGCCATCCCAGGCTGCCAGCGCGCGCGCCGCGCGCAGCAGCGTGAGCTCGCCGCGCAGGCCGTCGGTGCCCACGGCGACGCACAGGCGCGCGCAGCGCTCGAGTGCCGGGTCGTCGGCCACCACGTCGTGCAGCGCAGCGCGCGCTTGCGCGATGCGACGGCGCACGCGCAGGTCTTCCTTGCGCCAGCGTGCGGCGAACGCCTCGGGCTCGCGCTCGAAGGCGTCACGGCGCTTGACCACCTCGATCCGCTGCCCGAGGTCGGTGGGTGTCTTGACCTCCACCGACAAGCCGAAGCGGTCGAGCAGCTGCGGCCGCAGTTCGCCTTCCTCCGGGTTGCCGCTGCCCACGAGCACGAAGCGCGCCGGATGGCGCACGCTCAGGCCCTCGCGCTCGACGATGTTCTCGCCCGATGCCGCGACGTCGATCAGCAAATCGACCAGGTGGTCTTCGAGCAGGTTGACCTCGTCGATGTAGAGGAAGCCGCGGTTCGCACGCGCCAGCAGACCGGGCTCGAAGGCCTTGACGCCTTGCGTCAATGCGCGCTCGATGTCGAGCGCGCCGACCACGCGGTCTTCGCTGGCCCCCAGCGGCAGGTCGACCACCGGCACCGGCGCCTTGTGCGTGCGCGCCGCGCCGTGCGGCCGGTGCGCAGCGCAGTCGCCGCAGCGGCCGTGGTCGGCGGCCGGGTCGCAGGCATAACGGCAGCCGGTCACCACGTTCATCGGCGGCAGCAGCGCAGCCAAGCCACGCACCGCGGTGGATTTGCCGGTGCCGCGATCGCCCATCACCAGCACACCGCCGATGCCGGGGTCGATTGCGGCGATCAGGATCGCCTGCTTCATCTCCTCCTGGCCGACGATGGCCGAGAACGGATAGGGTGCGGACATCGGCGTCGGCGCGTGCTCAGGCCTTCTTCACCCAGGCGCTGCACCAGCCCTTGGCGCTGACCTGGCGGCCCGCGAACAGCGGGCATTCACCCCAGGCGTCGCTGCCCTTGAACTTGCCCAGCGCACAGGTGCCGCAATGCTGCTCGCCCTGGTGCTTGGGATACTTCTTCTCGTCGGCCCGCGCGCTGTCCTCGACATAGCCGAGCGCAACGGCTTGCGGATCCTTGGGGTCCACATGCGCCTGCGCGCGCGCCAGCGCCGGCGCCGCAAGGCCGGCCGCGATGATCTGCCGAATGAATCCGCGTCGATGAGCACTCATGGTGTTCTCCTGGGGTGATTCGAAGTCATGGCCGACGCGGAACTGGGTTTACCGCGTGTGCGCCCGTGCCGCGACAGGCGGCACCACAGATCGGTGGCATGGCACAGGCCTGCTGCCGACAGGCACAGCGCCAGCACGGCCACCTCGCTGCCCGCCAGCACGCCGTGCAAGCCGGCCATCAGCCAGAAGCCGGACAGCAGGCTCCACAGTACGTCGAGCGATCCCGGCGCGTCGCGGCGCAGCCGGTGACGCACCAGCAGCACCACGGCCTCTGCAGTCAGCCACAGCATGGCACCGTCGACCAGCCACAACGCGATGGAGTGCGACGGGGAAGACCCGAGATCGGTCATCGATGCCTCGCCGATCACGGTCCACCGAAAGGCCCGTTGAGTCGCACGACGTCGGCATTCAGCCAGGCTGCCGTCGAGACCCAGGCCAGGTAGGGCACCAGCAGCCACACCGCGGTGCGCGACCAGCGGGCGCTGACGACCATCAGGGCGACGATCGATGCCCACAGCGCGGCCACCTCGATCAGCGCCCAGTCGGGGCGGTGCAGGCGAAAGAACAGCAGGCTCCACAGCACGTTGAGGAAGGCGTTGGCGCTCCACAGCACGGCCAGCGTCTGCCTTTGCCGCGCCGTGCGCAGCACGCGCCAGGCGCTGGCCGCAGACAGCGCCGCGCAGGCGAAGATCGCCGTCCAGATGGGGCCGAACCACGCGTCGGGTGGCTTCCAGGCCGGCTGGCGCAGCGACGCATACCAGTGCCCGAGGTCGGTGGACAGCGCACCCAGAACGGCCACCGCCAGCGCGCAGCCGGCGGCCACGATCGTGGCGTGCCAGCGCGGTGACGCGATCGCCATCACACGCGGGCCCATCCGAGCAGATGCGCCATGTCCTTGCAGAAGATCCGCAGGTGCGCCAGCGGTCGGGCGCGCACCAGGCGCTTGTTCATGTAGGCGTCGAAGGTCAGCTGCTGCACGTCGCGGTCGCGGCAGATGGCCACGAAGCGCTCGCGGCGGCGGTCGTCGCGGTACCAGAAGCGCTGCATCACGCCCAGCACCCAGAACACGCGTCCGTGCTCGCGCATGAAGCGCTTGCGCGCCAGCGACAGGCGGCGCCGATCGCCGGTGGCGAGAAACTCGGCGGCCGCGTCGGCGGCCAGCCGGCCGCCGTGCATCGCGTAGTAGATGCCCTCGCCGGAGGCCGGCGCCACCACGCCCGCCGCATCGCCGGCGAGCACGACGTCGTGTCCGTCGTCCCAGCGCGGCAGCGGTTGCAGAGGGATCGGCGCGCCTTCGCGGCGCAGCGTTTCGCTGCGGTCGAGGCCGCAGGCGCGGCGCAGCTCGGCCACGCCGGTGCGCAGCGAGAAGCCCCTGTCGGCACTGCCCGTGCCGACGCTCAGCGTGGAACCGTGCGGGAACACCCAGCCGTAGAAGTCGGGCGACAGCGTGCCGCGGTAGTACACGTCGCAGCGATTGGGTTCGTACAGGGGGGTCGGCGCCGCCGGGCCTGGAGCACGCACGATCTCGTGATAGGCGAACACGTAGCGGCCACGCTCGGCGCCCGGCACCGCCTGTCGCGCCACCGCCGAGCGCGCACCATCGGCACCGATGACGCAGCGGGCGCGCACGCTGCTTAGCCGCGTGGGCTCGAGCACCGGCGCGCCGTGCGCGTCGCCGTGCGGCTGGAAGTGCACGCGCCGCGTGCCGTCGGCATCTCGGCTCAGGCGCTCGAACGACCCCGTGACGCGATGGGCGCCGGCGTCGGCGGCACGCTGCCGTAGCCACTCGTCGAAGTCACCGCGGTCGACCAGGCCGACATAGCCACCCTCGATCGGGATATCGACGCAACGGTCGGCAGGCGACACCATGCGCGCGCAGTTCGCCCGCGCGACCAGGAGCGATTCGGGGATCGCGAAGTCCTTGATCAAGCGCGGCGGAATCGCGCCACCGCACGGCTTGGTGCGGCCGGCGCGGTCGAGCAGCAGCACGCGGATTCCCCGCTGCGCCAGGTCGTTGGCCGCGGTCGCGCCCGCGGGGCCGCCGCCGACCACCACCACATCGAACAGCGGATCCAAGGCCATGGCGTTCACCCGGCGTGCGACGCCGCCCAGGCGTCGGCGCGATGGCCCGGTGGCGTTGCGGTGGCGATGCTCACGCGCGACGCGATCACGGCAGACACGACGAACAGCACGGCCTCGAGCGCGAACACGCAGCCGTAGGCCGGCCCCGGTTGCTCCAACCAGCGGCGCGCCAGGTCACTGGCGCCGGTGCCCAGCAGGCCGCCGAGCGCGAAGGCGATCGCCTGCGCGGCACCCCACAGGCCCATCCGCACCCCTTCGTTGTGGGGCAGGCCCTCGCCGGCCAGCTGCATCATCGTGCCGATCGCCGCGATCGAGAACGCCCCGTTGGCCACACCGAGCGCGAACACCGTCTGCTTGAACGGCCAGTCAGCTCCGACGCTGCCGGCGGCCACCAGCCCGGCCATGGCCAGCGCCGAAGCGAGGCAGCCCCCGACCGTCCAGCCGCGCAGCGAGCCGATGCCGCGACCCCGGCAACGGCTTCCGACGGCGCCGGCCAGCAGCATGCCCGCCAGCACGCCGCCGTGCTGCACGCCCGACAGCCGCGTCGACTCCCCGGGCGTGAAGCCGAGCACCAGGCCGGCGAACGGCTCCAGGATCAGGTCCTGCGCGCTGTAGGCGAGCATCGAGATGAAGACGAAGATCGTGAAACGTCGTGCCGTCGGGTCGGCCCAGGCGGCGGCCAGTGCATCCCGGAACTGCGACGGGGCCGCTGCATCGGTCGACGGTGCGGCCGAGCCGCGGGGGCCTTCGATGCCTGTGACCGCGATGGCCGCGGTCGCGAAGGCGAGCAGGCAGACGCTGCCGCACACGGCCAGCAGCCGCGCTGGAGAGTACGGGTCGAGCAGGGTGCCGGCCACGGTGGCGGTGACCACGAAGCCGGCGATCATCATCAGCCACACGGTGGCCGCTGCGGCCGCACGGTGCGCCGGGTCGACCCGCTTGGCCATCAGCACGAGCAGCGAGGTGCCGCTGGCGCCCACGCCCAGGCCGATCAACCCGAAGGCCGCGACCGCCAGGCCGATCCCGGCCGACGGGCGGCTTGCGATCCACACCGTCGCCAGCGCGGCGAGGGCGCCGCCGAGCGCCAGAACCGCCATGCCGCCGACGATCCACGGCGTGCAGCGGCCGCCGACGTCGCTGCCATGCCCGAGGCGCGGACGCGCGAGCTGCACCGCGTAGTGCAGGCCCACCAGCAGACCCGGCACGATCGCCGGCAGGGTCAGTTCGACCACCATGATGCGGTTCAGCGTCGAGGTCGTGAGAACGACGATCGCGCCGAGCGCGGCCTGCACGAGGCCCAGGCGGACCACCTGGGTCCAGCGCAAGCGGGCGGCGGCCGGCGTGCTCATGGCCCGACGCCCGCACGCAGCGCAAACGCGCTCACCAGCATGCCGGCCACGTACAGCGACACGCCACGCGCGCTGTACCACGCCGCGAACTCGACGGGCGAGGCAACAAAGCGCCGCATCAGCGCACCCTGCCAGGCGCTCAGCGCCAGCACCGCCAGCGCGTGCCACGGCGCGTGCCACGAGACGAGCAGCGCGATCACGACGAACTGCGGCAGCAGCATCACGCCGCAGGCGACGCGGGCGGCGAGGTCCGCACCCAGCCGCACCGGCAGCGAGCCGATGCCCATGCGCGCGTCGCCGCGCACGGACTTGAAATCGTTCAGGGTCATGATGCCGTGGGCCCCGATGCTGTACAGCGCAGCCAGTGCCAGCGAGCGGGTGTGCGGCATCGCGCCCCAGGCCATCACGGCCGCGCCGGTGATCCAGGCCAGCCCTTCGTAGCAGGCCGCGCAGGCGGCGTTGCCCCACCAGCCGTTGCGCTTGAGGCGCAGCGGCGGGGCGCTGTAGGCCCAGGCCAGCGCCAGCCCGATCACCGCGGCGACGAACCCCCATGGCCCGAGCGCCAGCGCGACCAGCAGCGACAGTGCGCTCCATGCCAGCGCGATGTACAGGCCCCAGCGTCCGGGCATGCGTCCCGAGGGAATCGGCCGCAGCGGCTCGTTGATGGCGTCGACCTCGCGATCGAACCAGTCGTTCACCGCCTGGCTGGTGGCACACACCAGCGGACCGGCGAGCAGCAGGCCCAGCAGCAGCGCCGGCCAGCGCTCGTGCAGCGGCATGCCCGAGGCCACCACGCCGCAGCCGAACGCCCACATCGGCGGGAACCAGGTGATCGGCTTGAGCAGCTCGGCCACCGCCGAGAAGGCGGGCAGGGCGGGTTGTGCCATGCGCGGATTCTTAGATTGACACGTCAATGTGTCAATGCTACGTTACACGGGGGTTGCCGAATCGCTGAACCGGCAGCACCGATGCAGGAGGCTTGCCGATGGACAACCTGAACCTGTTGCCGGCGCGTGACGGTGCCGGCGTGGCGTTGCCGATCGGCGTGCGCCCGCCCGCCGCCGCGCCCGCGTCATCGGCCGAGCCGCGGCGGGCGGCGCTGCTGGTCGATGCCGCGGTGCACTGGCTCGAGCGACGCGTGCCCGAGACGCCGCTGCCGATGTCGACCACCGGCTGGTACGGCTGACGGCCGCGGGCGTTCGCTTCAGTGGCCGGACTCGGGGCCGAGGTCGCCGAGTCCGTAGCGGCGCAGCTTGACGTACAGGCTCTGCCGCGACAGCCCCAGCATCTCGGCAGCCGATGCGCGGTTGTCCTGCGTCAGGCGCAGCGCGGCCTCGATGCACAGCTGCTCGATCAGATCGGTCGATTCGCGCACCAGGTCCTTCAGCGGCATGCGGCCGACCAGTTGCGTCAGCTGCTCCACCGAGCGCGGTGCCGTCTTGGCCGACTGCAACTCGGTGCCGAGGCGGCGCCCGATGTGACGCACGGTGAAGCCCAGGCACGGCGGCTCGCCATCGGTCACCGCGACGCCCGAGATCTCCACGTCGGCCAGCGCGCCGTGCTGCCCGCGCAGACTGGTGGCGAACAGGCGCACCGATCCCTGCTGCTTCAGGGTCGACAGCATGACGCTCAGGTCGACCCCGGGCCTGCCGAGCCAGCGGTCGAGCGACTCCGCGCGCAACTGGTCCTCGTGGGTCATCTGCACCAGCTCCACGAAGGCCCGGTTGGCCTTGAGCACGCGGCCGTCGAGGTCGGTGACGACGAAGCCGTCGGGCGCGCGCTCGATCACCTGGGCCATCGAATCCTGCGCGATGGCGGCATCGGCCGTCGTCGTCGCCCGTTGGCAGCTGATGCGCACCAGGAAGAAGGACGCGTCGTCCTGGCGGAACATGGCCGCGCTCATCTGCAGATCGCCGCGGCCGCGCGGGTCGCGCAGCTTGATCGCCTCGTTGCGTCCGCTGGCGCGTACTCGGCTCAGCAACGCGCCGACGGCCCGCTGCGACCTGTCGTCGAGTGCGCTGCCGAACGCATGTCCGGCGACCTTGCGCGGTGACATGCCCAGCAGATCGATGGCCGCCGGATTCGCCTCGACCATCGTGTGAGCGTTGCCTGCGTCGACGATGACCACCGCCTCCGACGACAGATCGAACAGCAGGCGGTAGCGTGTCTCGACGTGGCGCAGCCGCCAGTAGTCGCGTTCGAGCGCGTGCTGCGCATCGACCAGGCGCTGCTGCAGGCTCGCCTGTGCACGCATGTCGCGCCCGAACGCGACGATGCGCCCCTTGTGCCCCACCTGCACCGCCGAATACAGCAGCGGCAGGTCGCTGCCGCGAGGGACCGGGTGGTTGATGTGGCGCCAGCGCCGCGGGGCGCCTTCGGCCGCGTCCTTCAACAGCGACTCGACCTTCGGGCGGCTCTCGACCGTGACCACGTCGGTCCAGGGGCGCCCGATCCAGTTGGCGCAACTGCGCGGCGGCAGGTCGTCGCTGCCGAGCGCGACATCCTGAATGACGCCACGCTTGTCGAGCACCAGCGACACATCGGCCGCCGCGGCCACCAACGACGCCGCCGATTCGGCATCCAGCGGCTCGAGCGGCCTCTTGGTGGCGACAAAGGGGTGCAGCGCGGTCTTGACCACGCTGCCGTTTCTTTGAGTCGCCTTTCTTGTTTCCCTGCCAGCACTCACCTACTGTCCCGCGCGGCCACCAGCCTTTCGGCTGCAAGCATAGCCTGCCTCGCGTCGTGAGCCGACGCGTCGGCGCCCAACCGCGCAGCGAGCTCCGGCTGCTGGACCAGCAACGGTCCGCCGACGAGCACGCGCAGTGTGCGGTTGCGGGAGATTCTTCGGATCGCTCGAATCAGTTCGGCCAACGGATCGATCCGCCGGTCGTTGCCGATCGAGAAGCCCACCACGTCGAACCAGTGGTCCCGCACCAGTTCGACCAGGGCTTCGTGTTTGGCGCTCGAATCGGTCCACACCTCCCAGCCGGAGGAGCGGAAGAACTCGCACACCAGGGTCAGTCCGAACGTGTGGTGCTCGCCGGGCACCGGCATCAGCAGGGCACGGCGCCCGGCACCACCGTCGGAGCGCGGCAAGCGGTCACCGTCGACGAGATCGAACGCGATGCGCTGCAGTCTGCCGAGCGCGATGGTGACGTCGGTGAAGCTGCACAGGTCGGCGCTCCACAGATCGCCCAGACGCCGCGCCACCGCTGCCAGCAGATTCAGGTAGATCGCTTCCAATGCCGCGCCACGTCGAACCAGCGACGTGACGAAGTCGGCGGCCGGCTCGTGCGCCTTGAGCACCAAGTCCGTGAGCGACATCACCTCGTGCTCGCCGATGCGCAAGTGGGCCTTCGATCGCGCCGGCGTCGGTTTGCCGCCGCGATGCAGCAACATCAAGCGCGGGATGATCTCGGTCTCGACGGTCCGGAGCAGCAACCGTCCCGGCTCGGAGCCGGCGTCATCCGACGGGTATGGCGGCGTCACCCGGCGCAGTGCGGCGCCCGGCAGATCGTGGCAGTGCCATGGGTCATCGGAGGCGGGCAACGTACCGGATCCCTCCGGCGGCTGGGTCCAACCACTCATGTGGCGTCTCCTGTCGTCGCGCGCGCCGTCGCCCGTCGCACCTCGCAAATGACAACCGGCCCTGTGGGCCGGTGGAAGTTGCGTGGGCTCAGAGCGATGCCGATCGCATGTTCTTGGTGTGAGCTCAAGCGTTCAAGCGTTCGATCCCGTGCCGGATATTTGTACGCCGATCACGCAAAGGTGTCAAAGCCTTTCGTCGGCAAGGATTCCGGACAAACCCGCATGACCGCCTGCAGTGTCATGTTAGCGAAACGTCAACTCGTATTGACACTTCCACCGTGCCGGCTTAGATTGAAGCAATCGCCTGCGGAATGCTTGCCGTGTCCATCACGCCCACACCGACGACGACAGCCGATCGCGCTGTGCGTGCCGTGCTGTACACGCCCGAACAGCGGCGCCGGCGCGACGCCACGCGCTGGACTCTGGTGCAGGCCGTGCTGGCGCCGCTGCAGTTCATGGCCTTCGTCGTCAGCCTCGTCCTGGTGCTGCGCTGTCTGGCCAGCGGCGAAGGCGCCGCCGCGGCGCATGCGTCGATCGTCGTCAAGACGCTGCTGCTGTACGCGATCATGACCACCGGTTCGCTGTGGGAGAAGCGCGTCTTCGGCGTGTACCTGTTCGCGGCGCCGTTCTACTGGGAAGACATCTTCAGTCTGCTGGTGCTGGCGCTGCACACGGCCTACCTGTTCGCGCTGGCCGGTGGCTGGCTGTCGACGCCGGCTTTGCTGACGCTGGCGCTGGCGGCGTACGCCGCCTATCTGATCAATGCCACGCAGTTCCTGCTCAAGCTGCGCGCGGCTCGCCTGGCAACGACCGATGCAGCGCTCGCGTCGCTGGCCGCGGCGGGACCGGGGGCTTGACGATGGCCGCCTGCAGCACCGCCGCCGTGGCCTGGCCGGATCGCGCGGCCGACCGCGATCGGGTGTTGCGCGAGCGCGGTCAGCGCGAGGTGTTCTGCGGCCTGACGGGCATCGTCTGGCTGCATCGAAAGATCCAGGACGCGTTCTTCCTCGTTGTCGGTTCGCGCACCTGTGCGCATCTCATCCAGTCGGCGGCCGGCGTGATGATCTTCGCCGAGCCGCGCTTCGGCACCGCGATCATCGAAGAGCGTGACCTCGCGGGGCTTGCCGATGCCAACACCGAGCTCGACGCCGTCGTCGCGCGCCTGCTCGAGCGCCGGTCCGACATCCGGCTGCTGTTCCTGGTGGGATCGTGCCCGTCGGAGGTGATCAAGCTCGACCTGTCGCGCGCGGCCCAGCGCCTGTCGGCGCAGCACATGCCGCGCGTGCGCGTGCTCAACTATTCGGGCAGCGGCATCGAGACCACCTTCACGCAGGGCGAGGACGCCTGCCTCGCGTCGCTCGTGCCCGAGCTGCCCGCAGAGCCGGCCGACGCGGCGCCGTCGCTGCTGGTGGTGGGCGCGCTGGCCGACCTCGTCGAGGACCAGCTGCGCCGCCATCTGACCGACCTCGGCATCGCCGACGTGCGATTCCTGCCCGCGCGGCGCGCCCGGCAACAGCCCGCAGTCGGGCCGCGCACGCGCATGCTGCTGGCGCAGCCCTTCCTGGCCGACACCGCGCGCGCGCTCGAGGCGCGCGGCGTGCAGAGGCTCGACGCGCCGTTCCCGTTGGGCGAGCAGGGCACGACGCGCTGGCTGCGCGCTGCGGCGCTGGCGTTCGGTGTCGACGATGCGCGCTTCGAGCGCGTCACGGCGGCGCCCCGGGCGCGTGCCGCCGCGGCGGTGGCGCGCCACCGTGCCACGCTGGCCGGCCGACGGGTGTTCTTCTTTCCGGACTCGCAGCTCGAGGTGCCGCTGGCGCGCTTCGTCGCCAGCGAGCTCGGCATGCAACTCGTCGAAGTGGGCACGCCGTACCTGCATCGCCAGCATCTGGCGGCCGAGCTCGAGTGGCTCGGCCCGACCGTGCCGCTCAGCGAAGGACAACACGTCGAGCGACAGCTCGACCGCTGCCGCGCCGCGCGCCCCGACCTGATCGTCTGTGGACTCGGCCTGGCCAACCCGCTCGAGGCCGAAGGCCATGCCACCAAGTGGTCGATCGAGCTGGTGTTCTCGCCGATCCAGGGCTACGAGCAGGCGGGTGACCTGGCTGCGTTGTTCGCGCGTCCGCTCGACCGGCGGCGCCGCCTGGCCGCCTGAAGTTTGGAGAACCAAGGTGCAGTTGACGCTCTGGACCTACGAAGGGCCGCCACACGTCGGCGCGATGCGTGTGGCCACTGCGATGCGCGGCCTGCACTACGTGCTGCATGCGCCGCAGGGCGACACCTATGCCGATCTGCTGTTCACGATGATCGAGCGGCGTGGCGAGCGGCCGCCGGTGACCTACACCACGTTCCAGGCGCGCGACCTCGGCGGCGACACGGCGGCGCTGTTCAAGGACGCCGTGCGCGAGGC
>Ga0335084_10006126_pt1 | contig 11936 bp, 11 predicted proteins | sample Lox_Sample_44_FD_206721 | JGI IMG/M metagenome (GOLD analysis project Ga0335084, IMG submission 206721) | Soil microbial communities from Loxahatchee National Wildlife Refuge, Florida, United States - Lox_Sample_4.4 | ecosystem: Environmental > Terrestrial > Soil > Wetlands | place: USA...
ATGGTACGACGCGCGGCCCGTGCTCGACCTCTCGACGCTCAACCCGCCGCAGCGCGAGGCGGTGACCACCACCGAGGGGCCGCTGCTGGTGCTGGCGGGAGCGGGCTCGGGCAAGACCCGCGTCATCGCCCACCGCGTCGCCTGGCTGATGCTGCAGGGGGTCGATCCCGAGGCGATCCTCGCCGTCACCTTCACCAACAAGGCGGCCGCCGAGATGCGCGAGCGCGTGTCGGCGCTCGCCGGCGCCGCGGGCGTGGACGTCTTCGTCTCGACGTTCCATTCCTTCGGCCTGTGGCTGCTCCAGCAGGAGCACGGTGCGGCGGGGCTCCCCCGGCGCTTCGGGATCTGCGACGCGGGCGACCAGGCGGCGCTGGTGAAGCGCTGCATGCGCGAGGTGAAGGTGGACGACCGCGCCTTCGACCCCCGCCGCGTGCTCTTCATGATCTCGGGCGCGAAGAGCGCCGGAAGGAAGCGGATCGTCCCGCGGCCCGAGGGCCAGGGCGACGACTACGACCTCGTCGCCGCCGAGGTCTTCCCCCGCTACGAGCAGGCGCTGCGGGCGCAGCGCTCGGTCGACTTCGACGACCTCATCGGGCGTCCGGTGGAGCTGCTGAAGAAGGACGGCGCGGTCCGCGGGCGGTACCAGGAGCGCTTCCGGTACCTCCTCGTCGACGAGTACCAGGACACCAACGTCGCGCAGCTCGACCTCCTGAAGCACCTCTCCGGCGAGCGGAGGAACGTCTGCGCCGTGGGCGACGACGATCAGGCCATCTACGGCTGGCGCGGCGCCGAGGTGAAGAACATCCTCCGGTTCGAGCGCCACTTCCCGGGCGCGAAGGAGGTCCGCCTGGAGCAGAACTACCGCTCCACCGGACGGATCCTCGCCTGCGCCAACGGCGTCATCGGCAAGAACCCGGCCCGAAGGCCCAAGAAGCTCTGGACGGCGGCGGGGGCCGGCGAGCCGGTGCGGGTCGTCGCGCTCCCCACCGACGAGGACGAGGCCCGCTTCGTGGCGGAGGAGATCGCGCGGCTGCGCGGCGAGGGGCGGCCCTGGGGCCACTTCGCGGTCCTCTACCGGCTCAACGCGCAGTCGCGGCCCGTCGAGGAGGCGCTGCGCGAGGCCCGGATGCCGCACACCGTCCACGGCGGGCCGGCGTTCTTCGACCGCGCCGAGGTGCGCGACCTGCTCGCCTACCTCAAGGTGTGCGTGGCGCCGCACGACGAGGTGTCGCTCGCGCGGATCGTCAACGTGCCGGCGCGCGGGATCGGCGACGCCTCGCTGGCGCGCGTCCACGACTGGGCGGTCGCGCGCGGGGTGCCGCTCTTCGACGCGCTGGGGCGGGCCGCCGAGGTCCCGGAGCTGCCGCGCGGCGCGGCCGAGCGGATGGCGGCCTTCGTCTCGCTCGTCGAGAAGCACCGGGAGCGGTTCGCCGGTGGGAAGGTGGCGGAGCCGGCGAAGGCCCTGGTCGCCGAGGTGGACCTCTACGCCCACGCCCGCGGCTCGGTGCAGTCGGTCGAGGCCGGCGGCCGCAAGGTGGACGCCATCGACGGGCTCCTCCGCTCGCTCGAGGCGTACGAGCAGCGCACCGCCCGGCCCTCGCTGGCGACCTGGCTGCAGCGGCTCGCGCTCGACTCGCGCGACGAGGAGGACCCCGCCGCCGGGGAGGGGATCGCGCTCATGACGCTGCACGCCGCCAAGGGCCTCGAGTTCCCGGTGGTCTTCCTCGTCGGCGCGGAGGAGGACCTCCTCCCCTGCGCCGGGATCCAGGGCGAGGCGCGCGACCTCGACGAGGAGCGCCGGCTCGCCTACGTCGGCATCACCCGCGCCCGCGAGCGGCTCTACCTCACCCGCGCCGCGGCGCGGACCAGGCGCGGCAAGGTCCAGCCGCGGACGCCGAGCCGGTTCCTCGACGACCTGCCGGCGGACGCGCACGAGAAGGTCGATCCCGGCGCCCTGGCGGCCTCGCCCGGCGAGGTCGCGTCGCACACCGAGGGCGTGCTCGCCGCGCTGCGGGCGAAGCTGGGCGGCGGCGCTCGCTGACCGGAGTGGCCTCTGGCGTTCCCGGTTGGGACCGGGTAAAGTCCGCCGCCCTGGAGCCATCGCCAGCGGGACCCCGCGGGCGGCGAGGTTGGCGCTTGACAAGCGCCGCCCCCTCCTCTAAAAGGCGCCTTTCCAAATTTCCGGAAACTTCAGAGTTTTCCATGACCAACCGCACCCACAGCGCGACCAAGGCCGAGGCCCTCAAGGACCGGAAGTGGTGGCTCGTCGACGCGAACGAGCAGACCGTCGGCCGGATCGCGAGCCGCATCGCGTCCGTCCTCAAGGGCAAGCACAAGCCGATCTACACGCCCTCCATGGACACCGGCGACTTCGTCGTGGTGGTGAACGCCGGGAAGGTCAAGTTCACCGGCAAGAAGGAGACGGACAAGGTCTTCTTCCACCACACCATGCACCCCGGCGGCGCCAAGCAGACGCCGATGAACAAGCTCCGCGCCAAGCACCCGGAGGACATCGTCCTCAACGCGGTCCGCCGGATGCTGCCGCGCAACGCGCTCGGGCGGCAGATGCTGACGAAGCTCAAGGTCTACGCGGGCGACAAGCACCCGCACGTGGCGCAGAAGCCCGAGGCGCTGCCGCCCCTCGCGCAGTAAGGAACTCGACGATGGCCACTCAGGCGAACATCAACGTCGGCCGCCGCAAGGAGTCGGTGGCGCGCGTGCGGATCGCGCCCGGCACCGGCAACATCACCATCAACGGCCGCACCATGGACGAGTACTTCGGCCGCGAGACCTCGAAGATGATCCTGGTCGAGCCCCTCAAGCTCGTCGACCAGATGGGCAAGCTCGACGTCTTCGTGAACGCGAAGGGCGGCGGGCTCTCCGGCCAGGCCGGCGCCATCCGGCACGGCATCAGCCGGGCGCTGGTCGACCTCAACGCCGAGTTCCGCCCGGTGCTGAAGAAGGCCGGGTTCCTGACCCGGGACGCCCGCGCCGTCGAGCGCAAGAAGTACGGCCGCCCCGGCGCCCGCAAGCGGTTCCAGTTCTCGAAGCGCTAGACATCCGCCGCTTCACGCATTCACGGCCGGCGCACCGTCAGGTGCGACCGGCCGTGCCGTCTCCGGCGCGCGAACGTGCGCACGCGCACCCACATTCCCCTCGTCCCGCTGTCCGGGCATTTGGCTGCCCGGGATCCGATGCGTTACGCTGCGGTCCGGCATGGAACTGAACGAGATCCTGCAGGTCGCGCTGCGCGCCGGAGCGAGCGACATCCACCTCAAGGCGGGGCTCCCGCCGATGTTCCGGGTGGACGGAGCGCTCGTTCCGCTCAAGGACGCGCGCCGTCTGCCCCCCGAGGAGATCGGGCGGATGGCGTTCGGGATCATGAACGACTTCCAGAAGGAGAAGTTCAAGCAGACCAACGAGGTGGACCTCGCCTACGGCGTCCCGGGCCTGGGCCGCTTCCGCGTGAACATCTTCCAGCAACGCGGGACCATGGGCTGCGTCCTCCGCGTGATCCCCTTCCGGATCCAGTCGATCGAGCAGCTCATGCTGCCGAAGGTGCTGGAGAAGCTCGCGGGCGAGCAGCGCGGGCTCATCCTCGTCACCGGCACCACCGGCTCCGGCAAGTCGACCACCCTGGCCGCGATGATCGATCACATCAACGCGACCGAGACCTGCCACATCATGACGATCGAGGACCCCATCGAGTTCCTCATCCGCGACAAGCGCTCGATCGTGAACCAGCGCGAGGTGGGGGTCGACACCATGAGCTTCGGCCAGGCGCTGAAGAGCGCCCTGCGCCAGGACCCCGACGTCATCCTGGTCGGCGAGATGCGAGATCTGGAGACCATCGAGACGGCGCTCACCGCCGCCGAGACCGGCCACCTGGTCATGTCGACGCTCCACACCCTCGACGCGACGGAGACGATCAACCGCATCATCTCGGCGTTCCCGCCCTACCAGCAGAAGCAGGTGCGCCTGCAGCTCGGGTCGGTGCTGAAGGGCGTCATCAGCCAGCGGCTCGTCCCGCGCTCCGACGGGAAGGGGCGGGTGGCCGCGGTCGAGGTGCTCCTCGCCACCGCACGCGTGCGCGAGCTCATCGAGGACAAGGACCGGACCAAGGAGATCCCGGACGCCATCGCCCAGGGGCACGTCAGCTACGGGATGCAGACCTTCGACCAGTCCCTCATGGCGCTCCTCAAGTCGGGGATCATCAGCTACGAGGAGGCGCTCCGCCAGGCGACCAACGCGGACGACTTCGCGCTGCGGGTCTCCGGGATCTCCGGCACGAGCGACTCGAAGTGGGACTCGTTCGAGAAGACCGGCGAGACGCCGGCCGCGCCGGGCGCCGGTGCCGCCACCCCCGCCCGTCCGCCCGCGGCCCCGCCCACGCCCCCCCGGCCGCCGCCTGCGCCGGGCGCGGCCGCCGCTCCGCGGACCACGCCGGCGAAGGGGACACCCAAGGCCGCCGGCGCCGCCGGGGACGACGACTTCCAGATCGAAAGGTTCTGATGCGCGGGGCCCCCACCCGCCGCGTCGCACGCTGGGTCACTTCGGCCACATCGAGCAGTCGCAGCGCAGCACCCCCGCGGCGAGATCCGGCTTCTCGTGCGTGGGGAGGCCCTCGGCCTGCCACTCGCTCCAGCCGGTGTTCAGCTCCTTCGCGAAGAACCCCTGCTCTGCCAACTGCAGAGCGGCCCTGGCGCCGAGCTGTCAATAATCGGACCAGCAGTACGTGACGAGCTCCCGGTCCCTCGGGAGCTGCGGGGCGAGGTCCTCCAGCTCCTCGAGCGGCGCGCAGACCGCGCCGCGGATGTGGGCCTTGCGGAAGGCCGCCCGAGGGCGGACGTCCAGGAGCACGAAGTCGTGCCCCAGGCCGTCCTTCACCTTGTGGATCACGTCCGTCTTCTGCTTCACGGCACGCAGCCTGGCCGCGAAGTACTCCCGGTTCGCGGCGACGTCCTCCGGTCGAAACGACATCCGAGCCTCCATCGGGCGCAGCGGGCGCCCGGGCCCGTCCTAGCCTGCGCACCCCACCGGCGCAGCGCCCAGCCGGGCAGGGAAGCGCCGCAGCCGTGACGGGCGCCGGCCGCCGCGCTACGCTCCGCGGCCCATGGACGACGCCTCGACCCCGCTCGCCCGCGCCAGGGCGCTCGCGCTCCGCTTCCTGGCCGCGAGGGCGCGCACCGAGGCCCAGGTGCGCGCACGGCTCGAGCGGGCTGCGTTCGAGCCTCCCACCGTCGACGAGGCGGTCGCATGGCTGCACCGGCTCGGCTACCTCGACGACGCGGCCTACGCGCGGGCGAGGGCCCGCGCCCTGCTCGCGCCCGGCCGGCTCGGGCCGCGCATGGCGGAACGGAGGCTCGTCGCCGCCGGGGTGCCGCAGGCCCGGGTCCGCGAGGCGATCGCCGAGGCGCTGGCCGGCGGCGGCGGAGGGGGCGAGGGGACGAGCGCCGGCGAGCCCGCCGAGGTGGCGCTCTGCCGGGAGCTCGCCAGGCGCCGCTCGCGGTCGGCGGACCCGGCGGCGCTCGACGACCGGGCGAGGCAGCGGCTGGCGCGGTTCCTCCTGGGGAGGGGGTTCGCGGGGTCGGTGGTGGCGAGGGTGGTGGGGCTGTGGTTGGACGCCGAGGAGTGCTGACGGCCGCGACCGCGACCCCGACCGCGGCTCCCGCCTCCTGATCGCCCGAGCGCAGCTCGCGCCGGGACGGCCCTGTCCCTCGTCGCTCCGCGCAGTGCGTGGGGATCGTTTCCGATGGCCGGAACCGTCGCGAGCACCCGGAACCGCTGCCGGGGGCTCCGCCGGCACTCGCTCGGTAGTCGCTGCCTGGCCGGACTCCTTGTCGCGTGGGCCGAAGTGGAGGCGGCAAGCCCTCGCATGCGCTCCGTTCCTCGGGTCAGGGCCGCTCCCGGCGCTCTACGCGCCCGACCGCGACCCCGAACTCGCCCCCGGCCGCGACCCCGACCGCGACCCCGATCGCAACCGCTGCGCCCCGGCCGCCGTTGGGCTATCCTCCCCGCCCCATGCGCCGGATCGTCTTCCCGATCGCCCTCCTCGCGCTCGCCGCCTGCGGGGGGAAGCACGTCTCGTTCACGGGAGACCTCCGGTACGGGAAGACCGCCGAGGAGGACTACCAGTCCGGCATCGACGAGATGAAGGCCGAGTCCTGGCCCGAGGCGGTGAAGTTCTTCGAGCACGTGAAGACGAAGTACCCGTTCTCGCAGTACGCCGCGCTCTCCGACCTCCGCATCGCCGACACGAAGTTCAAGCAGGAGCGGTACCTCGAGGCTGCCGACGCCTACGACGGCTTCTCCAAGCTGCACCCCACGCACGACGAGGTCGACTACGCCGAGTACCGCGCCGGGGTGGCGCGCTTCAAGGACGCGCCCGGCGACTGGCTCCTCTTCCCGCCCTCGTTCGAGAAGGACCAGCGCCAGCTCGTCAAGGCGGTGGAGAGCCTCAAGACGTTCGTCCAGAAGCGCCCGCAGTCGAAGTACGCCCCGGACGCGCAGAAGCTCCTGGGTGAGGCGGAGGCGCGGCTCGCCGCGCACGAGTGGTACGTGGCCGACTTCTACTACAAGCGCAAGCGCTGGGCCGGTGCGGCCGGGCGCCTCCAGGGGCTCGTCGACAAGTACCCGGACTCGAAGCACGACGTGCAGGCGCTCTTCCGCCTGGCCGAGGCCTACCAGAAGATGGACGAGCGGACCCGCGCGCAGCGGGCGCTCCAGCAGCTCATCGCCCGCCACCCGCAGGACCCGCGCCGGCCGGAGGCCGAGCAGCTCCTTGCCAAGCTCCGCTGAGCGGGGACGGCGGCGGTCGTCCCGGGTCGGCGCGCCGTTCCTCGTGCCGTCGCTGCTCGCGCTGGCGGCCGCGGCGGCCATCTGGTCGACGTGGGACCGCCTCACCTCTCTCGGGGCCGGCGCCTTCACCACGCTGAGCCCGGCGTCGCAGGTGAACGAGGCCCTGCGCCACCAGCCGCGCGCCCACCTCGACGACGTCTACGGCTTCCGCTCGGGCGGGACCGCCGAGCTGCACTCGGTCCGTTACGCCGACGTGGTGGCGAGCTTCGCGAACGGCGGGGCCGACGTGGTGGCGATGGTGGACGCCGACGGGAGCGTCGCCTGGCGTGACGAGAAGGCGAACCTCGCCTACCTCGGCCGCGAGCGCTTCGGGATGGCGCCCTGCCCCATCGCGCTCTGGTGCGCCGACGGCCGGCAGTTCGCGCGGCTGCGCGCGGTCCTCACCGCGCTCTTCCGCCGCGAGGACGCCTTCAACTCCGCCGACGCCGCCGCGTACGGCCGGCTCGTCTCGGACCTTTACCAGGGGCCGGGCGGCAAGGGGGCGCTGCTGGCGCGCATGGAGCGGGACCTCGCCGGCGCCCCGCGCGCCCGGCAGCGGATCCTGGCGTGGCAGATCCGGGTGGAGCGAGACCGCGCCGAGGCGGGCGAGGACTACGAGATCCGCCTCGGTGACGGCGAGCCGCGGAGGCTGCGCGCGCGCTACGACCTCGTCCGGGACGGGGAGCGGTGGGTCTTCGCCGCGGGGCTGTGACGCGATCCTCCGGGGGGCCCGCCGCGCCCGCAGGCCCTGACCGCGTGCCGCCCGTCGGGTGTAGACTCCTCGGCCGGGAGGCGCGCCGCCATGGACGACACGCTGAAGCAGGCCCTCGCGCTCGGACGCGACTACTTCCTGAAGCAGGACCACGCGCTGGCGGAGCGGTACCTCACGCAGGTGGTGGAGGCGAACCAGTCGTTCGCCGACGTCTACAACATGCTGGGCGTCGTCTACCACGGGCAGGGGCAGTACCAGAAGGCGCAGCGCGCCTTCGAGGCCGCCCTCCGCATCAACCCCGGGTACACCGACGCCGCGCTGAACCTCGCGGTCACCTACAACGACACCGGCAAGTACCGCGAGGCGCAGGAGATCTACCGGCAGGCGCTCTCGCGCTCCGGCGCGCAGCCGGGCAAGCTCGACCGCTTCGTGCAGGGCAAGCTCGCCAACATGTACGCCGAGATCGGCGACGTGTACCTCTCCTCGGGCATCTACCCCGAGGCGATCGCCGAGTACCGGCACGCGCTCTCGCTCGGCCCGGCGTTCGTGGACATCCGCGCCAAGCTCGCCGGGGCGCTCCGCGACGCGGGCGAGCGCGAGGCCGCCATCCGGGAGTACGAGGAGATCGTCCACCAGAGCCCGTCGTACATCCCGGCCCGGCTCAATCTCGGGCTGTGCCTCTGGGCCGCCGGCCGCAGGGCGGAGGCGGCCAGGCACTGGGAGGAGGTCCTGGAGATCTCGCCCGGGAACCGCAGCGCGGAGATGTACCTGAAGCTCTCGGGCGCGAACGGGTAGGGCGTGGCCGCGCGCTGGGCGCTCCAGGTCGTCACCGGCAGGTACCAGGGGACGGTCGTCCCGCTCCCGGCCGGCGCCGAGGTGATCGTCGGCCGCGAGAGCGATCTCGACCTCGTGCTCGCCGAGGACATGGTCTCCCGCCGCCACGCCAAGCTGGTGGTGAAGGGCGAGGAGGTCACCATCCAGGACCTCGGCTCCACCAACGGCACCTACGTGAACGGACAGAAGGTGAAGCGGGCGAAGCTCGCGGAGGGCGACCGCATCCTGGTGGGCGCGTCGCTGATGCGGCTCGTGCCCGCGGCCGGCCTGGGCGCCGTGCCGCCCCCCCCGCCGCCGCCGCACGAGACGCGCAAGCCGACGGCGATGGAGGGGAGGCTGGAGGAGATCCCGCTGCCCGACCTGCTCCAGCTCCTGGCGGCGTCCAGGAAGACCGGCGTGCTGGTCCTTCACGGCGACGGCGCCGAGGGCCGGATCCACCTCGCCGAGGGGAAGCTCCTCGCCTGCACCATCCCGGGCTCGGAGGCCCTCCCGGCACGGAAGGCGTTCGCCCGGCTCCTGCGCTGGGCCGGCGGGACCTTCGCGCTCGGGCCGGCCCAGCCGCGGCCGCAGCCGGCGGCGGCGCTGGAGGAGAACCTGGAGGTGCTGCTGGTGGACGGCCTCCGGGAGCTGGACGAGCTGCGCGTGCTCGGCGACCGGCTGCCCCCCGCCGACGCGGCGCTGGTGGTGCCGCTCCCGCTCGGCCCGCCGCTTCGCGCGCTCGCGCCCGAGGAGCTGGACGTGTTCCAGCGGGCGCTCGCCGGTGGCCGCGTGCGCGACCTGCTCGATCGCTCGCCGGAGCCGGACGCCGACGTGGCGCGGCGGATCGCGGCGCTGGTGGAGAAGGGGTACCTGAAGGTCGCGTAGCGTCCCTCGACTCCGCGCCGGCTGCGCCGGCGCTACGCTCGGGCTGAACGGACCTTCGGACCCCCGCCCCGCGCCGAGATTGCCGCGACGACGACCCTCCGGTATGGGTCGGAGCGCATGAAGCCCGAGGACGTCGTCCGCCTCACCACGCTCAGCCACGGCGCCGGTTGAGCCTGCAAGATCCGCCCGGCGGATCTGGCGCAGGTCCTGCGCCGCTTGCCCAAGACCACCGACCCTCGCGCGCTCGTCGGCCCCGAGACGCGCGACGACGCCGCGGTGTACCAGCTCTCGGACACCGAGGCGATCGTCGAGACGGTCGACTTCTTCACCCCGGTCGTCGACGATCCGTACTGGTTCGGACGGATCGCGGCCGCGAACGCGTTCTCGGACGTGTGGGCGATGGGCGGGCGGCCGCTCTTCGCGCTCAACCTGGTCGGCTGGCCGGTCGGGAAGCTGCCCCTCGACGTGCTGGGCGAGGTGCTGCGCGGTGGAGCGGAGGCAGCGCAGCTCGCCGGAGCGCCCATCCTCGGTGGGCACTCCATCGACGATCCCGAACCCAAGTACGGCCTGGCCGTGACGGGGCTCGTCCACCCGCAGCGCATCCTCCGCAACGTGGGCGCACGCCCGGGCGACCGGCTGGTCCTCACCAAGCCGCTGGGGAGCGGGATCGTCTCCACCGCGGTCAAGAAGGGGATCGCGCCGCCGGCCCTGGTGGAGCGCGCCACCGCCGTCATGGCGCAGCTCAACCGCGCCGCGGGGGAGGCGCTCGCCGCGAGCGGGGCGGTCCACGCGCTCACCGACGTGACCGGGTTCGGCCTGCTCGGCCACGGGTGGGAGATGGCGGAGGGATCGGACGTCGCGTTCCGGATCGAGGCGGCCCGGGTGCCGGTCCTCGATCCCGCCGTGCGGGAGCTCGCGGCGCAGGGGATCGTCCCCGGAGGCACGAAGGCCAACCTGGCGTGGGTGCGGCCTCACCTGGCGCTCGGGGCGGCCGTGGACGAGGCGGAGGCGCTCGTCCTCGCCGACGCGCAGACCAACGGCGGGCTCCTCGCGGCGGTGGAGCCGGCGCGCGCGGCCGAGGTGCTGGCGCGGCTCGCCGACGCCGGCGTCGTCGCCGTCGAGATCGGAGAGGTCGCGGTGGGCCCGGCGCGCCTCGAGGTGGGATGACCTGCGCACGGCGCGCCCCGCGGACCTGGGGCGCGCGTCTGCTAGAATGCGCCGCGATGCTGGGCCCGCTCGCCGCCGTCCTCCTCTCCGCCGCGGCGGCCGCGCGCGACCCCGCGTTCGTGGCGGTGATCGATCCCGGGCACGGCGGCGAGCAGTGTGGCGCGACGGCGCCCGGCGGCGAGCACGAGAAGGACCTCGCGCTCCGCATCGCGCAGCGCGTCTCGCAGCGGCTCAAGCGCATCGGGGCCAAGGTGATCCTGACGCGGACCGGCGACATCTCGGTGCCCCTCGCCAACCGCGCGGCGATCGCGAACGCCATCCGCGCCGACCTCTTCCTCTCCATCCACCTCAACTCCATGCCGACCGCCGAGGAGCGGCGGGTCTCGAAGGGGGTCGAGACCTACTTCCTCTCGGCGGGCGCCACCGACTCGCACGCCAGCGCGGTGTCGGCGCGGGAGAACGCGGACCGGCTCGCCGGGGAGCCGGTGACGGACCCCAACGATCCGGTGGCGGCCATCCTGAATGATCTGGAGTCCGCCGCGGCGCTCCAGGCCAGCTCGCGCCTCGCCTATGCGGTCCACGACAAGCTCGTGTCGCAGCTGGGCGCCGAGGACCGGGGAGTGAAGCAGGCGCCGTTCTACGTGCTCGCCGGCGCGCGGATGCCGGCGGTCCTCGTCGAGGTCGGGTTCGTCTCGCACGCCGAGGAGGCGGCGCGGCTGGGGACCGCCGAGTACCAGGAGAAGGTGGCGCAGGCCATCGCGGACGGCATCGCCGCGTGGCGATCGCAGACGCGGGCCGCCGCGAGGTGAGGTCGTCCTGGGGGGTGAGCCCCCTCCGCTCCGGCAGTCGCAGCCGTGGCGCGCGCCGATCGGTCGTGCTATGCGGAGCGCCCCATGCGCTCCAACGGCCGCGGCCCCCGCGAACTCCGTCCCATCGTCCTCGAGCCCGGCGTCTCCAGGCACGCCGAGGGCTCCTGCCTCGCGCGCTTCGGCGACACGCAGGTGCTGTGCACCGCCTCGCTCGAGGACCGCGTGCCGCCGCACGTGTTCGGCACCGGCGCGGGCTGGGTCACGGCGGAGTACGGAATGCTGCCGCGCTCCACGCACGAGCGGATGGCGCGCGAGGCCGCGCGCGGCAAGCAGGGCGGCCGCACGCTCGAGATCCAGCGGCTCGTCGGCCGTGCCCTTCGCGCCGCCATCGACCTGCGCGCGCTCGGCGCGCGGACCATCACGCTCGACTGCGACGTCCTGCAGGCGGACGGCGGGACACGCACGGCCGCCATCACCGGCGCCTACGTGGCCATGGCGCTCGCGGCGCGCGGGCTGGTGCGCGGGAAGAAGCTCGGCGCCGATCCGCTGCGCCGGAGCGTCGCCGCCGTGAGCGTCGGGATCGTGGGCGGCGAGGTGCGGCTCGACCTCGACTACGACGAGGACTCCACCGCCGAGGTGGACATGAACGTGGTGGCCACGGGGGAGGGAGCGCTCGTCGAGGTGCAGGGGACGGCGGAGGGCAAGCCCTTCCC
>Ga0335084_10006127_pt1 | contig 11936 bp, 12 predicted proteins | sample Lox_Sample_44_FD_206721 | JGI IMG/M metagenome (GOLD analysis project Ga0335084, IMG submission 206721) | Soil microbial communities from Loxahatchee National Wildlife Refuge, Florida, United States - Lox_Sample_4.4 | ecosystem: Environmental > Terrestrial > Soil > Wetlands | place: USA...
GCGCATCCTGAGGATTGCGAACTCCCCCGCCCACGACCGAGTTGATGTTAACGTGGAAGTCGGCATGCTCGGCCAACAATTGCAGCTTGCGGTCGAGCACTTTCAGGCTCTTCTTTGAGACCTCGTCGGGATTCACGTTGTCAATGGAAATCTGCAGCCATTCTAAGCCGGCACGATTCAGCTTCTTGATCCGATCGGCGGTCAGCAAATAACCATTCGTAATCAGGCCGGAGACGATTCGGTGTTTCCGCATGCGGCGAATGATGTCATCCAGATCGGGATGCAGCATCGGCTCGCCGCCGCTGATCGTGACCACCGCCGTCTTGAACTCGCCGAGCTTGTCGACGCGCCGGAACATCAGCTCGGTTGGAACCGGCTTCGAGAAATTGTCGAACTCATTGCAGTAAGTGCAGGAGAGATTACAGCGTCGAATGGGAATCAGGTGCGCCAGCAGCGGATGGTCGGTGACGACGAAGGCCTTTAAGACCTGCCACAATCCGCGAAGATTCCTATGTGCCGCAATGATGTTGCGGCGCAACCTGACTGCAGTCGATGGCATGAATCGTTAATTCTATTCATATTCAAGCATCGCGTCGAACGGACACACCATTCTCGGGCAGTAAACGGGGAATAAGCGCGGTTGAATGGTCAAGGGACGACACTACGATTTACTCCTCTTGCGGCGCAACCTCGATCTGCGCCACCACATTCGACGCTAAGGCCGAACCATGCAGTCCGCACTCTGTCTTGGCGAATCCCGGCCAGCGGCCCGCGCGCGGATCTTCTCCCTGGCGGACGCTGCGCGTGCAATGGGTGCAACCTATGCTCGGATAATTCAGGTCGTGCAGAGGATTGTAGGGAACATCGTGCTCGTAGATGTACCTCCAGATCCGCTCGGTGGACCAGTCGGCGAGAGGGTTGATCTTCACCAAATGGAACTTCGCGTCCCATTCGACTTTGCGCGTCGTCGCCCGGGCCTTTGTCTGATCGCGACGGATACTGGTAATCCAGGCACCAAGCGCAGATAGCTTCTTGCGCAACGGTTCGACCTTTCTAAGATTGCAGCAAGCGTCGGGGTCTCGACGCCAGAGCTCTGCCCCGTGTGAGTTCTCCTGCTCTTCGGGTGTTAAAGACGATTTCAGACGTTCCACCTGGATGCCATACCGCTTCTCAATACGCTCCATCAGGCGATAGGTTTCAGGGAACAGAAAATCCGTATCGAGTGTGAAGACGTGCACCTCGGGCAGCACCCGCGCTGCCATGTCAATCAGCGCGACACCCTCGGCGCCGAATCCCGAGGCCATTTCTACGTGGCGTCCGAACGTTCCGTGCGCCCATCGCAGTAGGTCCTCTGGGCTTGCCTGCTCCAACAATTGATAGATTCTGCTGTCGGCTTGTCCTTGCATGTCGTTCTTCCTGTCTCCAACGTTTATGGGGATGAGGCTGAGCTAAGACTCAGCCGGTACTGATACTGTCGAATCACTTTCGAGACGTCCGATCGTCGTCCGAATATCCGGTTGTGCGATGAACTCTTCCGGTTGAAGCACCTTGCCGACGATAAGAAGCGATGGCGCTGAAAGCTGTGGCGCTTCTCCGAGGCGGCTCACGACTGTCCTGAAGACTCTCTCGGCAGTCGTGGTTGCGCGCGAGACGATTGCGCAGGGAGTGTCGCCATCGGTCCCGGCCGCAATCAGTTTGCTCGCAACCTCGCCATACTCCCGGCCGGGCATATAGATCACAAGAGTTGCGCCCGACGCGGCGAGCGCATTCCAATTCGTTACGTCCGAAGCGGATGCCCGATGGCCTGTCACGAAGGCCACCGCGTGCGAAATCCCGCGATGAGTTAGCGAGGTTTGCGCCACAGACGCGGCTGCCAAACCCGCCGAGATTCCTGGAACGACTTCAAACTCGATGCCGCCTTCGCGCAGCGCCGCCAGTTCTTCTCCGAGACGGCCAAAGATGGAAGGATCGCCACCCTTCAGGCGGACGACCTGCTGTCCGCTCCGTGCCAGCGCGACCATGAAAGCGTTGATTTCTTCCTGGCTAGTGTGGACATTTCGGCAGCGCTTGCCCACGTTGTAGATCTGCGCATGCGCCGGAGCAAGACGGAGGATTTCGGCTCCTACTAGTTCGTCATGAAGAACGACGTCGGCGCTCTTGAGCAGGCGCGTCGCTTTGAGCGTCAGCAGTTCCGGATCGCCGGGTCCAGCGCCCACGAGATAGACCTTGCCTTTCATGTGGCGACGTTCTCCTGGGAAGCAGACTCCCGGCCTGTGATGGCTGGTGCTCGAAGGCTTGCAGCTTTGACCCTGGCCTCAAACGCTTCCCGGCTGGCCAGTGAGTTCAGAAGCTCGCGCTTTGTTTCTGCATCGAGATCGCTGGCAAGGACGCGGCGACGCGTTTCGCCAAGATCCCGAACCCACTCTGCATAACCGTGTCCGAATTCGCGCTCCAGCCTCTGGCGAATTTGCGCGGCCAGGGAAGGGCTCTGTCCGGCGGTAGAAATTGCGATCTGCAGGTCGCCACGCTGCACGACCGCGGGATAGTAGAAATCGCAAAGTTCCGGCACGTCGACGATGTTGCAGAGCACGCCGCGAGCTTGCGCGGCCTCGAAAATCTGTTCATTCAGCTGCTGCGAGGAGGTGGCTGCGACAACGAGGAATCGACCCTCAAGATCGGAAGGAACGAAATGCCGCGTCTCCAGAGTGATTTGGCAGCTACGAGCCCACCCCTGGACGGCATCCGTTACTTGCAGAGCCACTGCATGAACCAGGGCGCCTGTCCCGAGCAGACCTCGAATCTTCTGCTCACCGATATCGCCGGCGCCGACGACCAGCACTTGCCGTCCCTCAAGCTTCACGAACAATGGAAACAGATTCGTCACCCCAATCCCCCTTTTGGCTTACCCTTCCACACCCGTCGGTGCGTGACCTGTTGCCAGGTCACGTGCCACCGGATCGATCACTGCTCCAGCCAAGAACCCGCGAAGATCGGCGTCGCTGTACCGGCCGAAAAACTGGCGCAGGTTTTCGCCAGAAAGCCTCTGCTCTTGATAGCGGTGCAGCAGACGCTCGATAGCATCCGGAACCTCGGTCGCGAGGCAGCGATAGCCGATCGGGCGCGCGATCGACTGGTGCAGGCCCACCGCGCCGCCCACGCAGAAGTAGTAGGCTTCTCGCAGTTTGCCTTCGACCTTCAGCGTCTTGCCTTCGAGACCGATGTCGGCAATCCAGTGCTGGCCGCAACTGTTCGGGCATCCCGTCACGTGCAGCTTCAGGTGCTGCTCGAAGCCCGGAAGCCGCTCATCCAACTCTTCCACCAACCAGCGGGAAAAACTCTTGGTCTCCGTGATCGCCAGCTTGCAGAATTCCGTTCCGCTGCAGGCGATCACGCCTCGATAGAAAGGCGATCCGCCAACGCGCAGGCCGAGATCGTCGAGTTCCTTTGCCAGCGCCGCGGCATTGGCTCGCGGCACATTGATGACGAGGAGATTCTGCATCGCGGTCGTCCGCAGTTCGCCGGAGGCAAACCGTTCGGCCAGATTTGCCGCAGCATGCATCTGACCGGCGGTGATGCGGCCCCGCAGCACGGCTGCCCCGACGTAGGAAAGTCCAGGTTGCTTTTGCGCATGGATTCCCACGTGGTCGCGATAGACGTCGTCGGGGAATTGCTCCGGTTCGGCTGGGTCTAGGTGGAACCCAATGCGCCTCTCCAGTTCGCGCAGGAAATCATCCCCAGTCCAACCCTCGCGAAGGAAGAGAAACTTGAGCCGCGCCCGCTCGCGATGTTCGCGCAGCGAGTGCGAATCGCGAAACGATTCGGCAATGCCTTTCACCACAGGCTCAACCTGACTCCAGCGCACAAACGCGTTGAGCCGAGCGGCCAAATGCGGCGCAGTCGAGAGGCCCCCCGCCACGCGTAGAGAGAATCCGATTTCTTCTTCTCCGTTTCGGCGCCGAGTGACCGCGGTCAACCCGATGTCGTTGATCTCCGGATAAGCACACCAGGAGCGGCAACCGCTGATTGAAATCTTGAACTTGCGCGGCAGATCGTAAAATTCCGCGCTGCCGACGAGGGTGTTTGACACTTCGGCAAGCAGCGGCGTCGGATCGCAGATCTCGTCCGCATCGACGCCGGCCAGAGGACAGCCCGTGATGTTGCGGGTCACGTCGCCACAAGCGCCCAGCGTATTCAGGCCGCGCGCCCAGAGAGCGTCGAGGATTTCGGGCAGCGCTTCAATCGTTACCCAGTGAAGCTGGATGTTCTGGCGGACGGTGATGTCGGCGATTCCGCGAGAATATTTTTCGGAAAGAGCCGCGATGGTTCGGAGTTGAGGAGAGCTCAGAATTCCGCCCGGAATACGGATGCGAACCATGAAAAAGGGTATTGCCTTGCCCTCGCCGCTTTGTCCACCCAGGACTCCGACGCCATCACCTTGCGTGTAGACGCCCCACCAACGGAAATAAGTGCCCATCCATTCCGGAGGAATGGAGTCGAAACCGTTGCGCGCGAATCCACGGACTTCATCGAGCGCTTCCCATGGGTTCTTCTCGCGCTTCAATCGCTGGACTCGCTGCGCTTTTGACTCTTTCTCCACGAAACTCCCTTCGGGCATCCGATTGTTAAGGAAAAACAAAAAACCCACCGCCGGCTGTCTGCTGGCGGTGGGTTTGGATTATTGCCGGTTCTATGAAATTTCTAGTTCAGCAACCTCCCCGCGCCAGAAGACACGCGTGCACAACAACAACACATACAACAGATGCACACATGATTCTGGCCACGAGTCAACATAAGTTCCGCAGATTCTAGTACGTCATACTCTTGGATGTCAAATAACTTCTGAGGATACGAAAGTTTGTCGACTTTTCGATGAACGATGGGGCATCCTTGCTTGTAGCGTGAGGCACATTTATGTAAGTTACTGATTCCCACAGCCTTCGCACGCTTCACCGCCCCGCTTTGGGCACGACATCTTTGAGCTTGATCTTCCCCGTATAGATCGCCATTCCGACCACCGCATCGATTCCGAGCGCGCCGAGTTGCTCAATTTCTTCGGAGGTGGCAATCCCTCCGGCAACAATGAGCTGCCGCTTCGTCGAATCTCGCAGCAGCCGAACGGCTTCGAATGGAATGCCTTGCATCAGGCCCTCAGTATCGACATGCGTGTAAAGGAATGCACTGCACCAGGGATCGAGAGCCGCGATCATTTCGAGAGCAGTCAGGGAGGTAACTTCGCGCCAGCCTCGAATCGTCACTTTGCCGCCCTTGGAGTCAATGGCGAAGACCAACTTCCCTGCCCCAAAGGCGTTTGCGACGGTTTCCGCAAACGCGGAATCGGGCTGGCCATTCCGGATCAGGGAGGATCCAAGAATCACGCGCCGAGCGCCGGTTGCGAGAATCTGTTGGGCAGTTTCAATCGAGCGAATTCCTCCGCCGACCTGACAGGGTAGCCGCTGCGCAAACTGGCCGATTAGGTTTCGGTTGTCGCCCGTGCCGATCGCTGCATCGAGATCGATCAACTGAACCAGCGGAAACGAAGAGAACCGCGCGATCCATTCCTCGGAATCGTCGAATTCAAGCGCCTTGCGCTCGCCCTGGACTAACTGGACAATCTTGCCGCCCATCAAGTCGATCGAAGGAATCAGCATGGCCACCGCATTGGGATACCTGCGCTCTGTAGTTCCTGTTTCAAGTCCGCAAGACGGCGCAGGCCAAAATGAAAAATCGAGGCAGCGAGCGCCGCGTCGGCTCGTCCACGCTGAAAGACGTCGATGAAGCTTCGCGTGTCGCCGCCTCCCCCCGAGGCGATGACGGGGATACGTACGGCCTCAGAGACAGCGCAGGTCAACTCGCAATCGAATCCCGCACCCGTGCCGTCGCGATCCATGGACGTAAGCAGGATTTCTCCCGCGCCGCGCGCTTCCGCTTCCCGCGCCCAGGCAACTGCATCGCGTCCCGTCGGTTTGCGGCCGCCACTGACGTAGGCCTCGAATCGAGTCCCGTTAGTTGACTTGCCGGCACCTCGCTTCGCATCAATCGCGACGATTACCGCCTGCGAGCCGTAGCGGTCTCCGATGTGAGTGATCAGCGATGGATCGGCGAGCGCGGCAGAATTGACGCTGATCTTGTCCGCGCCCGCGTCGAACACAGCCATCGCCTCGTCGAGCGAGCGAATGCCGCCACCAACAGTAAATGGGATGAAGAGTTGACGCGCCGCGCGCCGCACCGTATCGACCAGCGTTGCTCGCTTCTCGTGCGTCGCAGAGATGTCGAGAAGCACGACTTCGTCGGCTCCGGCTTCGCTGTGCGCCGCCGCCAGTTCCGCCGGATCACCGGCATCGCGCAGTTGCTGGAACTGCACGCCCTTGACGACACGTCCCCCAGTGACGTCGAGGCAAGCGATGATTCGTTTCGTCAGCATCTTCGTAGTCAAGAATCTAAAGACCGCAGAAATTCTCCAGAAGTTTCAGTCCAACTGCGCCTGACTTTTCCGGGTGGAACTGCACGCCAAAGAGATTGGCGTGCTCGACTACGGCCGAAAATTCTCCGCCGTATTCGCATCGCGCCACGGTGGCCTTCACGATCGGTGCACGGTAAGAGTGCGTAAAGTAAACAAAGGAGCCGGAGGAAATTCCTTGAAGCAGGCGTGAGCTGCCTTCGCATGCAAGCGAGTTCCATCCGACATGCGGAGACTTCACACCGTGGGGAAAACGCTCACATCTTCCGCCAAGTAATCCCAACCCAGCAGTTCCCGGCGCTTCTTCGCTCGCTTCGAACATCCACTGCATGCCGACGCAGATGCCAAGGAACGGCACGCCTCGGTTCACACCCTCCAGGACCGCTGCGCGAAGTCCAGTTTGATCAAGCACCGCCGTGCCGGAAAAGTGCCCCACTCCGGGAAGAATGATCTCGTCTGCCTTCACGACAACATCAGCGTCACTCGTGACGACAACTTCGACATGAAGGTGATCCAGGGCCTTTTTCACCGAAGTGAGGTTGCCGGCACGATAGTCGACGACCGCGATCATCAGAGCACTCCTTTCGTGCTGGGAAGGAGGCGGATCATCTGGGGATCTCGCCAGCAGGCCGCGCGCAACGCTCGTCCAAAGGCCTTGAAGAGGGACTCGATCTTGTGGTGGTTCGAGCGGCCGTACAGAACTCGAGCATGTACGCTGGCGTGAGCGCCGCGAGCAAAGCCATCGAAGAAGTCGTGCACTAGTTCCGCTTGCAGGTCGCCGACAAATCGCACGCGGACCTTCGTATCTACGACAACGGAGGTGCGTCCGCAGAAATCCACCGCGGCCAGTCCCAGGGTTTCGTCCATCGGCATCAGAAAATAACCGGCGCGCAGGATGCCGCGTTTCTTTCCCAGTGCCTTCTCGAAAAGCTGGCCCAGCACGATGCCGACATCCTCGACCGTGTGGTGCTGGTCAACGTCGAGATCACCCTTCGCTTTCAGCCTCAGATCGAACCCGCCGTGGTGCGCCAAGAGCTCGAGCATGTGATCGAAGAAACGAATGCCGGTAGAAACCTTGTAGTGGCCCCGGCCTTCAATCACAAGCGTTGAGCTGATGTCGGTTTCTTTCGTGGTTCGCCGGATGGTAGCTTTTCTCATTTTGCCGCCGCCTGCTTCACACCGATTTCGGTAAGCGTCTCGCGAAGCGAGCCAAGGAGTCGCGCCGTATGGCCGGTCGTACCCAGGGTGATCCGTACGCAGTTCGTACAACCACGGTCGCGAGAGCGGTCACGTACCAGGATGCCGCGCGCTCGCATGGCGCGAACAAACGGATCTTTGAGCTGACCAAAACTGGCGAGCACAAAATTCGCCTGGCTCGGCCAATACGGGATCTCCCAGTTCGCAAACTCACGCCCCAATTCGTCACGGCCCTGGCGAACCTGGGCTACATACTCCCGAACGTAGTTTTCATCCTCAAGCGCTGTAGGCAAGCAAGCGAGCGCGACGCCGTTCACGTTGTAGGGCGAAGCTACACGGCGAACCATCGGCATGTGCGCAGCATTTCCGGCGAGCACTCCGATTCGCAGGCCAGCCATTCCGTAAGCCTTCGAAAACGTTCGCGCGACAAATATATTTTGCAGTTCGCGCCACTGTGGCAACGCGGTCTTCCCGTAGAACTCGAAGTAGGCTTCATCGATGAGAATCGCCGCTTGCGGGACCTGACGCGCAATTTCGACCAAATCTCCGGGATCGACAACCCCGCCGGTCGGATTATTCGGATTCGCAATCGCAACAAGGCGAGTGCCGGTGGTAACTTGCGCGAGCAAGTCGTGAGTCGGGAAACGGAAGTTCTTCTCGGCGGGAACCGCAACCACTCTCGCGCCGGTCGCAGCCGCCGAGATTTCGTACATGGCAAACGTCGGCACGACGATCAGCGCTTCATCGCCAGCCTGGAGGAACGTCTCGCAAAGCAGATGAATCGCTTCATCGACACCGTTGGTCAGGAGCATCTCTCCCGATTCGATCCCGAGATGACTTGCGACGATCGCTTCTACCGAATCGCGCTCCGGATAGCAGGCGATCTCCTCGGCCGTCAGTTGGCGCAATCGCGCCAGAACCCGGGGCGAGCAACCGACCGTATTCTCGTTGAAATCGAGGCGAAGCCCTTGGCGCCCACCGAGCGGCGGATGATACGTCGGAAGGTTGCGTACTGCTTCGCGCACCTTAAGCATTGCCATACCTCACTCGGATCGACTCCGCGTGCGCTTGCAGGCCCTCCGTGTTGGCGAGTGACTCGACTACGTGAGCGATGGTACGTAGTCCGGGCCGTGTCAGTTTTTGCACGCTGATCACCTTCACGAAATCGAGCACGCTGAGACCGCCGCGAAAGCGAGCCGCGCCGCCGGTAGGCAGAACATGATTGGGACCGGACGCGTAGTCGCCGGCCGCCTGTGGCGAGTAGTCACCAACAAAGATAGATCCGGCGTTGCGTACCATGTCAACATCCCGCGGATCAACGGTGATGTGCTCCGCGGCTATTTCATTGGCCCACTCGAAACTCTGCTTGCACGACCCGGAGACAAGAATCACGCCGTGGCGCCGCAAAGATTGACGGGCAATTGCGCTCTCATGGCTCAGTTGCTCAGCCGCTCGCGCGACCTGGTCGGCCAGCACGCGCCGGGTCGTAACAAAAACCGCCAGAGCTTCCGGATCGTGTTCCGCCTGCGCGACCAGATCGGCGGCGATGAACTCGGGCGTTCCGGCGTCGCTGACGATCACTACTTCGGTCGGACCGGCGAGAAAATCAATCGAACAGTCGAAGGCCACTAGTTTCTTTGCGGCCGTGACATAGAGATTGCCAGGTCCGACGATCTTCGCGACGCGAGGAATAGTCTTCGTTCCATAGGCGAGGGCGGCAATCGCCTGTGCGCCACCGATACGATAAACTTCACCGATTCCCAGCATGCCGGCTGCCGCCAACACGTCCATCTTCGGCTGCGGCGATACGACACAGATTCTGTCGACGCCCGCGACTTGTGCCGGAATCGCCGTCATCAACAAGGTTGAAACCAGCGGATAGCGCCCTGCCGGAACGTAGCAGCCAACCGAATCGAGTGGCCGAACAATCTGGCCCAGCGAAATTCCATTCCCAGCGCGAGTCCAGCTATTAGGCTTCTGCATTTCGCAGAACGAACGGATGTTCGCAGCCGCTGCTTGCAATGCCCTCTTCAGCTCGGGCCGGGTCGATTTCCATGCTAGTTCAATTTCATCCGCCGGGACTCGTAGGGATGCCTTGCGCGCCAACCCATCCCATCGCTCCGCGTACTTGCGCACAGCGTTGTCGCCCCGGCGTCGCACATCATCGATAATGCGCCGGACGGCCAGCTCGCCTTCATCAAACCGCGATCCACGAGAGGCAATCTTGCTCACGTGCGCGGCCGCCGCAGTTCCCGAAAGAATCCGCATCACATGACCACCTTATTCAGCGGATACTCGACAATGCCTTGGCCATTTGCTTCTTTCAGGCGCGGAATGACCTGCCAAGCCAGCGACTCTTCGATCACCGTATTCACGGCCAGCCAGTCTTCGTCGCTGAGGGTCGAGATCGTCGGCTTTTTCAGGGCAGGTAACACGGCGAGTACGGCCGCCAAGTCTTTTTTACGAACGTTCAACATCAAGCCCACGCGGTCCTGTGCATCCATGGCTCCGCGCAACATTAAGGAGAGGTTTTCGATTTTGCGTCGCTTCTCAGCGTCTGCCCATGCCTTCTTGTTGGCGATGATTTGCGTGTTCGATTCGAGGACCGTGTCGATGATGCGGAGACGATTCGCCTTCAGAGAGCTGCCGGTCTCGGTGACTTCGACGATGGCGTCGGCCAGCATCGGAGGCTTCACTTCTGTCGCTCCCCAGGAAAACTCGACTTGCACCGAAACATTCTTACGTTCGAAGTACTTCCTGGTCACGCTGACGAGTTCCGTCGCAATGATGCGACCTCCGAGGTCTTCGGCGCGCTGATACTGCGAGTCCTCAGGCACAGCGAGTACCCAGCGCACCTTGCCACGGCTCTGCTTGGCGTAGACCAGATCGCTGACAGTGATGACTTCGAGTCCGCTCTCCACGACCCAGTCATAACCGGTCAGGCCGGCATCAAGCACACCGTGCTCGACGTAGCGCGCCATCTCTTGGGCGCGGATGAGCATGCACTCGATTTCGGGATCGCCCGTGGTCGCGAAGTAGGAACGTGAGGTGAGAAAAATGGGAAGACCAGCGCGAGCAAACAACTGCATGGTCGCTTCCTGCAGACTGCCCTTCGGAATGCCAAGGCGGATCTTCATGATCGCACCGCCCGCGTCGCGCCTTCATTTCCGGTCCGGTTGCCGGAGAGCAATTTGGTAAAGCACGACCGCGTGCCTTCGTGGCAGACCACACCCGCTCCCTCGACTTTGACCTGCAACAGAATCGTGTCGCGGTCGCAATCCGTTGTTGCCGAAATCACTTTGAGCCGGTTGCCGGAAGTTTCCCCCTTGGTCCAAAGCTCGTTGCGCGTACGGCTGAAGAATGTCACGTAGCCAGTCGCAAGCGTACGTTCGCAGGCCTCGCGATTCATAAAGCCCAACATAAGCACCTCGGCGGTCGCTGCATCTTGCACGATCGCCGGCGCCAGGCCCTGCATCTTGTCGAAATCGATCTCCCGATCCATAAGTTGCTTCCTCAAGTTGTCCGGAAAACAAAAAGCCCGCTGAGCCTTTAGTCGCGTCAGCGGGCTTGGAATCTTTTCGGTGTTACCTCAGCTCAGTCACACCGCCGCCGACGCGCTATGCGCGTGATGGTGGTGATGATGAGCCGCTCGAATCACGTTATTTACGTTAGCGAAGGCGACAGACCTTGTCAAATGAATTTCAGAAAAAGATAGCAACCTATGGCTTTATCGTCACTACGACCACCGAATGCGGCCCTACTTTCGCCGAGAAGGTTCCCTTCGCTTGTCCCAGCTCTTTTCCCTGCCATAAATCACGCACCGCTGCGTTGAGGTGTGCCGGATATCCCAAATCAAGCCATGAGACGGTGATCTCTTTCGCGTCCGTTGCACGATTGAGCAGAATGACGGCACGGCTTCCATCCTGCAAGGGTTTAGCCCAAACTTCCAGGTCACCGTCTTTGCGCACCCGCCGTCCCTGCATTCCCAGTGGATCCTGGTTGACCGCAATCACCTCTTTGTTGGTGAGGATGTCGTGGATCTCCGGCGTCATGGTGCGAATGTCATTGCCTGCAATCAGTGGAGCCGCCAGGATCGACCACAGGCTGAAATGAGCACGATACTCGTCGGTGGACATCCCGCCGTTCCCCACTTCCAGCATGTCAGGATCGTTCCAGTGGCCTGGACCGGCATAGGACTCAAGGCCGACCTGTATGTCGAGGATGGCGAGCATGCCGTAATTGCAGCAATTGCCAGGGCTCCATTCCTGTTTGCCCTCCCATC
>Ga0335084_10006128_pt1 | contig 11936 bp, 6 predicted proteins | sample Lox_Sample_44_FD_206721 | JGI IMG/M metagenome (GOLD analysis project Ga0335084, IMG submission 206721) | Soil microbial communities from Loxahatchee National Wildlife Refuge, Florida, United States - Lox_Sample_4.4 | ecosystem: Environmental > Terrestrial > Soil > Wetlands | place: USA: Florida...
GCTACATTCACAACGGCAAACGGCCGGACGAAGTCCTGGTCTACTTCATGCCGACCGGCTCCGGCCCCTGCCGCTTCGGGCAGTACCACATCTTTATGGAGGATTTGATCCGGCGCCTGGAGATCCCGAACGTGGCCTTGCTGGCATTGTCCTCCGACAATTCCTACGTGGGGATGGACAAGAACTTCGAGCGGCATGCCTGGTGGGCGGTGATCGTCTCAGACCTCATGGAGGACATCCGCGCGATGCTTCTGGCCAACGCCGCCGATCCCGGGCCGGCCATGGTCGTCTTTGCCCAGGAATGGGCGAACATCCTGGCCGCCATGGAGCGGGGGGATTTCAAGATCCTGAAAGAGCGCCTGATTTCCTGCGCGGGCCGCCTGCGCCGCATCGCTCTCAGGCGGCCGGCGGCTGCCGTGCCCACCGTCAGTCTGACCGGCGAAATTTTTGTCCGCCGAGATTCGCTGTCACGCCAGTACCTGACCGAACGCCTGGCGGAAAAAGGCTTTGCCACGGTCTGCGCGCCGGTGGCCGAGTGGGTGCACTACTGCAACTACCTGGTGGATCAGGGGTTCAACCAGGATCCCATGAACGCCATGCAGAAATTCAAGCTCAAGCTGCGCAACTTCTATCAGGGCCGCTACGAAAAACAGATCAAGGCTATCCTGGCGCGCTCCGGCCTGGTGCAGGCCAGGACCCTGGACATTGCCGCCGTCATCGAAACCGCTAGCCCGCACATCTCACCCAACCTGACCGGCGAAGCCGTTCTCACCATCGGCGGCTCTCTGACGGAAATCGTCAACCACGCCTGCGGGGTCATCGCCATCGGCCCGTTCGGCTGCATGCCGAACCGCCTGTCCGAGGCGATTCTCAGCGAAACCATGACGGCCCGGGAGAAGCTGGCGACCGACCCGGCCAACCCGGCGGTGCGCGCGGTTCTCACGGACATAGACGAGCTGCCCTTTCTGGCGATCGAGACCGACGGCTCTCCGTTCCCGCAGCTGATCACCGCCAAGCTGGAAACCTTCATGCTCAGGGCCGAGCGCCTGCATCAGCGCATGATGACGGCCAAGGGACATTTCTGAGACCCAGCTTGAGCGCTTCTTATTCTGAGTTCCTCGCGGCAAGGCCCGGAGGGGCCTGCGCCCGGGCAACCCGCTTCGGAGCGGCTGAAACTCGCCGCTAACGCGGTCTAGGTCCGGGCCAGGCCTGTCTTCGGATAAGCGGCCGGAGATGCCCCTAAGGGTTGTGACTCCAGCGATGTTTTGGGATGGGGCCCGGTCCAAGGCCCCGTAAGCGGCTCAGACAGTCAGCCGCCTCTTCATCCGGTCACCCGGGCGCAGACCCCTCCGGGCCTCGGGGCAATTCGACAAAATCGTTCAGTTTAGGTGAGACCAGACAAGATCGACGAGGGCCCCGACCATGCCGGCGCCGGAATTCGTGAAGCTGCCTCAGCCCTGTTTGAACGGATCGGTAGCGTTGGAGCAGGCGCTGCTGTTGCGGCGATCGATCCGGACCTATTCCCGCGACCCGCTGACGGTGGATGATGTGACGCAGCTGCTCTGGGCAGCCCAAGGGGTCACCCATCCGCAGGGATATCGCACCGCCCCCTCCGCGGGCGCCCTCTACCCGCTTGAGCTGTATGCCGTCATCGGCCACGTGGTCGGGCTTCCGACCGGTTTCTACCGTTACCGTTGCCTCGAGCATGCCTTGGAGTTGAGATCCGCCCGCGATCTCCGGCCGGAACTCTGCCTGGCGGCCCTCAATCAGCGCCCGGTCGAGCGGGCGCCGGTGACGTTCCTGCTCGCGGCCGTATATGGACGGATGACCGCAAGGTACGGCAGCCGGGGCGTGCGCTACGTGGACATGGAAGCCGGACATGCCGCTCAAAACCTCTGTCTGCAGGCCATGGTCCTGGACCTGAAAAGCGTCCTGATCGGCGCCTTCCATGGCGATGACATCAAAAAGATCGCCGAGCTGCCCGACGACGAAGAGCCGCTGTACCTGGCGCCGGTGGGGAAGTAAGAGTAACGAGTAACGCGTGATGAGCAACGAGTGGAAAGATTGCGGAGTTGAATGCTTTTAACACTGGACGCCAAGAGGAAAGCCATCTGGGGCTGGGCGCTGTACGACTGGGCCAACTCGGCCTTCGCCACCACCGTCATGGCCGGCTTCTTCCCGGTCTTCTTCAAGCAATACTGGAGCTCCGGCACGGACGTGAACCTGAGCACGGCGCAGCTCGGCTTAGGCAATTCCCTCGCTGGTCTGCTGGTGGCAGTGCTGGCGCCGGTGCTGGGGGCGGTGGCCGACCGGGGGGCGGCGAAAAAACGCTTTCTTCTGGTCTTTGCCTACCTGGGCGCCCTGGCCACGGCCGGCTTGTACCTCGTTGCGCAGGGGGACTGGGCCCTGGCCGTCTTCGTCTATGCGCTGGGCATCACCGGCTTCTCCGGCTCGCTGGTGTTTTATGACGCCCTGCTGCCGGGGGTGGCTCCGCCGGAGCGGATCGATTTCGTGTCCAGCCTGGGCTATGCCCTGGGATACTTGGGCGGCGGTTTGCTCTTCCTCCTGAACGTCGTGATGACCCTGAAACCGCAGGTCTTCGGCCTGCCGGATGCCGCTTCCGCGGTGCGCCTGTCTTTCGTCGCGGTGGCGCTCTGGTGGGGCGGCTTCACCCTGTTCATCGCCGCCTGGGTGCCGGAAGGCACGCCGGTTGCATATCCGGACAGCGGTGAGAGCGCTCTGGCGGCAGGGTTCCGGCAGCTGGCCGGAACCATCCGCAAAGTCCGCCACCTCAAGACCGTTTTTCTTTTCCTTTTAGCCTACTGGTTCTACATCGACGGCGTCGACACCATCATCCGCATGGCGGTGGACTACGGCCTGTCGCTGGGATTTGAATCCAGCGATCTCATCATCGCCCTGCTGATCACGCAATTCGTGGGGTTCCCCGCGGCGTTGATCTTCGGCAAGCTGGGTGAAACGTGGGGCGTGCGCAAGTCGATCTATCTGGCGATCGGGGTCTACATGGGAGTAACCGTTTGGGGCGTCCTGATGACCAACCGCCTGGAATTCTACGTCATGGCGGTCGTCGTCGGCCTGGTCCAGGGCGGAATCCAGGCCCTCAGCCGCTCCTACTATTCCCGCCTGATCCCCGCCGGCCAGCCCGCCGAGTTTTTCGGGTTCTACAACATGCTGGGCAAATTCGCCACGATCTTGGGGCCGGCACTCATGGGCGTCGTGGGGCTCAGCGTGCGGCGGCTGCTCATATCGGAAACGCCCACCGCCGAAGAGCTGGTCCGGATCGGGCAGATCGCCTCGCGCGGGAGCATCGCTTCGATCCTGATTCTGTTTGCGCTGGGCGCCGTGCTGCTTCATTTCGTGGACGAGGAAAAGGGGCGAGAGCAGGCGCAGCGGCTGTCCGCGGATTGAAGCCCCCTGAGAAGCGCCTGGACCTCGGCAGCGTGGTTGGAAAAAATCCAGTCAACCCCCCGGTTGATCTCGCGCAGCAGAGCGTTGCGCGAGCGGATGTAGCCGGTCCCGACCTTCTGCCCGGCGGCATGGTGCCGCCCGATGACGCCGGCTCGCAGCACCGCGTAATGGCCGGCGATGCCGGCGTACCCCCGCTGCACGGCGATTCGACTGAATTCGGAAACGTTCAGCCGTGCCACCGGCAAGAAGGCGGATGGCGGGGCGAAGGGGGTCAGCTGAAATGCTTGCGGTGTGAGGGCGAGCAGGTGGAAATCCCGGCCGGGGCTAAGCCCCGCAAATAGATCACCCAGGATCCGGTTCTGGCGGCCGCGGTCGGGATACGGTTCCGATTTGACCTCTGCCATCAGGTGCACTTTTCCGCCGTAGCGGCTGATCACCTCGGCCAGCGTCGGAATGAAGGGGCATTGCCTTCTCAGCTCGTGCAGACGGGAGTCGCCGACCCGCAGGCTCTGGCCGAAGACCCGCCGGAGGTCCGGGTCATGCGTCACCACCGGTTCCAGGTCCCGGGTCCAGCGGATGTCGAACTCGATACCCCAGACGCCCTGATCGACCGCGGCATCGAACGCGGCCAGGGTGTTCTCGAAGACCTGCCGGCCGTCGTGTTCCCCGCGGTGGGAAATAATGCGGCAATCCTTGAGCCGTTCGATGCCGGGGTTTGGCCGAGGTATGCGGGCGTAAATCTGATCGATCAACGGAAGCAAAAGGTTTTCGGCTCGGTCGAAAAAACCGCCCATTCAATTCTCCGCCGCCGCAAGTCCCGGTTATCGTCCCGGCAGTATATTCCCTGGTTTTCCACCCCGTCAAATGCAAAACATCTACGAAGAGTCCTGTGACAAGATGAGGGCGGAATAGGGTCCCACACCCACGTTCGCCTGAAACGGCATGTGGTCCATCGATCCGCCGCCGGCCTGCGTATCGTAGCCCGGGTGGTTGCCGAAGTCCGCACTATACCCCTGCCAGTCACTGTTGAACCGCACCTGCCACCGGCCTGCACGCGGCATACCCAGGGTGTAGCTGTCATAAGTGCGGTTCGCGAAGTTCGCGACGACCACGACATCGTCGCCCGGCCCTCCATTTTCCCAGCGGTGGAAGGCGAGGACTTTGTCCGTGAGGTTGATGTGATGGACGTTGATGTGCTGCCCGCTCAGACCGCGCGTCTGCCCGGACCCGTTCCGGCGCAGCCGAATCAGGTCGCGGTAAAGCAGGTGAATACCGCTGAACGCTTTCAGCCTGGCCCAGTCGAGAGGAACCGTGTCTTCAAAGGACCCATCTTGGAGGAACTCCTGCCCCTGGAATATCATCGCGATGCCGGGCGCAGTGAAAACCATCGCGGCGCCGAGGGACGAGCGCTTGCGCGCAAACCAGCTGTCGGCATGTCCAGGCCAGATTTCCTCCGGCACCCGCTTCTGGCCATTCGCCACTTCATCGTGCGACTCGGTGTAGATGACCCGTTGCACGGCGTCGCCGTTGTACCGATGATAAAGGGCATCGCGCACGGCCAGCAGATCGCGGTCGGTATCGTTCGGGGAGATAACGGCACGGCGGATCGGATGGACAAAGCCGGCATCCCATTGCGAGCAGAAACCCGCCCCTCCACCCCCTGTGTCCCGGGTGATCCATTCGTTGTTCTGCAAATCTTCCGCAATGGCGATTTTCCACGGCTGGCTGGAGCGGATATCGTTGTTGATCCACTGGAGGAGACTCCAGCCGTCCGGGAGGTCCCTTGCCGCGTCGTTGTTATCACCGTTTCGGTTGCGAATGTTGACGACGGAATCGAACCGCAAGCCGTCCAGGCGGTATTTGTTCAACCAAAAGAGCGCGTTGTCGCGGATGTACTGCCGCACTTCACCCCTGCCGTAATCGGGGCGGGTATTGCCCCAGGGGGTGCCGGCGCGGCGGTTGTCATAGAAATAGATTCCTCCGTCGTGGTCGGAATCGGACCACCCGTCGAAGCGCCACAGATCGAGATCGCCCGGGCCGAAGTGATTGTAAACCACATCCAGAATCACCGCGATGCCGTGAGCGTGAGCCGCCTGGACCAGCCGGTATAGGCCTTGCGGACCGCCCAGCGCCGATTCCACCGAGAAAGGCTGCGCCGGATTGTAACCCCAGGAACGATCCATTGAAAACTCCGACACCGGCATGATTTCGACGGCGTTGATGCCCAGATCCCGCAGGTAGGGCAGCTTCGGCAGGATTTTTTCAAACGTGCCGGGGCCGGAGCCCGGAGCATCGTTGAAGGTGCCCACGTGCATTTCGTAGATCACCAGTTCATTCCAGGGCGGCATCTGGAAGTTGTCGCCGGACCAGTCGAACACGGGGTCGTGGATGATGGCGTTGCCAGATGAATTGACCACCTCGCTGGCATAAGGATTCTTGCGCCAGAGCGCCGGCTGGTCGCCACTGAGGATCACAAACTGGTATTCGTCGCCGACCTTCGCCCCGGTAACCTCGACGTACCAACAGCCATTGGCTTCGCGGGTAAACGGATGAGCTGCGAGGCTCCATTGATTGAACGCTCCCGCGGCGAATACCGCCGAGGCAAAGGGCGCCCACACGCGAAACGCGGCACCTCCCGGAAAAAGTATGGTCCCCATCCCCGGACGGGCGGACGGTGAACCGGCTACTGACGGCTCTAATGCATCGGGTGTCATGGAAATCTCCTTGGAGATGAAATCGGCCTGATGGCTTGACACGCCCGCACCCATTTGGCATGAGTTTACTATCGCTTGAAGCGGATGAGCCCGCTCACAGGAGACCCTGGATGACTGCAAAGATTTTCACGATTGGCGACATCCACGGCTGTTACCGCAACCTGACAGAGCTGATCGATCGCCTGCCGTTCGACAGACAGATGGATACGCTGATCTTCCTTGGCGACTATATCAACAGAGGGCCGCAATCCCGCGAGGTGGTTGAGTACGTGCTGAACCTGCAGGCGAAATGCGCCAAAACCGTCTTTCTCCTGGGGAATCACGAACATGCATTGCTCAGTTATGCGGCCACCGGCGATGTGGAAACGCTGCGTTCGCTGCGAAGCATGGGCGTAGAGGCCACCTTGAACAGTTACGGCAGCGCACCGATGCGCAGCCTGCTCGACCTGTCCTTCCTGCCCGCGGCCCATTTGGATTTCCTGCTTTCACTGCAGCTCTCTTTCCGTGCCGGCCCATACCTCTTCGTACATGCGGATGCCGAGATCGATGCCGGCGACACCCGCCCGCCCGCACAGCTGCTCGTCAGCCGGCGACTGGCGACGGATTGCCTTCGGCCGAATGGATGTGTGCTGGTCTTCGGGCACACGGCCTTCCAAACGCCCTTGGTGACCCTCAACCGGATCGGCATTGATACCGGAGCGGTCCACGGTAATGTGCTCACCGCGCTTGAGCTGCCTCGCGTTCGTTTTCATCATGCTTGAGACGCTTCGGCCGGGTCGTCGACCCCTGCGCGGACAAAATACCTTCCTTCCAGGAAGGCATGCGCCAGCCGATGAGGCATCCGGTCGTCGGTCATCGCCGCGTCGAGAAGCCGGCTGAAGCCTAATAGCCGGCCGAGCATCACGAGGCGTTCACGAATTAAATCCCGAGGCGCAGCCGCGAGGGAGGCCGTGACCATATCTCGGGCCACTGTGCTAAAGAAACCGTTGGCCTCCAGCACTTCGCAAACGAATCGGGCTCTGCGCTGGCATTGCTCACCTCCCGTCCCTCCTCCTTTGAACCGGAACCGGATGTAGTTGGCATGCCTGTTGCGGCTGCAAACCGTATCGAGCATCGCGAAATGGAATTCGACGCGTGCATTGAGATTGAGGTAGTCCCTGGCCGCCAGAGCGTAATTGAAGGACCCGACCGGCCGGGCGCTGCGTGCATCCAGCATCGCGCGCGAAAACAGGCCGCCCATGGCTGCCGCGGATGCAGGCGAATGCCAACTGAGTTCGGGGGTGACCAGACCCTCGCAGACTGCGGCCAGCGGTGTAGAACGGATATCGGTTTTGCCGAGAACCGGACGGTGCGAAACGGAAGACAGAGCGCCGCCCAGATCGACCACCAGGAAATGAAAGGGGACGCCGATATCGACCGGTTTGAGTAAACCGCCGGCCTGAGCCATGACGCGGTCCCCCGCGTCGAACATGGCCAGCACCGCCATTTCATGAGCCAGTCGGACCAGGTCGTGCACTGAACGACATTCGTTCAAGGAAAAGGTCGGGCCATAGGCATCGGTCAGGTTCAGGGGCACCGTCAGTTCCCGGAGCCGTCCCCGGAGCGAGTCCAGCGGAATCCTTCTGGAGCAGGCCGCTTGGATGGGGTTCGCCCGCCGCCCGCCGGCCGTTGCCTGGGAACGGACATGCTCGGGTGCCTCCAAAACCTGTCCATGATCCGCATCCAGCAGCACCCAGCGGCCTTCGCCGATGACCTCGGCGGCCATGGGCGTGCCCGTAACCATGGGAATGCGGAATTCCCGTGCGATGCAGGCCAGATGGTCGGCCGGATTGCCGGCCTCGACGATCACGCCTTCAAAGTTGCAAAGATGCGGGGCGGCATCGATGATGCCCTGCGGCATCAGAAGGATCAGGGGCCCCTGCGAACCCTGGGACGCCGCTTCGAGTTCTTCTACGCTGCGGGCGACGCGCACCCGGCCCACTGCTATGCCGGGTGAGGCGCACGCACCGGATGCCAGCGGCGTGCCCCCGGCAGCAGCCGCCCTTCCTTGACCGAGCGTCGCCAGCCGCAATGGCCTGGCCTGCAGAATTTGCAGCGCTCCTTGCCGCGTGATGGCCCACTCAATGTCCTGGGGCAGGCCTTCCAGGTTTTCAATGATCCGGCCGAAGCGAACCAGCTCCTTCAGCTCCTCAGCCGAGAGCAGGGCCGCGCGGCGGTCCGGCTCCGGCACCTGCAGCCGCCTGAGACCCCCCCGGGGGTCGGGGGCCTCATAATCCGTCTTCTCCGCGATGTGCGCATCTTGCAGGTGGAGGGAGTTGCCTTCCCGGGAGGGACGATACAGGTCGGCGGGCGCAGCACCGCCCACGGCCAATGTCCCCAAGCCCGGCACGGCGCTGACCAACATCCGGCCGTTGTCGGGAAAGGAAGGATCGCAGGTCAGCAGCACGCCCGCGCATCGGGCATCAAGCATCACCTGGCAGAGAACGGCCATGTTGAAATCCGCAAGCGGCAGTTTGGCGTTCAGGCGGTAGGCGATGGCCCGCGCGCTGAATCCGCTGGCCAGCACCTCTTTGTACGCCTGCATCAGCGCCGCTGGGCTGGTGATATTGAGAACCGACAGGAACTGCCCCGCAAAGGAGTGATCCGGCCGGTCTTCGGCGACACCGCTGCTGCGGGCCGAAACGGCCAAAGGCCCCTCGCCGCCCAGCTTCCCCCAGCCCGCGTTGAATGCCTTGCGGAAATCTTCGGACAGAGGGGCCCTGAGGATGCCTTCTCGAATCCGGTCGGCGGTGATCCCCGGATCCGCCTGCCCGGACGCGACGCTCCGCAGCAAGTCGCGCAGGGAACCTGACAGCTGCGCGCCGTTCAGAAAACACCGGCCGGCCTGTGTGGTGATCACAAAGCCGTCGGGCACCGGCAGCCCCATGCGGCGCAATCGGGCCAGAATGGCCGCTTTGGTCCCTATCTGCCGGCTGAGCGCGGGGTCGATCTCATTCAGAAAGAGGCAGTAGGGTGCCTCCACCGGAGCCTGGTCCAGCATGACCGTCTGTCGGCCGATGGCTTCGAAAAGCCTGGCGTGAACCGCGTAAAGCTCAAGATGGCGGTCGCCGGAGACCATGTTGAGGCCGTCCACCAGCTCGCCGCTGATGGAGCGCAACTCTTCCCCCAAAGACCTGACTTCGACATCGTCGGCCACGTCGAGCGCCCCGTCGATCGCGCCGATCAGCTCCAAGGCGCAGCCGTTGTTTTCAAGGAAAATGCGAAAGGCGTGGTAGCGGGCCTTGAGCTCCTCAAGGGCCTGCCTCTCGCGGGCCTGTCGGCGGTGGCGCCAGAAACTGATCCAGCGGCTGAACATGGCTTACACGCCTCCTGGCTGGGATGGATCCACCCGCAGGAACGCCTCGGCAAAGACCCGGAAGAGTTCTCTCTCGCGGCTGTCCGTGCGCATGGCCGTATCCAGCTGCCGCGTAAAGGCGGTTAGCGCGCCCAAGGCGATGAGGGCCGAGCGCAGGGATTCGGGCGCGACGAGCTTCAGTCGACCCACCACCAGGTCTCCTTTCTGGGAAACGTTGAAATCCAACGAGGCCAGCACATCACGAATGAAATGCGCTCGCCGGGCTCTGAGCTCCGCTTCGGCCAGCCCACCCGCGAACCGGAAATAGACATGGCTGCGCTGCGGGTCAGGCCCGAGATACGCATCGACTACGCTGAAGTGATACCCGAGCCGCAGACTGAGGTTGAGGTAATCCCGCCCGGCGATGGCCAGGTTGCCCCTCATCGCATCGGGCGGGGCATTCAGTGCGGCCAGGGTGCGGGGCATCCCGGAGAAGATATCCCGCAGCCTCAGGGCCGCTGGAGTGCTGCCCAAGGCTTCCGGCCGGCGCAGGCCTTCCAGAAAGGCCACCAGCGGCTCCGAACGGATGTCGGTCATGCCGGGCGCCGCCCCGGCATCCTCGGCGATCCCGCCGCCGATGTCCAGCACACTGATCTGAATCGGCGCCTCGATCCTCAGCCGGCACGTGTGCAGGCCGCTCGAACCGGGGTGGCGCCGGTGCAGATGAACCAGTTCATTCACGGCCTGCTCGTGGCAGTAGTGGATGATATCATGGAGGGTGTGGCAGCCCTGGGGGCTGAAATCCGGTGATTCGGGCTCCACCAGCCGGAGGGGCTGGATGAAACGCAGCAGCCGCCGCAGGAGCCTGTATTCCGGGTCCGTTGGATAAAGATCGGCCCTTGCCGCGCCGTAACGCAGCAGCGGGGTGAGAATGCCCTCATAGACAACGGTTTCGCCCGCGTCAACAGTCACGTTCATATCGGAGGGCACGCGGTGGAGTAAATCGGGGATGCCGAAAACAGCAGGCACGCGCAGCTCGCGCGCCACGGTGGCCAGATGCCCGGCCGCGGTGCCGATCTCGGTCAAAACGGCACCGGCCCGCGGCAAGAGCGGCGCCAACCTGGGTGAGGCGGTGCGTGCCACTGCGATGGCGCCGGCGGGAAACTTCTCGGGTGGAAGATCCTCAGCGACGTGCACCACCCGGCCGGCCGCAATTCCCGACTGCACGGTCTGACCCCCGCGGCACCGCACAGCGGCCTGTTCAAGCGCCTCCGCCAGATCAGGCCCCGGCTCTTCGCCGGCCAAGCTGTCCAAAGGGTAGACCCGCCGGACCACGCACGTACCGTCCGCCCTCAGGTCCCAATGCATGACGCAAGGGGCACCGAGCATCCGCTCCAGGGCCAGGGCCATTTCCGCCAGCATCTGGACCGGCGCCGGGGTCAGCAGCGCGGAGCCTCGCAGAAGGCTGGTGCCGACGACATGGTGCGGCTGTTTGCCGTCGGGCAATCGAAAATCGAATGGCCGGGCCGCCACCTGGGAGACCACGATGTCGAACGGGTGTGATCTAAGCAACTGATAACGATCTTCGGACTCAGGCATCTGCGGCAGACGGGCCGTGATTCTCAGCAGGTCCGGGCGTTGGCCGGCACCTTCGCGGGTATGAACGGTTCCGCCCAGGACGGCAGCGACGGCTTCCTGAACCAGAACGACCAGAGGAGGTTCGGGCAGGCCCTTGTCGGTCGCCTGACCCGCCGCGTGCGCCAAAACCCGGCTGACGGTTGGGACCACCTCCCGAGCTGGTACACCTTCCTGCGCCGGCACGGGCGCCTCGTCGGTCTCGCCGAGGGCCAACACCGCAACCGTGAGCGGTTCGTTGGCTCCGGCAGCCACCAGTGCGTTCGCCGCCTTCCGGATGGCCTCGAGCACATCCTCCCGGTGGAGGCCGGCCGGCAGATTGATGTCTGCCGACGTCATGCTTCCCAGCACGATGCGGCTTCCGGTGGTGGTTACGACGAACCCGTCGGCCACGCCTGTGCCTGAACGCCTGCGAAGCTCCGCCAGGCAAACCGTCTGCAGTCCGACCATAGGCTCCATCTCCCAGCCGACGTCGGCTAATGGGACTGCAGCCGGCGCCGAGTCGGTTCCCGGCTCACCGGCCAGGATCTGGTCTAACTTGGCCCGAATCTCCTGGAAGCGGTCGTACAGGGCCACATGGGCATTGCCGGTCAGGGCATTGAGATTGTAAGCGACATGATGCACGCAGGAGGACAATTGGCGGACCGAGTCTTCGATAAAGGTGCGGTCGAAGATGTATTCACCGCCCAGCGACCGCTCCATGGCCGCCATCAGTTCGAGCGCGGCGTTGTTTTGGTCCAGAATGCGCCGGAAGTTGTTGAACAGGGACTGGAGGCGCCAGACGGCAGGGTCGGCGGGTGCCGGCCTCCGGGGGCTTCTGAAAAACC
>Ga0335084_10006133_pt1 | contig 11933 bp, 11 predicted proteins | sample Lox_Sample_44_FD_206721 | JGI IMG/M metagenome (GOLD analysis project Ga0335084, IMG submission 206721) | Soil microbial communities from Loxahatchee National Wildlife Refuge, Florida, United States - Lox_Sample_4.4 | ecosystem: Environmental > Terrestrial > Soil > Wetlands | place: USA...
CCTCCGGCATCGTCGCATCGCTGCCGATCGGCGTCGCGCTGGCGCTCGGGCGGCGGTCGAAGCTGCCGATCATTCGCGTCCTCAGCATTTCTTTCATCGAGTTCGTGCGCGGCGTGCCGCTGATCACCATCCTGTTCATGTCGTCGGTCGTGTTCCCGCTGTTCCTGCCGGAGGGGATGAATTTCGACAAGCTGCTGCGCGCCATGGTCGGCATCGCCCTGTTCAGCGCGGCCTACCTGGCCGAGGTCGTGCGCGGCGGACTGCAGGCCATCCCCAAGGGCCAGTACGAAGGCGCGATGTCGCTCGGGCTCAGCTACTGGAAGATGAACGCGCTGATCATCCTGCCGCAGGCCATCCAGAAGGTGATACCCGGTATCGTCAACAGCTTCATCGGCCTGTTCATGGACACCACGCTGGTGCTGATCATCGGCCTGCAGGAACTGCTGGGGCAGGCGCAGGCGTCGGCCCACGATCCGAACTGGCTGGGCACGGAGAACACCGCGCTCGCCTTCATCTCCATCGTCTACTTCGTCTTCTGCTTCGCCATGTCGCGCTACAGCCAGTTCCTCGAGCGCAAGCTCGCGCGCGGCTACAAGCGCTGATCCGGGAGTCGTCCGATGAACGCAACCGCGCCGGCCATGCAAATCTCCGAGGAAGTGATGATCCGCATGGACGGCGTGCACAAATGGTACGGCCAGTTCCACGTCCTCAAGAACATCAACCTCACGGTCAAGAAGGGCGAGCGCATCGTGGTCTGCGGACCGTCGGGCTCCGGCAAGTCCACGATGATCCGCTGCATCAACCGGCTGGAGGAGCACCAGAAAGGCAGCATCGTCGTCGACAATATCGAGCTGAGCCACGACCTCAAGAACATCGAGCAGGTGCGCCGCGAGGTCGGCATGGTGTTCCAGCACTTCAACCTGTTCCCGCATCTCACCGTCCTGGAGAACCTGACTCTGGCCCCGATTTGGGTGCGCAAGATGCCGAAGGCAGAGGCCGAGAAGGCTGCGATGAAGTATCTCGAGCGCGTGAAGATCCCGGAGCAGGCGGCGAAGTATCCGGGGCAGCTCTCGGGCGGCCAGCAGCAGCGCGTGGCGATCGCGCGCTCGCTCTGCATGAATCCGAAGGTGATGCTGTTCGACGAGCCGACCTCGGCCCTCGATCCCGAGATGATCAAGGAGGTGCTGGAGGTGATGATCGAGCTGGCGCGCTCGGGCATGACCATGATCTGCGTCACCCACGAGATGGGCTTCGCCCGCACGGTCGCCAACCGCGTGATCTTCATGGACCGCGGCGAGATCATCGAGGAGAACGAGCCGGAGGAGTTCTTCAAGAACCCGCGCTCGGACCGCACCAAGCTGTTCCTCAGCCAGATCCTGCACCACTGATGCGCCACGCCGGCGAGGTCGCGCTCGACCGGCTCGACGGCCTGCTGCAGGAGGTGCGCCGGCGGCATCCGCAGCTGCGGGAGCGCAAGCGCGGCGCGTTCTATCGCGGCGGCCAGGGCTGGCTGCATTTTCACGAGGACCCCGCCGGCCTGTTCGCCGACCTGAAGCAGGGCCGAGAATGGACGCGGTTTCCGGTGAACGGGGCAACCGAGCATAAGGCGCTGCTGGAGCGCCTCGCGGAAACGCTGACGCCGTGACGTAGGTGCGACCGGCAGGTCGCCCGGGACGGGTGCGGCGGACCGGCGGGCGAGCTGCCGGTTGCCCCTGCAGACGAGGTTGGGCTAGTTGCTCGTCACCAGCGTCGAGAACCGCACGGGGATCAGTTCCTTCGTCCGGGTGCGGCCGCCAGCATCCTTCTCGACCAGCAGCAGCTGCTGCGCATCTTCGATCCCCGCGGGAATGATCATGCGGCCGCTCGGCTTGAGTTGCGTCAGCAGCGAGGCAGGGATCAGGTCGGGCGCCGCGGTGACGATCATCTTGTCGAATGGCGCCTGCTGCACCCACCCGGCCGAGCCGTCGCCGATCTTGTACTCGATGTTCTTGTAACCGAGGCGGGTGAGCCGCTTGCGCGCGTCGGCGGCCAGTTCCTCGATGATCTCGACGGTGAATACGGTCTTCACGAGCTCGGCGAGGATGGCCGACTGGTAGCCGAGGCCGGTGCCGACCTCCAGCACCTTGTCCTCCGGCTGCAGGTCGAGCATGTCCGTCATGAGCGCGACGATGAAGGGCTGCGAGATCGTCTTCTCGTAGCCGATCGGCAGCGGCGAATCGATATAGGCGAGATGACGAAGCTCCGCGGGCACGAATTCGTGCCGCGGCACCTTGCGCATGACCGCCATCACGCGCTCGCTGAACGCCGGGCGCCCCACGCGATCCGCCGACATCTCCGCATAGGCGGCGATGATGCCGGCCATCTCCTCGCGCGCTTCGCTGAAATAGGCGTCGCTCATCGCTGTACCCGTGCGAGAGACCGATGGAATTGTGCCGCGCCGCGCGAGCCCTGCCAACGTCAAACTGGCGCGGCGGTCGCGACTGGTTTTCGTTTGCTCAGGGCAGCCGTGGCTCGCGATGCGCCGGGATCAGGCCGGCGAGGCGCGGGTCGTCGATCAGCTTGCGCTCCTGGTGGTAGGGCACGAAGCCGCAGCGCTGGTAGGTGCGGATCGCCTTCGGGTGGTCGAGCGTGCAGGTATTGACGGTCAGGCGCTTGGGGCCGTACTGCCACGCCTGATCGACGGCCCAGTTCATGAGATAGGGCCCGAAGCCGCGGCCGACGAACTGCGGGAAGATGCCGAAGTAGGCGACGTCGATATCGGGCTCGGGGCGCCGGTCGAGCTCGACATAGCCCGCGGGCTCGCCGTTCACGTAGAGCACGTAGACCTCGACCTTCGGGTCCTGGACGGCCGCGCGCAGGGCCTCGTCATCGAGCCGGCGGCGGGCATACCAGAACCAGGGCTCGCCCACGGAATTGTAGAGATAGCGGTAGAATCCAACCGATGGCACATCGACTCGCATCAGCGCCAGTCGTCCGGCCGGCGTCGGGATCGTCGGGCGCACCGGCCGCTCCGTCATCTGCAGATAGGTGATGACGACCTCGATCTGCCTGGCGGAGGGATCGTTCTCGCCGCTGTCCAGCCAGCGGGCCATGGTGAGGCGCGGCTGCACGGCGTAGCCGACGCGCACGTAGAAATCGCGCACGGCCGCGTTGGTGTCGCGGATCATCAGCTGCGACTTGCGAATGCGCTGGCCGGACAGCCATGCTTCGGCGTGGCGCACGAGGGTCCGGCCGAAGCCGAGCTTGCGGAATTCGGGCGCCACCGCCAGCCGGTAGAGCCAGCCGCGATGGCCGTCATGGCCGGTCATGATGGTGCCGACCAGCCGCTCGCCGCGGTAGCCGAGGAACAGCGTAGCATTGGGCGAGGCCTGCACGAGCGCGATGTCCTGAGCGGGATCGTTGTAGGGCACGTTGAGGCCGCAGGCATCCCACAGCCCCACCACCTCGCTGAAGGCGTTCTCGGCGTAGGGGACGATCTTCACGGCTCGACCGGCGTGTCGCCGGGGCGGCCCCATTCGGACCAGGAGCCGTCATAGAGCGCGACGTCCGGATGCCCGATCAGATGCAATGCCAGCGCGAGCACCGCCGCGGTGACGCCCGATCCGCAACTGGTCACGACCGGTTTCGACAGGTCGACGCCGGCCTTGCGGAAGCGGTCGGCGAGGGCCGCCGCCGGCAGCAGGGTCTTCGCCTTGGGGTCGAGCAGGTCGGTGTAGGGAACGCTGCGGCTGCCGGGGATGTGGCCGCTGCGCAGCCCCTGCCGCGGCTCCTTCTCGCTGCCGGCGAAGCGGCCGGCGGAGCGGGCGTCGACCACCTGCTCGCGCTTGCCGGTGAGGTTGCCCTTCATCTGCGCGAGGTCGCGCACCATCAGGTTGTTGTAGCGGGCGGTGAAGTGACGCTCGCGCGGCTGCGGCGTGCGGTCCTCGGTCGGCCGCCCTTCGGCGATCCACTTCGGCAGGCCGCCGTCGAGAACGGCGATGTCCTTGTGGCCGAAGACGCGGAACATCCACCACACGCGCGCCGCGCTCATGAGGCCGAGCTGGTCGTAGACGACGATGCGGTTGCCGTCGCCGAGCCCGAGCTTGCGCACGCGCGCCGCGAACTTCTCCGGGCTCGGCAGCATGTGCGGCAGGTCGCTCTCGGTGTCGGCGATCTCGTCGATATCGAAGAACACGGCGCCCGGGATGTGGCTCGCCTCGTACTCGACGCGGCCGTTCTTGCCCTGCGCCGGCAGATACCAGCTGGCATCGACGACGCGCAGGTCGGGCGCGTCCAGATGCTGGGCCAGCCACTCCGTGCTGACGAGGCTCTCGGGGTGGGCGTAACTCATGCGCCCGCAAACGCCAGGTTGATGCGCCGGTTCTGGCGGCCCTTGTTCTCGATCTTCGTGACCTCGACGCGGCCGATCTCGCCGGTGCGCGCCACATGGGTGCCGCCGCAGGGCTGCAGGTCCGTGCCTTCGATGTCGAGCAGCCGCACGCGACCCTGGCCGCTCGGCGGCTTCACCGACATCGTGCGCACGAGATCGGGCGTGGCCGCCAGCTCCTCGTCGGTGATCCAGCGGGGACGCACGGGGTGGTCCTCCTGGATCAGCCGGTTGAGCTCCGCCGTGATGTGCTCCTTGTCGAGCTGGGTGTTCGGCAGGTTGAAATCGAGCCGGCCCTTGCCGTCGCTCACCTGGCCGCCGGTGACGTCGCCGGTCACCACCGCGCACAGCAGATGCAGGCAGGTATGCATGCGCATCAGCCGGTGCCGCCTGTCCCAGTCGATCTCGGCGGTGACGGCCGTGCCGGGGGCGGGCAGGGCGGTGCCCTCCGCCGGAATGTGCAGGACGTCGTCCGGCCCGTCGCCCTTCTTGGTATCGACGATCACGATCGGCGAGCCGCTGGCCGGGATGAGCACGCCGATGTCGCCCGGCTGCCCCCCGCTCTCGGCGTAGAACACCGTGCGGTCGAGGCGGATGCCGCCCGCGTCGGCCGCGACGACCGTGGCGGCACAGGATTTGGCATAGGCATTGTCGCGAAAGACGAGTTCGGTCATCGCTGCCTCCCCTGCTACGCGAGCCACGCGGGCACGGGCAGATTCTTCGAGCGCAGGAACGTCGGATTGAAGAGCTTGCTCTGGTAGCGAGTGCCGTAGTCGGCCAGGATCGTCACGACGGTCTTGCCGGGTCCCAGCTCGCGCGCCAGGCGGATGGCGCCGGCCACGTTGATGCCGCTGGAGCCGCCCAGGCAAAGGCCTTCTTCCTTCAGGAGATCGAAGATGATCGGCAGCGCTTCCTCGTCGGGGATCTGGTATGGCAGGTCCACCGGCGTCCCCTCGACGTTCTTGGTGATGCGGCCCTGGCCGATGCCCTCGGTGATCGAGCTGCCTTCGGCCTTCAGCTCGCCATTCCTGAAGTAATTGTAGAGCGCGGCGCCCATGGGATCGGCGAGGCCGATGCGAATCTGCGGATTGCGTTCCTTGAGGAAGATGCTGACGCCCGAGAGCGTGCCGCCGGTGCCGATGGCGCAGATGAAGCCGTCGACCTTGCCGTCGGTCTGCTGCCAGATCTCCGGGCCGGTCGTGGTGTAGTGGCCATTGCGGTTGGCGAGGTTGTCCCACTGGTTGGCCCACAGCACGCCCCTTGGCTCGCGGGCGGCCAGCTCCTTGGCCAGCCGCTCCGAGACGTGGACGTAGTTCTCGGGGTTCTTGTAGGGCACCGCCGGCACCTCCCGCAGCTCGGCGCCGATCAGCCGCAAGGTGTCCTTCTTCTCCTGCGACTGGGTCTCCGGGATCACGATTACCGTGCGGTAACCGCGGGCATTGCCGACCAGCGCCAGGCCGATGCCGGTATTGCCGGCCGTACCCTCGACGATGACGCCGCCGGGCTTGAGCAGGCCCCTGGCTTCCGCGTCCTTGATGATCGCGAGCGCCGCGCGGTCCTTCACGGACCCCCCGGGATTGAGGAATTCGGCCTTGCCGAGGATGGTGCATCCCGTGAGTTCCGAGGCCTTGCGCAGCTTGATGAGCGGCGTATTGCCGACCGTAGCGATGAAACCGTCGCGGATGTTCATGGCCGATGCTGCTGGGTTGTTAAGACGGCAGACTAGCCGCCCAACCACCGTCGCCGCAAGGAGTCGCGGTTCAGCAGCAGCCATTGCAGCGCGATCAGGGTGGGGGCATTGCCGATCCGGCCGCCCTCCAGGCGCGCCCGCGCCTCGGCGAAGGGCACCACCTCGACCCGGATGTCCTCGTGCTCCTCCGGCAGGCCGTGGATGCCGCCGAGCCCGCGGCTGTCGACCCGGCCGCAGAACAGCCGGATGCTCTCGCTCGTGCCCCCGGGGCTGGCGAGATAGTGGCAGATCGGCAGCAGATCGAGGATCTCGCAGCGGGCCTCCTCCTGCGCCTCGCGCCGAGCCACCGCCTCCGGCGTCTCGCCCTCGTCGATGATGCCGGCGACCACCTCCAGCTGCCACATGGGCATGCCGGCCGCCGCGGCGCCGATGCGGAACTGCTCGATCATGACGACGGCGTCGCGCTCGGGGTCGTAGGGCAACACGACCACCGCATGGCCGCGCTCGAACACTTCGCGCGTGACCTCGCCGCTCCAGCCGCCGGCGAACAGGCGGTGGCGGAAGCGATAGCGATCGATGCGGAAATAGCCCTGGAACGGGGTCGTCTTCTCGATCAGCTGGAAATCCTGGTCGGTCATGCGGGCGGTCCTTCGCTCGTGATCGGCGGCGTTGACAATAGGAGATGCCGCAGGCTTCGTCAGGCTGCAACCCATGCATGGCAGGGACGAGGAGCGCGACGATGGCCGCCGGATTTGAGAAGCTCACATTCCCGGGCTCGCAGGGGGCGACGCTGGCGGGCCGACTGGAACTGCCGGAGGGCGAGCCGCGCGCCTTCGCCCTGTTCGCCCACTGCTTCACCTGCACGAAAGACATCTTCGCCGCCGGCCGCATCGCCGAAGGGCTGGCGCGCCACGGCATCGCCGTGCTGCGCTTCGACTTCACCGGCCTCGGCGCCAGCGGCGGCGATTTCGCTCATACCAACTTCACGTCCAACGTCGAGGATCTCGTGAAGGCCGCCGACTTTCTGCGCGACAACTACATGGCGCCGAAGATTCTGATCGGTCACAGCCTCGGCGGGGCGGCCGTGCTGGCCGCGGCGCACCGGGTGCCCGAGGCGGCCGCCGTCGCGACCATCGCTGCGCCCGCCGATCCTGCCCATGTCGCCCACCTCTTCACCGACAAGCGCGCGGAGATCGAAGCCAAGGGCGAGGCGGACGTGCTGCTCGCGGGCAGGCCGTTCCGCATCCACAAGCAGTTCCTCGACGACGTCGCCAACCAGAACAGTGCCGCCAAGCTGGCGCAACTCGGCAAGGCGCTGCTGATCTTTCACGCGCCGCGCGACCAGACCGTCGGCATCGAGAATGCCGGCGCGATCTTCCAGGCGGCCAGGCACCCCAAGAGCTTCGTCTCGCTGGACGATGCCGACCACCTTCTGACGCGGCGGGCGGACGCCATCTACGTCGCCGACGTCCTGGCGGCCTGGGCCGACCGCTATATCGGTGCCGCCGAGAAGCGCTTGCCGGAACCGATCGCGCCGGAGGAGGGCACCGTCGTCGTGAGCGAACGCGGCGCCGATGCGGCCCGCGGCATCAGCCGGCTGGCGCAGGACATCCTCGTCGGCCATCACCGCCTCGCGGCCGACGAGCCGACGGAGGCCGGCGGCAGCGACCTCGGGCCCAATCCCTATGATCTCCTGTTGGCGGCGCTCGGCGCCTGCACCTCCATGACCCTGCGGCTCTACGCCGATCACAAGCAATGGCCGCTGGAGCGCACGACGGTCCGTCTGACGCACGAGAAGATCCACGCCGCGGACTGCGCGGATTGCGAGACCCGGGAGGGCAAGATCGACCAGATCGAGCGCAATATCGAGATCGCCGGCCCGCTCGACCCGCAGCAGCGGCAGCGCCTGCTGGAGATCGCCGAGAAATGCCCCGTGCACCGCACCCTGCATTCGGAGATCAAGATTAGGTCGCGGCTGGCCGGCTGAGCGGTGCGTTTGCGGGCCCCTGCAGCTCTGTGTAGATTTCGGTTGCCCGCACAAAGAACGGGCGCACAGGGAGGAGCAGGGCGTTCATGGAATCCAAGTTTCCGCATCTCTTCACGCCGGTGAAGCTCGGCTCGCTCGAGCTGAAGAACCGCATCGTCTTCGGCGCCCATACGGCCAACATGAGTCACGAGGGGCTGCCGGGCGACCGCCACTTCGGCTACTACCGCGAGCGCGCCCGCGGCGGCGCCGCCATGATCGTGGTCGAGCCGGCGCCGGTGCATCGCACGGCCGTGCTCATCCGCGGCAACTTCCTGGCCGAGAACGACGCGGTGATCCCGCATTTCCGCCGCATCACCGACGAGTGCCACAAGCATGGCACGGTGATGATGCACCAGGCCTATCACGTCGGCGGCCATGGCGATCAGGACAACTCCTGGGAGCCGTACTGGTCGCCCTCAGGCGTTCCGTCGTTCCACGATCAGTGGGGCAGCCATGCCATGACCGAGGCGGAGATCGAGGAGCTGATCGCCGCGTTCGTGGCCGCCGCACGCCGTGACCGCGAATCCGGCTTCGACGGCACCGATCTCTTTGCCGGCTACAACTGCCTGATCGACCAGTTCTGGTCGCCGCTCACCAACAAGCGCGACGACAAGTGGGGCGGGAGCTTCGAGAACCGCCTGCGCTTCTCCGTGGAGATCTGCCAGCGGATCCGCAAGACCTGCGGCGACCGCTTCATCATCGGCATGACCATCTCGGGCGCCGAGCCCTATCCGGGCGGCCTCTCGATCGCCGACAAGCAGGAGATCGTCGCCTATCTCGATAGCCGCGGCCTCGTCGACTACTTCTCCTGCGGCACCGGCAGCTATCTCAATCAGTTCTCGAAGATCGTGCCGTCCTTCCACTACGCCATGTTCCTCGGCACCGATGACGCCGCCAAGTTCAAGGAGGTGGTGAAGCATGCCCGCGTCACCGCCGAGGCGCGGGTGAAGACGCCGGAGAATGCCGAGAAGGTGATCGCCGCGGGCAAGGCCGACATGGTCAGCATCGTGCGCGGCCAGATCGCCGATCCCCATCTCGCCAACAAGGCGAAGGAGGGGCGGCCAGAAGACATCCGGCCCTGCATCTCCTGCAACCAGCTCTGCCTCGGCCGCCGCCTGCGCGACTACTGGGTGTCCTGCATCTCCAACCCGTCGGTGGCTCGCGAATATAAGTGGGACGGCGACTCAACCCCGCCCGCCGCGAAGCCGCGCCATGTGCTCGTGGTCGGCGGCGGGCCGGCCGGGCTCGAGGTGGCGCGCGTCGCCGCCGCCCGGGGCCATCGCGTCACCCTCGTGGAGAAGGCGGGCGAGCTGGGCGGCCAGTTCCGCCTCGCCGCCGGCCAGCCGGAGCGCGGCGAGATCGGCGCCCTGCTGCACTGGTACCGCGGCCAGCTGCAGAAGCTGCAGGTCCAGGTGCAGCTGCGGACGGAGATGAGCGCGGCCGACGTGAAGGCGGCCGGCGCGGACGCCGTTGTCCTCTGCACCGGCTCCAATCCGTCGCGCGACGGCTTCCAGCGCAGCTTCCCCCACATGGCCAAGCTGCCCGGCGCGGAGCAGGACAATGTCTGCACCGCCCACGACGTGCTCGAGGGCAAGGTGACGCCGGGCACGCGGGTGCTCCTGCTCGACGATATCAACGGCTGGTGGCCGGCCAGCGGCACGGCTTTGCACCTGGCGCAGCAGCGGCATCAGGTGACGGTGGTGACGGCGGCCGAGAAGGCCGGCGCCGCCCTCGACCTCAGCCACACCGGCGACACGCTGCGCGAGCGATTCGCGAAGTTCGGCGTCGAAGTGCTGCTGGCGACCGCGCTGTCGGAATGGAAGGGCACGACGGCGAAGCTCATGAGCCTCTACACCGGCGAGACCGAGGAGCGCGAGTTCGACAGCCTCGTCCTCGCCACCACCAACACGCCGGAGGACCGGCTCACCAAGGCGCTGGCGGGCGCCGGCCTGGAAGTCCACGCCATCGGCGACACGGTCGCCGCCCGCTCGGCCTCGATGGCGTTCTACGAGGGAAGAAAGCTAGCATTGACGTTGTAGGGGCGGCCCCGTGTGGCCGCCTTCGCGCCACGGCGTCCGGCGGCGGGGGGCGATCACACGGGGTCGCCCCTACATGTCGGCTAATGTTCCCGGCCCGCGCGCCACTGGTGGTAGGCAAGGCGGGCCGATGTGGCCAACCCGATGAACGGGCCGGCGCCATGGCTCGCGGCCTTGGGAAAGGCGCTGAGATCGCGCACCAGCTCGTTGTCGTGGCCGAGCGCGTAGTCCGCAATGGCGCGGCCGGCGAAGGTGCCCTTCGGCACCCCGACGCCGTTGCAGCAGACGGATGCCAGGACGCCCGGCGCCAGCTCGCCCCAATAGGGGGCAGAGTTGCGCGACAGGCAGACGAAGCCACCCCAGGTGCGCGCGATCTGCGGCTCGCCCAGCTGCGGGAACCGCGCCTTGAGCGCGTCGATGTGGCTGCGGCGGGCGCGGGCCAGCTCGCCGTCGCTCATCCCGGTGTCGCCGCCGTAGCGGAAGCAGTTGCGCATCATCAGGCGGTTGTCGGCCGTGCGCCGCACCGTCGAGCCCATGCGGATGGAGCAGGTGACGCCCCAGTTCTCGTCGCTGCCCATGGTTGCGAGCTGCCGGTCGGTCAGCGGCTTGGTGAGGCTGGCGTAGGTGACCAAGCGGACCAGGTGGCGCTCCAGGAAGCCCCAGCCGTCGGTGAAGCCGTTGGTGGCCAGGATCAGCTTGGGCGTGGCGATCTCGCCGCCGGGCGTGCGCAGCCGGTGGGGAGGGCCATAGTCGATGTCGGTGATCGGCGACTCCTCGTAGAAGTCGACGTTCGCGGGCAACGAGTAGGCGAGGCCGCGCACCAGCGCCGCCGGGTTCATGAGGATCGTGCCCGGCTGGTGGACGGCCGCCGTGTAGTAGGACGTCCCCAAGCGCTCGGCGATCTGTGCGCGCGAGAGGACCTCGTGGGGCAGGTCGAGAGCCTTCGACAGATCGACGATCGGCTTCGTGCCGCGAACGCCGGCCGGGGTCGCCGCCACCCGATACTGGCCGCGAGCCTGCCAGTCGCAGCGGATCTGGTGCTTCTCCACCAGCTCCTGCAGCCAGCCGATGGCGAACCGGTTGAGGCGCAGGATGCGACGGTTCGCGTCCTGAGCATGGCCGGCGTCCACATTGTGCGGCACGTCGATGATGAAGCCGGCGTTGCGGCCCGAGGCGCCCATACCCGCGCGCTGCGCTTCGATCAGGATGATGCGGCTGTGGGGGGCGAGTTCGCCGAGCCGCCGCGCCGCGGCAACGCCCGTGAACCCGGCGCCGACGACGACCCAGTCGGCCTTCTGCGAACCGGCCAGGCGCCGCACCGGCGGCGCCTCCGGCAAGATCTCATACCACCCGCTCGGCCGCGGGTCCCTGGGAAGGACGCTGATGTGCATGACGGTGACTCGGGAGGAAGCTCTCAGCTGGTGGCGGATGGCCCGATGCCGTTCATCTGCCGCCCGCTCTAGACATAGGGCGCGCCGCCTTCGCGCGTGCGCCGGTCGACGTAGGCATCCATCTCCTCGGCGATCGCCGGATCGAGCTGCGGCTGCTCGTAGTCGGCCAGCAGCTGCTTCCAGAGTCGGGTCGCCCGGTGCGTCGCGTCGACGGAGCCGGACGCCTCCCATTGCTGGAAGTTCCGCCAGTCCGACAGCAGCGGCGTGTAGAAGGCGGTCTCGTAGCGTTCGATCGTATGCTGCACGCCGAAGAAATGGCCGCCATGTCCGGCTTCGCGGATGGCGTCGATCGCCAGCGTCGCATCGTCGACGACCGTGGGCGTGAAGAACTCGGCCATGATCTGCAGCATCTCGGCGTCGATGA
>Ga0335084_10006134_pt1 | contig 11932 bp, 6 predicted proteins | sample Lox_Sample_44_FD_206721 | JGI IMG/M metagenome (GOLD analysis project Ga0335084, IMG submission 206721) | Soil microbial communities from Loxahatchee National Wildlife Refuge, Florida, United States - Lox_Sample_4.4 | ecosystem: Environmental > Terrestrial > Soil > Wetlands | place: USA: Florida...
TTCCGAGGAGCCCGTGCGCCGCGGCGTCGTCGGGCCGGGCGTCAATCAGCCGGCTGGCGAGGGCGACGGTCTCGCGGGGCTTTCCGGATTGCAGCGCCAGCACCGCCGCGAGGTGCAGCGTATTCGCGTGGCGCGGGTCAGCGGCAAGAATCTCCCGGTAGAGCGCCTCGGCCTCCCGCAGCAGCCCGCCTTCATGCAGGGCGCTGGCCCGGCGCACCTTGTCGCGTAGGGACAGTGGCGAAGTCGACATAGCTTCCCTGACCGTTGGACGTCAGCTGATGCCCGCTGCCCCGGGCTCCGGGTTCCAGCGAGGCGGCGGGGTTTGGCGTCGGCAGGCGCGGCCGATCGTTGGCGCCCGCGGGCGGCCAGCGCCGCTCGATCCGGGCCGCCGCCCGCCGCGACCCGCTAACGTACGCAACCGCCACGCGAGCACGATGAATATTTTGTGACCGCGGCGGATCGCCCGGCACCAGGCAGTCCGCAGGCTCGGCAGGCAATTGGCGGCGGGCAAGGGCTGCAACCGCTGCCAGTGGGGTTGGCGAAGGAGGGATCGCGCTCGAGGGCGCAGGCCGCGGACGATGCGCGCTGTTCGCCGGGGACGCCGATCAGGCGGGCGGCGGCTCGTCGGTGGCGCCTTCTGCGGTCACCCAGAAAGTTCGAGGCGGCGCCCCCGACCTCGCCCGCGCAACCGCGTGCGACAGGCCGGTTTCGAGGTGCCTGCAAAACGCCGCGGCATCAAATAGCGGCGCGGCCGCGGCCGCGGCGCGAACCTGCGCGCGCAGTGCGCCGAGCCGGTCCGGATCGCGGGCAAGCCCGCACGCCAGCGCGGTGTAGGCAGCAATATCGGGTGCAACGAGTTCGTCAAGGCCGGCGGCGCTCAGTACGCTCGCCGCAACCCGGCCCGCGAAGGTCGAGCCGAGACAGGTCAGTACCGGCAGTCCCGCCGCCAGCGCATCGCTCGCCGTCGTGTGGGCACAGCAAGGCAGTGTGTCGAGCAGCAAGTCGGCACAGCCTTGGCGCCGGAAATGCTGCTGCGCGGGCACACGCGGTGCGAACACCAGTCGTTCGGGCCCGATGCCCGAGGCGCGCGCCTCGTTGGTGAGGTTGGTCGCGGCGTTCGCGTTGTCCGCGAGGAGCCATAACACACTGCCGGGAACGGCCGTCAGGATCTCCATCCAGACCCGGAAGAACTCCGGCGTGATCTTGTAGACGCTGTTGAAGCTTGCGAACACAAAGCCCGCCTCGGGCAGGCCGTGCCTCGACCGTGGCTCGCGAGCGTGCGGCTGGCAACGGGAGCGGTCGTTCGGCTGGCAGCTGTGCGGAAGATAAATGACCTGCTCGTCGAAATACGGCCGTAGCAAACCCGGCAAGGCAACCGGATCAGCGACGAAGTAGCCGATCCACGGCGCGCCCATGGTCGCTGGGTAGCCGAGCCAGCTCAACTGCACGGGCGCGGGCCGGCGCGCCAGGATTCCGGGTCGCGAGCCGTCGGTGTAGCCCTTCAGGTCGATCGCGACGTCCACCTCGAGCCGGGCGAGCTTGGCCGCGACCGCCTCGTCCGGCCAGCCGCGCACGTCGAGGCACGGCGCGAACTGCGAAAGCACCCGCTCGCGAAGCGCGCTGCCGTCGTCGCGTCCCCACGAGACGCCGATGATCTCGAATCGCTCGCGGTCGTGGCTCTCGAGCACGCCGGCCAGCAGCCACGACGTCGCATGGCTGTAGAAATCGCAAGACAAGTAAGCGATCCGCAGCTTGCCGGTGCGATCGCTGAGCGGCGATGCGGCGGCGTTGGGTGCGAGGCCTGCCCACTGGCTCGCCCACTGGCGCGCGCGGCGCAGTTGCTCGGCGGGGTCTGCGCTCGCGCGCAGCAGCACGAAGGGCTCCGGCCCGGGGCGCGCCGAGTCCGGCGCCGCGCGCAGCGACTGCTCGAGTCCCGCAAGCCCGGCCCAGTCGCAGGCGTGGTGCCTGGCGTCGACGTATTTCGCGAGCGTGAAGGGACCGGGCGACAGCTCGTACGCGCGGCGAAAATGACCGAGCGCCGGCGCGAGCTCCCGTGCCCGCTGCTCGCGGGTCGCGAGGTTGACGAGCGCATTGCTGTAGTCCGGCCGGGTTGCGACGGCGCGCGCGTAGCTCGCGCGCGCCTCGTCGAGGCGCTCGAGCGCAACGAGCGAATTGCCGCGACTGTTCCAGGCCTCGGCGAGCCCCGCCTCGCACTCGAGCGCCTGATCGTGACTCGCGACTGCCTCGGCGTGGCGGCCGAGCGCGGCCAGCGCAAGCCCGAGATTGAAGTGGGCCCGCGCGACCCGCGGCGAACGCTCGAGCGCGCGGCCGATCAGCTGGAGTGCCTCGGCTGGATCCTCACGGGTCAGCCGCAGGGCGCCCAGCATGTGCAGCGCGTCGAACGAGCCCGGATCGAGCTCGAGCGCGTCGCGATAGAGGCGCTCGGCGCCGGCAAGGTCGCCGCGCCGATGGCGGTCCAGCGCCGCGAGAACGAGCGCGCGCGCGTCCTCAGGTCGCGCCATCGCCGGGATCGGCCCGCGGGGCGTCAGCGCCGCGCGGCGCGAGCCGTGGCAGACTCGTGCCGGCGCGCGAGCTCATCGTCGATGATCGCCTTGAACGCGTTCGCCGGCGCGGTGCCGCCGAAGAAGCGGCCGTTGATGAAGAACGCCGGCGTGCCGCCAAGGCCGATCGCCTCGGCCGCCGCATTGTCGACATTGACCCTCGCCTCCGACGCGTCGCTCTTCAGGCACTGGTCAAAGGCATCGCCGTCGAGACCGATGCGGCGTGCCGTGACCTTGAGCGCCTCCTCGGCGAGCGCGCTCTGATCGCGAAACAGCGCGTCGTGCATCTCCCAGAAGTGGCCCTGCTGGTCGGCACAGACCGCGCCGCGCGCCGCCGGCAGCGCCAGCGGGTGCAGCGAGCTGAGCGGTAGGTGTCGGAACACGATCCTCAGTTCCTTCGGGTAGGCGGCACGGAGCTCCTCGAGCACCGGCTCCATCCGCGCACAGTACGGGCACTGAAAGTCGGCGAACTCGATCATCGTGACCGGCGCCATCGAAGGCCCCTGCGCCGGACCATCGGCGTCGACCGGGATGCGCAGCGGCTCGATGCGACTGACGGCGTGGTACTTGGCGCGCAGGCCCTTGAGGTAGGCGCTGGTCGCCTCCGCCCGCGCCTGCTGCTCGAGCAGCTCGCGGATTTGGCTCCGCACGTTCGGCAGGGGCTGATTGATCTCCTGGCGGCGCGCCTGGTAGAACCCGAGCACCTCGTCGTCCGTCACCGCCCGGGCTTTGGCCTTGCCGAGCAGTTCGTCGCGCGAGGAGTGCGATGCCGCGGACTCGAGCGCCAGCACCCGCTCATTGAGCAATCGCTCGACTTCCGACTCGATGATCTTGGCCCGCTTCTGCGCCAACTCGAAGTCCAGCTGGCGGAGCTGCGCATCGCGGTCCGCCTGCGCCCGGTCGATTTCGGGCTGGATCGTCGACTCGACACTGGCGCGCAGGATCGTCTCGGCACCGACCGAGGCCGCGACCGCGCCGGGCGGGGAGGGCCCGGTGGCCGCGATGCCAATCGCCCAGGTCAAGAGCGCGAGGACCCCGAGACCGAAACGCAACCATCGCCCGCAGATCGCCATGACAGCCCCCAAAGCGAAAGGACGGGCACGTTACGGCGAACACATGACGGCCGCAACCGTGGTGCCGCCGCCGGCGCACGACCCGCGCGGAGGCCCGTGTGTAACAGGAACGTCACGATCTCTTCGTAGCGTGCCGAGGTTTGATGGCGCGGTGCAACTTCCCGGCAGGCCAACCAGTGGGTGTGCCCAACATGATCGAGGCGGTGGCGGATGCACGGGCGCTCTTCGCGCAGGGTCGGCTCATGGACGCCGAGCGCGCCTGTACGCGGATCCTCGAGGCTGTCCCCGGCCAGGTGGACGCGCTCTACGGCCTCGGTCTCATTTACGCGCGCAACATGCGCTACGCAGAGGCCGCGATTCTGTTCCAGCGGGTCCTCGCGGCGTCGCCCGACGAGCTGCAGGTGCTCCTCGAACTCGGCACCGCACTCATCAACGATGGGCGGGCGGCGGAGGCGATCGAGCCGCTGAGCCGCGCAGCCCGGCTCGGCTCGACGAATCCCGCCACCCATTTCAATCTCGGTAATGCGTGCCTCGGCGCAGCCCGGCCGAAGGAAGCACTCCGCCACTACCGGGTCGCGCTCGCCCTCGACGGCGAGAAGGCGCCGCTGCTTGTGAACCTCGCGAGCGCGCTGCTCGCCGCCGGCGATCCCGCCGAGGCGATCGCTGTCTGCGAGCGGGCAACCGCGCGCGGCGCGCGCGGCGCCGCGCTCGAGCTCACACGCGGCTCTGCGCTGCGCGACAGCGGGCGCTTCGAGGAGGCGGTCGGCGCTTTCACGCGCGCGACCATGCTCGAGCCGACGCTCGGCGCGGCGCACTTCAATCTCGCGCAGGCCTTCGAGTCGCTCGGTGACCGCGCGCGCGCTGCAGCGAGCTTCGCCCGCGCGGCGGCGACGCCCCAGTTCGCGGCCGAGGCGGAGTTTCGGCTGGCGATGCTCAAGCTGGCCGCCGGTGATCTGCATGCCGGCTGGCCGGGATACGAGCGCCGCCTCGAGATCCGCGCGGCGACGCCCGCCGTGCCGCCGGGCATGGCGCGCTGGGGTGGTGACCTCGACGTCGCCGGGCCGATCGTGCTCCTGACCGAGCAGGGACTCGGTGACATCCTGCACAGCGTGCGCTATGCGAAACTGCTCGTCGCGCACGGCATGCGCCCGTGGCTGCAGTGCGAGCCGCGGCTCGCACGCCTGCTCGCGACGTCCGGATACTTCGAGCGGATCGTGGCGCCGGGTGCTGACTATCCGGCGGGCGCGGTCTGGTACCCGCTCGAGAGCCTGCCGCAGCGTTTTTCGGTCGGGCTTGCGGATCTGCCCGTCGCCGTGCGCTACCTGCAGGCGGAGCCGGAGCGAGTCGAGCGGCAGCGTGCGCAACTCGCAGCGTTACAGGGACTTCGGGTCGGCATCGTCTGGTCCGGCAACCGAGCGGCCGACCGCTTCGCGCGTTATCCGCGCGCGCTGCCGCCGGATGCGTTGCTGCCGCTCGCGGACGTTCCGGGCGTGAGTCTCGTCGTGCTGCAGCAGGCTGCGATCGACGACCTCGCCGGGACCCGTCTCAGGGAGCACGTGCATGTGCCGGCGCTCGATGAGGAGCGCGATGCATTCGTCGATACCGCGGCGCTGATCACCGCGCTCGACCTCGTGATCAGTGCCGACACGGCCGTGCTGCACCTCGCCGGCGCGCTCGGCGCAGCGGCGTTCGGCGCGCTGCCGGCTTCGGCCCATTGGCGCTGGTTCGAACAGCGCCCCGATAGCCCGTTCTACCCGTCCGTGCGCCTCTATCGCCAGGGCGCCGGCGGGGACTGGTCGCCCGTGGTCGCGGCGATGCAGGCCGAGCTTGCGGCGCTCGCGGCAAGGGGTCCGACCCGCCGCTAGCGGTGCTGGTCGCTAGCCGGCGTCGAGTCGCGGCACGTCGAAGCTGCAGGGCGGCTCGCCGGCGACGGCGAGCTCATGCATCCTTCGGTATGCCCATTCGAGCTCGCGGGCGCGCCGCCGCATGTCGAAGACCGCCGCGCTGTCACGCCCCGCTGCCAGGCGACGGCGCAGCTCGCCCAGCGCTTCGGGGTCCCGGGCGAGCCGCAGCGCGAGGGCCTCGTACTCGGCGAGGCTGGACGTGACGAGCTCTGGCAGGCCGGCCGCCTTCACGAGCGCGGCGGCGACCCGCGCGGCGAACGAACGGCCGGTGCAGGTGAGCACCGGCAGCCCTGCCCAGAGCGCGTCGCGCGCCGTCGAGTGCGCGTTGTAGGGGAGCGTGTCCAGAAAGAGGTCAGCGAGACCCTGGCGTGCCAGGTAGTCCTCGCGCCGCTCGAGCCGCCCGGCATAGACGAGGCGCCGCGCGTCGATGCCCTGACGCTCGGCCTCGGCACGCAGGTTGTCGGCGCGCAGTTGCGGACCCGGCGTCAGCCACAGGACCGACCCGGGCACCGCCGCGAGCAGGCGCATCCAGACGGCGAAGACCTCGGGCAGGATCTTGTGGGCCGTGTTAAAGCAGGCAAATACGAAGCCTGCATCGGGGAGTCCGTGCGCGGCGCGGGCCCCGGCCTCGGCTGCCGGCCTGACCGCGGAGTCGATCAGGAAGAAGGTGTCGGGCAGGCGGATGATCCGCTCGTCGTAGTAACTCGCGAGTTCGGCCGGGATCACGGTCGCGTCCGCAATCAGGTAGTCCATGCAAGGATGCGCCCAGGTGCCCGGAAATCCGAAGTAATTGACCTGCACCGGCGCTATCCGCGTCATGAAGAACTCCGGACGCGACTCGCCGGTGTGGCCGGCGAGGTCGATGGCCACCTGCAGGTCGAGTGCGCGCAACAGCCGGCACGCGGCCTCCGGCGACAGTGCCGCGACGTCGTAGAACTCATCGCAGGCGGCGATCAGGTCGGCGCGCACCGCCGAATTGTCGTCGCGCCCGCAGGCGATCCCGATCACCTCGACGCGGCGGCGATCGTGGCGGGCGAGAAGCTCGCGCAGCGAGAATCCGACCGGGTGGGCGTTGAAATTCGCAGAGACGTAGCCGATCCGCAGGCGGTCCCGCGGTGTGGGAGGCTGCAGCGGCATCTCCAGGGGCACGGCGACGGCGCGCGACGCCGCAAACAGCCGATTCTGCGCCTGCAGCAGCGCCGGATCGTCGAGCAGCGCCGCCGCGGCGATCGGCTGCAGCGTCGGTCGGTTCGCATCGAGTGCCCGCTGCGCGCGAGGCCAGCAGCGCGCGAGCTCCGCCCAGTCACAGCGCAGCTGCGACGCGTGCGCGAGCCCGCCGGCCGCCGACGCGTCTTCGGGGTAGCGCTCGAGCAGTGCGCGATAGGCATCACCCGCCTCGACAAAGCGATTCGACGGCGCCGCCGCGAGCGCCCGCGCCCGGTTTGACATTGCCGGGTAGTAGCCGGGGTCGATCGCGAGCGCCGCGTCGAAGTGCGCCACGGCCGCGTCGTAGTTGGACTGGCGCAGGGCCGTCATGCCTCTGAAGTTCCAGGTGATCACGTCGTCGAGCCCGCCCGCGGCGACCGCCTCGAGCGCGGCCCTGGCGGCCTCGGGCTCACCGATCATCGTCAGCGTCATCGCGTGCGTCTGCTGTGCGACGAGCGACGCCGGCCGCAGCGCGATTGCCCGTTCGGCGCAGGCCCTGGCCTCAAACGGTCGCCCGGTCTCGATGTAGATCCGCGCGAGGCTGTTCCAGCTCTCGAAGTGCCCCGGATCGAGCGCGACGGCCTGCCGGTAGCTCTTGACCGCGGCCTCGAGCTCTCGCAGCTGCGCGCGGGCGTGGCCGAGGTTGTAATGGGCGAGGGCGAAATCGCCCCGGATGGCGATTGCCTGCTCGATCGATCTCACGGCGCCGGCGTAGTCGGCCTGCTGCGCGCGCACGGCGCCCAGCATGTGCAGTGCGTCGAAGTGCGCCGGCTCGCGCTCGAGGATCACGGCGTAGCCGCGCGCTGCATCCTCGAGGCGTCCGGCGCGATGATCGCCGAGTGCCTGAGCCAGCTGGGATTTCGCCCCGTTCACTGATCGCCTCCTGAGTTCGCGTGGCACCGGCCGGGCGCAACGCGCGCGACCAAGGCTAGCGGCCTCGCCGTCGCGATGGAAGATCGCCGCGCACGCGTGCGGAGTGTCGACCTGTCTTCGAATTGTCACCAATGATTCATCAACCGTTGCTGAAGTGACCGCTGCGCGCGCGCGCGAGGCATCGCGGCTCGGGCTCCCAGGCGCGCAAGTGTCACGGTTGCATTGCAGGACCGTCACACGCAGTTGCAAACATTGGCGCCGGCCGCCGGGTGGCCGCGCAGGGTGGGCGGAGTTTCGGGGAGCGCTCGATCACGGACAGGCGAGGCTCGAGGGCTCCGATCCGACTTGTCAGAGCAATCAGCAGATTCGATCGCAACCTTCGATTTCCGGCTCACTATTCTTCTTCACTGCTAGGGGAGAGACTCCTAATGAATGTTAATTCGGTACGCATTGCCCTTACGTCGGGCGTGATCGCCGCGGGAGCGCTTGCGTCTAACGTGGCGTTCGCTGACATCCAGTCCGTACTGTCCGGCGGCGAGCTGTTCCTGGTCGCGGAGAACACGAGTACCGCCGCGACGTTCGTCGCCGGCCTCGGCGTCTCCGCGAGCAGCGTCTTCACGCCTCAAACCACTGCAAGCCCGCAGACTGCCCCGCTGACTCTCGGGTTCACGACGCCCGGTTCGCTGAGCGTCTCCGGCGCTGCGCAGACGGCGCTCGCAACCTTCATCGCCGGCGCCGGTTCGAACCTGCAGTGGACGATCATCGGTGCGAACATAAACGGTGTGACGGACGGCACCGTACAGAACTCGGGAAACTTCCTGTCGATACTGCCGAGTGGCGCATCCCTCGTGACAAACTCGGACCTTGAGGGGAGCTTTAGCGGGATCGACCTGTGGCAGCAGGATCTGAACGGATTTATCCCGGGTAGCACTGCGCTGGACAAGAGCTTTGGCCAGGCCACCGGCTATTACTCGACCTACGGCGGTGGCAATGCCGCGCGTTGGTTCCTGAACACCAACAATGCGGCCACGCTGCTCAACACCGCCTACAGCTTCTACGACCTGTCGGTCAGTGCTGGCGGAAATACCAACAGCCTCGCCAATTTGTATAAGGCTGGCTTCACGGTGAGCCTTGCCAGTGACGGCTCGATCACCGTTACGCCGACCACCGTGCCACTGCCGGCCGCGGTGTGGCTGCTCGGCAGCGGCCTCCTCGGCCTCGTGGGCATCGGGCGTCGCCGCTCGGCGCGCGTTGCCTAACTGCACGGGAATCGTTCATCGACTTCTTGGAGATGTCTCTTATGCACACGAATATGAAGCTTGCGGCCGCGGTCGCAGGCGTCCTCTCCTCCACGGCGGCCTTCGCGATCGGTACAACCAACACGCCGATCACGACCGGCACCGCCAACATCATCCTGAACATGGCCGGCTCCTCGGCCGCGCGCGACGCGCTGATCCTCGACATGGACAAGCTGCTCTGTGACCGCAACTTCGGCGGCACCGGCGGCCAGGCAGGCACCGACGGCATCGACACGCTCAACTTCTACAAGGTCTCCGGCAACGGCGACCTGCGCGTGTTCAGCTGCACGCTGCTGCCAAACGGCGGTGGAGCGGGACAGCTGCCGGCGAACTTCACGACCGGGCTCGGCGGCAAGAACGTCATCGTCTACTACCGCTCGGACGGCGGCTCGGTCTGGGGCGCGATCGGTGCGGGGCGTAACACTTCGATCATTCGCGCCAACCTCGATACGACCGCGGGCGCAGTCCCGGCCGGCTCGCCGGGCGTGACGAACGACGCGGCGGCCTATAACTACGGGACGCTGACCGGCACTTACTCGATCCAGCTCGCCGCGACGACGGACGGGCAGACGACCGCGACCGGCTCGGTGGCGCTCGACACCCCGCTGATCGGCGTGCTCGACGTCGGCCTCGAGAACTTCACGCTCGCGGCCAACTGGCCGACGGCGATCCTGGTGGCCGGCCCAGTGTTGACGGGCGCGGAAGTGACGACCTACGGCGCGAACGACAAGACGACGTACGGCCAGATCTTTGGCATCATCGTCAACAAGGCGACGGCTGGTGGCAACTGGGCGTCGACGACCTTCCCGATCGCGGACCTCAGCCTCTCGAGCGCAGACATCGCCGGTATCTTCACGCACAAGTACACGGACTGGAGTGCCGTGCCGAGCATCAAGGCCGCGGGCTCCCCGCTCAGCGGCGCAATCGGCATCTGTAGGCGCGACATCGGGTCGGGCAGCCACGTGGTGATCACGACCACGTTTCTCAATACAGGCTGCGGCCGTGGCAGCACTGCCTTTTCCACGATCGTCAATGCGGCGAGCGGGACCACGCCCCTCTTCAGGTCGTCGACCGGTCAGGAGCTCAGCTGCGTCAATGGTCTGACGGGCGGTATCGGCTACTCGTCGTACGACGACACGGCGTCGTTCCAGACGGCGACGTCGAGCAACAATCTGCTGTTCCTGAAGGTTGACGGCGTGGCGCCGGGCAAGCTGAACGCGGCGAATGGCAGCTATCCGCTCTGGGAGGAGTTGCATTTCCTGCAGAATCCGACGGCGTATGCGGCCGCTGCGCAGTTGACGAAGGACTTCGCCGACAGCATCACGGGCTTCTTCCAGCTGCAACCGGCGCCGGCCGCGGCGAACGGCATTTCGCTGAATGCGGTCAACGCGACCGTGGACCCACCGGTGTCGCCCAACTGGGTGGCGTTGGGCGGCCGTGCCAATGCCTGCAGCAAGCTGATCAACGCCCACTGATTCTGGCTGGCTTGATCTGCCTTGGGGGCGTTCGGTTCAACCGGGCGCCTCCGAACTCGGGGCCGGTCAGGGATGACCGGCCTCTTTCGCGTTGCCAGGCTGGTGCGTGCTTTAAGCTGCTGGATCGACCCGTGAGCAAACTGCTGACAGTGGCGGGACGGAACGGGCGTCGCCTCGCCGGCGCCGTCTGCTGCCTCCTGTTTGCGGCGTCCGCCTTCGGGGCCGATGCAACGCCAGAGAACGCCTCGCCGCTTTTCGACGTGCTGGAGTTCCGGGTCGTCGGCAACAGCACGCTGCCCGCGGACGCCGTCGAGCGGGCGGTCTATCCGTTCCTCGGCGAGGGTCGGACGCTCAAGGACGTGGATGCGGCGCGCGCGGCGCTTGAAGCCGTCTACCACGATCGCGGCTTCGGCACAGTGTTCGTCGATGTGCCTGAGCAGGACGTCGACGACGGCATCGTTCGTCTGCGAGTCGTCGAGGGGCGCTTTGCGAACGTCGAATTGAGTGGCGCCCGGTACTTCTCGGGCCGCGCGATTCGCCGCGCGATTCCGGCGGCGCAGCCGGGCGTCGTCCCCAACCTGCCGACGTTGCAGGCCGAACTGCAGCGGGTCAACGGCGAGACTCCCGACCGCGTCGTCGTGCCGGTCATGAAGGCGGGTGCCGAGCCGGCGACCGTCGACCTGTCACTCAAGGTCGAGGAACACCTGCCGGTGCACATCGGTGTCGAGGTCAACAACGCGCACACGGCCGATACGACCCCGAATCGCCTGCTGGTCGATGCGCACTTCTCGGAGCCCTTCGGGCGCCTCGACGACGCGTCGCTGCAGTTCCAGACCGCCCCCGCGCAGCGCAAGGAGGTCGGCGTCTTTGCCGCGAACTACGCGGCGCATTTCGACGCCGGCCGCACGCAGCTCGCCTTCTACTACATCCATTCCAACAGCGATGTCGCGAGCGTCGGCGCAATCGCCGTGCTCGGCAACGGCGATATCCTCGGCTCGCGGCTCATTCAGTCGTTCTCGGACGATCCGCATTGGCAGCGCAGCCTGTCGCTCGGCATCGACTGGAAGGACTTCGGCCAGGACGTCCAGGTGACTGCGGATCAGCGGCTCTCGACGCCGATCAAGTACGTCGCGCTGTCAGCGGCGCTCGACGTCGGACACCGTGGCGAGCACACCGAGTGGGCCCTCGAGCTCGCGCCGTCTTTCGGCCCGCGCGGTGGAGTCAACCAGACACCGGAGTTCGCCAACAAGTGCTACCAGTGCCGGCCGAACTTCTTCTTCCTGCGCGGCAGCGCGCACGGCGCCTATCACACGAACAACGGCTGGTCTTTGGCGGCGCGGTTCGGCGGCCAGGCCGCGGCGGAGCCGGTGGTCGCGAACGAACAGTACGCAATCGGCGGCGTGCAGACGGTGCGCGGCTATCTCGAAGCGGATGCGCTCGGCGACACGGGTCTCTCGGCCTCGTTCCAGCTCGGCACACCGGCGCTGACCTTCGGGGAGTCGTTTCGGCTCGGTCCCTACGCGTTCTTTGACACCGCACGCG
>Ga0335084_10006135_pt1 | contig 11932 bp, 9 predicted proteins | sample Lox_Sample_44_FD_206721 | JGI IMG/M metagenome (GOLD analysis project Ga0335084, IMG submission 206721) | Soil microbial communities from Loxahatchee National Wildlife Refuge, Florida, United States - Lox_Sample_4.4 | ecosystem: Environmental > Terrestrial > Soil > Wetlands | place: USA: Florida...
GCGAGGTCGCCACCGCACTGATGCCCGCCAGCAGCGTGAACTCGCGCATCACCTGCTGCGAGCGCGACAGGAACGGCACCAGCATCAGCACCGAGGCCAGGAACACGTACCAGATCAGCGAGCCGGGGCCGGCGGCGAAGCGCTGCACGTCGGCGTTGCCCTGCGACAGCGCCACCGTCAGTGTCAGCAGCAGCAGGATCACCAGCACCGCCAGGCTGAGGCGCCGCATCACGATGGCCATCGGGTGCGGCGTCAGCCGGTACGACCAGGTCAGCACCAGCCAGGCGGCCGCGAAATAGCTGAGCTGCAGCCCCTGCACCCACCACCACAGCCTGGGCACCGGATTGAAGGCCACCGTGACGACGAAGCCCAGCGCCACCGCCCACGACGTGACCGCGATCAGCCCCTGGAACGGCAGCCGCCGCGGGTACACGCTGAGCGCGTGCACGCTGGCCGCGCCGGTGACGATGTCGCACGAGACGCGCAGCCACAGGTCCAGCGGTGCCAGCTGCGCCGGCAGCTCGAAGCCGGGCAGCGTGTCGAGGCCGATCAGCAGCAGGTGCGTGGTCTGTGCCAGCGCGGTGGCGCCGAACAGCAGATTGCGCTCGTCGGGGTGCACCAGCACGACCACCGCGCCGGTCAGGTAGAACACCAGCGCCAGCGCGGTCATCAGCCAGAACACCGAGCCCAGCCCGGCGTAGCCGCGCGCCACCGTGCGCACCGGCACCGGTGCCGGCGACTCGGCGAGCTTCAGGCGCAGCGCGCCGTCGCGCAATGCGTTCGAGAAGGCCGCGCCGTTGGCCAGCAGCTGGCTGCGCTGCACGTCGTCGACCACCCAGCGCGGCGAGCGCCGCGCCAGCAGCACGTCGGGCGGCAGCACCTGCCCGTCGGGCAGCAGCAGGCCGACCAGCGTCTCGCCGACGTGCGCGCGCAGCGCCGGGTCGCCGGCGCTGTCGAGCACCAGCTGGCCGTTGGCGTTGCTGCGCCAGCCGGCGTCGATGTGCGGCGAGGCCGACAGCGCGCGCAGCAACGTGAACAGGCCGACGCAGCCCAGCAGCGCCAGCACCACCAGCGCGCGCCGCCGCCAGCCGAGCCAGCGCCCGGCGACGATGCCGCGCGCGTCGCCGTCGTGGGTCGACGGCAGCGAAGTGTCGATGCCGGTGCTGGCGAAGCCGCTGCTGCCCTCGTGCACGGCGGGGCCGTCGGCCGCCAGCGCCGACGCCGGCGTCAGGCCCGCGTCGCGCGCCGCAGCCACTCAGGCCTCGTCCGGCCGCCCGAAGAGGCCTGATCCCCCTCGGGGGGACCCGAGCGCAGCGAGCCAGGGGGCCATGTCACACCAACCCCTGCTTGGTGGCCAGCACCGCGGCCTCGGCGCGGCTGGACACGTTGAGCTTCTTGTAGATGGACTTGATGTGGTCGTTGACGGTGAACCACTTGATGCCCATCAGGTTGGCGATCTCCTTGATCGTGAAGCCCTTGCTGAGGTAGGTGAGCACCTCGTTCTCGCGCGGCGTCAGGCGCTCGTGGTCGGGGGTCTTCTCGATCGGCACCGGGCGGCTGGTCACCAGCTCGGCCGGCCGGCTGAAGCCGGAGTCGGGCAACTCGCCGCGCTGGCTGTCGCGAAAGTGGTTGAGCAGCCGGCGCGCGATCGCCGGCGACAGCGGCGGCTGCCCGCGCACGATCTTCTGCAGCTCCTCGACCAGCACCTCGAAGCGGTCTTCCTTCAGCAGGTAGCCGTCGGCGCCGCGCTGCAGCGCCGGAAACAGGTGGTCGTCGTCGGAGTACAGCGTGGTGACGATCTTGGTGGCCGGGTACTGCGCCAGCTCGGCCAGCAGTTCCATGCCGTTGCCGTCGGGCAGCTCGAGGTCGACCAGCACCAGGCGGAACGGATCGACGCCGTGCAGCCCCTGCGCGCCGCCGGTGAGGTTGATCTGGCGGCGCGCGCTCTCGAGGTCGCCGGCCTCGGTGATGGTCAGAGAGTCGCTGAAGCTCTCGCGCACCACGCGGCACAGGAAGCTGCGCGCCACCGGGTTGTCTTCGACGATGAGGACCTTGACGGCCATCTGCTGCACCCTGAACCTGGGCGGGATCGTAGCGCAGTTGCCGCGCGCGACACAGTGCCGACGCCGGCGGCGCATCCCCCGGAAATGGGACGCTCAGGGGTTGACCATCACGATCTTGCCCAGCGCCTCGCGCGACGCCATGCGGGCGTAGGCCTCGTGCAGCCGCGCCATCGGCAGCACGCGGTCGATCACCGGCTTGACCTTGCCTTGCGCGTACCACTGCGCCAATGCCTGCATCTGCTGGGCACTGGCAGCCGGCTCGCGGCGCACGAAGTCGCCCCAGAAGACGCCGACCACCGAGGCGCCCTTGAGCAGCATCAGGTTCAGCGGCAGCGACGGAATGGTGCCCTGCGCGAAGCCCACCACCAGGTAACGGCCGCGCCAGGCGATCGAGCGAAACGCCGGCTCGGCGAGGTCGCCGCCGACCGGGTCGTAGACGACGTCGACGCCCTTGCCGGCCGTGTGCTGCTTCAGCGCGTCGCGCAGGTTCTCGCTGCGATAGTCGATCGCCGCGTCGGCGCCGAGGCGCAGGCACAACTCGACCTTGGCCCGGCTCGACACGCCGGCGATCACGCGCGCGCCGGCGGCCTTGGCGATCTGCAGCGCCGCGGTGCCCACGCCGCCGGCGGCACCGAGCACGAGCACCGTCTCGCCGCGTTGCAGCGCGGCGCGATCGATCAGCGCGTGGTACGAGGTGCCGTAGGTGAAGGCGAAGGCGGCGCCGTCCTCGAACGGAACGCCCGGCGGCAGCGGTTGCACGCGCGCAGCGTCGACCACCGCGTGGCTGCCGAAGCCGCCGACGCTGCCGATCGCCAGCACGCGCGCGCCCGGCTTCAGGCCCTTGACCTCGGCGCCCGCCGCCTCGACCACGCCGGCGAACTCCGATCCCGGCACGAACGGCGGCTCGGGCTTGAACTGGTACTTGCCCTGCACGATCAGGATGTCGGGAAAGTTCAGGCTCGCGGCCTTGATCGCCAGACGCACCTGCTGCGGGCCGGGCTCGGGTGTCGGCAGCTCGCGCCACTGCAGGGCGTCGACGCCGGTCGGTTGTTCGCAAAGCCATGCGTGCATGTCAGCCTCCGCTGCGGTGGGCGAGCATGATACGCATCGGCTCGGCGCCGAGCACTCGATGCGGTTGCCTACAATCGCGCGGTCCCATGCGCATCCTGATCGCCAACGACGACGGTTATCTCGCTCCAGGAATCGCCGCGCTCGTGCAGGCCTGCCAGGGCCTCGGCGAGATCGACGTGGTGGCCCCCGAGAGCAACGCCAGCGGCACCTCCAACGCGCTGACGCTGAACCGGCCGCTCAACGTCTTCGTCGCCGACGGGCAGGCGCAGCGCGGCTTTCGCGTCGTCAACGGCACGCCGTCGGACTGCGTGCACGTGGCGCTGACCGGCCTGCTCGAGCGGCGCCCCGACCTGGTGGTCTCGGGCATCAACAACGGCGCCAACATGGGCGACGACACGCTGTACTCCGGCACGGTGGCGGCGGCGATGGAGGGTTACCTGTTCGGCATCCCGGCGATCGCCTTCTCGCAGGTCGACAAGGGCTGGCAGCACCTCGATGCCGCCGCGCGCACCGCGCGCGAGATCATCGAGCGCGTGCTGCCAAGCCTGCGCGAGCGCAGCGCGCCGTGGCTGCTCAACGTCAACATCCCCAACCGCGCCGACGCGCCGCGCCTGCCACGCGTGGTGACGCGGCTGGGCCGCCGCCACGCCAGCGAACCGGTGATCCGCCAGGTCAATCCGCGCGGCGAGACGATCTACTGGATCGGGCCGGCCGGCAGCGCGCGCGAAGCCGGCGAGGGCACCGACTTCCACGCGACGGGCCAGGGCCGGGTGTCGATCACGCCGCTGCAGGTGGACCTCACCGACCATGCGGCGCTGGAGGGCTGGCGGTCCCTGCTGGTGCCGGCGCCGTGAGCGAAGGGCGGCGACGCGGCGCGTTCCCGCTGCCGCTGGCCACGGTCGCGACGACCGCATCGCGGCGCCAGACGCTGCAGCCGCAACGGCCGCTGCGCGAGGCCGGGCTCGATGCGCGCGAGCGCGCCGCGCCGAGCGGCGTCGGGCTCGACTCCGCGCAGGTGCGGCTGCGCATGACGCAGCGACTGCACGCGCTCGGCATCCGCCACGAAGGGCTGCTGCGCGCGCTGCAGACGGTGCCGCGCCATATGTTCATCGACAGCGCGCTGGCCGCGCAGGCGTACGAGGACACCAGCCTGCCGATCGGCCACGGCCAGACGATCTCCAAGCCGTCGGTGGTGGCGCGCATGATCGCGCTGCTGCTGGCCGGCCCGTCGGCGCGCGCGCGCGGCGGGCTGGGCAAGGTGCTCGAGATCGGCACCGGCTGCGGCTACCAATGCGCGCTGCTGGCGCAGCTGGCCGACTCGGTGGTGTCGATCGAGCGCGTGCGCGCGCTGTTCGACAAGGCGCGCTCGCACCTGGCGCCGCTGCGGCTCGATCGCGTGCGGCTGGTGCACGGCGACGGCCTGCGCGGCCATGCGCCGAACGCGCCGTATCACAGCATCGTCGCGGCCGCGGTCGGCGCCGAGCCTGCCGCGCAGTGGCTGGAGCAGCTCGCCATCGGCGGGCGCCTGATCGCGCCGCTGCACGCCGGTGCGGCGCAAGTGCTGGCAGTGATCGACAGGGAACCCGGCGGCTACAAACGAGTCGATCTGGAGCCCGTTCACTTCGTCCCCCTAAAATCGGGCGTCGACTGACCTCGGGCGACACACCCATCCATGCCAAGGCTTGCTGCTCGACCTGCGACCCGCGCAGGTGACGTCCACGCAGAGGACGCGGCCGTGGCGCGGTTGCGCGCGGCGCTGCGCGCAGGCGCCGCGCTCGCGCTGGTGGGCCTCGTCGCGGCTTGCTCGACGTCGCGTCCGCCGGCGCCGGTCGAAGACCGCGTGCCGATGTCGAAGCCCGCCGCGCCGGGGACGCCGGGCACGGCGGCACCCGCGGCAGCGACACCCGCTGCGGCAGCGGCCGCCACCACGGAAGCCGTGGCCGCCAAGCCGGGCGCCGAGAACGCCGGCAAGCCCGGCTACTACACGATCAAGCCCGGCGACACGCTGATCCGCGTCGGCCTCGAGACCGGCCAGAACGCGCGCGACATCGCGCGCTGGAACAACATCGAGAACCCCAACTCGCTCGAGGTGGGCCAGGTGATCCGGGTCGCGCCGCCCGGCGTCGACCCCGCCGCCACCGCGACGCGCGGCGTCAACAACACGCGCGTCGAGGCACGCCCGCTCGATGCCAAGCCGGCAGCGGCGGCCTCGGCGGTGGCCGGCGGCACGCCGGCCACCGGTGCCGCGGTGCCGGCGCTGCCGCCCGCGCCCGCGGTGGGCGGCACGCTGCCGCCGGTGGCCGCCGCCACGCCGGCCGCGGGCAATCCGCCGGCGCGCGACCCCGACGACGAGGTGAGCTGGGCGTGGCCGGCCGCGGGCCCGGTGATCGGCACCTTCGACGAGGCCAAGAGCAAGGGGCTGGCGATCAGCGGCAAGGCGGGCGATCCGGTGCTGGCCGCTGCCGACGGCCGCGTGGTGTACGCCGGCTCGGGCCTGCGCGGCTACGGAAACCTGGTGATCGTCAAGCACAACAACACCTACCTCACCGCCTACGCGCACAACCAGGCGCTGCTGGTGAAGGAAGACCAGGTCGTGCGGCGCGGCCAGAAGATCGCCGAGATGGGCTCGACCGATGCCGACCGCGTGCAGCTGCACTTCGAGATCCGCCGCCAGGGCCGGCCGATCGATCCGGCGCGGCTGCTGCCGCCGCGTTGATCGCCCTGCGCAGCCCTCATGCCGGCGCGACGGTGACGCGCACTCGACGACCTCGCGGTGGCTGAGCCGATGGCAGGCTGGCCGGTGCTCGCGTTCGACATCGAGACGATTCCCGATGTCGCGGGCCTGCGCACGCTGCGCGGGCACGACGATGGCGCGAGCGACGAGCAGGTGCTGGCGCAGGAGCTGACCGCACGCGCCGCCGAGGGCCGCAGCGACTTCCTGCCGCACCACCTGCAGCGCGTGGTGACGATCTCGTGCGTGTATCGCGGCGCCGACGGCCTGCGCGTGCACTCGTTCGTCGACCGCTCGGGGCGCGGCGGCGCGTCGGAAGAAGCGCGCATCGTGCAGCAGTTCTTCGCCACCATCGAAAAGCGCGTGCCGCAGCTGGTCAGCTGGAACGGCGGCGGCTTCGACCTGCCGGTGCTGCACTACCGCGGCCTGATGCACGGCGTGGTGGCCAGCAAGTACTGGGACTTCGGCGAGGACGACCGCGAGTTCCGGTTCAACAACTACATCTCGCGCTACCACCAGCGCCATCTCGACCTGATGGACCTGCTGGCGCTGTACCAGCCGCGCGCCAACGCACCGCTCGATGCGATGGCCAAGCTGTGCGGCCTGCCGGGCAAGCTCGGCATGGACGGCTCGGCGGTGCACGCGGCGTGGCTCGAGGGCCGCATCGAGGACATCCGGCGCTATTGCGAAACCGACGTCATGAACACCTACCTGCTGTACTGCCGCTACCAGCTGATGCGCGGTGGCTTCAGCGGCGACGAGCACGCGCAGGAAGTGGCGATGGTGCGCAGCGAGCTGGCCGCGCACGACGAGCCGCACTGGCGCGAGTACCTGGCGGCCTGGCCCGCATAACGCCGCACGCGGACGCGTGCGCGTGCGCGCCGCGTCAGCGTTTCCCAGGGGTTTTGTGCGCCAGGCCCGGCGCTAGCATGCGGCGCAGCCATGCCCAACCTCTGGCACATCGACCGCCTGCTGCCCGGCCCCGATCGCGTGGTGCCGGGCGACACGCTGCCGGCGATGTTCTGGCACGCGGTGGCCGCGCGCGGCGACCGCACCTGGCTGCGCCAGAAGGAGCTCGGGCTGTGGCGCAGCTGGAGCTGGAACGAAACCGCGCAGGCGGTGCGCGAGATCGCGCACGGGCTGATCTCGCTCGGCTTCGAGCACGGGCAGACCGCGTCGATCCTGTCCAACACGGTCGTCGAGTGGGTGCTGGCCGATCTGGCGGTGCTGTCGTGCGGTGGCGTGTCCAGCGGCATCTACCCCACCGATGCCGCCGCGCAGGTGCAGTACCTGTGCGCCGACTCACGCACGCGCGTGCTGTTCGTCGAGGACGACGAGCAGCTCGACAAGGCGCTGCAGGCCAGCGCCGAGCTGCCGCTGCTGCGCAAGATCGTGGTGTTCGACATGGAGGGGCTGGCCGACTTCGATCACCCGCTGGTCGTCAGCCTCGAGGCGCTGCGTGCGCGCGGCCGCGAGCACCTGGCACAGCACCCGGGGCTACTCGAGCAGCGGGTGGCGGCCGTGAAGCCGGAGGACCTGGCGATCCTGGTCTACACGTCTGGCACCACCGGCAAGCCCAAGGGCGCGATGCACCTGCACGGCGGGCTCACGTTCTACCTGCGGCAGATCAACCAGATCGTGGGCCAGGACGAGAGCGACGAGCGCATGTGCTTCCTGCCGCTGTGCCATGTCGCCGAGCGCAGCGGCGGCGAGTACTTCGGCATGTACACCGGCGCCAGGCTCAACTTTGTCGAGAACCCCGACACGGTGCCCGAGAACGTGCGCGAGATCGCGCCCACCGTGTTCGCCGCGGTGCCGCGCGTGTGGGAGAAGTTCTACTCGGCGGTGACGATCGCGGTGCGCGAGGCGTCGCCGCTGCAACAGGCGGCATATCGATGGGCGCTGTCGGTCGGCCGGCGGGTCGCCGAGCGCGTGGTGCAGGGCCAGGCCGTGCCCCGTTGGTTGCGGGCCGAGTTCATGCTCGGGCGCTGGCTGGCGCTCGACAATGTGCGCAGGCTGATCGGCATCCATCGCGCGCGCTACCTCATCACCGGCGCGGCGCCGATCTCGCCCGACCTGATCCGCTGGTACCTGGCGCTGGGCGTGCCGATGTTCGAGGTGTGGGGCATGACCGAGACGGCGGGGCTGTCGACTTCGATGCAGGGCAGCCGCATCAAACCCGGCTCGATCGGCAAGGCGGCGCCGTTCAACGAGGTGCGCATCGACGAGGCCAGCGGCGAGATCCTGGTGCGCGGGCGCAACGTGTTCGCGGGCTACCTGAACCTGCCGGAAAAGACCGCCGAGGCGATCGACGCCGACGGCTGGCTGCACACCGGCGACGTCGGCACGGTCGACGCGGAGGGCTACTTCCGCATCACCGATCGCATGAAGGACATCATCATCACCGCCGGCGGCAAGAACGTGACGCCCAGCGAGTGGGAGAACGAGCTGAAGTTCAGCCCCTACGTCACCGACGCGGTGGTGATCGGCGATCAGCGGCCCTACCTGACGGCACTGGTGATGATCGACCAGGAGAACGTCGAACGCTACGCGCAGGAGCGCGACGTCCCGTTCTCCAACTACGCGAGCCTGACGCGGGCGCCCGAGATCCGCGCGCTGATCGACGCCGAGATCGACAAGGTCAACAGGAAGTTCGCGCGCGTCGAGCAGATCAAGCGCTTCCACCTGCTCGAGACGCAGCTCACCGCCGAAGACGAGGAGCTGACGCCGACCATGAAGCTCAAGCGCAAGCTGGTGCACGCCAAGTACGCGCCGCAGATCGAGGCCATGTACCGATGAACCTGCCACAGGAGACACCATGAGACCGCTCGCCGTCGCCCTGGCCGCCACCGCGCTGGCCGCCACCACCGCCCTCGCGCAGCAGCAGGGCGTGACCAAGGACGAGATCGTGATCGGCACGATCCAGGACCTGTCGGGCCCGATCGCCGCCTTCGGCAAGCAGACGCGCGGCGGCATGGTGCTGCGCGTCGACGAGATCAACGAGCAGGGCGGCATCAACGGCCGCAAGCTCAGGCTGATCGTCGAGGACGCCGCCTACGACCCCAAACGCGCGGTGCTGGCGGCGCAGAAGCTGGTCAACCAGGACAAGATCTTCATGATGCTGGCGCACATCGGCACGGCGCCGAACCTGGCGGCGATGCCGGTGCAGTTCGAGAAGAACGTCATCAACTTCATGCCGGTGACCGCGGCGCGCGAGATGTACGAGCCGTTCCATCGCCTGAAGTACTCGTTCGCGGTGCCGTACTACGACCAGATCCGCGTCATGCTGCCGCGGCTGGTGAAGGAGAAGAGCGCCAAGAAGGTGTGCACGATCTACCAGGACGACGAGTTCGGCCTCGAGGTGATGCGCGGCGCCGAGGCCGGGCTGAAGACCGTGAACATGGAACTCGCCGAGAAGACCACCTACAAGCGCGGCGCCACCGACTTCTCGTCGCAGGTGGCCAAGATGAAGGCGAGCAACTGCGACCTGGTGGTGATGGGCACGATCATCCGCGAGACGATCGGCACCATCGGCGAGGCACGCAAGACCGGCTTCAATCCCACCTTTCTCGCCTCCAGTGCCGGCTACACGGACCTGATCCACAAGCTCGGCGGCCCGGCGATGAACGGCCTGTACGCCAGCATGGGCGCGCAGCATCCCTACCTCGACGAATCGTCGCAGCCGATCCGATTCTGGGCCAACAAGTACAAGACCAAGTTCAACGAGGATCCGACCGTGTTCTCGGCCTACGGCTACGTCATCGTCGATGCGTTCGCGCGCGCGGCCACCAAGGCCGGCGCCAACCTGACCACCGACACCTTCATCAAGGCGATGGACACGATGGTGATCCCGCAGGACATGTTCGGCAGCGCCGAGGCCACCTACGGCCCGAAGAAGCGCCTGGGCAGCGATGCGTCGCGGCTGTCGCAGATCGTCGACGGCAAGTGGAAGGTGATCTCCGACTACGCGACACCGACGTCGCCCTGACGGCTCGTTCGCGCAGGGCGGGCCGTCGCGGGCGGCCTGTTTCGCTGGGCGCGCACGCGGCTGCCGATAATCGGCGCATGCAAGACGACGCCTGGCTGCCGGTCGAATCGCTCGATCTCGAGGGGCAGGGCGTCGCGCATCGCGCCGACGGCAAGGTGGTGTTCATCGAGGGCGCGCTGCCGGGCGAGCGCGTGCAGGTGTCGGTGTCGCGTCGCAAGAACCAGTGGGAGCAGGGCACGCTCGCGGCGCTGCAACGCGAGAGCTCACAGCGCGTGACGCCCCGCTGCCCGCACTTCGGGTTGCACGCGCAGGCCTGTGGCGGCTGCAAGATGCAGCACCTGCAGCCGGCGGCGCAGGTGGCCGCCAAGCAGCGCGTGCTGGAGGACGACCTGCGCCACCTGGCCAAGCTGGTGCCGCAGCGCATGCTGCGGCCGCTGCAGGGCCCGGTATGGGGCTACCGTTTCCGAGCGCGGCTGTCGGTTCGCCACGTGGCGAAGAAGGGCGCGGTGCTGGTCGGTTTCCACGAGCGCAAGTCGCGCTACGTGGCCGACATGACGCAGTGCCCGGTGCTGCCGGGGAAGGTGAGCGCGCTGCTGCCGCGCCTGCGCGAGCTGATCGGCTCGATGGCCGCGCGCGACCGTCTGCCTCAGATCGAGCTGGCGATGGGCGACGACGTGTGCGCGCTGGTGCTGCGCCACCTCGACTCGCTGTCGGACGCCGACCGCAAGCGCCTGCGGCGATTCGCGGCCGCGCACGGTGTGCAATGGTGGCTGCAGGCGGGCGGTCCGGACACCGCGGTGCCGCTCGATGCCGGCGGCCAGGCGCTGTGCTACCACCTGCCCGAGTTCGGGCTGATGATGCCGTTTCGGCCGACCGACTTCACCCAGGTCAACCTCGGCATCAACCGCGTGCTGGTGTCGCAGGCGGTGCGTCACCTCGACCCGTCGCCGGACGACCACGTGATCGACTGGTTCTGCGGCCTCGGCAACTTCACGCTGGCGCTGGCGCGGCGCGCCGCCACGGTGCTCGGCATCGAAGGCAACGACGCGCTGGTGCGGCGTGCGCAGGCCAACGCGGCGCTCAACGGCCTGGCCGATCGCGCGTCGTTCGCGGCACGCAACCTGTTCGAGCTGACGGCCGGCGACCTGACGGCGCTGGCGCCCGCGCAGCGCTGGCTGGTCGACCCGCCGCGCGAGGGCGCGTTCGCGCTGGTGAAGGCGGTGGCCGAGGTCGCGCAGTCCGATGCGACGTGGCGGCCGCCGCAGCGCATCGTCTACGTCAGCTGCAATCCGGCCACGCTGGCGCGCGACGCCGGGCTGCTGGTGCACCAGGCCGGCTACGCGTGCTCCGCGGCCGGCGTGGTGGACATGTTTCCCCACACGGCCCACGTGGAAAGTGTTGCGGTTTTCGACCGCAACACTTCGGCGTAGGGTCACATCGCGCAGCGATGTGGGCCGCAGCCAAAGCCTGGCGGTTTTCGACCGCAACACTTCGGCGTAGGGTCACATCGCGCAGCGATGTGGGCCGCAGCCAAAGCCTGGCGGCTTTCGACCGCAACACTTCGGCGTAGGGTCGCGTGGCGTGAGCGATGCGAGCTGGAGCGCATCGGTGCTCGAGCGCCCGCAATGAAAGAGGGCCCCTCGCGGGGCCCTCGTCGCTGCGGTCGCGGCGCGTCAGTCGCGCTCGCCGCCGAAGATGCCCAGCAGCATCAGCAGGCTCTGGAACACGTTGTAGATGTCGAGGTAGATCGCCAGCGTCGCCGACACGTAGTTGGTCTCGCCGCCGTCGATCACGCGCTTGATGTCGTACAGCATGAAGGCCGAGAACACGGCCAGGCACAGCACCAGCATCGTCAGCATCAGCGCCGACGACTGCAGGAAGACGTTGACGATGCCCGCCACGAACACGATCAGTGCGCCCACCAGCAGGAACTTGCCCATGCCGGAGAGATCGCGCTTGATGATCGTCGACAGCGAGGCCATCGCGAAGAACACCGCCGCGGTGCCGCCGAACGCCGTCATGATCAGCGTCGAGCCGTTCTTCATGCCGAGGATGAATGCCAGCAGGCGCGACAGCATC
>Ga0335084_10006136_pt1 | contig 11931 bp, 12 predicted proteins | sample Lox_Sample_44_FD_206721 | JGI IMG/M metagenome (GOLD analysis project Ga0335084, IMG submission 206721) | Soil microbial communities from Loxahatchee National Wildlife Refuge, Florida, United States - Lox_Sample_4.4 | ecosystem: Environmental > Terrestrial > Soil > Wetlands | place: USA...
TGCGGCGCGGTCGGCGGTCATCGCGCATCCGCTCTTTCACATCGAGATCGGCGCAGAGAGCGTCGCGCGCTTCGAAAAGGCATTCGCCGCGATGTTCGAGCGCGTCGATGCGTTGCCCGCGCAGCCGTCATGGCGCGAGCGCATCGAGGGCGTCGACGGCGTCATCGAGCTCGAGTCGGTCGATGCGGCGTTCGAAGCGGGCAACGACACCGATCGCCCCGACCACATCCGAATCGCCTATGTCGTTTGCCTGTTCGAACCGAACGGTGCGGAGGTCCGCTGCTGGGCGCCGGAAGCCGAGTACACGCACCAGCGGGGCCTCGCCGAATGCTTGGATCTGCGCGCGTGCGTACTGCCGGAAACCGAGATCGTCGTGCGCGAAGCGATCGCAGAGTTTCTCGTCGAAGCGCAGGGCGATTCGGCGCTGCGCGCTTGGGCGGCGCGCGTCGAACACCGCGAGACCGGACAATGAGGTGGTGCGCGATCGCGTTCGTGGTGCTGTCGATCGGCTGCGCGAGCTCGACCACCGAGCGGTCGGTGCAGCGGGTTCGAGCGTCGGCAGCGAAACCCGTCGTCGTCGGCGTCGTGTGGTGGCCGGCCGATTCGGCGAATCGCGCGAATGCGCTCACGAGCGACGTCGAGGCGTGTCTCACGTCCCGCATCGATGAAGTGATGCCGGAGGCGATCGTGGTGCCGCAACGCGACATTCGCGATGCGCTTTATCCGCTGCTCGAACCCGCCACTCAGCCGACGTCGGAGACGGCCTTCGGTGCGTTGCTCGCGCGCGATGACGTCCGCGCGCGCTTGGCGCAACGCGGCATGCGTTACCTGGTCGCTTTCACGGGCGACACGGTCGAGCAAGCGGCGACCGGCTTCATCCTATGTGCCGGCGGTCTCGGGGCCGGCGCTTGTCTCGGGTTCATGTGGCGCGGCGAGGATACGGCACTCGACGCCGCGCTGTGGTCGCTCGGCGACGATCTGCATGTCGAACGCGAACGGGCGCACGCGAAGGGTGCGCTGATCATGCCCGCGTTGGGATTGCCGATTCCGATTCCGGCACGCACGCGGGTGGACGCGTGCCGCGACCTCGGCACGCGGATCGCGCGCGCGATCCGCCAGGCGGAGATCGCCGTGCCGGCCGATTGAGGCAGTCGCTCGCGGGAGGTCAGCGCTCCGTCGCGACCTTCGGTTCCTTCGGCATGCCGAGGCCGCGTTCGCTGATGATGTTCTTCTGAATTTGCGACGTGCCGCCGCCGATGATGAGGCCGAGGTAGAACATGTAATTGTATTGCCAGCCGCCGTGGTCCTTCAGATACGGCGCGTCGCCGTTGCCGTCTCGGTACAGCGCGCCGACTTCGCCGAGCGCGTCGATGGCGAGGCATTCGAGTTCGTGGCGCAGTTCGGTGCCTTTGAGCTTCACGACCATGCCGGCGAGCGCGGCGTCCTTGTTGTTGAGCTTCGCCGACAGGATGCGCAGATCGTTCAGCCGCATCGCCATCACGCCGCCTTGCACCTTCATCAAGCGGTCGCGGAACAGCGGATCGTCGATCAGGCGCCGGCCGTCGACCGTTTCGGTCTTCATCAATTCGGTGAGCGCGTTCAAGCGCGTCAACATGGCGTTCGGGTCGCCGAGCGAACTTCGCTCGTGGCGCAGAATCGAGTTCGCGACGAGCCAACCTTCGCCGCGCTTGCCGACGATCTGGTGTTTCGGCACACGCACGTCGGTGAAGAACACTTCGTTGAACGTCGCGTCGCCGGTCATCGTCTTCAGCGGCCGTACTTCGATGCCTGGCGTCTTCATCGAGAACAGCAGGAAGCTGATGCCTTGATGTTTCGGCGCATTGGGCTCCGTCCTCACGAGGCAGAAGATCCAGTCGGCGAACTGCGCGGTGCTGGTCCAGATCTTCTGGCCGTTGACGACCCACTCGTCGCCGTCGAGCACCGCGTTCGTCCGCAAGCTTGCGAGGTCGCTGCCGGCGTTCGGCTCGGAATAACCCTGACACCAGATCATGTCGCCGCGCAGCGTCGGCGCGATGAACTGCTTGCGTTGTTCTTCGCTGCCGACTTCGAGCAGCGTCGGCACCAACATGGAGATGCCTTGGCCGCCCATGCCGCCCGGCACCTGCGCGCGCGCGAACTCCTCCGCGATGATGCGCGCCTTCAAGATGTCGGCGTCGCCGCCGTAGCCGCCGTACTCCTTCGGAATCGTGCGCGCGGTGTAGCCGCGCTCGATCAGCAGCTTCTGCCAGTGACGCGCCTTGTCGCTGCGAAAGCCTTGGCCCGTCGGCGCGTCGCCGCGATGGGTCTCGATGAACGTACGCACTTCGTCGCGGAAGCGTTCGTAGTCGGCACCGTATGCGAGATCCATCGTCAGCCTCCGTCATCGCAAAAGATCGAATGCGAGAGTGTACGGAAGCCGCCGTCTCGTTTGGAACCGTATCGAGAATGCCGGCGACGAGTTGGTGCGCTCAGGCGAGGCGGGCGAGTTCGTCGTAGCGGACGCGGTGCTTCAGCGGATGACCGCGCGAGAAGCGTTCGACCTCGTCGATGACGTAGTCGGCGAGGCGTTGGGTCTCGGTGCCGAGCGATCCGGCGATGTGCGGCGTCAGCAGCACGTTCGGGAGCCGATACAGGATCGACTCCGGCGGCAGCACTTCGGGTTCGGTCGTGTCGAGCACCGCACTCAAGCGGCCGCTCGCGAGTTCGGCTTCGAGCGCGACTTGATCGACCAGACCGCCGCGCGCGGTATTGATGAAGGTCGCGCCGTCCTTCATCAATGCGAACTCGCGCGCGCCGAGCATGTGGCGGGTCTCCGGCAGCAACGGCGCGTGCATCGATGCGACGTCCGAATTGGACAGCAATTCCGAGAGCCCGACTTTGTGCGCGCCGAGTTCGCGCGCTTCGATCGGCGTGATGTAGGGGTCGTACAACAGGATCTTCATGTCGAACGGCTTCAGCAGCTCGAGCACCTTTCGCCCGACGTGCGACGCCGCGATGATGCCGACGGTCTTCTTGTAGTTGCCGACGTTCGGCGCTTCCTTCGTCCACGGCGCGCGGTTTTCGTGGTGATGGCGATAGAAGTCGGCGAGTCGCAGTACCTGCTTGTTCGAAAATAGAATCGCCGCCAGCGTGTATTCGGCCACCGGCACGGCATTCGCAGCCACCGCGTTCGTGATCTGAATGCCCATGCGCCACACGGTCTCGTCGATGAAGCCCTTCACGGACCCCGCCAGGTGCGCGATCAATTTCAACCCCGGCATCGCGGCGACGACCTTGCGGTCGATGCGCGGACAACCCCAACTCGTGATCAACACCTGCACGCGCAGCGACTCGTCGCCGAGACCGTCGAACGTGCGAAACGGCGTCGGGTCGACGAGCCGGCACGAGCGGCCGAGGCGCTGCAGATGCGGTTCGCTCAGCAACTCTTCCTTCACCACCGGGTGCATGATCAGTGCCGTGAGGGGACCGCCGGTCATTGCGCCGCCGTGAATTGGTTGTGAAGACGAGTGAATGCAACATAATGCAACACTTCATTCGGCACTACAGGGGACGGACGTGGGCGTAAAACTCACCAAGCAAGCGATCGACCTCGGCATCATCGTGAAAAACGGACCGGCGGCGCTCGCGTTCTACAAAGACGTGCTCGGCTTCAAGCACGAAGGCGACATGCCGATGCCGGGCGGCGGCACGATGCATCGGCTATGGTGCGGCGAGAGCCTGATCAAAGTCGTGGTACCGGCGAAGGCGCCGCCCGCGGTGTCGCCGCCGGGCGGTATCCCGGGCGCCACCGGCTATCGGTACTGGACGATCTCGGTATCGAACATCAGCGAATTGGTTGCCGCATGCGCGAAGGCAGGCCGCACGATCGCGGTACCGGAACGCGAGATTCGCCCCGGCATCCGTATCGCGATCGTCGAAGATCCGGACGGCAATTGGGTCGAGTTCCTGCAAACGGCGTGACCTCGAGCGATCGCGTGAACGTCGCGCGCCAACTGACGACGATGGCCGAGCTGCAGGATGCACTGAACGTCAACGTGCATCCGCAGTGGCGCGACCAGGGTCATGCCTACTATCGGGCGATCTGGATCGAATGCGCGGAGCTGCTCGATCATTTCGGTTGGAAGTGGTGGAAGCACCAACGGACCGACCTCGATCAGGTGAAGCTCGAGGTCGTCGACATCTGGCACTTCGGCTTGTCGGAGTTGATCCGCAACGGGCGCATCGACGCGACGCGGGTCGACGACGCAATCGTCGCTGCGTTCCAGGCGCGCTCGCCGGGCGGCGATTTTCGCGCGGCGGTCGAAACGCTCGCCGAACGCACGCTCGCGACGCGCGGATTTCCGATCGAGGCGTTCTGCGCGGTGATGGCGGCGTTGCCGATCGACCTCGACGAGCTGTTCCGCATCTACGTCGGCAAGAACGTGCTGAACAATTTCCGGCAGGCGAACGGCTACAAGACCGGCGATTACGTGAAGGTGTGGCAAGGACGCGAGGACAACGAGCACCTCTTCGAGCTCGTTGGCACGCTCGACGCCCGGTCGAGCGGGTTTTCGGGCGAACTGTATCGCGCGCTCGAGGTGCGCTACGCGGCGAGCAAACGCGCGTAGATTCGTTCCATGTCCGCGTCGAAGCAGACGAACCGCACGAGATCCGGCGCGGCGTCCGGGGCGTATCGCTGCACCGTGTCGATCGCGATGCGCGCAGCCGCTTCGAGCGGATAGCCGAAGATGCCGGTGCTGATCGCGGGGAACGCGATGCTCGCGAGACCGTGTTCGTTCGCGAGCGCGAGCGCGTTGCGATAGCAGGAGGCGAGCAATTCTCCTTCGCCGTAACGGCCGCCGCGCCACACCGGGCCGACGGTGTGGATGACGTAGCGCGCGGCCAGACGATAGCCGCGCGTCAACCGCGCTTCGCCGGTCGGACAGCCGCCGAGCGTGCGGCATTCGGCCAGCAATTCGGGGCCTGCAGCGCGATGGATCGCGCCGTCGACGCCGCCGCCGCCGAGCAGCGACGAATTCGCGGCGTTGACGATTGCGTCGACGCGCTGGCGCGTGATGTCGTCGCGCACGACCTCGATGTGCATCTGATGCGTCGGTCGATGGAGTCGCGTCACATGTTACCGACGTGCGTCGAACGTGCGTAGGCGCCACGCGGGAGACGCCGAGTCGAAACCGATCTGCGCGGTGCGCGTGGCGTAGACTCGCGCGCGGCGTCTCGAATGCTGGGGTGCGAATGAGCGATCTCCCGTTGCTGACGCACGCGGAATCGACCGACGTCGACGCGTACGTCGAATTGCTCGAGGCCGCGGCGCGTTGGATGCGCGAGCGCGGCATCGAGCAATGGCGACCCGGCTCGATGCGTGCGCAGCGGCGTCTGTTCGCTGCGGCGCAAGCGGCGGGCGAGGTGTACGTCGTCCGCGACGGCGACGCGTTGATCGGCGGCGCGGTGCTGCGCGCCGAACCCGATCCGATTTGGTTCGATCGACCGGAACCGTCGGCGCTGTACCTCGGCAAGCTGGTCGTCGCGCGCGATCGCGTCGGCGGCGGGCTCGGCGCGCGCATCGTCGAGGCTTGCGAACGCATTGCGCGCGAACGCGGCGTCGAGTGGCTGCGGCTCGATTGCGTCGCCTCGAACGAGTCGTTGGCGCGCTACTACCAGCGCTTCGGCTACTACCCGCGCGGCGTGGTGGACGGTCTCTTGCGGCACGACAAGCGAGTGGCTTCGTTGCAGGGTGTCACGGTCGGCTCGCTCGGCGAGATCGATTTCACCCGGTGGCGACCGGACAGCGTCGCGACACTGTTGTTCGTGGTGCGCGACCGCGAGGTCTTGTTGATCCGCAAGCTGCGCGGGCACGGTGCCGGCAAGATCAACGGTCCCGGCGGCATGGTCGAGGCGGGCGAGACGCCGCGCGCATGTGCGCTGCGCGAGATCGCTGAAGAGGTTGGCGTGAGCGCGGTCGACGCGGTGCCGCTCGTCGAACTGCGATTCCAGAACACCGACGGCTCGAGCATGTTGGGCTTCGCGTTTCGTGCGGGCGTCTGTCGCGGCGAACCGCACGCGACCGCGGAGGCGGTGCCGTTCTGGTGTCCGCTCGCCCAAGTGCCGTACGACGCGATGTGGGACGACGATCGGATCTGGTTGCCGTATCTGTACGACGGGATGCCGACGGTCGGCGAATTTCTGATGCACGACGATCGACTGATCGAGCATCGCCTGCGTGCGGTCGAGCGCGCCGCGCTCGAGCGCGCGGTCGACACGGTGCTCGCTCCGGCGAGATGAGTTTCATTCGGCGTTCGGATCTGCTATTTGACGCCCTCGGCGTCGCGACCTCGTTGGGAGAATCGATGTGAAGATCGGCATTTCCGTCACCAGCGCGTTCGACGTCGACGACGTCCGCTTCGGCGCGCGCTGCATGGTCGAGCAGGCGCGCGCGGCGAACGACGCGGGGCTCGCGTCGCTGTTCGTCGGCGATCATCACGTCACGCCGCGGCCGTACTATCAGAACTCGCCGATGCTCGGCCGCATGCTCGCCGAATGGGGCGCGCGCGACGCCGGCGCGCTGTATCTGCTGCCGCTGTGGAATCCGGTGCTGGTCGCCGAACAGACCGCCACGCTTGCGAGCGTTCATCGCGGCCGCTTCATCATGCAATGCGGCATCGGCGCCGACGAACGGCAGAGTAGCGGGATGGGCGTCGACATCCGCCACCGGCGTTCGATGTTCGAAGAATCTCTCGCGACGATCCGCGCGCTGTGGCGCGGTGAAAGCATCACGAGCGACGGGCGCTGGAAGCTCACGAAGAGCCGCATCGCGCCGCTGCCGCCGGAACCGATCGCCGTGTGGATCGGCGCATCGGCGGCGGTCGCGATCGACCGGGCGGCGCGCCTGGGTGATGCGTGGCTCGCCGATCCGGGCTGCGATTTCGCCACGGCGCGTCGCCGTATCGACACTTATCGCGAGGCCTGCGCGCGCCACGGGCGCACGCCGACGACGATCGCGATTCGTCGCGACGTTCACGTGGGCGCATCGGCCGACGACGCGCGGCGCGCGACGGCGAAGTTCGTCGGCGGCGGGTATCGCGGCTTCCCGGAAGACGCGCTCGTGATCGGCGACGTCGGTCGCGTCGCGGACCGCATCGCGGAACTCGGCGCGATGGGCTACACGGACGTGATCATCCGTTGTATCGGCGCCGAACAAAGCGAGGCGCTCGCGACGATCGAGCGGATGGCGCGTGTGCAAGAGCGCATCGAGAGCATCTGATGGCGGATGACGCCCGCAAGATGCTCGAACGCGCGAAGCGCTTGCGCACGATTGCCAAGATCGGCCAAGCGTACACACGCGATGCGTACGATCGCGAGCGCTTCGACGAGATCGAAGCGATCGCGCAGACGATGCTCGCCGAGATGATCGATGCGCCCCTCGAGGCGATCGTTGGCGTGTTCTTGCCCGAGTACGGCTATCCGACGCCGAAGGTGGACGTTCGCGCCGGCGTGTTTCGCGGCGGCGATGTCCTGCTCGTGCGGGAAACGAGCGACGGCAAATGGGCGTTGCCGGGCGGTTGGGCGGACGAACACGACAGTCCGAAGGGCAATTGCGAGCGCGAGGTTCGCGAGGAGTCGGGCTACGTGGTGAGCGCGGTGAAGCTCGCCGCGGTCAAGGACCGGTCGCTGCATCCGTATCGGCCGGAACGCATCGAGCGAATCTACAAGTTCCTGTTCGTGTGCGACTTGCTCGGCGGCGCCGAGCAGCGCAGCGTCGAGACGTCGGCGGCGCGGTTCTTTCCGGTCGACGCGCTGCCCGATCTCTCGCTCGGGCGGACGTTGCACGACGACATCGCGGTGCTGTGGGCGCATCGGCAGGATCCGGACCTCGCGTGCTACTTCGATTGACGGGATTCAGCGCCGCATGAAGCGGCTGAGCTGCTCGAAGCCCGCGCGAACCGCCGGGCCGTCGACCGGTTCCGCGATCGGCGCGTAGTCGGCGCCGCGTACTTCGTAGCCGCCCCACGACAGGAACACGTACACGCGGTCGCGCGTGCGGACGGCGCGTTGCGTCCATTGTTCGATCGGCAGCGCGCGATCCGCTGCGATCGGCCCGAACAACGACGTGCCGGTGCTGTAGCGATCGACCGGCGTCGTGCACCCGAGCGCGTCCGTCAGCAGGGTCGGCGCCCAGTCCATGTGCGACGTCGCCTCCTCGATGACCTTCGGCGGGCGACCGGGCCAACGCACCGCGAACGGCACGCGCGCCTCGTAGTCGGAGAAGTTCGAGTTGTGGCCCCACGTGTTGTCGTGCGTCTCGTTGAACGCCTGGCCGTGATCCCCGGTCACGACGACGATCGTGTCGTCGCGCAGGCGGGGGTCCGCGTCGAGCGCGGCGAGCACTTCCCCGACCAGACCGTCGTCGAAGTAGACCGACGTCTTGTACAGGTTCAGGAACGGTTGCGGATCGAACGTGTTGCCGAGTTCGAGATAGTTCACCGAATCGAGCATCGGCGTGAACGGCGACGCCATGTCGCGCGGATGCGCGTACGCGTGCGGCGCGTCGAGAAAGTAGAACGCGAAGAACGGTCGCTCGACGTCGCGCGTGCGAATGGCGTCGATCAAGCCGCGCGTGATCGCGCGGTCGCGTTCGACCACGTCGCCGGGGCGGTATGGGGCAACGCGGTCCCAGATCTGTGTGAAGGCGTTGCGATGGAACTCGGGGCTGTCGAGCGGCGCGGAGCCGAACACGAAAAACTGATAGCCGAGCGCGTCGAGTCGATCGATCAGCACGGGCCCGCGGCGTTCGGCGAGCGCCGCGTGCCAGTACGCGCCCGGCAATCCGTACAGCAACCCGAAGACGCCGAATCGCGTGCCGTTGCCGGTGCTGTAGTGGTTCGCGAACCGTGTCGTCGACCGCGCCCACGCGGCCGCCTTCGGCATCACCGCCGGGGTCAGCATGTCGTAGCGCAACGAGTCGACGACGATCATCACGATGTTGGGTTTCGTGCCGCCGGTGCATTGGAGCGGCGTGAGCGGGTAGTCGAACGTGCCTGCCGATTGCAGCGCGAATTCCGGCTCGGTCGATTTCGACGCAACGTAACCGAACCGCGCGAGAAAGCCCTTCGCCGTCAACGGCTGCGCCCACGGAACCGTCCGCACCGCCATCAACAGCGAACGCTGTGCGGTTGCATCCGCGTACGCGTGGATGCATTGGGTCACTATGCCCAACGAGACGATCGAGGCGCCGTACCAGATCAGGGCGCGCCGCGCTGCGCCGCCGCGACGCGCCAGCACGACGGCGAGCAGCGCGTCGCCCGCGATCGTCGCTGCAGCGATCGCCGCGGCGGCGCTCCACATGCGCGGCGAAAAGTCGAGGTTCTGGATCGCGGCGCCTTGCGTGATCAGGAACCACACCATTGCGTTCAAGTGGAACTTGTATAACGCGTAGACCTTCGCGTTGACGATCACGATCAGTAGGAACCCGCCGTACGCGATCGCTGCAACGGCGACGGACCATCGCGCCGCGCCGAAGCGTTGGACCGCCCACGGTACGACGGCCAGCACCGCGGTGAGCGCGCCGAAGTGCGCAAGAGTCGCGAGCGCCTCGAACGCACCGATCGGGTCGACGGAGAAAGCGCCGGCGAGGCTCAGGTGCAGCACGGTTGCCGCGATTGCGTTGCAGGCGGCAAGCGTCCAGAGCCAAGCCGAGGAGCCCGTGCGGCTGCGCGACATCGTCAGCGGGTGCTGGGTTCGGGCAAACGGGGCAGCGAGGCGGGAGGTTGCGCGACACCGCGCGCCGCGAGCGCGTCGGCGAAATACGCCATGTGCGCGTTCAGAAACGACTCGAGCTTCGGATTGCGCGACGGCCGATGCCCGTAGCGCAGCAGTTCCTCATACGCCGCGTCGGCCGGTTGGCCGAGCACCAGCGTTCGATACAGATAGACGATCGCGCCGGTCCGTTCGGAACCGGCCGCGCATTGCACGAGCACTTGTTCGCCGCGGCCGACCGCGGCGTGGATCGCGACGAGCGCGTCGACGACGGTCGCCGGATCGCCGGTGCCGTCGCCGTCGAGCCCGAACCGTTCGAAGCGAATGCCGCGGTCGGCGGCGAGCGATGCCTCGAAGGCTTGATACTGCGGCGCGCTGCCGGAGTACATCAGCGTCACGATGTCGTCGATGCCGTATCGCTCGAGCACCGTCGGCAACAACGACGGATGGATGCGGCCGCTGCGATAGAGCGCGTTGTCGATCACGACGCCGAAGCGTTTCGGAAACACGCGCGGTGAGACGACGACTTTCCATACGAGCCAGGCGGCCGCGAGCAGAGCGATCGATGCCAACGCGACGCCGACGCGACGGCCGCCGCGGCGCGTCGGCGGCACGGCAACGCTCGATGCGACGGCGTCGGTCACGGAGCGCGACCGCACACGCGCAGCGTCACGCGAGCACCTCGTCCAAACTGTCGGACAGCGTGCGCACCATGACGTCGATCTCGGCTTCGCCGATGATGAACGGCGGCCCCATGCAGACGATGTCGCGCACGTCGCCGGTGCCGCCGCCGTAGAAGAACACGCCGCGCTTGAGCGCCGCGCCGACCACACGATTGGTGACGTTGGCAGAGGCGTCGAACGGTTCGAGCGTCGAGCGATTCTTCACGATCTCGATCGCCTGCAACAAGCCGCGACCGCGCACTTCGGCGACGTGCGGGTGATTGCCGAGCGCGTCCTTGAGGCGCTTCTGCAATAGGTCCCCTGCGACGGCGGCGCGATGCAGCAAGTCCTCTTCTTCGAGCAGACGCAGCACTTCGTTGGCGGCCGCGCACGCCGCCGGATGGGCGCCGAACGTATGGAACATGACGTTCATGCCGGCTTCGCCGATCGGGTCGGCGATCGCCGACGTTGCGAACACGCCGGTGATCGGCGCATAGCCGCCGGCCAGCCCTTTGCCTGACACGAAGATGTCGGGTTCGATGTTCCAGTGTTGGAAACCGAAGCGTTTGCCGGTGCGCCCGAACCCGGTCATCACTTCGTCCATGATCAGTACGATGCCGTGTCGGTCGCACAGCGCGCGAACCGCCGGCCAGTAGTCGTCGGGCGGCACGATCGCGCCGCCGCTCGAACCGTTGATCGGTTCGGCGAGAAACGCGGCAATCGTCTCCGGACCTTCCGCGTCGATCACGCGCGCGAGCGCGTCGACGTAGTAGCGGCCGACGTCGGCGTGGCTCGGACCGAGCGGACAACGCAGCGGATACGGCGTGGGCGCATTGGGATACGGTTCGAGCACGTGCGCGAGGCCCTTCTTGCGCGCGGTGTGTCCGCCGACTGCGGTGGTCGCGAGCGTCGTGCCGTGATACGAGACGGATCGGCCGATGATCTTCGTGCGTGAAGTCCGACCGCGCGCGGCCTGGTATTGGATCGCGATCTTCATCGCGGTCTCGATGCCCTCGGAGCCGCCGCAGGTCATGTGAATGTGGTCGAAGCGCGGCGGCAACCAACGTTCACGCAGCCGTTCGACCAAGCGCCTGCGTTCGGTCGTTAGCCACGGCGGGACGACGTACGTCGTGGTCTTCGTGGCTTGGAACACAGCTTGCGCGACGCTCGAACGACCGTGCCCGACGTTCGCTACGATCGCGCCGCCGGCGGCGTCGAGGATGCGGCGGCCGTCGGCTTCGATGAGATACGCGCCGCCGGCACCGACGATCTCGATGTTGCGCGCGGCGTGCGTGAACGGCCAGGCGATGGGTGGATTGGATTCGCTCAATCTTCGCTCCGGGGAGTGTTCGCTCCGATCAGGGTTCACGGTAGGGTTCGTCGCGTTGGAACAGTGTCAGCCGCTGTTGCAGCTCTCGCAACGTCGTCGCGTTCACCTGCGCTTGCGCCAGATCGACGGCCTTGCGCTCGGTGCGCGACGCGGCGGCGAAATTGCCGGCCTCGGCCTGCGCGGCGGCCA
>Ga0335084_10006137_pt1 | contig 11930 bp, 6 predicted proteins | sample Lox_Sample_44_FD_206721 | JGI IMG/M metagenome (GOLD analysis project Ga0335084, IMG submission 206721) | Soil microbial communities from Loxahatchee National Wildlife Refuge, Florida, United States - Lox_Sample_4.4 | ecosystem: Environmental > Terrestrial > Soil > Wetlands | place: USA: Florida...
CAGGAAACGGTGACCCCGCTCGAGCGCCGCCTGGTGCTCGCCAGGTTGATCGGGGAATGGGCTGCCTCGCGCGCACTTCACGGTGCGCAGGGCACGCCACTCGTTGCCAACACCCCCGCTTCGGCATTTGCCTTGGCTGACGATCTCGCCCGCTTAATGGACGACATGACCACCCGCGAGGTCACCTGGGATCAACTCGATGGGGTCGTGCGCGAAACTCACGTCGAGCTTGACGAATACTGGAAGCTCTCTTTCGAATTCCTCAAGATCATCGGGGAAAAATGGCCGCAGTATCTCGAGGATCGAAACCTCATTGAACCCGTCAAGCGGCGCGATCGGTTGATCAACGCCGAAGCCGAGCGACTAAAGAAGTCGAACGCTCCGGTCATTGCCGCAGGATCAACGGGCTCGATGCCCGCAACAGCGAAACTGCTGGCCGCCATCGCGGAATTACCACATGGAGCGGTCGTCCTGCCGGGCCTCGATAAAAACCTCGATGATGAATCATGGCGCGCGATTAGCGAAAGTTCCGACAGCAAAATGCCCGGCGTGGGTCATCCGCAATTCGCCATGCAGGCACTGCTCGCACGCATCGGTATTGTCCGCGGTGACGTCGAAGATCTCTGCACGCCATTGGGCCATGCGTCTTTCATCTCTGAAGCCATGAGGCCAGCCGGCACGACCGACTTATGGCGAAAGCGGCTGGAGGTCGCGGATTTTTCCGCCGAAGCCGACGCCGCGATGAGCAACCTGTCGATGGTAGAGGCCGGCAATGCCGAAGAGGAAGCGCTGGCCGCCGCAGTCGCATTGCGCGAGGCAACCCAGACGTCAGACAAGACAGTCGCGCTGGTCACGCCCGACCGCGCGCTTGCGCGCCGCGTGCTCGCCGCACTTGAGCGCTGGAAAATCACCGCAGACGATTCCGGCGGTGACCGGCTAAGCGACACTCCGGCTGGCGTGTTTGCCCGCCTCGCCGTGCAAACCTCGCTTGGCGGCGTTGCGCCGGTTCCGCTACTCGCGTTGCTCAAGCATCAGATGTTTCGGCTTGGCGCTACGGAGCGAGACCATGGCCGCGCGATAGCCGCGTTGGAACGGGCGATTTTGCGTGGCCCGCGTCCGAAAGCCGGGAGCGCCGGACTGGCGCATGCGCTGGCCACCTATCAAGCCGAACGCGATTCGATGCATGGCAACGATCCGCGCAAGCTCGTGACCGACTCTCAGCTTGAGGCCGCGACCGCTTTCGTGACCGAGCTCGCCACCGCATTTGCGCCGCTCGAAAAGTTGCCGCGCGGTGACCACAAGCTGGCTGATCTGGCCGGCCGGCATCGCGACCTCGTAGTGACGCTATCGCGCGACAGTGCCGGTGTCATCGACGGTTTCGCCGGCGCTGACGGTATAAAACTCTCTGCCCTGTTCGAGGAGCTGACGGCAACCCCTGCCGCATCCGAGCTCCCGATTGCCGTTGCAGACTATGTCGAAATGTTCCAGGCGATCGCAGCCACCAGCACGGTGCGAATGCGGGAAAATACGAATGTACGCGTGCGCATATTCGGTCCGCTTGAGGCCCGCCTGCAATCAATGGATCGCGTCGTGCTCGGCGGGCTTAATGAAGGCACCTGGCCGCCGGAAACGCGCAGCGATCCCTGGCTCAGCCGTCCAATGCGACAAAGGCTCGGCTTCAATCTGCCTGAATTGCGGGTCGGTCTGGCAGCGCATGATTTTGCCCAAGCGCTCGGTATTCCTGAGGTCATTGTCACGCGCGCGGCCAAGGTCGCGGGCGCTCCGGCGGTGACGTCGCGCTTCGTCCAGCGCATCGCGGCGCTTGCCGGCGAGAAACGCTGGAAGGCAGCACTCGGCCGCGGCGAGAAATATCTGCACCTTGCACGTGCGCTCGACGATCCACGCGCACCTCCCGAGCCGGTGCCGCGCCCCGAGCCGAAGCCGCCACTCGCGACGCGTCCCGACCGGCTGTCGGTCACTGACATAGAAAACTGGTTACGTGACCCCTATACCATCTACGCCAAGCACGTGCTGCGGTTGTTCCCGCTTGACGTGGTCGACACCGCGCCGGGCGCCGCCGACCGCGGCAGCGTCATCCATGAAGCAATCGGCGACTTCACCAGGAAATTTGCCCAGACCCTGCCCGCCGACCCCGAGCGCGAGCTCACCGCCTTCGGTGAGAAGAGTTTTGCGTGGCTGCAGGATTTTCCTGAAGCCCGCGCATTCTGGTGGCCCCGCTTCCTGAACATCGCACACTGGTTCGCTGACTGGGAACGAAAACGCCGGCCCTCGCTTGCGACGGTTTACGGTGAAATCAGGGGTGAACTCAAAATTCCCCTCGGCGCTCGAAGCTTCACCCTCTCCGCGCGCGCCGACCGCATCGAGCGCCTCAGCAGTGGCAGTTATGCGATCCTCGATTACAAGACCGGCGCGCCGCCGACCGAACCGCAGGTGCGAACCGGGCTCGCGCCGCAGTTGACGCTGGAGGCAGCGATCCTGCGCGCCGGCGCATTTGAAAATGTCGCCGCAGGCTCGGTGGCGCAAATCAGCTACGTACGCCTCAAAGGTGGCGAGCCGGCCGGCGAACTCAAGGAGATCAAATTCATCAAGAACACGCCGGATTTCTACGCCGACGACGCATTGAAAAAACTGACAGCCATCGCGATCAAATTCCTGATCGAAGACGAGCCTTACCGGTCGCTCGTCCATCCGATGTGGAAGAAGCACTACGGTGAGTACGACCATCTCGCGCGCGTCAAGGAATGGGCGGGCAACGGCGGTGAAAGCGAGGTCGAGCCATGAGCGCCCGGCGGGAGATCCCACTGGCGGCCCTCGCGCATCAGGTTGCGGCGGCCGATCCCGAACGCACCGTTTTTGTCTCCGCCAATGCCGGCTCGGGCAAAACCCACGTCCTGACGCAGCGCGTCATCAATCTGCTACTGCGCGGCGAAGATCCGGCGAAGATTCTCTGCATCACCTTCACCAAGGCCGCCGCCGCCAATATGGCGAATCGTGTGTTCGGCACGCTTGCGCAATGGTCCACCCTCGACGATGCCGCGCTCGACGAAAAAATCGCTGCGAGCACGGGCAAGCCTGCGAACGCCGCACAGCGCGCGACGGCGCGGCGCCTGTTCGCCACGGCCCTCGAAACACCGGGTGGGCTGAAGGTACAAACCATTCACGCCTTCTGCACGCATCTGCTGCACCAGTTTCCCTTTGAGGCCGATGTGGGCGCGCGCTTCGAGGTGCTCGACGACGCTGCGACAACGCAACTCCTGAATGAACTGACGCTTGCAGCCATGCTGGCAGGCGCGGCCAACCCTGACAGCGCTCTCGGCCGCGCGCTCGCGGTCGCCGTAACCGCTGCCGCCGATATCACCTTCAAGGAGGTGATCGCCGAGACTATTGGCCGGCGCGATGAACTCACCGCCTGGACCGAACGCGCCGGAGGCGTGCAGCAGGCGATCGACGAGCTCACCCGAATGTTTGGGCTCGCCCCTGGCGATAGTATACAAGTCGTTGAAAACGAATACTTTTCTGCCTCGCTCATCCCGCAAAGCGAATGGCCGGCGTTGATCAATCTTCTTGCGACCAGCGATAAAGATTCCGATCGCAAGCACGGCGAACGACTGACGGCCGCGCAGCAGGCGAGCGGGCGTGAGCGCGTCGAACTCTATCTCGACGTCTTCTGTACCGGAGAACGCAAAGGGCGCAGCGCCGTCCTGACCAAGAAATTCGCGGAGGCCAATCCCGAATGGACTGCGCGCCTCGACGCAGAAAAGCTTCGCGTCTGTCAGCTGCTCGCGCGCGAATTCGCGCTCCGCGCACGCGACCGCAGCGCGGCATTGATTACAGTTGCCGCGGCGGTTGTCGAGCGGTATCGCGCCGAAAAAGACCGGCGTGCCTTGCTCGACTATGACGACCTGATCGAAAAAACGTTGGCACTTTTCAGAAAGGCTTCGGCGGCCTGGGTGCTCTATAAGCTCGATCTCGGCATCAACCACGTTCTGGTCGACGAAGCACAGGACACCAGCCCGCAGCAATGGGAGATCATCAAGACTATCGTCGCGGAGTTTGTACCGGGCGGCGCCCGCGAAAATGTTCGGCGTACATTGTTTGCGGTCGGTGACGAGAAGCAATCGATCTTCTCTTTCCAGGGTGCAGCGCCGCTTGCCTTCGCGGAAATGCGCGGCCACTTCAGCCGCCTGTTTACAAGTAGTGGCGCCGAGTTTGTCACCGAGAAGCTCGACTATTCATTCCGCTCCGCCGCGATCGTATTGAATGCAGTCGACACGATTTTCAAGCAGCCGCATGCGTTCCGCGGCCTGACGGCCGATCCGGTGTGGACGGTACACCAGGCGCTGCCCGATGCGGCGCCCGGAGAGGTGGAAATCTGGGAGCTGACCGAGCCCGACGAGAAAGATGAAGGCAAGGAGGGCTGGGATGCACCATTCGACACAGCCAGCGAAACCAGTCCCTCGATCAAGCTTGCCGCAAGAATCGCGCGCACCATCAAAGGCTGGATTGCACGCGGTACGAGGCCGCGAGATGTCCTGATCCTGGTGCGCCAGCGCGGACCATTGTTCGAGGCCGTCATCCGGGCGCTCAAGCGCGAAAATGTCGAAGTCGCCGGTGCCGACCGATTATTGCTGACTGAACACATCGCCATCATGGATTTGCTTGTGCTCGGCGATGCGCTGCTGCTTCCGGACGACGATCTCGCCTTGGCGACAGCATTGAGAAGTCCACTCTTCGGGTTCGACGAGGAGCAGCTTTATATACTCGCTTATGCCCGCAAAGGACCCCTGCGCTCGACGCTTAAAGCGAAATCCGACGAGGATCCGATGTTCGGCGCTGCCGCCGCTGCGCTCGATGAGCTCGGGGACAGGGCGCGTGTGATGACTCCATTCGCCTTTTACGCTCACGTGCTCGGCGCGCGCAAAGGCCGCCGGCATTTCCTCGCGCGACTTGGGATTGAAGCATCCGATCCGCTCGACGAGTTTCTTGGTCTCGCGCTCGACTATGAGCGGCGCGAGACGCCGTCACTGCAAGGTTTCCTGAACTGGATCCGCGCTGCGCAGAGCGAAGTCAAACGCGACATGGAAATGGCGCGCGACGAGGTACGGGTCATGACCATACACGGCGCCAAAGGGTTGGAGGCAAAAAACGTCATTCTTGCCGACACGACAACCACGCGCCCTGAAGGCGCCCATCCGCCGCGGCTGCTGGCTGCACCGATCACAAATGCTCCGCCCGGTGCGACGGCCCTGATTTGGGCCGTGGCGAAGGACAAGGATGCCGGGCCAATGGCGGATGCTCGTGCACGGGCGCTCGACGCCGCGCGCGATGAATATCGTCGGCTCCTTTATGTCGGTCTGACGCGCGCGGCCGAACGGCTCGTGGTTTGCGGAGTTAAAGGCGTCAACAAAATTCCGGAAGGCTGCTGGTATGACCTCGTGCTTGGCGCGCTCAAGCCGTTGTCTTCCGAAAAAGTTGACGGCAACGGAAACAGGATCTGGCAATTCCATAAAACCCCAGTCGACATCGTGGCGACGGAAAAATCCCCGCCGCAAGAAGTGAGTGCGTTGCCGGATTGGCTGGCGCAGGACGCGCGCGTCGAGCACCCGGCCTTGCGTCTTGTCCGGCCGTCGGACCCGATCGACGAGGCCCGCCGCTTTGCCGGCAGCGGCGATCAAGACAAGGCGCTGAGGCGCGGCACACTCGTTCACCGCCTGATGCAATCCCTGCCCGATATTCCACTGGATCGCCGCGCTGAAGCCGCGCGCCGATATCTCGCGCGTTCGGCAAAGGAATTCACTGATGCCGAGCGTGACGCAATTTCAAAGCAGGTGCTGCGGCTGTTCGATGACACGCGCTTCGCGCCGCTGTTCGCACCCGGAAGCCGCGCCGAAGTCTCGATTGGCGGTCAAATCGCCGCGGCTGACGGAACGATATTGCTGGTCTCCGGCCAGGTCGACCGCCTCGTGGTCACTCCGGACGAGGTTTTGATCGCCGATTTCAAGACGAACCGGCCGGCGCCGCGCCAAATTGAAGGGGTGCCACCCGGCTACATCCGCCAGCTCGCGCTTTATCGTGCCGTGCTCAAGAAATTGTACCCGGACCGGCCGGCTCGTGCCGCGCTGATCTGGACGGAAGTCCCTGATCTTATGGAGCTTTCTACCGATATCCTCGAACGGCACGCGCGCTAGGGTCACCTCCCCGTGACAGCGCCTTGACGGTGCGGGATCGCGTTCATAGTTTCCTGCCCTCGCAGTCTTGGGGAGCGATTCTCTCCGCTCAATCACAAGAGGTATTGTCATGGCCGTCGGCAAAGTGTCGGACGCAAGCTTTGAATCGGATGTGCTGAAATCTGCCGAACCGGTCGTCGTGGACTTCTGGGCGGAATGGTGCGGACCTTGCCGCATGATCGCTCCGGCGCTGGAGGAAATTGCCGGCCAGCTCGGCAGCAAGGTCAAGATCGTCAAGCTCAACGTCGACGAGAATCCGAATACCGCCGCCAAATACGGCATCATGTCGATACCAACACTGATGCTGTTCAAAAACGGCGAGATCGCTTCGCGGCAGGTCGGCGCGGCGCCGAAGCAGAAACTGCATCAGTGGATCAGCGGCGCAGTATAACGGCGGAATAACATTTCCCGAACGGCCGGCCGAAAGCCGGCCATTTTGCATTAGCCGAGATTTTATTGCGGCAGCATGCCATTCTGGCGCAACGTTTCGCCGGCAAGATACAGCGACCCGGTGACAAGAATGCGCGGCGGCGGATCGAGATCGAGCTTGCGCACGGCTTCAAGCGCCTCGGATAGATTGTCGCGGCTCGTCGCCGCGAGGCCGATGCCGCGTGCGGCGTCGGCTACCGCTTCCGCGCTCAGCCCTTTCTCGGCGCCGGGTACCGGCACCGCAATCGTGCGGCGCGCCAAGCCGTCAAAATTACTCAAGAAGCCCGTGCAATCCTTGCTTGCCAGCATCCCGACGATCAGCACCAATGGCCGCGAGACACGCTCTTCGAGATCAGCCAGCGCCGCGGAAATTGCGCGGCCGCCGTCCGGATTGTGTCCACCGTCCAGCCAAAGTTCGCTGCCGGCGGGCGCAAGCTCAACCAACGCGCCATGGGCAAGCCGTTGAAGCCGCGCGGGCCAGTCGGCTTTCGCCATGCCGGCATCGAATGCAGCCGGCGGAATGCCTAATGACCTGGTTGTACGCAGCGCGGCGATCGCCAAGCCGGCATTCTCGTACTGATGCCGGCCATAGAGTTTCGGCGGCGGCAAATCGAGCAAGCCTGTCTCGTCCTGATAGACAAGCCTGCCGCGCTCTTCAGTAGCGGTCCAATCTTCGCCAGCGATTTTCAACGGCGCGCCCAACCTGGCTGCCTGTCGTTCAATCACCGCCAATGCATCGCGATGTTGTGAGGCAATAACGGCGGGTACCCCGCGTTTGAGGATGCCGGCCTTTTCGGCCGCGATCTTGTCGAGGGACTCGCCGAGAAAATCCGTGTGATCAATCGAAATGCGGGTGATGATGGTGGCCAGCGGATTGTCGATGACGTTTGTCGCATCGAGCCGTCCGCCGAGCCCGACTTCCAACAGCACAACATCGGCGGGATGGCGCCAAAACAGCAACAGGCCGGCCGCGGTTGTAATTTCGAACACGGTGATGGGTGCCCCCGCGTTAGCGCGCTCGCATTCCTCCATGGTTGCCGTCAGCTCCTGGTCGGAAACCAGCTTTCCTTCACCGGGCGCACCTATGCGGAAGCGCTCGTTGAAGCGCACCAGATGCGGCGACGTATATGTGTGCACCCGCTTACCCGCGGCCTCCAGAATCGCGCGCAGGAACGCAATCGTGGAGCCCTTGCCGTTCGTACCCGCGACGTGAATCACCGGCGGCAATTTTCGTTCGGGATGATCGAGCGCGGCGAGCAGCCGCCGCACGCGATCGAGCGACAGGTCGATGCGCTTGGGATGCAGCGCCGTCAGTCGTGCAACGATTGAGTCGATCGGAGACATGCAATCTTCATCTGTGCCCCGTGAAGGTGGGGCATTCGTTCCTCGGTTTCGTTTCAATATTAGAGCACCGGGGCCGCTGGAGCATCCGCTTTCGCAGACGGTCAAGGCCTCGACTTATTCACGCATGCGCGGGAACCGGCAACTGCTGTTGGCTGCCCAGCGCCGGAGCCCTGGTGAGCAACCGGCACAATTCCGCGAGGGTTGCGCGCAATTTATGCCGGTGCACAACCATGTCGACCATCCCGTGCTCCGAGAGATATTCGGCGCGTTGAAAGCCCTCCGGCAATTTCTCGCGGATCGTTTGTTCGATCACGCGCGGCCCGGCAAACCCGATCAGCGCACCGGGTTCGGCGATCTGTACGTCACCCAGCATCGCGTAAGAAGCGGTGACGCCACCGGTGGTCGGGTTGGTGAGCACAACGATGTAAGGTCTCCGCGCCTCGCGCAGCATCTGCACGCCAACTGTCGTGCGCGGTAGCTGCATGAGCGAAAGGATGCCTTCCTGCATGCGGGCGCCGCCGGAAGCTGCAAACATGATGAAAGGCGTCTGCCGGCGTACAGCGGTCTCCAGGCCGGTGATGACCGCCTCACCTGCCGCCATGCCAAGCGAACCGCCCATGAAGTCGAAATCCTGAACGGCGATCGTCACCATCAGGCCTTCCAGCCGTCCGATTCCGAGCTTCACGGCATCCTGCAACCCGGTCTTGCTGCGCGCATCTTTCAGACGATCTGCATAGCGGCGCTCGTCGCGGAACTTGAGCGGATCGAAGGGCACTTCAGGCAAGGTGATGTCTTCAAATTCGCCGCCGTCGAACATGGCTTTCAGCCGTAACGGCGCGCTGATGCGCATGTGATAATTTGAGCTGGGGATGACGAACTGATTGGCCTCAACGTCCTTGTAAAAGACGAGCTGGCCTGTCTCCGGACACTTGATCCAGAGATTTTCCGGCGTCTCGCGACGCAGGAAACTGCGGATCTTCGGTCGGACGACGTTGGAAATCCAGTTCATGGGACCCTTGGAGTTGGCATTCATCTAGTTCCGACAGCGACATAAATCCATACCCGATATTGCCAAGAGTATTTGAGTCGTCCGCCGGCCGCCAATAGCGGTCAAGTCCTTGCGGACCGCATGCGTTTGCGCGGTCTCTTGTGGCCATTCGCCGAAATCCGCGCCAGCTCACGGGTCGACGGCATTCGCATATCGGCGGCCTGCTCATCTCGCGCGAGGTTCTCGATGATAGCCAGCAACACGCCGCGCGCGACCGGAATTTCGGCGGGGCGCACGCCACGCACGGCAATGTGATTCACGTCTTCCGCGAGCGGTACCAGTTGTTTGCGCAAACGACGGCCTTTCGGTGTGAGCAAGACATAGATCTTTTTGCGGTCACCACCCAGTCGGCGCCGGCGGATGTAGCCGAGCCGCTCCATCGCCTTGAGCGCCGAGAACGTCGTCGGCTCCATGACGCCCGCCTGCTCGCTCAGTTCGCGCTGGGTGAGGCCATCGCCCTCCCAGAGGATGCGCAAGAATGTCCAATGCCCGAACGAGACCGCGTGCTCCGCAAGACGCATTTGCAACGCGCGAACAAGCGCGCGTGTCGCGTCTTTCACCAGATGCGCGAGCCGATCATCCGGCACAGCTTCGCGCCAGTGGCGCAGGATGGACTGCGTGCTGGATGACGCCCGTTTCATGGCATGCCGACCTGGTGGCTTAGGTGCACATCGCAGCCTTCCCGCGCGGAACGCAAGATCGCCAGTAGGATTTCAAGGGTCGCCATCGCCCATGCGCCATTGTGAAGTGGCGCTTTGCCATGAACGACCGCCTGATAAAGTTCATCAATGACTTCGGCGCGCGGCACTGCCTGAGGTGCCAGTGCATCAAGGCGTGCCGCACCATCTTGGTAGATCATCACGCCGTTCGGGACCGCACGCAGATCGGCACGCTCGCAGCTCACCAACAGCGTGCCAAAATGCTGGTGCGCGGCCGGTTGCGCGGCGTTGAGACGATATTCGGGTCCGCCATAGTTGCGCGCATCCTTCGACGAAACTTCTTCAGCCATGTTGGAAAAACGCGGCCGCGGTAACGCTGGATAGGGTGATTTCTGTTGCCCCATCTCGCCGATCCAGCCCTCAAACTCGTCCGAGTCGAAATGTCCATAGCCGCTATAGGTCAATGATGCGAAAGCACCGTTGGTGAACGTGAGCAGTGCCGCATAGGCACCTTCGGTCGGCCGGCGTGAGTCCCAGGCGCCTGTCACCGCGCGCACGCTCGATACTCGTCCGCCACCGACGAGCCGCGCGATATCGACCTGGTGTGCCGCCTGGTTGAAGACCGCACCACCACCTTTTGCCGTGTCGAGTTCTTCCGGCCGCCGCGGGCGATACAAATAGTCGGTGTAGTTGATCGCGTTGATCATACGTACGGCACCGAACTCTCCGCTCTTGACCAATGCGTGCAACCGTTGGACGGGAGTATCGAAAGAATGGCTGTGGCCGACGACAAGATGCACGCGGGCCCTGCGCACCTCATCGAGCATGATGTTGCACTCGTCGAGCGTCAGCGCCATCGGCTTTTCAACAAGCAGATGCTTGCCATGGCATGCGGCAAGAACGGCGTGCTGCGCGTGGTACTGGTGCGGGGTCGCCACGTAAACTGCTTCGACCGTAGGGTCGGCACATAGTTCCTCGACAGTGCTGTAGCCTGCGGCGGAGAACTCGGCGGCAAATCGCTGCCGCGCTTCTGCGCGGGTATCGGCTCCTGCCACCAGCGTGACGCGCCCGTCGCCGGCAAAGGCCGGCAGCATGACGCTGAATGCGCGGCCGAGACCAGCGACCCCGAGACGGAGCTTGCGTTCGCTCGTTTTGCTCAAAGACGTTGGCCTGTCTCGACAAGATCCCGCGCATTAACTAGTCTTATCTTAGATATCTAAGAAAGCGCGCGCGACAGAAATTTGCGACAACGCGCGGACGAGGGAAACGCCGCCATGATGACCCTTGAGGAAAACGACCTGCTTTGCCGCGTCGAGGGCGATGCGCCGATGGGTCAAATCATGCGCCGCCACTGGATCGCGGCGTGCCTGTCGGAAGAAGTGGCCGAGCCCGATGGCGCTCCGGTAAAGGTCCGGCTGCTGGGCGAGAATCTCGTTGTATTCCGCGATAGCAAGGGCCGCATCGGCGTGCTCGACGAATATTGCTCGCATCGGCGGGCGTCACTGGTGTTTGCCAGAAACGAGGAGTGCGGGCTGCGCTGCCTGTACCATGGCTGGAAATTCGACGTGGACGGCAACGTCGTGGAAATGGCGTCGGAACCCGCCAACAGCCTCATCCCGGAGCGGGTCAAGCACAAGGCCTATCCGGCGCGCGAGGCCGGCGGTTTCGTTTGGGCTTACATGGGTCCGCCCGACGAGATGCACGAGTTCGAAGCTCCGGCTTTCGCACCCACGCCTGACGCACGCGTCAGCGCCACAAAAGTGCGGGTGCGCTGCAATTGGGCGCAGATTCTGGAGGGGCAAATCGATTCAGCGCATTCCTCCAGCCTGCATTCCTCGGACATGGTGCCGGCGCAGGTCGACAGCGCCAAGGCAACGGAAGCGAACTGGCTACGCCCGTCGACGGACAAGGCGCCGCGCTTCCAGATCGAACGCACGAGCTACGGATTCCGCTACGCGGCAATCCGGCGCCCGATCATGAATGAAGCGACGCACGATTACATCCGCACGACCGTCTATATCGCGCCGTACACCGCGCTGATCCCGCCGAACAACGTCCATAACGTCGCAACGCTGCTGACGCCGGAAGACGACCACAATACAATCTTTTACTTCATCGCCTGGAACGGATCCGACAAGCCCGGCATCGACGCCGAGGCTTGGCGCAAATTTAATGTGCTGCAATGGGGCGTCGACGTCGACC
>Ga0335084_10006138_pt1 | contig 11930 bp, 6 predicted proteins | sample Lox_Sample_44_FD_206721 | JGI IMG/M metagenome (GOLD analysis project Ga0335084, IMG submission 206721) | Soil microbial communities from Loxahatchee National Wildlife Refuge, Florida, United States - Lox_Sample_4.4 | ecosystem: Environmental > Terrestrial > Soil > Wetlands | place: USA: Florida...
AGTTGATCCAGATCGGGTCTACCTGCTCCACCGTGGTGAGCAGGCTGTTCCCCGTGCTGACATACGCGCCGTCCTGGACCTGTGCGAAACTGGACAGGCCGGTCACCGGCGAAGCGATGGTGGTGTATCCGAGATTCAACTGCGCCGTCTCCACGTTCGCCCGGGCGGTGTCGACTGCGGCGGCAGCCGCCTGCTCCAGTCCGATCGCGTCGCTCAGATCTTTCTGGCTGAGAGCGTTCTCCGCGGCCAGCGGGCGGACGCGAGCCAGATTGTCACGTGCGGTCTGCAGGCGTGCCACCTGCTGCGCGAGCGCGCCCTTGGCGGCGGCGAGCTGAGCCTGGAACGGTTTGGGGTCCTGCTTGAACATGACTTCCCCGGCCTTCACCAGGGCGCCCTCGGTGTACACCCGCTTGTCGAGAAAGCCGGCGACGCGCGCACGGATCTCGACCTGGTGCGAGCTTTCGGTCTGACCCACGAACTCAAACGAAACCGGCGTGTCGCGCCCGGCGATCTGGATCACGGTCACTTCCGCCGCGGCCGGCGCGGGTGCCTCTTTCTTCTCTTTGCTGCAGCCGCAGAGCGGCAGCAGGAGTACGAGCGCGATCAGCAGGACGCGCATAGCAGTTGAGCTCCTTCCAGCTTCTACTTCCGATGGTTTGAGCCGTGGCGCCGGCATGCCCGACATTGGAGTCATTTTTATAGGTTATACCACGGTTACGCCGGGTGTCGATCGCGGTGGGCCAGGCTCGAAACCCCGCGGTCTCGCGCCGCCCGACGTTCAAAAAAAGCACAAAATCATGGCGCACCGCTCCAGGCGGCCATGACATTCCCCACTAGAGTGTACCCCGCTGGGCTCAGACTACACCATTAGGCTAAGGTCCAATAGCCGAAAACCAGGGCAGGCGAGGCCGGATCGGCGGAAAATCACTGGGAGGGCCGGCCTGCGTCCTGACGCGGCCCTCCAGCTCAACTGTGCCGTCTGCGAAGCTCCCTAGGTCACAGTGCGAGCCGCGGCCCTGAAGCGAGTCCCCGACTGTTGCAGCAGCTTGCCGAGCAGGGCGGTCCAGCCGGTTTGATGGCTCGCGCCCAGTCCGGCACCGGTGTCTCCGTGGAAGTACTCGTGGAACGGCAGATAGTCACGCCACAGCGGATCGCCCTGCAGCCTCTGGCAGTCGCCGAACACCGCGCGGTGACCATTGCCGTCTCGCAAGTAGATCGCGACCAGGCGCCGCGATAGCTCCACGGTCACTTCGTCCAATGTCATCATCTGCCCGGATGCAGTCGGACACTCGACCTTGTAATCATCGCCGAAGTAGTAGCCGAAGCGCTGCAGCGCTTCGATCAGCAGATAGTTCACTGGAATCCACACTGGGCCGCGCCAGTTGGAGTTGCCACCGAAGATCTCGGAGCTCGATTCGCCCGGGTCGTAACCCATCGTGTAGCGCATGCCGTCGAGCTGTACCGTGTGCGGCTGCGCCTGGTGTCTGCGCGACACCGAGCGTATGCCGTAGGGCGACAGGAACTCTTCCTCGTCGAGCATGATGCGCAGCACGCGCTGTAGTTGATCCGGCTTGACGACCGAGAGCAGGGCGCGATCGGAGCGCTTGTCGTGCATGATGGTGAGACTGCTCGCCATTTCGGGTCGATTGGTCAGCACCCAGTCCAGGCGCTCCTTGAAACTGGGAAAACGCTCGAACACGTGAAAGTTCACCGCCGCCGTAGCCATCAGCGGAATCAGACCGACGAGCGAGCGTACTTTGATCGGGTACTGTTCGCCCGAGGGCACGCGTAACACGTCGTAGAAGAACCCGTCCTCATCGTCCCACAGGCTGACGCCCGCATCGCCCCGGTGATATACCGCACCGGCGATGAACAAAAAGTGCTCCCAGAACTTGACCGCGATGTCTTCGTACACGGCATCGTCGACTGCGAGCTCGAGCGCGATCGCCAGCATGTTGATGCAGTACATCGCCATCCAGCTGGTGCCGTCGGACTGGCCGAGCACGTAGCCGGGCGGAAACTTGGTGTTGCGGTCGAAGATGCCGATATTATCCAGGCCGAGGAAGCCGCCTTCGAAGACGTTGTCGCCTTCGATGTCCTTGCGGTTTACCCACCAGTTGAAGTTGAGCAGCAGCTTGTGGAACACACTCTTCAAGAAAACGCGATCGCCCTTGCCGCGCCGCAGAGCCTCGATCTGATAGACCCGCAGCGTGGCCCACGCGTGCACCGGTGGATTGACGTCGTCGAGCGCCCATTCGTAGGCGGGAATCTGCCCGTTGGGGTGCATGTACCACTCGCGCAACAGCAGGCGCAGCTGTTCCTTGGCGAAAGCCGAATCCACCGTGGCCAGCGCAACGCAGTGAAATGCGAGGTCCCACGAGGCGTACCAGGGGAATTCCCATTTATCGGGCATCGACAAAATGTCGGCGTTGTGCAGATGTTTCCAGCGCCGATTACGGCCCTGCAGACGATCGGTAGGAGGCGACGGTTGATTGGCGTCGCCTTCGAGCCACTCTCTGACCTCATAGTGGTAGTACTGCTTCGACCACAGCAGACCGGCAAAGGCTTGACGCGCTATATTCTTGCCGTCCGCTTCGAGCGCGGGCGGGAGCACGGAGGCATAGAACTCGTCAGCTTCCTGCTTGCGCGTGAACAAGATGCGATCGAAGTCCGCACCGAACGGATCAGTGCCAACGCCTGGTTGCGCCGGCGCAAGCCGCAGGCGCACGAGCGTGCTGGCGCCGGCAGCGATCTGCGCGCGATAGCGCGCCGCGGCCTTGGTCCCGGTGAGCGCGCGGTTCACCGCCTCCGAGCGTCCGTGCACCACGTACTCATGGAAGGCGTCTTTGACGAACGGGTTGGCGTTTGGACAACCGAACACGCGTTCGTTGTTGGTCTCGTTTTCGGTGAACAACAGCTCCGGCGCGCCCTGTGCATAGAGGACCCACTGCTCACCAGTCACGTCCTGCCCATCGATGGCAACCCAGCGCGCGCCGGTCGTGCCTGCGCGTAAGGCCGGTTTTGGCTGGGCGAGGTACCACGACCAGCGATTGCGAAACCAGATCGTGGGCAGCAGCTCGAGCGACGCCGGCTCGGGGCCACGATTGCAGGCGGTGATTTCGATCAGGATGTCGTCGGGCGCTGCCTTGGCGTATTCGACGAAGACATCGAAATAACGGTTGTCGTCGAACACACCGGTATCGATGAGCTCGTATTCGCCTTTGTGCTTCCCGCGCGCGCGGTTCTCGTCGATCAGCTTCTGATATGGGAAGGCCGCGTGCGAATAGCGGTAGAGGTACTTCATGTACGAGTGCGTCGGCGTCGAATCGAGGTAGAAGTAGTACTCCTTGACGTCCTCGCCGTGATTGCCCTCGCTGTTGGTCAGCCCGAACGCGCGCTCCTTCAAGATCGCGTCTTTGCCGTTCCACAGGGCGAGCGCGAAACATAGATGCTGATGGTCGTCGCTGATGCCGGCGAGCCCATCCTCGTTCCACCGATACGCGCGCGAGCGCGCATGGTCGTGCGGAAAATATTCCCAGGCGGTGCCCCCGGGGCTGTAGTCCTCGCGCACGGTGCCCCATGCGCGCTCGCTCAAGTAGGGACCCCAGCGCTTCCAGGCCGCGCTGCCTTGCTCCGCTTCGCGCAGCCGCAGGCCCTCGTGCGTCGCCGCGGTCCTGGTGAGGTCGATCATGGCGGCGCGTCTTTGCGCAGCAGACCCGCTGCGGGTGGGTCGATGAGGACGATCGCACGTTGCGCCGTGCGAATGGCGAGCGCGACGGGCAGCTCCGACTCGGGCTCCTCGAGCGCTTCGCGAATGATTGCGGCCTTGGCATCGCCGAACGCCGCTACGTACACTGTGCCGGCCATCTGCAGCGCCGGCATAGTCAATGTGATGCGCCGTGGCGGCGGCTTGGGCGAGTCAACAATTGCGGCGACCCGGCGCACGCGTTCGCGCAGCAGCGGATGACCCGGAAACAAGGAGCAGATGTGACCCTCGGGGCCGACGCCCAGCACGATGACATCGATCCGCGGAGGATCTCCGAGCACTGCCATCATCTGGTCTTCATAGGCGTGCGCGGCTGCATCCACGTCCAGCCGCTCTCCGGCGATTCGATGCACTCGCCGGGGATTCGCACGCACCGGATCGAGCAGAAGCGCTTTGGCGAGACCATAGTTCGACTCGGCATCGTCGCTTGCGACCGCCCGCTCATCGCCCCAGAAGAAGTCGACCCGGTCCCACATCACTGCGGCCTGGGCGAGCACCGGGAAAAAAGTCTCGGCCACCGAGCCGCCGGGCAGGGCGCATGAGAACCGCCCGCGCGCGGCCATCGCTGTATGCGCCTGCGCTGCGAAGCGCTCGGCAAAAATGCGCGCCAGCGCAGCTGGCGTGTCGATCACAATTTCGGGTTGCATAGCTCGGATACCGCGATTGCCGCCCGTCAGCTGGTCACAGTCGGGTTCTGCCAGCCTCCGATCGGCGTAACCTTGCTGCCTACTTCATCCGGTCCCCATGTACCGGGTTCGTATTCGTGTACCGGCGTATTGGCTTTCAGCACCGGGTCGACGATGCGCCATGCCTCTTCCACGTAGTCCTCGCGCGCGAACAGCGTGGCGTCGCCCACCATTGCATCTCCGAGCACGCGTTCGTACGCGTCCATTTCTTCGGAGCCCGGGTGGTGGCTGGCAACCAGTTCGACCGGCTGCCCGACGTTCTTTTCTTCCGCGTCCATCACCGTTGCGCCCAATGCCATCGTCACATCGGGGTTGACGCGCAGGCGAAAGTGGTTGCGCGGTTGAGAGCTGGTCGCGAATACTCTTGGCGGCTGCCGTAAACGCACGACCACTTCGGTACAGGTCACCGGCAGAGCCTTACCGGCACGGATGTAGAACGGCACGCCATGCCAGCGCCAAGAATTGACCTTGAGCCGCAGCGCCGCGAAGGTCTCCACCTTCGAGTCGGCCGCCACCCCGGGTTCCTTGCGATAACCGCGGAATTGTCCGCGAACCAGGCTGGCTTCATCCAGCGTGGCGATCGCTTTCAACACCTTGACCTTCTCGTCGCGGATCGATTCGCTGTCAGGGCGCACCGGCGGTTCCATCGCCAGGTTGGCGAGCACCTGAAACAGGTGATTCTGGATCACATCGCGCACGGTGCCGGTCTGCTCGTAGAAGGCACCGCGCCCCTGAACGCCGAAATTTTCCGCCATCGTGATCTGCACGCTTTCCACATGCATGCGATTCCAGAAGGCCTCGAGAAATGCGTTCTCGAAGCGGAAGAACAACATGTTGTGCACCGGCTTCTTGCCGAGGTAGTGATCGATGCGAAAAATCGACGTCTCAGCGAACGTGCTCAGCAGAATGCGATTGAGCTCGCACGCCGAAGCGAGGTCGCGCCCAAACGGCTTTTCCACGATCACACGCGCGCCACGGGTGCACCCGGCCTTGCCGAGCTGTTCCACCACGGGTCCGAACATCACCGGCGGGATCGCCAGGTAGTACGCCGGCCGCTGCGCTGCGCCGAGCGCCTTGCGGATCGACTGGAACGTCGACGCATCGTTGTAGTCGCCGTCGACGTAACGCAACAAGCCGCACAGCTTGGCGAAAGCCGCGTCGTCCAAGGTTGCATGCTTCTCGAGACTGTCGCGCGCCCGTGCCTTGAGCTGATCCAGGTTCCAGCCGGCCTTGGCCACGCCGATCACCGGCACGTCGAGATGGCCGCGCTTCAACATCGCCTGCAGTGCCGGAAAGATCTTCTTGTGGGCCAGATCGCCGGTGGCCCCGAAGAAGACCAAAGCATCGGACGGAGCTTCGCTCATTTCAGCGCCTATTTGTCACCGGATTTTTCGATGTGCCCGCCGAACTCGTAGCGCATCGCGGACAGGAGCTTGTTCTGGAAATCCGCTTGGCCGCGCGAATTGAAGCGCTCGTAGAGCGCGGTAGTGAGCACCGGGGCCGGGACGGCTTCGTCGACCGCCGCCTTGATGGTCCAGCGGCCCTCGCCGGAATCCGATACGCGGCCCGCGAAGTTCGCGAGATCCGCATCTTTGGCCAACGCCGTTGCAGTGAGATCGAGGAGCCACGACGCGATCACGCTGCCGCGCCGCCATAACTCCGCGATGTCGGGCAGATTGAAATCGTACTGGTAGTGCTCGGGATCGCGCAGCGGCGTAGTCTCGGCATCGACGTCATGCGTATCCTTGCCGATGTTTGCCGAGCGCAGGATGCCCAGCCCCTCAGCGTAAGCAGCCATCAGTCCGTACTCGATGCCGTTGTGGACCATCTTGACGAAATGGCCCGCGCCGTTGGGCCCGCAGTGGAGATAGCCCTGTTCGGCAGTACCGCCTGCCTTGGCGCGTCCTGGGCTGGGCGCTACGCCGCTGAGCCCGGGCGCAAGCGTGGCAAGGATCGGGTCGAGGTGTTTGACCGTCGCCGGCTCGCCGCCGATCATCATGCAGTAGCCGCGCTCGAGCCCCCACACGCCGCCGCTGGTGCCGACGTCGACATAGTGTATGCGTTTGCCCGCAAGCTCCTTCGCGCGCCGAATGTCATCGACATAGTAGGAATTGCCACCGTCGATCAAGATGTCGTCGGGCTGCAGGTGCGGCAGCAGATCGGCGATGGTCTTGTCCACCACCGCAGCGGGAACCATCAACCATACCGCGCGGGGACTCTGGAGCTTCTTCACGAAATCCGTCAGGGAAGACGCTCCGACCGCCTTCTCCTGGACGAGCTCCGCCACGGCGTTTTGCGACATGTCGAACACGACGCAGTCGTGGCCCGCTTGCAACAGCCGCCGCACCATATTGGCGCCCATGCGGCCAAGTCCAATCATTCCGAGTTGCATGTTTGCTCCTTGTTAGACGACGCGCGATCTCATTTCGATTGGTCGGCAGTCATTGCGTTCACGGCCGGCTCCTGCGCGACCCACGCGTTGAGCAGCTCGAACGCCACCGCGAGCACCACCGGGCCGATGAAGATGCCGATGGCGCCGAAAGAAATCAGGCCGCCGATGACGCCAGCCAAGATCAGCAGCAGCCGCAAGTCCGCGCCGCGCTTGATCAGGATCGGCCGCAGCACCTTATCGATCGTGGCCACTGGAACGACGCTCCAGACCAGCAGTGCGGCGGCCCAGCCAGACTCACCCTTCCAGTACAGCCAGCCAACAGCGGGCAGCATCACGAGCATCGGTCCAAGTTGCGCCACGGCGAGGAGGAAGATGAACGCAGTCAATACGGCCACAAAGGGCACGCCCGCCACCAGCAGGCCGATGCCGCCGAGCAGCGCTTGCACCAATGCAGTGACGACCACACCCAAGGCAATGCCACGAATGGCCTGTCCTGCCAGCACCGCGGCGTGCTCCCCCCGTGATCCGGCAAGCCGCCATCCGAAGCGGCGTACGGCGGCAGCGGCGGACTCACCCGATGCGTAGAGGATGGCCGAAATGATGATCGTCAACAGGAACTGCACTAACGTAATGCCGAAGGTGCCCAACTGCAGCAGGAACCAGCGTAGCCCAGTGGCCATGAACGGACCCAGCCGCGCCGACAGTTCTCCGCCTTCATTCGCGGCGATGTGGCGCCATGCATCGGCCAGCTTGGGACCGACCAACGGCAGGCGCCCCAACCAGTCGGGCGGCGGGGGCACGTTGAACGACGCCAGGGACTTCGCCCAGCCGGCGATGAGATCCGCGTAGGTGATGACTGAGCCGATCCCAGCCAGCAGAGGAACGAACAACACCAGTAGCAAGAGCAGGGTCATGACCGTGACCGCAAGCCAGCGACGCCCCCATAACAGGGACTGAACGCGCAGCATGACGGGCCAGGTCGCCACCACGATCATCGTCGCCCAGATGGACGCGGCGAGGAATGGGCGCAGGATCCAGAAAGTCGCGCCAATGAGCGCGCCGATGAAGAGTACGGCGAGGACGTTGCGCGGAAGATCCGAAGGCTGATCGGTCATAAAGGGAGGAGATCGTCGGACGGCATACGATAAACGCGAAACCCGGCGCCGATACGCCCCAGTCCTTCGGCGCCCGATGAGCTATGGAGTCGAAAGCGCCCGCCGTTGGTTCAGCGCCTGTGTCGACCCAATCCTCTAGTACATTTCGCTGGCCGCTCCGTTGCTTCGATAGCCGCGATACAGCGACACTAGCACAAACGGCTTCACGGCGAGTCGAGTCCGATGATCGAAGGTGTGTGGCGTTTTATTTCCGCTAGCTAGGCTTGCCGGACGGCTTTTGCGATAAAGGCGTATTGGTACGACCGCTGGCGGTCAAGGAGAGTCGTCGCCTGACCAATGAGCGAGTGCCGCCCATTGAAGATTTCGTTGTGTGCGTGGATCGAGAAGCCTTCGGCACCCAGGATCAGAGCCGAGGTCGCAAGATCTGATGAGCGCCTGCTAATCCTGGGTATCGATTCCTACGTACATGATGTCGCTGCGGCGGTTTTCTGCCCAGGCTTGGTCATCGTGTCCTGTCGCCCGCGGCTTCTCGGCGCCGAAGCTCACCGTGGAGATCTGGTTAGTAGGCACTCCAAATAGTGTGAATGCGCGCTTCACGGAGTCAGCACGACGCTGGCCTAGCGCCAGGTTATATTCACGGCTGCCGTGCTCGTCACAGTTGCCCTCTACGCGAACCTTCAAGCCTTTGTGTTCAACCAGGAACTTCGCGTGGGCTTCGATGACTTGCAGGTATTGTTGGTTAATGCTGTATGAGTCGTACTCGTAGTACACGCTGCGGTTGAACAGCGGACTGTTCGAGTCTTTGAGCATCGAAATGGGGTCGGACAGCGGCTCTTCTGGAATGCTACTTTGGGATAGCCGCTTGATTTGAGCTTGCTCCGCTTCCGCGGCCAGCCGTGCTGCCTCCTCGTCGCGGCGCTTGCGTTCTTCAGCTTGACGTTCACGCTCTGCTTGCTGTTGCTTGTAGTCATCAGTGAGCTGGGGCGGCTCAGTTGTTGCTTTGGTCGGTTGGGATGGTGCAACCGCCGCATTAGGCTGCTGTAATTCTTTATGTGTGCTGCAAGCTACCAGTGTCACACTCACACACGCGGCCACCAATATATTTCTTCTATCCATCGCGGTCTCCCAGCGTCATTCGTTACGTTCGCCTCAGGACGTTGGACTGAACAGCCATTCTCCTTACCCCGCGGATTCGCGATCCCTTCAAATTGAGCGCTCAGGGGCATTACCAGACCGCAATCGAATACCTGCATGTGCATCCTTCTTCAGGCTCCTGGCATATGGCAGCGCAGTGGTGTTGCGGTACGTCGAGGCTTAAGCTAACCCTCAAGAGAACAGTGCGGAGCCCAATCCGTCGCGCCTACACTATCGGATAAGGCGGACAAGTGTCGAACATGGTGAAGCGCTGCAAAGGGATCGTAAAAAAAGGTACGCGTGTGGCCCCACTGATACCAACAATCGTTTCGGTACGCTATGCTGACGTCGGCATGACTTTCGCACATCACGCTGTAGGCGTGGCCGTGCAGGGTCGCGATTGCCTCGGTTCTGTTCCCTCTATCCAGTTTAGGCCTCCAGCCATGACCTCTCAGACGTGCGAGACCAAATCGTGCTACTGCTGACCGCCCGAGCCCCCCTCGCTTTGAGCGGCCCGAGGTGGGCTCTTGCCCTGCTCCTGCTGCTGCTCGGCTGCAGCGAGCCCACGGAGAAGCTCGTTGCCGCGGGTCGCCAGTACATGGATCGGCAGGAGTACAACGCCGCAACGATTCAATTCAAGAACGCCCTGAAGACGAAGCCGGACGATCCCGAGGCTCGATACCTGCTTGGGTTGTCGTTGTTGAAGCTGCATGATCTCGCCTCTGCGGAGAAGGAGCTTCGCAAGGCGGCTGAATTCGGCTACCCGGCCGATAAGGTCCTGCCCACTCTGGCACTCGCCTTAATGAAGCAGGGAAAGGCCGAGGACCTGATCTCGGAGCTTAAGAATATCGCGCTTTCGGACACGGCCGCCCAAGCCGAGCTGCAAACGCAGCTGGGAAACGCGTACCTGGCCTCGAGCAAGGTCGACCAAGCAGAAGAATCGTTTAGCAAGGCCATCCAGTTGCAGTCCGGCTATGCTCCTGCAAGGGTAGGACAAGCCCGTGTTCTCGCGGTGAGAGGCGACGTGGAACACGCCGAGCAGATCGTAGATGAGCTGCTTAGGACAGATGCGAAGCTGATCGAAGCGCTCAAGCTCAAGGCGGGGTTGCTCCGCGCTCGGGGCAAGCTCGACGAGGCCATCGGCTACCTGAAGCAGGTCGTGGACGCGCAACCGGACGACGTCGCATCTGCCCTTGCACTCGGGCTCGTGCTGGTCTCGCGTCAGCGCTTTGACGAAGCTTCTCAGCAGATCCAATCGCTCAAGAAGGTCGCACCGAGAGATCCCAGGACGACGTACCTTCAATGTCTAATGGCCTTCAGTCAAGGCGACTTCGTAGCCGCACGCGACCTTGTTCTGCAGGTTCTCAGGGCCGCTCCAGAACATCTGCCAAGCTTAGTGATTGCAGGGGCGGCGAGTTACCAATTGGGGGCGCAACGTCAAGCCCAGGACTTCCTGCGTAAGGCTTTGGATCGTGCGCCACAGTCGCCTTATGTGCAACGACTCCTCGTTGCGTCTTACGTTCGGAGCGGCGACACTGCTCGCGCCGCTCACCTGCTGGATCTGTCACTCCAGCATGCACCCAACGACCCCGGCCTGCTTATGCTCGCTGGGGAGATGGCGCTAGCCAGAAGGGATTTGGCAGGAGCGGCGAAGTTCTACCAGCAGGCTGAGAGTAACGCGCCAAATCCTGCGATCGCCGGTATCCGGCTTGGGCAGATCGAGTTCGCGGAGGGTAATCCGCAGCATGCGATCCAAATGCTCGAGAAGGTATCCGCCAGCGATGATCAGCGATACCAGTCGGAACTCCTGCTGAGTCTCTACTACGCCAGGAGCGGACAGACGCAGAAGGCGCTCCAGTGGATCGACGCCATCGAGAAAAAGCGGCCGCAATTGCCGATCGCCTCAACGCTCCGGGGGGCAGTCTACCTGCAGAGCAATGACCGCCAGGCCGCTCGACAGCACTTCGAGCACGCCTTGTCGCTGCAAGGTGATTTTGTTCCTGCCTTAGAAGGTCTTGCTCGAGTCGACGTGGCGGAGGGAAAACCGGAAGCCGCCCGGAGGCGTTTCGAGGAGGTTCTCGACAAGCAGCCGGGAAACGAGGTACTCGCGTTGAGCTGCACACGCGCGCTCCGGGACTTGGGCGCGCCGGTCACAGAGCTGGTGGAGATTCTGCGGCGCACAGTCCAGACCAACCCAACCGCACTGCAAGCTCGAGCGAGTTTGATATCGGCATATCTCGAACTGAAGGATAGCCGGCAGGCGTTGACGGCTGCAGAGGAGGCATTAGCCGTTTCGCCAGACAACTCCATGCTCCTAACGCTTGCCGGTCGTGCGCAGTTGATGGGCGGGGCGCCCAACCAAGCGGTTGCCACCTTTGAGAAGCTTGTCTCGTTACAGCCGCACGCCGTGGCGCCGCTCTTGATGCTGGCCGATGCGCATATTGCCGGGGGCGAAAGAGAGAAGGCCTCGGCTAAGTTGAACCAAGCACTTGAGTACCAGGAGGACCTTCTCGAGGCGCAGTCGCGTCTAATCCAGCTGTACGTTGCGGACGGACGCGCCACCGATGCCGTCGCGATGGCGAAGAGGATCCAAAGGCAGCGCCCCAGGGAAGGAGTCGGCTACAAGCTCGAGGCGGATGTTCATCTACGAGCGGCGGATTGGAAGGAGGCGTTCAACACGCTGGAGAAAGGTTATGCAATGACCTCGTCCGCAGCGCTCGTCCCGCCTCTGCATACAGCGTTGGTGAAATTGGGGCGTCAGCCAGCCGCGGACGCCCTGACGCAGAAATGGCTCAAGGAGAACCCCCGAGATCTCCAAGTACGGGCCTACTTGGCGG
>Ga0335084_10006144_pt1 | contig 11924 bp, 12 predicted proteins | sample Lox_Sample_44_FD_206721 | JGI IMG/M metagenome (GOLD analysis project Ga0335084, IMG submission 206721) | Soil microbial communities from Loxahatchee National Wildlife Refuge, Florida, United States - Lox_Sample_4.4 | ecosystem: Environmental > Terrestrial > Soil > Wetlands | place: USA...
GCTCGTGGCATGGCGGGCGAGCGCGAGCGGCAGCTCGTCCGGTGCGACGCCGCTGCCGTCGTCGGTGACCCGGATGCGTTTTGCGCCGCCCTGCTCGAGCGCGACGGTGACCGCCTGCGCACCGGCGTCGAGGCTGTTCTCGAGTAGCTCCTTCACTACCGAGGCGGGCCGCTCGACGACCTCGCCCGCGGCGATCTGGCTGACGAGCGTATCGGGGAGAAGACGGATCGCCATCGCTACTCGACCACGTCCTCGACCGCCCCGCCGGTGATCCGGACGAGCTCGTCCGGCGTGAGGCGGAACACCGTATGGGGGTGCCCGGCGGCGGCCCAGATCTCCGCGAACCCGAGCAGGGTCCGGTCGACGAGCGTGCGCACCGGCGCGACGTGACCGACCGGCGCCACGCCGCCGATCACGAACCCGGTTGCGGCGCGCACGAAATCGGCGTCGGCTTTGCCGATCGCCTCCCCGATCACGGTGCCGACGCGGTCGACGTCGACCCGCCGCGCGCCGCTCGCCATGACCAGCAGCGGTGCGCCGCTCGGGGCGCAGCGGAACACGAGCGAGTTCGCGATCTGTGCCACGTCGCAGCCGATCTGCTCCGCCGCGGCACGTGCGGTGCGCGCGGCGGCGGACAGCTCGACGATGCGGGTCGCGACGCCCGCGGCGGCGAGCGCCGCGCGCACGCGATCGACGGCGGGGTGATTCGAGAGGGTTCCTTCGGACACGGTAGCGACGGGGACGGCGGCCAGGGGCGATTATAGGACCCGCCGATACAATGGAGACAACTGGGGAGACTGATGGAGCTCATCGCGTTCTTCTGGGACCTCCTGGTCCACCTCGACCGGCATCTCGCCGCGCTGCTCCAGCAGTACGGGCCGTGGATCTATCTGCTCCTCTTCGTGATCGTGTTCTGCGAGACCGGGCTCGTCGTCACGCCGTTCCTGCCGGGCGATTCGCTGCTCTTCGTCGCGGGGACGCTGTGGGCAACCGCCGGTATGGACGCGCGCCTGCTCGCAGCGACGCTCATTGCAGCGGCGCTCTGCGGCGACAACGTGAACTACTGGGTCGGCCGCTACCTCGGGCCGAAGGTGTTCCGTTGGGAGGGCTCGCGCCTGTTCAACCGCGCCGCGCTCGACCGGACGCACGCCTTCTACGAGCGCCACGGCGGGAAGACGGTCGTGATCGCGCGCTTCGTCCCGCTCGTGCGCACCTTCGCGCCGTTCGTGGCCGGCATCGGGAAGATGAGCTACGCGAAGTTTCTTGCCTTCAGCGTCGGCGGGGCGATCCTGTGGGTCGTGTCGCTCGTCGGCGCCGGGTACTTCTTCGGCAACCTGCCGGTGGTACGGAACAACCTGACGATCGTGATCTTCGGGATCATCGCGCTGTCGCTCGCGCCGATCGCGGTCGAGTACCTCCGCGCGCGGGCGCGGCGGGCCTGACCCGCCCGTCGACCGGCCGTCGCGGCCTGGCCGTCAGTTCCGCCGCTGCGCCTTGGCGGCGGGCGTTTCCGGCGGTTCGTTCGCGGCGATCGTCCGCGCCGGGGCGCTCTTCGCGAAGTGGCTCTTGATCCCGGCGAGCACCGCGCGCGCGAGCCGATCCTGATAGGCCGTATCCCCGAGCCGCTTCTCCTCTTCGGGATTGCTGATGAACGCCGTCTCGACCAGGATCGAGGGGACGTCCGGCGACTTCAGCACCGCGAACCCGGCCTGCTCGACGTACGCCTTGTGCAGCGTGTTGACCTCGCCGAGCTCGGCGAGCACCGCGCGACCGAGCTTCAGGCTGTCGTTGATGGTCGCGGTCTGCGACAGGTCGAGCAGCGTCTCGGCGAGATAGCGGTCCTTGACGTCGAGGTTCACGCCGCCGATCAGGTCGGCCTCGTTCTCGCGCTTCGCCAGCCAGCGGGCGGTGGTGCTGGTCGCGCCGCGCTCGGAGAGCGCGAACACCGAGGAGCCGCGCGCGTGCGGGAGCAGGAACGCATCGGCGTGAATCGACACGAAGAGGTCCGCCTTGACGCGACGCGCCTTGTCGGCGCGCGCGGCGAGCGGGATGAAGTAGTCGCCGTCGCGGGTCAGGACGGCGCGCATGCCCGGCTCCGCGTCGATGAGCGCCTTCAGCCGGCGCGCGATCGCCAGCGTCACGTGCTTCTCGTGCGTGCCGCGGCGCCCCCGCGCGCCGGGATCCTCGCCGCCGTGACCGGCGTCGACGACGACGGTCAGCATGCGCGACGCAGGCGGTTTGGGGCCGGCGGGGGCCGGCTTCCGCGGCTCCTCGGCGGCCGGCGGCTCGGTCGATTCCTTCCGCTGCAGGAGGGCCATCAGCGGATCGGGCGGGACGACCGGGTACACGTCGATCACCAGCCGGTGGCCGTACTCGCCGATCGGCTTGAGGGTGAACACCTGCGGCTTCGCCTCGCCCTTGAGGTCGACGACGAGGCGCACTGCGCCCGGCTTGAACCGGCCGGCGCGCAAGGCGGCGACGTAGGGATCGTCCGCGCTCACCTTCTTCGCCGACTGGTCGACGATGCTGAGGAAATCGACGCTGTCGAGATCGAGCACCAGCCGCTCGGGGTTCTTGAGCGCGGTCAGCTCGTAGCGGACCTCCGTCCCGGTCTCGATCGTGATGCGGGTGTAGTCCTGCGACGGCCACACGCGGAGGTTGCGGATCCGCTCGTCCGCGCCGGCTGCCAGCGGCGCGAGGAAGGCGAGCGACAGCGCGATCAGCGCCCGGACAGCGCGTGCGCCAGCTCGGTCAGGCACGTCCGCCCGGCCTCGGTTTGCGCTTCCAGCGTCAGATCGCGGCCGCCCGCCGGGGGAGTAGCGAGTCGGATCCGCAGATCCGGTGCCGGCAGGAGTCCGGCGGCTTTCTCCGGCCACTCCACCAGGCAGATCGAGCGCTCGTTGAAGCACTCCCTGAAGCCCGCATCGCGCCATTCGCCAGGCTCTCGGAATCTAAAAAAATCAAAGTGGTACAAGGTTAACCTAGAATCGATGTAAGGTTCAACCAAGGTGTAGGTCGGACTCTTTACTTTGCCCGCAAACCCGAGCCCCCTGAGCACCCCGCGCGCGAGCGTCGTCTTGCCGCTTCCCAGGTCGCCGGACAGGTGGACCGACATCCCCGGCTCGAGGACCGCCGCGAGCCGTTCGCCGAAGCGCCGCGTCGCCTGCTCGTCGGGGAGATGCAGGTGGAGCGGCGCTAACATGGCCGGCGATGGCTGAAGCGTCCGCCCGCACCGATTTCGCACCGCTCGCCGCGGCGATCAAGTCGTGGGGCGCGGAGCTCGGCTTCCAGGCGGTCGGGATCGCGGATGCGGATCTCGGCGCGGCCGAGGCGCGCCTCGCCGAGTGGCTCGCGCGCGGCTTCCATGGCGAGATGGATTATATGGCGCGCCACGGCGCCAAACGCGCGCGGCCGGCGGCGCTGGTGCCGGGAACGCTCCGCGTGATCAGCGCGCGCATGGACTACCGGCCCGCGGCGGCCGACGCCGAAGCCACGCTCGCGGATCGCTCGAAGGCGTACGTGTCGCGCTACGCGCTCGGCCGCGACTATCACAAGGTCCTGCGCACGCGCCTGCAGCGGCTCGCCGACCGGATCGAAGCGGAGGTCGGTGAGTTCGGCTACCGGGTGTTCACCGACTCCGCGCCGGTGATGGAAGTCGAGCTCGCGACGCGCGCGGGGCTCGGCTGGCGCGGGAAACACACCCTCGCGCTCACGCGTGAAGCGGGGTCGTTCTTCTTTCTCGGCGAGATCTACACCGACCTCATGCTACCGGTCGATCGCCCGGTCACGGAGCATTGCGGCACCTGCACCCGCTGCATCGAGGCGTGCCCGACCGGCGCGATCGTCGCGCCGTACCAGCTCGACGCGCGGCGCTGCATCTCGTACCTGACGATCGAGCTGAAGGGCGCAATCCCGGCGGACCTCCGGCCACTCGTCGGGAACCGGGTCTACGGCTGCGACGACTGCCAGCTCGTGTGCCCGTGGAACAAGTACGCGCAGACGAGCGCCGAGTCGGACTTCGCGGTAAGGCACGGACTCGACTCGGCGAGCCTCGTCGAGCTCTTCGAGTGGTCCGAGGCGACGTTCCACGAGCGGCTCGCGGGCAGCGCAATCCACCGCATCGGCTACGAGCGGTGGTCGCGCAATCTGGCGGTCGGGCTGGGCAACGCGCCCACGACTCCCGCAGTCGTCGCGGCCTTACGCGCCCGCGCCGACGATCCGTCGGCGCTGGTGCGCGAGCACGTCGGCTGGGCGCTCACCCGGCACGGCGCCTGAGGCGCTACGACCGCGGGTCGGGAACGAACCGGCCGCCGGGGAACGGGGTCGGCGTCGACACCGGCGCCGTCCCGGGAATGATCCCGCGTGCAACCAGATTTGCGCGCGTGTCGTAGTAGATCGAGATGGTCTCGCTGGCGTAGCTCGTCGCGCGGCGGAACTGCGTGTAGACGACGTCCGAACGCTCGCGCTCGCCGTGGCCGGTGCCGATCTTCTCCTGGCGGTTCAGCGAGCGCCGCTCCGCGGTGCTCTCGCTCGGTGCGGAAGCGGCAGGTGCGCCGGCGGCGTCCGCGGCGGGCGATTCGGCTTCGCGCGCGGCGGCGTCGGAACGCGCGTACGGCCGCGGCTGCGGCAGGACGGCCGGCCGCGGCGGCTGGTACTCGCGGAACACCGCGACGCCGATCACGCCGACGTTGTCCGGCCGGTCGGTGCGCGCCGCGTAGCTGTCGGGAAGCTGCGTGAAGTAGAAGGCGGCGACCTCGCTCGTGCTCTTCCGCCAGCCGGTGATCTCGAACGACTGATGGGCACCCAGCACGTAGCCGTTCTGGTCCGCGCTCGCGGTCTCCCCGGTGACCGCATTGATGCCGTCGACCGAAACCACCGTCATGACGCGTCCACTGGTTCGGTTGGCGACGTAGACCGCGTACCGTTCCCCGGGCGTGCCCGAGACGTACATGCGGCCCTGGTGGTGGTACACGGGTGCGCGCTGGCCGGTCGAGCGGTTGACTACCGCGACGTCGACCAATTGCTGCGCGGCGGCAGGCAGCGCGGCGCTGGCCAGGACAAAAGCCGCAATTGCGGCGGCGGAACGTTTCATGACTGACTCCCCTCGTTCAGATGGATACGAGGGCTGAAACGCCGCCGGACCCCGGTCGGGGTTAACGGGCGAGGTCGGCGGGGAGCTGAAAGTCCGGGTACGCGCGCCGGAGCTCGGCGAGCTCCGCCGTCGCCTCCGTCTCGCGCCCTTGCGCCCGCAGGCTCCGGATGTACTCGACCCACGCTTCGGGGGAGCGGACGGCGGACGCCTCGCGCGACGCGCGCTCGGGTCGGTCGCCGAGGTTGCGGTCGCGTTGCAATGAGCCCGACGCAGCGCCTGCCGGCGCTATCTCCTGAGTTGCTTTCGCCGCGGGTCGCGGCGCGGGGGCGGATTGCAGTGCGGGAGGTGGGGCCGGCGCGGCAGCCGGCGGCGGCGCCGGTGCAGCGGGCGGCGGGGCGGCCGCAGGCGCAGTCGATTGCCACCGCATCTCGAGCTCCGCTGGCGCCGGAGGTGCCGGCTCGGCCGCAGCGGGTCGCTGCGCCTCGAATGCGCGTTCCTCGCGCTTCGGTTGGGGCGGGGGTATCGAAGGTGACGGCACCACTGGTTCCGCCGCCGACTTCGGTACCGCGCGCCCTGACGGTTGTACGGGCGGTGCGGTCGGTGCGGGAGCAGGCGCGGATGGTTGCGCGGGCGCCGCCGCCGGAAGCTGATTCAACCTGTCGCCCGCGGCATCGGATGAGCTCGCCGCCGGCGCTGCCGGCTGCGCCTTCTTGAGCGGCGCAGTGTCCATCCGCGCGGCGCCACGGCCGCTGTCGTCCCGTGGCCGGCGATCCTCCTCCTGCACCATGACGGTCAACGTCGCAGCGATGACTACCGTCGCCGCGACCGACAGCGGCAGGCGCCACCGCGAAGTCCAGGAGCGCCGCCGCTCGTCGGCGGCCTGCTGCTCGAGGGACTGCGGCCGGGTGCCGACGGCGCGCCGCGCCGCGGCCCGGATGCGCTCGTCGACCTCGGACGGCGGCTCGTCGCGCGGCGTCTCGCGGTACGCGCGGTCGAGGTTGGGATCGCGAAGGTCGGGGTCGGTCACGTCCGCTCCGGTTCGCGCAGCGTCGCGCGCAGCTTCGTCATCGCATATCGCAGCCGGCTCTTGGCCGTCTCGCGGTTGACGCCGGTCGCCGTTGCGATCTCCTCGACCGAGAGCTCGCCCTCCTGCTGCAGCACGAAGGCTTCGCGCTGCGCCGCCGGCAGCGCGTCGATCGCGGCGAGCAGCTGCGCCGCGGTCTCGCGGCGCTCGGCGGTCTGGTCCGGGCGCGGCAGGTCCGTGGCGACGTCCTCGGCCGGATCGTCCTCGTAGCTCACCAGCGCGCCGCGCGCGCTCGAACGGAAGTGGTCCATCAGCCGGTTGTGCGCGATGGTGAAGAGCCAGGTCGTGAACTTCGCGCGCGGCTCGTAGCCCGCGCGGGCGTCGATCAGCTTGAGCCACACGTCCTGGAACAGCTCCTCGGCGAGCGCCGTGTTGCCGGTCTGCCGGCGCAGATATCTCAGTACCGCGCCCTTGTGGCGCGCGTAGAGCGCGTCGAACGCGGCGGCGTCACCCGCGCCGTAGGCGAGCATCAGCTCCTCGTCGGGCCGCCCGGGCTCCATGAGCGCGGAGTGTAGCCGCCCGGACCGTGTTAAAGCGCACGCCGTACCCCCCGAAAAACGTTCCTGGCGGGGGTTTGGGGTTAAACTTTGGCCATTCGGTCAACTGGATACGCGCGGTGCGTCTCCATCAGCTCAAGATCGAGTTCGTCGCCGAGCACGACCGGCTGCTGATGCGGCTCGCGACCGACAGCGGCAGCGAGGTGCTCGTCTGGCTCACGCGCCGCTGCGTCAAGCGGCTGTGGCCGCTCCTCCTCAGCATGGCGCAGACGACGCCGGACATCGCGCTGCAGCAGAACCCCGAGGCGAAGCGCGCACTGCTCGGCTTCCAGCACGAGAAGGCGGTCCGGCAGGCGGACTTCTCCAAGCCGTACGAGGAGGCGCAGCGCGAGCGCCCGCTCGGCCAGAACCCGCTCCTCATCACGCGCATCCAGCCGCGGCGCGACCAGCAGGGCCGTCACGTGCTCGGATTGCTGCCGACGGTCGGGCAGGGCGTGCACATCACCCTCGACGACAACCTCCTGCACGGCGTCGTTAAGCTGATCCAGAACGCGGTGGCGCGCGCCGACTGGGACCTCGAGCTGCAGGTGCCCACCGGCATGGCGCCGGCCGTGCCCGAGGAAAGCGGCCGCCCGACGATCAACTGACGATGCGAAGCCGCGCGTGGCGCGGCGAAGCATCGTCATCCCGGCGAACGCCGGGATCCAGCGCCTCCTTTCTGGACTCCGGCGTTCGCCGGAGTGACGACCGGTCACTCGATCGCTTCGAGCTCGGTCTGCACGCGCAGCCACTCGCTCTCGGTCTTCTCCAGGGCCTCGGCGCAGCGCGCGCGGTCGCGTAGCGCCGCCGCGACTTCGTCCTGGTCGCCCTGCGCGTAGAACTCGGCCGAAGCGAGCTTCGCCTCGACCTGCGATTTCTCGCGCGTGAGACGGTCCATCTCCGCCTCGAGCTTCTTCAGCCGGTTCTCGAGCGGCTTGCGGGTGCGGGCGCGCGCCTGTCTCGCCTCGGCCTCCCCGCGTTTCTGGCTGCGGCGCGACGGTCCGCTCTCGCGGCGGGGTTTGTCCGCGCTGCGCCGCGCCGCGAGCCAGTCGCGGTAGTCGTCCAGGTCGCCGTCGAACGGCGCGAGCGCGCCGTCGGCGACCAGCATCAGCGTGTCGGTCGCGGTCCGCAGGAGATGGCGGTCGTGCGAGACGAGCACCATCGCGCCGTCGTACTCCTGCAGCGCCAGCGCGACCGCCTCGCGCATGTCGAGATCGAGGTGGTTCGTCGGCTCGTCGAGCAACAGCAGGTTCGGCTGCTGCCAGACGACGAGCGCGAGCGCGAGCCGCGCGCGCTCGCCCCCGGAGAACCCGTCGACCGGCGCGAGCGCCATGTCGCCGGAGAAATCGAAGCTGCCGAGGAAGTCGCGGAGCGCCTGCTCCCGCGCCGCGCCGTCGAGGCGTCGCAGATGCTGGAGCGGCGTCTCGTCGGGGCGCAGCACCTCGAGCGTGTGCTGCGCGAAATAGCCGACGCGCAGCCCCTTGCCTTCCCGGCGCGAGCCCGCGAGCGGAGGAAGCAGGCCGGCGGCGAGCTTCACCAGCGTCGTCTTGCCGGCGCCGTTGCGGCCGAGGAGGCCGATGCGCGCGCCCGCCTCGATCGTGAGCTTCACGTTCGCGATCACCGGCACACCGTCGTAGCCCGCTGCCGCCTGGTCGAGGACGAGCACCGGATCGGGGCTGCCGGGAAAGTCGCGGAAGTGGAAGTCGAACGGCGAATCGACGTGCGCTGGCGCGATCCGCTCCATGCGTGCGAGCGCCTTGAGCCGGCTCTGCGCCTGGCGGGCCTTGGTCGCTTTGGCGCGGAAGCGGTCGATGAACGCCTCGAGGCGCGCGACCTCGCGCTGCTGGCGGGCGTAGAGCGCCTGCACGTTCGCCAGGCGCTCGGACCGCGCATCCTCGAACGCCGAGTAGTTGCCGGTGTAGCGGCGCAAGCCGCGGTTCTCGAAGCTGACGATGGTGGAGGTGACCGCATCGAGAAACTCGCGGTCGTGGGAGACGAGGGCGAGCGTGCCCTGGTAGCCGCGGAGCCAGCTCTCGAGCCAGACGATCGCGTCGAGGTCGAGGTGGTTGGTCGGCTCGTCGAGCAGCAGCAGATCCGACGGGCACATGAGCGCGCGCGCGAGGTTGAGCCGCATGCGCCACCCGCCGGAGAACTCCGCCACGCTCCGTTCGAGATCCGACGGCGCGAAGCCCAGCCCGTCGAGCATCGCCGCGGCGCGGGCGCGCGCCGAGTAACCGTCCCGGTGTGCGAATCCCTCGTGCGCGTGCGCGAGCCGCTCGCCGTCGCCGGCGCTTTCGGCGTCGGCGAGCTCGCGCTCCGCGCGCCGCAGCGCCTCGTCGCCATCGATGACGAACTCGATCGCCGCGCGCTCGAGCGCGGTCGTTTCCTGGGCGACGTGGGCGATGGTCCAGCGAGGTGGCAGCTCGACGTCGCCGGCATCGGCGTGCAGCTCGCCGCGGAGGAGCGCGAACAGGCTCGACTTCCCGCAGCCGTTGGGGCCCACCACGCCGACCCGTTCGCCGGGATGGATCGCGAGGTCGGCGCCGTCGAGCAGGAGCTTCGCGCCGCGGCGGAGGCTGAGTTTGCGGAGTGTGATCACGGGGGCGGAATGTAAGCCAAGCGTGGCATTTCCCGCTATCGGTCGGCGGCTCGCCTGCTATACTCCGCCCGGTCAATGATTTACGGCCACGCCGCCCTCCCCCTGGACCCCTCGTCTGCCCCCGATCCCGCGCATCCGCGCGATCGCGTCTTCCGGAGCCCCGCTGTTTGACATCGTTCGCTGACCTGGGCCTGCGCCCGGAGCTGCTCAAAGCCGTCGAAGAGCAGGGTTACACCTCGCCCACGCCGATCCAGGTCCAGGCGATTCCGCTCGTGCTCGCCGGCCGCGACGTGATGGGCGGCGCCCAGACCGGCACCGGCAAGACCGCGGGCTTCACGCTGCCGCTCCTGCAGCGGCTGGCGCAACACGCGAACACCAGCGTCTCACCGGCTCGCCACCCGGTGCGTGCGCTCATCCTCGCACCGACGCGCGAGCTTGCCGCGCAGGTCGAGGAGAGCGTCCGCGGCTACGGCAAGTACATCCCGCTCCGGAGCACGCAGATCTTCGGCGGCGTGCCGATGGACCCGCAGATCGAGGCGCTGCGGCGCGGCGTCGAGATCCTGGTCGCGACCCCGGGGCGCCTGCTCGACCACGTGCAGCAGCGCACGCTCAACCTGGGGCAGGTCGAGATCTTCGTCCTCGACGAGGCCGACCGCATGCTCGACATGGGGTTCATCCCCGACGTGAAGCGGATCGTCGCGCTGCTCACCTCGCGCAAGCAGAACCTGCTGTTCTCGGCCACGCTGACGGACGAGATCCGGATCCTCGCCAAATCCTTCCTGCGCGACCCGATTGCCGTGCAGGTTGCGCCGAAGCACGCCACCGCGGACCTGGTCGCGCACGTCGTCCACCCGGTGACGCGCGAGCGCAAGCGCGAGCTGCTCGTGCATCTCGTCAAGACGCGCGGCGTGAAGCAGGTGCTCGTCTTCGTCGCGACGCGCATCGGCGCGAACCGGCTCGCCTACCAGCTGAACCGCGAGGGCGTGCACGCCACCGCGATCCACGGCGACCGGTCGCAGGTCGAGCGCATGCAGGCGCTCGAGGAGTTCAAGGCGGGCAAGGTCGGGGTGCTCGTCGCGACCGACGTCGCGGCGCGCGGGCTCGACATCGAGGAGCTGCCGCACGTCGTCAACTTCGACCTGCCGAACTCGCCCGACGACTACGTGCATCGCATCGGCCGCACCGGCCGTGCCGGGAGCGCCGGCACCGCGATCTCGCTCGTCTGCCCGGAAGAGCAGGAGCGGCTCGCCGAGATCGAGAAAACGATCCGGATCCGGATCCCGCGCGAGGTGGTGACCGGGTTCGGCCACCGCTCGGAGGCGCCGCTGATGGAGCCGCCGCGCCGGGAGAACCGGCGCGGCGCCGATCACGACCGCCTGACGCAGTCGCGCCGGCGCGAGCACCCGCCGAAGCCGGCACCGGTCGGCGCGAAACCCGGACCGGCAGCGACGAAGCCGGCGCAGGGCGCCGATCCGATCTTCAGCCGGCCGTACGAGCCCGGCGCGACGCCGGTGCCTGTAGCGGCACCTGCAAAGCCGTCCGCGCCGCAGAAGCGCGAGCGTCAGGTCGCCGCGCTGCTCGGGGGCTTCGTGCGCAAGCCCGGCTGATTCCCGCAGGCGGCGCGCGGACCTAGACGCACCGCGCGCCGTCGACCTCCAGGCATACCCCGCTGATGAACGACGCCTCGTCCGAGGCGAGGTAGAGCACCGCGTTGGCGATGTCGAGCGGCGTCGACGGGCGCCCGAGCGGGATCGTCGCCACGAACTTCGCTTCCACCTCGGCGGTGAGCTTGCCCCCGGCGAAGTCGGCGGAGAGGCCGGTGAACGGGCTGAACACCGGGTTCACCACGTTCACGCGGATCTTGTCGGGCCCGAGCTCCCCCGCCATCGAGCGGCTCATCGTGATCACCGCGCCCTTGCTCGAGTTGTACACGGTGAGCTCGGGCCGCGGCCGCACGCCTGCGGTCGACGCGATGTTCACGAACGCGCCCCCGCCCTGCTTGCGGAACACCGGCACCACGTGCTTCGCCGACAGGAAGATCGAGCGCACGTTGATCGCGTAGACGCGCTCGAACTCCTCTTCGGTCACCTCGAGCAGCGGCTTCTTCCGGTGGGTCCAGCCGGCGTTGTTCACGACCACGTCGATCCGGCCGAACGCCGCGAGCGTCGCCTTCGTCATCGCGGCCCAGTCGGCGCTGACCGAGACGTCGGCCTGGACGAACTCGGCCGTGCCGCCGGCCTTCCGGATCGCCGCGGCGACGCGCTCGGCGCCGGTGACGTGGATGTCGTTCACCATCACCTTCGCGCCTTCCTCCGCGAGCCGCAGCGCGATGCCCTCGCCGAAGCCGGAACCGGCGCCGGTCACGATGATCGATTTGTTCTTGAGCCGCATGGTCTCCTCCGTTTTGCGCGTCCGCGGGGATTATCCGGCCCGCCGCGCGCGGCGGTCAAACTCCGTGCCTATAATGCGCGCGTCATGAACCTGGACCGAGTGAGCCCCGGCGTCGACGTCCCCAACGACTGCAACGTCATCGTCGAGATTCCGATGCACGCCGTGCCGATCAAGTACGAAATCGACAAGCAGACCGGCGCGATGTTCGTCGACCGGTTCCTG
>Ga0335084_10006145_pt1 | contig 11923 bp, 12 predicted proteins | sample Lox_Sample_44_FD_206721 | JGI IMG/M metagenome (GOLD analysis project Ga0335084, IMG submission 206721) | Soil microbial communities from Loxahatchee National Wildlife Refuge, Florida, United States - Lox_Sample_4.4 | ecosystem: Environmental > Terrestrial > Soil > Wetlands | place: USA...
GAGGTTGGTGCCGGCTTGTGGCCGAGTGGTTGGATCCTTTCCGGGACCAGGACGGGGACGCCATACTGTGTGACGACTCGGCCGCCCGCCTCGATTTCATCGCCCGGGCGGAACCGGTCGAGCCACGGATCCCCCGCCGGAACTTTGAGCAGACCCCCGGCGGAGCCATCGTCGATCGCCAGAAGGTTGTAGTCGGCAAAATGCAGCGCGGCGGCGCTAACCACGCCGCGAACCGTTACGTTCTGCCCGCTGAAGGCCGCGGAAAAGTCGGGCGTCTTCCGGCTCCCCAGTTGTTCCAGGCTGGCCCGAACTTCGCTGCCAGGGAGCGGAAGCAGGATGCTCAGAAGCACAGGCGCAAGTCTGGCTCCCCAGCGTGCTACTGCTGACGGACTTGTGCGTTGAGCCATGACGCTATGGTCCTGCTTAGGAAATTATCCACGGTTATGCACGTCCCAGGCAAGTTAACATGAGTAGTAGTAATCCCAATAACCCGCATTCCTGCGGCAAGGGCGGCTTGTACACCGGAATACGAGTCTTCAAAAACGAGGCAATTTTCCGGCTTCACAGCCAGTAAATCCGCAGCCCGTAAATAGATGTCCGGAAACGGTTTTGGTCGATTTACCTGGTGCCCGTCGACGACCACTCGGAAGTAGCGTCGCAAGCTTGCTCCATCGAGCAAAAAGTTAACGTTTTCCGGCTCGGCGTTGGTGGCAATTGCGGTTGGTAAGTAATAGTACCTTTGGAGAAAATCCCGGATGCCTGGTACTAACATTTCTTCCAATTCCCGCGCGGCGAGTTCGCGATAAAGAATTTCTTTTTCCCTGCCCCTTGCCACAATTTCCTCCGGGCTCAAAGAATCGCCGAAGAAATCCCGGACAATTTCATCATTCCGCTTTCCGTACATCCGTTCGTGCATCGCCGGTGTGGTTTCGAGCCCGTAGCGGAGGTTGAAAACCTCCCAAGCGCGCCGATGCATCGGGTTCGAATCCACCAGCACGCCATCCATATCAAAGATAAGGGCCTCAATATCCTGATTCGGCAGACTCATGCCTCGGAGCCGCCTTCTACGGCGGAGGTGAGCCAGTTCAGGTAATTGGCCGCTCCGTCGACGACGGGCAGGGCAATCAACTCGGGAATCTCGTAGGGATGCATCTTGGTGACGGTTTCGCGCAGCGCATCGAACTGGTCGCGCGACGATTTGATGACCAGCAGAAACTCGCTGTCGCACTCGATGTTGCCCTTCCACCGGTAGAAGCTTCGGATGCCGGGGACGACGCTCACGCAGCCGGCGATCCGCGCGCCCACCAGGGCTCGCGCGATGCGTTCCCCGTCCTCGGCAGAGGCGCAGGTGCTAAGAACAACAATCTTATCGGTCATGGGAAAAAACCAGCGAGATGGCTCGCGCGACGATGCTACCATTATCTTCCAGGCAGCCTGACTCCATGAAAGCGCCGCTCACCCGATTCGCCCTTTTGCTCGTCTTCCTGGCGGCGGTGTCCTATGCTTTCGTCGTTTTTCCGCGCGGCATGCACGCCTGGACGGAGAAGCAACATCTCATCGAAGAGAAGGAAAAGAGCAACACCGATATGGTCCGGCAACTGGAGCGGCAGAAGGAGCGGATCCGGCGCTTGACCGACGATTCCGCCGCGCAGGAACTCGAGATCCGCCGCCGGCTCAAACTGGCCGGGCCGGACGAGAAAGTCTTCATCACGGGCGAACCGGAAAAGGCTCCGCCGGCACAACGCCAGCCGGCCCAATAATGGCGAAACGTCTGATGCTCGCTGTGATCGGCGCCGGGATCGGGGCGCTCGCCGGACTCCTCATTGATTTTCTCGGCGCGGGGGCGATGGCCTTGATCGCATGCGCGGCCATCGGAGCGATCGTTCCGCAATTTGTGCTGGGCCCTCCCGGCCACTGATCGGGTCTCCGATGCACCCCGAATCACGCCTCGCACGTCTGAATCCTGTGATCCGCTTTCTGGTTTCCGCGTTCCTCGCCGCCGCCGCAGCCGGCGCGCAGGCCCCGAGAATCGGTGAGATCAACTATTACGGCCTTCGCAAGGTCTCGAGCGACCGCATTCTTTCGACACTGGGGATTCACGCGGGCGACGTGCTTCCTCCCTCGAAGGGCGATCTCGAGGAAAAACTCACAGAATTGCCTGGAGTGGTGGATGCGCGCGTGGAGGCAGTCTGCTGCCAGGGCTCCAAGACCGCTCTCTTCATCGGCATCGAAGAGCGGGGAGACGCCCATTTCGACACCCGCACACCGCCCGCCGGCAGTTCGACCCTTCCCGACGAGCTCCTGACGCAGTACGGCGACTATCTCGCCGCAATGGCGCGCGGCCGTGGTGGAGAGATGCGGCGACTGGAAGATGCCTTCTCCTTGTTTGCCACCACCGAATGGACTCTTCTGGACGATGTGCTGCGCAACTCGAGCGAACCCGGGCACCGCGCGGCCGCGGCCACGGTGGTGGCCTTCGCGCCGAAGAAGACTGACGCGGTGACCGACCTTCAGTATGCCCTGCAGGATCCGGAAGAGGCCGTGCGCGCCAGTGCCGTGCGTTCCCTGAAGGCCCTCGCCATTGATGCGAAGAAGGACCCCAAACTGGCTTACAAGATCGCTCCGGTCTGGCTGGTCGAGATGCTCAACTCGGTGGTTCTGGGAGATCGCGTGATCGCCTCTCAGACGCTCGTCCTGCTGACCGATCAACCCAACCAGGAGGCGCTCGACCTGATGCGCGATAGGGCTACGCCCGCCCTCATCGACATGGCCCGCTGGAACACGCTGGAGTACGCGCTGCCGGCTTTTCTCCTGCTCGGCAGGACGGCCGGCGTTCCGGAAACCCAGTTGCAGGACCAGTGGAGCAAAGGCGATCGCGAGACGCTGATCAAGCGGGTCGCCAGTAAGCGTTGATTGGAAGGGATTCTCTATACTTACAAAGGCGAATGGCTTTAACCCGGCGTGAACTTCTCGGAGCGGCCGCGGCGTTCACCGCCGCCGCGCAGGATCAGCCCGGACCACGCGTCCCGCGGCCGCGCAGCGCGCCGAAGGCGCGCACGACGCCTGCTGTCTGCCTCTACTCGATGCACATGCTCAAGATCGAGTATGAGCAGATGGGTCTGATCCTTAAGGACCTCGGTTTCGACGGCTGCAATCTGGCCGTGGTACCGGGCGCGCACGTGCCGCCGGAGAAGGCCGGGTCGGACCTGATGCGCGAGATCGAGGCGGTCGCCGGTCCCGGATTGGACGTGCCGATCCTGACCACGTCGGCAAACTCGGCCAATGATATGAACGGCCGGCAGGTGATGGCCATCGCGGGCTTCATGCAGATCCCGCTGATCCGTTCCGGTACGTGGCGTTACGGAACGGCCGACCCGGAGCCCCGTTTGATCGAAGTACAGCGCGAGGCCCTCAACCTGGCAAGCGTGGCGCGCGCGTACAATCTCACGCTCTGTCTTCCCAACCTGACGGGCGATGCCGTGGGCGCGGCCGTGTGGGACTACACAGCCATGCTCCGCGGAGTCGACCCGCGGATCGTGGGCTACGACTTCGATCCCGGTTGCGCGACTCAGTTTTCGGGTCCCGAAGGCGCGGTGAACAGTCTGAGAGTGGCGCTACCGCGGTTGAAGGCTGTGACAGTGAGCGACGCGGCATGGACCAGGGACGGCGGCCAGTGGAAGGTCGCGCCATGCCCGCTGGGCGAAGGTTCGGTCGACTGGCAGAAGTTCTTTGCGACCCTGGCGCGGACGAAGTTCGTGGGACCGGTCACACTCGAGATCCGTTATCAGCCCGCCAATGAACTGAATGCCATCCGCAAGGACCTGGAGTTCGTCCGCAAGCAGATTTCGGCGGCTTACGGGCAGTAGTTTTCCCGGAGGACGGCTACTGGTCGAAGAGCCCGGGTTGGGCCTGCGGTGCGGCCTTCTGCTTCCGCTTCCGCAACGGACTGCCAATCACTCCGAGCACCTCGATCCCCACCAGGGCGCTGCGCGGCGCGAAGACGCGCTGCGCGTTTCCGAACGGGTCTGGCGGAATCACGCTGAATCCCCCCGGCTCCAGCCCCATCAGGTTGTTCGGAATGATGCCTTCCATGACGTCGCCGTCGCGGAAGCGCAATTGCACCCACAAGCCAGCCATTTTGGGGCGCGTTTGGAATTCGCTGCGCTCGGGAATGCCGCCATCCCAATCGCGCACGAAGTAGAGGAGCTTGACCTCACGATACGGCAGGATCTGCATGTCGCCCTCGGCCGACATGAGTTCGATTCCCTCGGGCTGCAGAAAGCTGGATGGCTTGATCCAACCGGCGAGGGTTTCGCGGTCGTAACGGCGAACCAGCGCCTTTTTGTTAGTCGAGTCGGCCACTTGCTCAATTTCGACAACTATGTTTCAAACATTTCGCGCATTATTGTATCATTGGCACAAATGTCTGGAGCAGTTTGCCCCGGTGCGGACCTGCGCAGCCGTAGCGCTGCGTTCCTCACATTTTGCCGCATCGAAAAGGGCCTATCCAGCAATTCTCTCGCCGCGTATTCTAAAGATTTGGAACGATTTAGTGCCTTTTTTGGAGAAGCCGGCGAGATCCCCGGGACCGGCCGGATTCGCGATTACCTGGACTCCTTGTATCAGGCCGGACTGAGCAGCCGATCCGTCGCGCGGCACCTCACCACCATCCGGCAGCTCTATGGATTCCTGCTTCGAGAAGGGGCCATCACGGCCGATCCAACCGAACACCTGCGCTCGCCCAAACAGTGGCAGAACATCCCTAAATACCTGAATCTGGAGCAGATCAACGCCATTATTCAAGCTCCTGACCGGTCCCGCCCGAACGGGCTGCGGGACCGCGCCATGATGGAGCTACTCTATGCCAGCGGATTGCGGGTGAGCGAGTTGTGCAAAGTCGGGGTCGGGGACCTGGATCTGAGTTACGGCGTCCTCAGGACGCTTGGAAAGGGCAACAAACATCGGCTGGTGCCAGTAGGCAAGTCCGCGGTGCAAGCGGTGGAGGCATGGCTTGCCGACGGACGGCAGTGCCTGCTCAAGGGCCGGGCCAGCCGGTATCTGTTCGTGACGGCGAGAGGCGGCTGCATGACACGGCAGGCGTTCTGGAAGCTGCTCGCGGGCTACGGGAAGAAGGCCGGGATCTTTCACGGGCTGACGCCGCATGTGCTGCGTCATAGCTTCGCCACCCATCTGCTGGAGGGCGGGGCCGATCTGCGCAGTGTGCAGGTCATGCTGGGGCATGCCGACATCTCGACAACCCAGATCTACACCCACGTGATGCGGTCCCGGCTGAGAGAAACGGTCGAGAAGCACCACCCTCGCGCTTGATCGTGGTTGTCGGGCGCGGGCAGATATTCGCAGGGCCGGAAGTGCGAACGCGATGAGCGACTACATGTACATGCTGGAAAGCCACCTCAGCCCGGATCAGAATCGGGTGGTAGCGGAGGTGCAGGCGGCGGCCGGTGCGGCCAACGTCAATTTGTTTCTGACCGGCGGAGCGATGCGGGACATGTTGGCCGGATTTCCCATCCGCGATCTCGATTTTGTGGTCGAGGGGCCGGCACTCAAACTGGCCAAGGCGGTCTGCGACCGCACGGGCGCCAAGGCCGGGCATACCGACGAATCCCGCAAAACCGCGGAACTGGTGTTCGACGGTGGAGTCACCGCGCAGATCGCAATGTCTCGCGTGGAAAAGTACTCGCGCGCAGGCGCCAAACCAACCGTCTCTCAGGCGACGATCCAGGAAGATTTGCGCGGCCGTGATTTCACATGCAACGCGATCGCGCTGTCGCTGAATCGGGCATCGCGGGGTCTGCTCCTCGATCCGATGAACGGACTCGCTGACATCGAGCGGCGGGAACTGCGCGCGGTCACGACCTACGGCTTCTACGACGATCCCACTCGGCTGCTGCGGCTGGTGCGGTTTGCCGTACGCCTCGGGTTCACCGTCGAAGAGCGGACCAAGCTGCAGATTGCCAACGCCCGCGAGGCCGAGGTCGAAAAACGGATTCCGGCGCGGGCCCTGGGCGAGGAACTGCATCGCATCGCCCTTGAGGATCGTCCGGCCGAGATCCTCAAAGGATTGGAAGACGGCGGATTGTTGACGCTCTTTTCGCCCGCTCTGGCCGCGAAGATCAACCACGCCGGCCTCGCCCGGTTCGAAAAGGCCGTTCCCATCGTGCCTGACGACCCCCAGTGGCGGGAAGCCCGTTTCGGTACGTTTCTGTATGCCTTGACGGAGAAGCTCTCGCCGAAAGAAAAGGCCGCCCTGGTGAAGAGCGTCGAGTTGTCGAAGAGCGATGTGGCGCGCTGGCAGAAGTTGGAGGCCAAGGCCAGGAAGTTCGAATCGGCGCTGAAGTCGGCGCGGATCCGCAAGCCGAGTCACGTGTACAAGATCGTCTCGGAGGGGGAACCGGACGAGATCCTCTTCACCCTTTACCACTCGCAGTTGAAACCGGTCCAGGAGCGGCTGCGGAACCACTTTGGCAAGTACCTCCAGCAGATCGCGGAGATCACCCCGGAGGAATGGGAAAGTATTCCGGTCAAGCCGGGAACGTCGAAGTATGCCAAGGCGCGCGAGACCTTCGTGGCGCAGCGTCTCGATCGTCGTCCGAAGAAGGTCGTCGAGCCGACGCCTCCTCCGGCGCCGCCGGTGCCCGAACCGGTCTACGGCCGCCGCGGACGGTAATGTCCGGTGTTTGGGCTGGCAACGGCCGGGGGTTGGCAGGCAAAGGGCCCGCCGCGATGGTTTGCAATCAGGGAGACAAGGTCCTGGCCTGCCCGGAGGGAAGCAGGCCAGGTGGGAAGCACTTAGTGCATCTTCCCTAAAGTCGCGAATACCGCTGAATTGGCCAGAATCGGGGCGTCCGGCGGTGGCGGCGGTGTGGCCATGGCGGTGGTGCCGGCGGTACGGAATTCGTGCTGCACGGTGCGGATCGCGATCATGCGTCCGCGTGCCCGGACGATCCGTCCGGTCACGAAGAGTTGCAGCGGCGCCACGTTATGCAGCAGCACCGGCCAACTGATCGAAAGCTCGACGTTGAGACCTTCGGGCAAGTGCCGGCCCGCGTCGAATTGCAGACCGCCGCTCGAGAGATCGATCGTGTTCCCAACACCTGAATCGAGAACGCGGCGGCGACGGATCAATTTCCATTTGCAGTCGAGGTGCAGCGTGTACCGCCGGTCCCGGCGACGGTCACCCGCGATTAGTTGTTCGCCTTCGCTGTTCCGCTTTTCCCAAGCCATTTCGGTCGCTTTTCCTTAGGCCGCCGCGATTCCTGGCGACACGATGATTATGGCTATCTAAACCCCCAAATCCCAGTAATGAAGGTACTTGCGGGGTACTCGCGGTCCTAATCGGACACCTGATAACATTCGGGGGAACGTGGCTGATTGCTACCGCTGGTATGCTCTAGGGGTACACACTCCTCCGGTGTGCGTCTAAGCGTCGGAAACGGAACGGACGAACGGGAGTCGCAAAGAGTGAAGGTGTTTCAACTCGGGTATCTCCTTCTGGCGGTCACCGGCATCGCGGCGGGGCAGGGAACGGGGAATGTTGACCGAAAGGCTACGGAGTTCACCCTGTCCAATGGTCTCCGCGTGATCGTCCTGGAGCGCCACCAGGCGCCCATCATCTCCTTCCAGACCTTCGTGGGTGGCGGATTTGTCAACGATCCGGCCGGACAAACCGGGTTGGCCCGTCTGCTCGGACGGGTGGCGTTCAAAGGGACGGAGACGACCGGGAGCCGCAACTGGTCCGAGGAAAAGAAAGCCCTGGATGCCGCGGACGAGGCCTGGGCCCGAATGCAATCCGAACGAAACAAAGGCCCGCGAATGGTCCCGGAGACGTTCGATTCCCTTCGCGCGCAGTGGCGGCTGGCGGAGGATGCCGCCCAGCGGCAGGGCAATCCCGAAGAGTACAGCCGCATCCTGATGGAAAACGGCGCCACCGGTGTGCATCTGGGAGCCAACTGGTACGGATTGCAGGCGGCGTACAGCCTGCCGTCCAACCGTATGGAATTCTGGTTCCAGATGGAAGCCGAGCGGCTGATGCATCCCGTGCTGCGCGATTTCGAGAAGGAGCGCGCCGCGGCCGTTGAAGAGTCCGCCAAACAGCAGGCCAATCCGCAGACGCGGGTGTTGGATACGCTGCTTGCGTCCGCATTTACCGCACATCCGTATCGCGTGCCGGCAGTCGGGTGGCCCAGCGATCTCCCGGAGCTGAGCCGAAGGGAAGGGAGAGCCTTCCTGGAGGAGCGGTTTGTGCCCGGCAACATCGTCATGGCGTTGGTGGGAGATGTCAACCCGGCGGAGGCGAAGCGCCTGGCGGAGAAGTATCTCGGCCCGATGCCGCCCAAGCCCATGCCTCCGGTGGTCCGGACTGTCGAGCCGCCGCAACAGGGACCGCGCCTGGTTCAACTGGATCAGACCGGCCAGTTCCTGGTGGCCATCGGCTACAAGCGGCCGAGCTACTTCGATAAGGACGATATTGCGTTGGACCTGCTGCGCGGCATCCTGGCCGAAGGAACCAGCGCGATCGCCTATCGGGACCTGGTGCAGGAGAAGAAGATTGCTGCCGCGCTTCAGGTAGTGTCGTCGTACCCCGACGGTCACGACGTCAGCCTGTTTGTCTTCTTCCTCGCACCGGCGCCCGGGCAATCGGTGGACCAGGTGCAGCGCGCCGTCGACGAACTGCTAGGCCGGATCCGCAGTCAGAAACTCCCCGACAGTGTGATCGAGCAGGCGAAGGCACAGGCGCAGGCCGCCGCCTACCAGCGTCTTGCGACCAACGCTAACCTGGCCGAAATGCTGGCCCTGCATGCCGCTGTCTATGGGGACTGGAAGAAACTGTTCACTCTCATCGACGACATGGAGAAGTTGACGGCGGACGACGTGCTGCGGGTGGCGCAGCGCTACCTCATCCCCGCCAATCGGACCACGGTATTTACGGCGTACCCCGGCATGCCGGTGCGTGCGCCTCGTGCCTCGGGGGGCGGTCAATGACGCAGCGCCTTCTGGTCGCGACATGGTTGTGCGTTGCGGCTTGGGCCCAGATCCCTCCCGAACTGCCCGGAACCGAAGTGCCTGGACTCGAGGTCGGGAAGCCTCTGGAGAAAGATAAGCCTGCTTCGCCGATTCCGCCCCGCCCCCCGGCGCGCGCCGGTCGCGGTGGCGCCGCCGTGCCGGAGAAGCCGGCCGGTGCCTCGCAGCGCGATCTCAAATATCCGCCGTTGAGTACCGTGCAGCCGCCGAAGCTCGAGGTCTCGACGCTGCCGAACGGTTTGAAGGTATATGTCGCCGAGCAGCGCGAGTTCCCCATCATCGGCGGCGCCGTGATGGTGCGGACCGGAACCGCGTTCGATCCACCGGAGCGGATTGGCCTGGCATCCATCGCGGGGAGCCTCCTCCGGCAGGGCGGTACCGAATTGAAGACCGGAGCCCAGGTGGACGAGACGCTCGCGCAATTGGGCATGAGCGTCGATTCCAGCGTCGGTGAGACGGCAGTAATGGTTACGTTCACCGCACTTGCGCGCAACGCGGAGCCCTCCCTCGCGCTCTTGCGGGAACTGTTGACCCGTCCGGAATTCCGCCAGGACCGCCTGGATGCGGCCAAGACTAAACTGCGCGACTCGATCGCACATCGTACGGACGACACGCCCGAGTTCTTACGGCGGGAGTTGTCCGGTTTGATTTTCGGCCGCTCCACCCCGTATGGATGGCAGCCGGACTACGCCGGAATCGAGCGCATCACTCGTACCGACCTCAAGAAGTTTCACCAGCGCTATTTCTCCCCGGCGAACATGATGCTGGGCGTGTGGGGCGATTTCGATGCGTCGCGGGTGCAGGCGATGGTCCAGAAAGTATTCGGCGACTGGCCGGCTGGACCGGGGCCCGCGCCCGAACCCCCGAAAGCCAGCGCCACGCCGGCGCCCGGCATCTACCTCGCCGAGAAACCCGACGCGTCTGATGGGCGATTCCTGATCGGACAGCCGGGTGGAATGGTGAACTCGAAGGATTATGCCGCGCTGCAGGTGATGGCCCGCATGTTCAATCGCCTGCAGCAACGCATCACGACGCGGGCTCGCACCCGGGCGGCAGCCAGCGCCGTCCGGATTTTGGGGATCACCGTCGACGATGTTCGGGCTTCCTGGGATGCCGGGTTCGACCACCCCGGGCTGTTCCGGGTTTACGGCACCTGCCGGGCGGCCGCCACGACGGAGGTGTTACAGGCGGTCCTGGACGATATCGAGCACATGCGCACCGAGGAGGCCACCGACGAAGAACTGCGCATTGCCCGGAGCGCGGTGATCGACTCGTTCGCGGCGTCGTGGGACACCGGGGCCAAGGCGTTCCAGCGCGCCATGACGCTCGAATACTACGGCTTCCCGCGCGACTTCCCGCAGCGGTATCAGGAGGCGATCACCGCGGTGACGCGGGCGGATGTCATACGGGTAGCGAAACAGTATCTGAATCCGGCGGCCCTGACTACGCTGGTCATCGGCAATCCGCGGATCTTCAGCGTGCCACTCGAGAAAATCAGCCCGCAGGTGAACCGGTTCGATCTGACGGCGCCCGCGCCCAAGAACGTAGTCTCCGAGAGCACCGACGCCACGATCGCGGAGGGCAAGCGCATCTTGCAGCGCGCCCAGGCGGCCGCGGGCGGAGTCGAGAAACTGGAGGCGGTGAAGGACTACGCCATCGCCTCGGAGTTCCAACTCGATCCCGCGATCCCGGAGATCGGCGGGTCGAAAGTGCCGCAGACGGACCGCTGGATTCAACCTTCGGTCTTCCGGCAGGACATCAGCCTGCCCACCGGCCGCATCTCGGCGTACAGTGACGGCAAGGCGGGATGGATCAGCACGCGGCAGGGATGGGGTGCCCTTACCGGAGCCCAGCTCAAGCAGTTGCAGGGTGACTTGTTCCGCTCCTACTTTCGCTTCCTGATGAGCGATCGAATCGAAGGACGGACCGTGAACCTGGTGGATCAGGATCTGATCGAGGTAACCGATGCTACCGGCCAGATTGCACGCATGGAGTTCGACCCCAAAACGGGTCTTCCGGCGCGGTCCACGTACGACGTCCCACAGGCGGCCGGTCCGCCGTTGATGACCGAAGATGTCTACAGCGACTTCCGTGAGGTGGCGGGCATCAAGATCCCCTTCAGGACCGTGATCACGCAGGGCGGGAGGAAGTTCGCGGATGTCGTGCTGACGGACGTCAGGATCAATTCCGGAATACGCCAGGCCGACCTGGCAGTCAGACCACAATGAGACGTATCGGAGTTCTGCTTTTCGTTGCCGTATGGGCCGCCGCGGCCGCGCAGGGCGAGACCGCGCAGGAACGCGGTAAGCGGGTCGTGAACGAGGCGCTGGCGGCGCTCGGGGGCCCGGCTTACCTGGCGATGGAGGATCGCGTGGAGAGCGGCCGCGCCTACTCGTTCTACCGCGAGCAGTTGCAAGGGCTCTCGATCGCCAGGATCTACACGCGGTACCTGGCTCCAGAGCCGGGGAAGGTATCGGTGCGCGAGCGGGAGAACTTCGGCAAGGATGAGAAGTACGGCGTCCTGTTCAACGAATCGGGGGCCTGGGAGATTACGTTCCGTGGGGCGCGGCCGCTCGACCAGAAGCGGATCGATACCTACCGCGACGGAACCCTGCGCAACGTCTTCTACATTCTGCGGCAGAGACTGAAGGAGTCCGGTATGGACTTCTTTTCGCGCGGCAGCGACATGTGGGAGAACCGCCCCGTGGAGATCGTGGACATCACGGACAGCGAGAACCTCACCGTGACGGTTTACTTCAGCGCGCTGGATAAGCTGCCCGTGAGACAGACCTTCAAGCGGCGCAACGAACAGTACAAGGACTTCGACACGGAGGAGACCATCTTCTCCAAATACCGCGATCTGGAGGGCGTGAAGTGGCCC
>Ga0335084_10006147_pt1 | contig 11921 bp, 11 predicted proteins | sample Lox_Sample_44_FD_206721 | JGI IMG/M metagenome (GOLD analysis project Ga0335084, IMG submission 206721) | Soil microbial communities from Loxahatchee National Wildlife Refuge, Florida, United States - Lox_Sample_4.4 | ecosystem: Environmental > Terrestrial > Soil > Wetlands | place: USA...
AACGGCACGCCCGGGGCGAAGGGAACGACCGGGGCCAAGGGCACAACCGGAGCGAAGGGCACGACCGGCGCCAAGGGCACGACCGGAGCGAAGGGAACGACCGGCGCCCAGGGCGCGGCGGGCGCGAAGGGCGCGACGGGGGCGCAGGGCGCGACCGGCGTTCGCGGTGTCACCGGGTCACAGGGCGCGAAGGGCGTGACGGGGTCCAAGGGCGCGACCGGGGCTCAGGGCCCCGTGGGAGCCAAAGGCCCGACCGGAGCTCAGGGCGTGGTCGGCACCACTGGCGCGAAGGGCACGACCGGCGCGAAGGGCACGACCGGCGCGAAGGGCACGACCGGCGCGAAGGGAACGACCGGGGCGAAGGGCACGACCGGCGCGAAAGGCACGACCGGCGCGAAAGGCGTTACGGGAGCCAAGGGCGCGACAGGCGCGGCCGGCACGACCGGCGCCAAGGGTGTGACCGGGGCGAAAGGCGTTACGGGAGCCAAGGGCGGGACCGGCACGCAGGGCCCCGCGGGCGCCAAGGGCCCGACCGGAGCCCAGGGCGCCAAGGGCACCACGGGCGCCACGGGCACGACCGGCGCCAAGGGAACGACGGGCGCCAAGGGTTCCACTGGAGCGAAGGGCGTGACGGGTGCAAACGGCACCGCGGGCGCCAAGGGCACGACGGGTGCCCTGGGCGTCACCGGTGCCAAGGGCGTCACCGGCGCGAAGGGTTCGACCGGAGCCAAGGGCGCGACCGGCGCGAAGGGCGTCACGGGATCCAAGGGCGCAACCGGCGCTCAGGGCCCCGCGGGCGCCAAGGGAACGACCGGGTCCCAGGGCGCCAAGGGCGCGACCGGCGCGAAGGGAACGACCGGCGCCAAGGGCACGACCGGAGCCAAGGGCAGCACGGGCGCCAAGGGAACGACCGGAGCCAAGGGCTCGACCGGCGCGAAGGGCGCAACCGGAGCCAAGGGCAGCACGGGCGCGAAGGGCACGACTGGCGCGAAGGGAACGACCGGGGCGAAGGGCACGACCGGCGCCAAGGGGCCAACCGGAGCCAAGGGGCCGACCGGCGCCAAGGGCGTCACCGGAGCCAAGGGCGTCACCGGCGCCAAGGGCCCGACCGGCGCGAAGGGCGCGACCGGGCCCGCCGGCGCAAAGGGCCCGACCGGCGCCAAGGGAGCGACCGGCGCCAAGGGCGTCACCGGAGCCAAGGGCTCGACCGGCGCGAAGGGCTCGACCGGCGGCAACGGCACCGCGGGCGCAAAGGGCTCGACCGGGGCCAAGGGCACCACGGGCGCCAAGGGCTCGACCGGCGCCAAGGGAGCGACGGGCGCCAAGGGTTCTACCGGAGCGAAGGGCACGACGGGCGCCGTCGGCGCGATCGGCCCGATGGCTCCGACCTGGAACGTGGTCATCTCGAAGTCGGCAGACGAGACGGTCACCAACAACGCGACGCTCCAGAACGACTCGGAGCTCAAGTTCAACGTCAACGCCGGCGAGGTCTGGTACGTCCAGCTCCTGCTCGTCTACTCCGGCAACGACAACAACGGCGACTACAAGTGCGACTTCAGCTTCCCGTCGAGCTCCGGCTGGTTCAGCTTCATCGGCTGGAACCTGAACAGCAACGCCATCCAGGTGAACACCGGAACCAGGCTGGCGGCGGTCACCAACTTCCCGTCCGCGATCGGCGTCGGGTCAAGCGCCGCGAACGAGCCGCGCCCGGTGAGGATCAACATGATGCTTCGCCCGACCGCGTCGGGCACCGTCCAGTTCCGCTTCGCAAACAACCTCGCGGGTGCAGGCCGGACCTCCACGACGAGGGCCGGCACGCTGCTCCGCGCAAGAAAGCTGGCCTAGGCCGGCAAACAAAGGAGAGGGAATGAGTCAGCTCGATCAGACTTGGCAGGAACCGCGGCCGGAAGCGGGAACCCCGGGGCCGATGGAGAGCGTCGCTCAAGAGACGCGCGAGCGCGTCCGCTCACGGCGGTCGCACCTCCCGATCGTCGTGCTCGGCATCGCGGTTGCTGCAGCCGCGTGCGTCGTCGCGTGGCTCGCGGTTCGTGGCCACGGATCGACGGCCAAGGCGCTTCCGGCCGTCGACGGCGGACCGGCTCTCGTCTCGCAGGCGCAGCTCGAGCGCCTCGCGGGCTCCGTCGACCACCCGGTCTACTGGGCCGGGCCGAAGAGCGGCTACTCGTACGAGCTGACGAACACGAGCGGCGGGCGGATCTTCGTCCGCTACCTCCCGACTGGCGTCCGCGCGGGCGATCCGAGGCCGAGCTTCCTCGTCGTCGGCACGTACACACAGCCGGGCGGGTTCGCCGACCTCAAGCGAGTGGCCAAGCGGCACGGCTCGGTCTCGTTTGGGCTCGACGGCGGCGGGCTGGCCGTCTTCAACACGGCGAAGCCGACGAGCGTCTACTTCGGCTATCCGGGCAAGGCCTACCAGGTCGAGGTCTACTCGCCATCGGCTCAGACCGCGCGCAGCCTCGTGCTGGCCGGGAAGATCGCGCCGATCAGGTAGACGACTCGCCGCCCGGGCTCCAGAGCGGCTCCTCGCCGCCGGCGTTCGCCGCGCGGGCGAGGATGAAGAGCAGGTCGGAGAGCCGGTTGACGTAGACGGCGGCCAGCGGGTCGATCCGTGCCTCGGTGGCCGCCGAGAGGATCGTCAACTCCGCGCGGCGGCACACGGCACGCGCCACGTGCAGCCGCGCTGCAGCCTCCGTGCCGCCTGGCAGCACGAAGCTCTTCAGCTCGGGGAGGTCGGCGTTGAAGTGGTCGCACTGGCGCTCGAGCTCGTCGATCTGGCGTTGGTGGATCCGCAGGCGGCCGTCGTCCTCGCCGTAGGGCACCGAGAGGTCGGCGCCGAGATCGAAGAGCGCGTTCTGCACCTGCTGGAGCGGTTCGCAAAACGGCTCGGGCAGCTCGCCGGCGAGGACGACGCCGATCTGCGCGTTCAGCTCGTCGACGGCGCCGTACGCGCGCACGCGGGGATCGAGCTTCGAGACGCGCGACCCGTCGCCGAGGCTGGTCTCGCCCTTGTCGCCGCCCCGCGTGTAGATCTTTGTCAGGCGCACAGGCTCGTCCCGCTTCCGGCTCATCGCGCCGTCCTCGCCACGTTTGCGCCTGGGGAGAGACGGTGACGCTTTAGGCACGCTCTCGTCACAGACACGTGACACCTTCGCGACTAGGCTGCCGGTGGGAGGGGCGGTGGGATCCCGTCTCACGGGCGTGAACATCCAAACGGGATGTGCGGCTGGAGCGCATCATCCCTGGGCCAGCTCCCGCCGCCGGAGGCCGAGGATCGAGCGGGCAATGACGAGCCGCTGGATCTCGCTCGTCCCCTCGTAGATCTCCGTGATCTTGGCGTCGCGGTAGTAGCGCTCGACAGGGAACTCCTTCGTGTACCCGTAGCCGCCGAGGATCTGGATCGCCTCCGCGGTCTGCCGCCGCGCCATCTCGGACGCGTAGAGCTTCGCCTTTGCCCCCTCCTCCGCGTGCGGCATGCCCTCCTGCTTCAGCCACGCCGCGCGGTAGACCAGCAGCCGCGCCGCGTCGATCTCGGTCGCCATGTCCGCGAGCTTCCACTGGATCGCCTGGAAGTCGGCGATCCGCTTCCCGAACTGGCGCCGCTCGAGCGCGTAGTCACGCGCGACGTCGTACGCGGCCTGCGCGATCCCGAGCGCCTGGGCGGCGATGCCGATCCGGCCCCCGTCGAGCGTCGCCATCGCGACGGTGAAGCCCTTCCCCTCCTCGTGCAGCAGGCGGTCGGGCCCTGCCTCGACGCCCTCGAGGACGAGATCGACAGTCGAGGACGAGTTGAGCCCGAGCTTCTCCTCCTCGCGCGCCACCCGCACCTGCCCGCCGTCGAGGATGAACGCGGAAACGCCCTTCGCCCCGGGCGCATCCGGGTCGGTGCGCGCGAACAGCAGCACCGTCCCACCGAAGCCGCCGTTCGTGATCCACTGCTTCGAGCCGGAGATCCTCCAGCCGTCGCCCTCCCGGACCGCGGCCGTCCGCAGCGAGCCCGCGTCCGAGCCGGCCTCGGGCTCCGTCAGCGCGAAGGCCCCGATCGACTCCCCGCGCGCGAGCGGCGGGACGAACCGGGCGCGCTGCTCGTCGGTGCCGAACGTGAGAATCGGCAGCGCCACCGCGCTCGTGTGCACCGCGATCGTCACACCTACCCCCGCGTCCGCGCGCGAGAGCTCCTCGAGCACGAGCACGTATGAGACGAAGTCGGCGCCCGCCCCCCCGTGCTCCTCGGGGACACAGACTCCGAGCAGGCCGAGCTGACCGAGCTTCTCCAGCAGCTCACGCGGAAAGCCGTGGGCCCGATCCCACTCGCCTGCGTTCGGCGCGATCTCCGCCTCCGCGAACTCCCGGGCCAGCGTCTGGATCTCGCGCTGGTCGTCGCTCAGAGAGAAGTCCACGCTCGCCGCCGAGTATATGGGCGAGTCGGACCCGTCCGCCCCGCCGAACCACGGAAAGGCCAATGGTGAAACCGCGCCGCTGCGCCCGCCGTATTCCTGGTCGAAAGGGGGTTTGAGAGATGGAATTCTCCCGCAAGACACTCTGGGTCGGCGGGGCGCTCATCGCTCTCGTCGCCCTCATCGTCGCTCTCGTCATCGTCGCCGGTGGCGGCGCAGGAGGCGGGGCCGGCTACTAAGGGAATCACGGGCCACGGCCGGAGCACCTCGCCGGCCGTGGCCTTCTGGACGGATCGAGCACCGCCTGTATCGGCCACGCAGGATGGCTGTCGGGCACGCCTCGCTCGGTATAGTCGGCGCGGTTTGCCCTCTGGAACCGCGTCCGATCCGCAGCTGCTGCGCGAGCCGTCGACGTGAGGGCGACAGAGCCCCTCTGCGTGCTTCTCGCGCTCGCGACCATCGCCGGGTGCGGATCCGGGCCGCCGTCCACCGAGAGCGTCGTCCGCGCCTGGAGCGAGGCGCTGAACTCCGACGACAACAACTCGGCCGCGAACCTCTTCGCCCCTGGCGCGAGGGTCGTCCAGGCCGGCACCGTCATCAGGCTGCGAACGCACAAGGACGCCGTGAACTGGAACTCGGCCCTGCCCTGCTCGGGCACGATCACGTCGATCCACACGAGCGGCCAGACGGCGACCGCCACGTTCCGGCTCGGCAATCGCGGGAAGAGCCACTGCGACGGGCCCGGGACGAAGGTCACCGCGATCTTCCGCGTGGTCGACGGGAAGATCGTGCTCTGGCACGAGACGGGGCCGGCGGGCCCCGCCGGGCCGGCCGTCTAGTACGTGTAGAAGCCCTCGCCGGTCTTGCGCCCGAGCTTGCCGGCGGCGACCAGCTCCCGCAGGAGCGGCCGGGGCGCGTAGCGCTCCTCGCCGAGCCCGTCGCGCAGCACCTCCATGATCGCGACACAGGTATCGAGCCCGATCAGATCGGCGAGCGCAAGCGGGCCGAGCGGGTGGTTGAAGCCGAGCTTGGCGATCGTGTCGATCGCCTCCGCCTCGGCGACGCCCTCTTCGAGCGCCTGGACGGCCTCGTTGATGAACGGCATCAGGATCCGGTTCGAGACGAACCCCGGGAAGTCGTTCGCGACGGCCGGAGTCTTGCCGAGCTCCCGCGCCAGCTCCGTGATCGCCTCGGCCGTCTCGTCCGAGGTCTCGCGGCCGCGGACGATCTCCACCAGCTGCAGCAGCGGGACCGGGTTGAAGAAGTGCATGCCGATCACGCGGTCGGGCCTCGAGGTCGCAGCGGCAAGCGAGCCGATCGGGATCGACGAGGTGTTCGAGGCCAGGATCGCCTCCTGCGGGAACAGCTCGTCGGCCCGGCGGAAGACGTCCTCCTTGACGGCCGCGTCCTCGACGACGGCCTCGACCATCAGCTCGGCCGGGACGAGGTCGTCGACCGGCTCGACCCGGGCGAGCACCTCGTCCGGGTCGGGCCCGCCCTTCTCGGCGAGCCTCGTCAGGCTCTTGTGCATCGTCTCGAGGCCGCGCTCGACCGCACCCGGCGCCGCGTCGAGCAGCGACACGCGCCGCCCGGAGGCGGCCACGACCTGGGCGATCCCGCCGCCCATCTGGCCGGCGCCGACGACGAGGACGTGCTCGAACCTCACGCGCGCGAGCTTAGTTCAGGGATAGCCGGAGGGTCGCTCAACGTAGTACCGACAGATGCAGGCCGACGAGGAGCTGATCCGGCGCGCCCAGCAGGGAGCGCCCGACGCGATCGACGAGCTCTTCCGCCGCCACTGGCGCGACCTCTGGCGAACGGCCTACGCGCTGACCGCCAGGCGCGAGCTGGCAAACGACGTCGCCCAGGAGGCCTTCGTCCGTGGCGTCTCGTCATTGCGGCGCTTCGATCCGACGCGGCCCCTCGCTCCGTGGCTCACGCGGATCGCGGTGAACCTCGTCGTGGACGAGCATCGCCGCGAGCGGCGCCTTGCACCCGCCGTTGAGAGCGCCGCGGTCGCCCAGCCCGAGGACGTAGACGACGAGGTGGTCGCAGCGGTCGCGCGACTGGCACCCGAGAAACGGCTGATCGTCGCGCTCCACTACTGGCTCGACTACACGACGCCCGAGATCGCGCAGCTCCTCGATCTGCCGCTCGGTACGGTCGCCTCGCGACTGAGCCGGGCGCTGGAAGACCTTCGCACCGACCTGGAGGCCGAACATGTCTGACGTGGAACGGACAATCCGCGACGCCCGCGAGTCGCTGCCCGAGCCTGAGCAGGAGGCCTCGGAGCGCGCGCGTACTGCTGTGCTCGCTGCAACCCCCAAGGGCCAGCCTCGTCGCATGGGCAGGCTCGCCCTCGTCGCCGCCGTCCTCGTCGCAGCGCTGGCCGGAGCGTTCGCAGCAGGCCTCGCGCTGGCTCCGAGCGGCTCGACGAAGGTGGCGCGCGCCGATGGCCCGGGGTTTCTCCCGGCCCAGGGCTGGGACACGTTCCAGACCGGCGCCACCACGCCTCCCCAGGCGCCGACGGCGACCGCCGCGAACGTGAAGCTCGGGCCCGACGTTCTCGTCGAGAGCATCCCGTGGCAGACGGTCGCGAAGCTTCGCTCCGGGCAGGTCCTCCTCGAGGCCCTCTTCTCCGCGCGTGGAGAGAGTGCCGCCATCGATGCCCAGTACCGGCCACGGTCACTGCCGCTTTCGCTCGCGGATGCGAAAGCGGAGGGCCCGTTCGAGGGTCAACCGCCGAACGCAACGGCAGAACGTCTTCTCGCACGAGTCAACGGCTGGAACGTCGAGCTCTTCGTCTTCTACGGAGGCAAGCCGACGCGCGCCGCGCGGGCCGCAGCACAGGAGGAGCTCGGTCGACTCGTCGTGCCCGAGGCGGCGCCCGGAGTGCTCGAGACCCGGCCCGCGCTGCGGCCGAGCCCGAACGCGTGTCGGGCTTCCGCCCTGCGGTCGAGGGTTCTCTGGCAGGGCGCGACGGGGAGCCTGATGGGCGCCATCCGCGTGACCAACGTCGGGGGGAGAGCGTGTGCCTTGTACGGAGTACCGACCGTCGAGATGGTCGACGCAAACGGCGTCCGAATGAACGTCCGCCAGGAGCCCGCCAAACCTCTCTGGAAGCAGCTGGGAGCCCCGCGCCCGAACGGCTGGCCAATCGTGCGGATGCCCGGGCACGGCTCGGCGCAGGTGTTCGTCCGACTGCGGAACTGGTGCGTCACCGGGGTGAAGCCGCTCGCGCTCCTCACGTACCTTCCAGGTGTCGGCGAGCACCTTCCGGCGCAGGTCGAGATCAACCTTCGCTGCGACGTGCCCGGCCAGCCGCCAACGCTGTCCGTCGGCCCGGTGGAGCCGGTGCGCTAGACCTCCAGCAGAATCGCGTCGCCCTGGCCGCCGCCGGAGCAGATCGCGGCGAGGCCCAGGCCGCCGCCGTTGCGGTGCAGCTCGTGGACCATCGTCGCGAGGATCCGCGCGCCCGAGGCGCCGATCGGGTGCCCGAGCGCCACCGCGCCGCCGTTCACGTTCACGCGCTCCGGATCGGCGCCGAGCATCTCCGTCGAGTTGAGCACGACCGAGGAGAACGCCTCGTTCACCTCGACCCGCTCCACGTCCCCGATCGACTTGCCGGCCTTCTCGAGCGCGATCGCGCCGGCCTTCGCGGGAGTGCGCGCGAGGTAGGCGAAATCGTCGGCCACGTACCCCTGCGCGACGATCGTCGCCAGCACCTCGAGGCCGCGCCCCTTCGCGAACTCCTCGCTCGTCACGACGAGCGCGCCTGCTCCGTCGTTCACGCCGGGCGCGTTCCCCGCGGTGGTCGTGCCCTCGGGGTCGAACACGGGCTTGAGGCTCGCGAGCTTCTCGAGCGACGTGTCGCGCCGCGGAGCCTCGTCGACCGCGAAATCGCCGACGGGCACGATCTCGTCCTCGAAGAGGCCCTCGTCGATCGCCTTCACGGCGCGCTCCTGCGAGCGCAGCGCCCAGCGGTCCTGCTCCTCCCGTGAGATCCCGAGCTCGCGCGAGACGAACGAGGCCTGCTCGACCATGTGCCGGTCGTCGAACGTCGACGTGAGGCCGTCGTGCGTCATCAGGTCGATCAGCGTGCCGTCGCCGAGCCGGTAGCCGAAGCGCGCCTGCTTGAGGACGTAGGGCGCGTTCGACATCGACTCCATCCCCCCGGCGACGACGACCTGCACGTCGCCCGCGCGGATCATCTGGTCGGCGATCTCGACCGCCCGGATCGAGGACGCGCAGACCTTGTTGATCGTGTCCGAGGGCAGCTCGACCGGCAGCCCGGCGCCGACCGTCGCCTGGCGGGATGGCGCCTGGCCGGCTCCGCCCTGGAGCACCTGGCCCATGATCGCGTACTCGACCTCGCCGTTCTCGACCCCGGCCCGATCGAGCGCGGCGCGAATGGCGATCGCGCCGAGCTCCGTGGCCTGATAGTCGACGAGCGCGCCGCCGAGCTTGCCAAAGGGCGTGCGGACGGCCGAGACGATCACGGAACGGGACATCCGCCTCAGCCTAACAACGGCCGCTTTGGCCACAGAAGCCGCCGACCGGTCGTTTCAGACGGTCACACGGGCACAGCCCGCGTGACCTGATTGCGGCACCGCAAGCGGCGCCTCAGCGCGCGTCGCCCTTGACGGCGACACGCCTCGCGCCCTACCCTGGGCTCGATGACCTCCGTCTCGCACACCTGGGGCTGGTCGCGGCGCCACGAGCGAGGCGGGAGCGTCGCCTGACCTGACCTGATCCTCCCGTTCCGCTCGCAGACCTTCCACACGGAGGGTCTTTTTGTTTGCTCACATGAACGCACTCACCGTCATCTCCACCGACCTCATCACCCCCCTCGGGGCCTACCTCCAGCTGCGCGAGCGCGGGCGCGCGAGCTTCTTGCTCGAGTCTGTCGAGCACGGGCGGCTCGGGCGCCACTCGTTCGCGGGCTGTGGCTCGCGGCTGCTCGACTTCCGGGAGGCCGAAGAAGCAGGGCTGCCCCTGGTCGGCTACCTCGGCTACGACCATGCGGCGACGCTGGAGCCGACGGTGGCGCTGCCGCAATCCGGGCGCGACCTCCCGGAGAGCCGCTTCGTCGCCGCCGAGACGCTCGTCCGCTTCGACCACGTGCTCGGGATGGCCGAGGTGCTGGCGGGCGACCCTGGTGAGGTCGCCGACCTGCTCACCGGGCCGCTCCCGGCCATCGAAGCGAGGGGCGACGGGACCGCAGGCTCGACGCGGCGCCTTCCTTCGCGGCACGACTACGAGCGCGCGGTCGTCGCCGCCAAGGAGCACATCCGAGCCGGGGACGCGTTCCAGATCGTGCTCTCGCAGCGGGCCGAGCGGCCGACCTCGGCGAGCGCCGTCGCGCTCTACCGCTCGCTTCGCCGCGTGAACCCGTCGCCGTACCTGTTCCTGCTCGAGCTCGACGGGATCGCCCTGATCGGCTCCTCGCCCGAGACGCTCGTCAAGGCCGAGGGCCGCGCCGCCTCCCTGAACCCGATCGCCGGCACGACCAGGCCGGGCGAGGGCGACGCCGAGCGGCTGCTTGCCTCGGAGAAGGACCGCGCGGAGCACGTGATGCTCGTCGACCTCGGCCGCAACGACCTCTCGCGCGTGTGCCGGCCCGGGACGGTTCGCCTAGCCCGGTTCCTCGAGCCGGAGCGCTTCTCGCACGTCACGCACCTCGTGTCCGAGGTCGTCGGCGAGCTCAACGAGGGTGTCTCCCACTTCGACCTGCTTCGCGCCTGCTTCCCGGCCGGAACGGTCTCCGGGGCGCCGAAGGTGCGGGCGATGCAGCTGATCTCGGAGCTCGAGGGCTACCGGCGAGGGCCGTACGCGGGCGCCGTCCTGTACGCGCTGCCCGGTGAGGCGCTTGACGCCTGCATCGCGATCAGGACGATCGTGCTCGCCGACGGCCTGGCGCTTCTCCAGGCCGGCGCGGGGATCGTCGCCGACTCCGACCCCGCGGCCGAGCACGAGGAGTGCCTGCGCAAGCTGGCCGCGCTCGAGACGGCGATCGAGCTCGCGGAGGCGCGAGCATGATCCTCCTGATCGACAACTACGACTCGTTCACCTACAACCTCGCGCACCTGTTCGGCGAGCTCGGCGCGGAGGTGCTCGTCCGGCGAAACGACGCGGTCGACGCCGAAGAAGCGGAGGGGCTCGGGCCCTCGCAGCTGCTCCTCTCTCCCGGCCCCGGCCGGCCGGAGGACGCAGGCGTGAGCGTGGAGCTCGTCCGCCGGCTCGGCGGAGGCGGAGTGCCGACGCTCGGCGTCTGCCTCGGCCATCAGGCGGTCGTCGCGGCCTTCGGCGGCGAGATCAGCCAGGCGAAGCGCCTCGTGCACGGCAAGCCGAGCGAGATCGAGCACGACGGCACGGCGCTCTTCGAGGGGCTCCCGCAGCCGTTCGAGGCGGGCCGCTACCACTCGCTCGCGGCGACCGCGGTGCCCGACTGCCTCGAAGTCTCGGCGACGTGCGCTGACGACGAGGTGATGGCGGTCCGCCACCGCGAGCTCCCGGTCTTCGGCGTCCAGTTCCATCCCGAGTCGGTGCTGACGCCGGCGGGGCCTCAGCTGGCGCGAAACTTCCTGGAGATGTCGCGATGACGATCCAGCAGGCGCTCGCACGGCTGCTCGACGGCCACAGCCTCTCGCGCGACGAGGCGCGCTCGATCATGAACGAGGTGATGGAGGGCGAGGCGACCCAGGCGCAGATCGGCGCGCTGCTGACCGCCCTCCGGATGAAGGGCGAGACCGCCGAGGAGATCGCCGGCTGCGCCGAGGCGATGCGCTCGCACGTGCTCGAGGTGCGGCCGGCGCGCGAAGACCTGGTCGACACGGCCGGCACCGGCGGGGACGGCGCGAGCACGATCAACATCTCGACCGCCGCGGCGCTGGTAGCGGCCGCCGCGGGAGCGGGAGTCGCGAAGCACGGCAACCGCGCGGTCTCGTCGGCCTCTGGCTCGGCCGACGTCCTCGAGGCGCTCGGCTTCCGGCTCGAGCTTCCGCCGGCTCGCATCGAGCGCTCGATCGACGAGCTCGGCTTCGGCTTCCTGTTCGCGACGACGCACCATCCGGCGATGCGGCACGCTGCCCCCGTGCGGCGCGAGCTCGCGACGCGAACCGTCTTCAACGTGCTCGGCCCGCTGACTAACCCGGCCGGCGCGCGTGCGCAGTTGGTCGGCGTCTACGCGCCCTCGCTCGTGCCGACGATCGCGGAGGTGCTCGCGCAGCTCGGGGCGCGCCGCGCGTTCGTCGTCCATGGCGCGGGCGGGATCGACGAGCTCTCACCCGCGGGTCCGAACCTCGTCTGCGAGGTCGTCGACGGGACGGTTCACGAGCGCGAGATCGATCCGGTCGAGCTCGGCGTCCCCCGCTGCGACCCCGAGGAGCTGCGCGGCGGCTCACCCGACGAGAACGCTGCGGCAATCCGGTCCGTGTTCGCTGGCGAGGACGGCGGGCGCCGCTCGGCGATCCTGCTCAACGCCGCCGGCGCGATCGCCGCCGCGGG
>Ga0335084_10006150_pt1 | contig 11920 bp, 15 predicted proteins | sample Lox_Sample_44_FD_206721 | JGI IMG/M metagenome (GOLD analysis project Ga0335084, IMG submission 206721) | Soil microbial communities from Loxahatchee National Wildlife Refuge, Florida, United States - Lox_Sample_4.4 | ecosystem: Environmental > Terrestrial > Soil > Wetlands | place: USA...
TGGTGGTGCCGACCGGCGTCATGTCTCCCCGAACCCGGCCTCGATGATCCGGGCGAGCGCGCCCATGGCGGCGTCCGCGTCCTCGCCGTCGCAGGAGACCAGGATGACCGATCCCTTGGCGGCGGCCAGGGTGAGCACGCCCATGATGCTCTTCCCGTTCACCTGCATCCCGTCCTTCTCGACGTGGATCTCGGCGCGGTAGCGGTTGGCGGTCTGGACGAGCTGGGCCGCCGCCCGGGCGTGGAGCCCGAGGGTGTTCACGATGGTGAAGGTCCGCTCCTGCCTCGCCATCGTCACAGGCCCCCGTGGATGCGGCCGGCCAGGGCCGCGGCCGCGACGCCGGCCAGCGTCGCGACGTAGGCGGTGGGTAGGAGGCGGGCGCCCCGCGCCAGCGCGACGTACCCCGCCCCCGCGGCGATCCCGGCGAGCGCGGCCGCGCCCGCGCCGCCCGCCACGTCGCCCCGGACCAGCACCGCCGCCGCCGCGAATCCGCACAGGGCCACCCCGGCGACCCGCAGCCGGCCGGCGGCCACCGGCAGCGCCAGGCGCGCGATCTCCCCCACCACCGCGTCGCCCAGGCGGTGGCCGGCGAGGAAGAGCCCGAGGCGCAGGGCGAGGTGGACGGCGTTGTAGAGGACGAGCGCCGCGACGATGGCCGGCGCGCCCAGGGTGAGGGCCCCCAGCGCCGCGAGCGCGCCGAAGAACGGGCGGAGCGCGGTCCAGAAGAAGCCGTCGCCGAGGGCGGCGAGCGGCCCCTGGAGCGCCTCCTTGTACCGGACCGGCAGCGCCTCCGGCTCCGCGCCCACCGCCACCCGCTCCTCGTGGTGGATGGCGCCGCCCACGATCGCCGCCGCCATGTAGGGGTGGCAGTTGAAGAACCCCAGGTGGCGGGAGAGCGCGGCGCGGTAGCGCGGCGGCTCCGGGTAGAGCACGCGCAGGGCGGGCTCGATGGCGTAGGCGAATCCCAGGTTCTGCATGCCGCGCCGGTTCCAGGCGGCCTGCAGGAACAGGGAGCGCCAGAACACGTGGGCGAGCACCCTCGGCGGCACCGTCGGCGTCGCGGAGGGCGGACTCACCGCGGGACCCTCCCGAGGAGGAGGCCCGCCGCCGCGGCGCAGGCGAGCGCGGCGAAGAAGGTCAGCGAGGCCTCGCGCGCGCGGAGCGCCCTCGCGCCCGAGGCGCAGGCGATCGCCGCGAAGGCGAGCCAGCCGATCCGGAGCGGCGCGTCGGCGGAGGGGAGCGCCCGCAGCAGGCGCGGGATCAGCACCGCGGCCGCGGCGGCGCCGGCGGGGGCGAGGACCGCGGCGATGGCGAAGGGGGCAGCCAGGCCGAGCAGGTTCACGTCCACCACCCGCGGGCGCTCGGCCGCGAGCGCGGCCACCGCGCGGTTCGAGAGCCGCTCGTTCCAGATCTCGACGAGCCGGTCGCTCTTGCGGCCGAGGAGGGCGAGGGGCGCGCAGATCAGGACCGCGAGCACGGCGACCTCCGGCGTCACGCCCGTCCCCAGCGCACGCCCGGCCAGCACCGCCCCCCCCGCGATGGCGGCGGTCCCGAGCGCCTCGTGCACCGGCAGCGCCGCGCCGAGGTTCACCGAGCCGAGCCAGAGGAGCTCGAGCGGTGGGGCCACCACCACCCCGCCCGCCGGGTCCCCCAGCGCCCACCCGGCCGCCGGGGCGAGGGCGATGGGCCGCGAGAGCATGGCCTGGAGGAAGCCTTTTCGCTCCACGGCGGCGAGGCCGGCGACCAGGGCGAGGACGAGGTAGCCCAATCCCGGACAGTCTAACCTAACGACCGGCCCCGTACCGGCGTTCGATCTCCTCCAGCCCGGCGGGGGGCTCGGAGGGGATGGAACGCGCCTCGATCTCGAACCCCTCCGCCGCGAGCGCCTGCAGGCGCGCGATCTCCTCCGCGGTGAGGAAGACCGAGGGCGTGACGGCCCGGCGCGCGGCGGAGAAGTGGACGTTGCCGAGATTCACCTTGCGTGCGAGCGAGGGGGCGAGCCCGGCGGCGCGGGCGCGGGCGAGCGTCGCCACGTCGCGCACCAGGACCAGGACCGGGGTGGGGGAGGCCGCCAGCGCCGCCCAGTCCACCTGCGCGACCGGCATCACGCGGGCGGGGAGCCCGGGCGGCACGCAGAGCGTCATGGCGGCGCGGGCCAGCTCGCTGGCCGCGGCCTCGTCGTCGGCCACCACCACCTCGCGGATCCCGAGCCTCGGGATCCAGGTCTCCAGGATCTGGCCGTGGAGGAGGCGGTTGTCGACGCGGACGAGGGCGATCACGGTGGAGGGACGCGGGGGCGCCTCCGGCCATTCACCTAGTGGCGGCTGGTGCGGGCGCGGGTCCGGAGCAGCTCGCTGGCGAGCGTGATGTTCTTCTGGCCGTACCCGGTGATGAGCTCGGCCGCCTGCTGCAGGGTGAGCTTCTCGGCCCGGACGCCGGCGAGCTTCAGGATCATGGGCAGGTTCACGCCGGTGACCACCTCGATCCGCTCGTCGAGGAAGGTGAGGGCCAGGTTGGCGGGCGTCCCGCCGAACATGTCGGTGAGCACCAGCGCGCCGTCGCCCCGGTTCACGCGCTGGATGGCCTCGCCCAGCCGCGCGCGCTGCTCCTCCATGGGCGCGCCCGCGCCGATGGAGACCGCCTCGCCCTGCTCGATGGGCCCCACGATCCCCTCGGCGGTGTGCAGCAGCTCCTCGGCGAGCCGACCGTGCGTGGCGATGACGAATCCGACCATGTCACCTTCTCCGGGCCGGGGCGCAACCGCTCCGCGGCCTCGCTCGGGATCCGGGAACCCCGAGGCGCGGGACCCTATGCCCCATCCGACGGCACGGCGCTACTCCTTTTCGACGTCCCGGTGCCAGAGGCGCACCGGCTGGCCGGACTGCTCCAGGCGCTGGGCGAGCGCCTGGGCGAGCGCCACCGAGCGGTGCTTCCCGCCGGTGCAGCCGATCGCGACCGTGAGGTAGCTCTTGCCCTCCGCCCGGTAGCGCGGGAGCAGGAACGCCGAGAGGTCCGCGAGCCGCTCCAGGAAGGCCTTGGCGTCGGGCTGGCCCAGGACGTAGGCCGCGACGCGCGGGTCGGTGCCCGGGAAGGGGCGCAGCTCCGGCAGGAAGTACGGGTTGGGCAGGAAGCGGACGTCGAGCACCATGTCCGCGTGGGTGGGGATCCCGAACCGGAAGCCGAAGGAGACCACCGTCACGCCCAGGCGCGACCCCTCCGCGCCCACGAAGCGGCGCGTCACCAGCCGCTTCAGCTCGTGGACGTTGAGGGTGGTGGTGTCGACGACCTCGTCGGCGAGGGCCTTGAGGTCGGCCAGGGCGCGGCGCTCGGCCTCGATGCCGTCGTGCACCGTGCCGCCCTCGCCGGCGAGCGGATGGCGGCGCCGGGTCTCCGAGTAGCGGCGCACCAGCGCGTCGTCGGAGGCGTCGAAGAAGAGGACCTCCACGTCGCTCCCCTTCTGCCGGACCTCCTGGATGGTGCGCGGCGCCTCGGAGAGGAACCGCCCCTCGCGCGCGTCGACCACCAGCGCGATCCGGGAGACCTCGCCGGCGGTGTGGCCGGACAGCTCCAGCAGCTTCTCCAGGAAGACGATGGGGAGGTTGTCGACGCAGTAGAAGCCGGCGTCCTCCAGCGCGCGCAGGGCGGTGGACTTCCCCGACCCCGAGACGCCGGTGAGGATCACCACCTGCGGCCCGCCCGGCCCGACGCCCTCGGTCATTCGACGTCCAGCTCTCCGGCGCGGCTCCCCGGCGCCACCGCGATGGCGCGGTTGAGCCGTTCCTGGAACTCGCGCGCGGAGTGGTGCCCCTGCAGCTTGAGCAGGTGGTTGCGCGCCGCCACCTCGACGATGGTCGTCATGTTGCGCCCGGGCCGCACCGGGACGATGAGCATGGGGATCTCCACGTCGAGGATGCGGAACTTCTTCTCCTCCACGCCGAGCCGGTCGTACTCCACGTTCGGGTCCCACTCCACCAGCTCCAGCACGATCTCGATCTTCTTGCGCTCCCGGATGGCGGCCACGCCGAACAGGTCCTTGATGTTGATGATCCCGAGCCCGCGGATCTCCATGTGGTGCTTGATGATCTCGGAGCCGGCCCCGTAGACCGAGTCCGGCGTGCGGCGCTTGACGTCGACGATGTCGTCGGCCACCAGCCGGTGGCCGCGCATGATGAGGTCGAGCGCGATCTCGCTCTTGCCGATGCCGCTCTTCCCCAGCAGCAGGATGCCGACCCCGAAGACGTCCAGCAGCACGCCGTGCATCGAGGTCTGCGCGGTGAGGATGTCCTCCAGGCAGTTCTGGACCGCCTCGATGAAGGTGGAGGAGAGCTGGGAGGTCTGGAGGATGGGGACGCCGAACTCCTCGGCCGCGGCGATCATCTCCGGCGTCGGGTCGAGCCCCTTCGTCACCGCCAGCGCGGCGACGTCCTGCGAGAAGAAGGCGCGGAGCACCTCCACCGCCCGCTCGCGCGGCAGCGTGCGCAGGTAGCTCATCTCGGTGTTGCCGAACACCTGCAGGCGCTCCTTGTGCAGGTACTCGGTGAACCCCGCCAGCACCAGCCCGGGCTTCTGGATCCGCGAGGAGCTGATGCGGCGGGACAGTCCCTGCCTGCCCGCCACGAGCGAGAGGCGAAGGTCGAAGTTCTTGTCGTCGAGGAGGGCCCCGACGCGGATGGCGTCCATCGGGTGCGAGTCTAACCGAGCGCGGTCACTCGGTCGACACGGGGGCGGGCGTCCTCGCCGGCGGCTCGGCGAGGAGGGCCTCGACCAGGACGGGGAGCGCGTCCAGCAGGGCCTCGTCGCCGGCCCCCTTGAGGCGCCGGGAGACGGAGGCAGCCTGGGACGCCCGCTTGGGATCGAGGGAGGCGATGTTCACGACGAGCGAATCACCGACCCGCCCCACCGATCCCCGGATCACCCGGTCGGCGCCCAGCGCCCCGCCCAGCTCGGCGATGCACCCCGACTCGGCGCAGCCCAGCATCTGCCGCTGGTGCTCCACCCCGAGGAGCGCCGCCACGTCCGAGGGCGTCACCACCGAGACGCCGGCGTGGCGCCGCAGCTCGCCGGCCAGGGCCTCGTCGAAGACCCGCGCGGTTCGCTCGTCGACGCCGGCGAGCGTGGCCAGGGGGACCAGGACCACCTTGAGCTTCCGGACCGGCCCCGACGGGCGGGCGCAGCGGACGCGCACGGTGGTCGGGCTCCAGACGTTCACCACCCGGAACCCGGGGACGGTGGTGAGCACCTGGCCGACCCCGTTCGCGAAGGTGACCTGGTTCTCCACCTCGGCCGCGCCGCCCGGGCAGATCTGGTCGAGCCGCACCGGCCCGGACACCTCGAAGAAGCCGTTGACCAGGCCGTGGTGCCAGTTCTCGCGCGGCTCGCCGTCCTCGGCCACGGCGCGCCGCTCGTAACGGATGGTGTAGCAGCCGGCGAGCGCGGCGGCGGTGGCCAGGGCGGCGGCGCGCACCCTCACCGCTTCACCTCGGCGCACTCGACCACCACCGTGCGCGGCGACCAGATCCCGAGGGTGAAGAGATCGGCGAGGACGTCGAGGAAGCCGGCCTCGTTGCGCCAGCGGGCGGCGCCGTCGGGGCAGGCGGCGTCGAGGTCGATGCGCGCCTCGCCGGTCAGCCCCCAGAAGAAGAAGTGGACCGTCTGCTCGACGCGGCGCGGGCTGACGGGGATGCCCGCGTCGTAGCGCACCACGTGGCAGGCCGCCAGCGCCAGGGCGGCCACGACGCAGGCGATCCTCGGGGCCAGGGTGCGCACGACCCCGAGCGTACCGGGTCGCGGTGCCCGTTTCCACCCTCACGGGTCCCTCCTCGCCGGTCCGGTCCCGGGGGCGCGCGTTGACGCTAGACTGCCCGGGTCACTACATTCCCGCGCCGATGCAGCTCAAGATCCTCTACCACGGCAACTGCTTCGACGGCTGCGCCTCGGCGGCCCTCTTCGGCCGCTTCTTCCGGGAGCGGGAGGGCGCGCGCCTCCACGGCATCCGGCACCACCCCGTCCAGCACCAGCTGGGCGATCCGTTCCCGGCCGACGCCTTCGACGCGGACGTGAACGCGTGCCTCGACTTCCGCTTCTCGGCGTCGCCCCGGCTTCACTGGTGGTTCGATCACCACGCCAGCGCCTTTCCCACCCCCGCCGACCGGGCTGCGTTCGAGCGGGACCGGAGCGGCCAGAAGTTCTGGGATCCGGCCGCCCCCTCCAACACGGGCTTCACCGCGCGGGTGCTCGACGAGCGCTTCGGCTGGCGCGCCCCCGACCTGGTCGAGCTGGTGCGCTGGGCCGACGTCATCGACAGCGCGCGCTTCCCCGACGCGGCCACCGCGGTGCGGCTCCAGGAGCCCGCCCTCCAGCTCATGACGCTCCTCGAGGCCACGCAGGATCCCGCGGTCCCGAACCAGGTCATCGAGGCGATGCGCACGCGGCCGCTCGCCGAGATCGCGGCCGAGCCGTGGGTGCGGCGGCCGCTGGAGCCCATCCTGGACCGGCACCGGAAGACCGTGCACGTGGTCCGGCGGCTGGCCCGGCTCCGCGACGGCGTGGTCGAGATCGACCTCGCCGACACCGGGGTCGAGGGGGCCAACAAGTTCATCGCCTACGACCTCTTCCCGGAGGCGCGCTACACGGTGGTGGTGTCGCGCGACCCGCGGCGCGCCAAGGTCTCCGTCGGATCGAACCCGTGGTCCGCGGTGCCCCGCACCCACGACATCTCCAAGCTCTGCGAGCGGTACGGCGGCGGCGGCCACCCGGTGGTCGGCGCCATCTCGCTCCCGCCCGACCGGATCGACGAGGCGCGGCGCGTCGCCGGCGAGATCGCCGCTGCGCTGCGGGGGGAGCCACCCGGATGACGCCCGGCGAGTACATCCTGGTCGTCGACGACGACGCCGACTTCCGTGAGGCGATCTGCGAGGTGCTGGGCGAGGCGGGCTACCCGGTCCAGCAAGCCGAGAACGGCGAGGTGGCGCTCTCCCGCGTCGGCGAGGAGCTGCCCGGCATCGTGCTCCTGGACTTGAAGATGCCGGTCCTCGACGGGTGGGGCGTGATGGAGCGGATGCGCAACGACGCCAAGGCGGCGGCCGTTCCCATCCTCATCCTCTCCGCCTACGGGTTCGAGTGGGAGGCGGAGCTGCTCGGGGCCCAGGGCTACATCCCCAAGTCGGTGGGCATGGACGAGATCCTGGATCGGGTGCGCAAGGCGGCGGGATCGCCGCCGCTGCGGCACTGAGGGGACGCCCGCCGGGTCAGCGCCCGCGGCGCCCCCCGCCGGCGAGGTCGGCCCGCGTCACGGCGCCGTCGCCGTGGCGATCGGCGATGGCGTCGAGCGCGGCGTTGAGCGCGCGCCGCCGGTCCTCCGGCCGCTGCGCCGCCCCGGCGGCCTGTGCCGGCGCGAACAGGTCGAGCTGCCCGCGGTCCGGCGGGGAGGCGAACCCCGAGACCGACACGCCCGTGAGCCGGACGGCGCGGTCGAGGTCGACGCGGGCGAGCTGCGCGCGCGCCGCCTGGAAGATGGCGCCGTCGTCGTCGGTCGCGTCCGGGAGGGTGGTGCGGCGGGTGATCAGGGTGAAGTCGGCGTACTTCACCTTGAGCGTCACGGTGTGGCCGCGCAGGCCCGCCACGCGCAGCCGGCGGGCGACCCGCGCCGCCTGTGAGAGGATCTCCCGCTCCAGCGGCTCGCGCCCGGTGAGGTCGTCGGAGAAGGTGTCCTCGGCGCCGACGGACTTGGCCTCCTCGTCGGCGACCACCTCCCGCGGATCGTTTCCCTCGGCGAGCGCGCGGAGTCCGCGGGCGTGGGTCGCCCCGATCGCCGAGGCCAGCACCGCCTCCGGGGTGCGGGCCAGATCGCCGATGGTGGCGATCCCGAGCTTGCGGAGCGCGCCCTCGGTGACCGCGCCGACGCCCCAGAGCCGGCCCACCGGCAGCGGCGCGAGGAACGCGCGCACGCCGCCCTCGGGGACCACCACCAGCCCGTCGGGCTTGCCCAGATCCGTCGCGATCTTCGCCGCGAGCTTCACCTCGGCGACGCCGGCCGAGACGGCGAGGCCGGTCTCCGCGCGCACCGACCGCTTGATGGCGTGGGCGATGTCGCGCCCTCCGCCATGCAGGGCGCGGCTCCCGGTCACGTCCAGGAAGGCCTCGTCCAGGGAGAGCGGCTCGACGAGCGGCGTGAAGCGCCGGTAGATCCCGAACACGCGTTCCGACAGGGCAGAGTACCGGTCGAAGCGCGGCGCGAGGAACACGCCGTCCGGGCAGAGCCGGTGGGCCCGCGCGCTGGGCATCGCCGAGCGGACCCCGAACCGCCGCGCCTCGTAGCTCGCGGCGCAGACCACGCCCCGCCGGGCCGTGCCGCCGACGATCACCGGCCTCCCCCGGAGCGACGGGTCGTCGAGCTGCTCCACCGACGCGTAGAAGGCGTCGAGGTCGAGGTGCAGGATGGTCGGCCGCCGATCCACGGCACACTCATACGCCCCCGGCACCACGGAGGCAGCGCCGTCGTCCCGCATGGGGATGCACCCGGGCTTGACCTTGGTCAATCGGCCCGGTAATGACCCGCTTGCATGGACGGCTCCGTGGCGAACGTGCGGCGCGTCGGTCCTCCCCGCCCCGGGATCGCCGAGCGGATCTGGGACGCTGCCCGGACGGAGTTCTCGAGGCGCGGCTATCACGGTGCGCGCGTCCAGGGCATCGCCCGCGGCGCCACCTGCAACGTCGCCCTCATCTACCGTCACTGGGCGTCAAAGCGGGCGCTCTACCTCGACATCCTGCGCGCCGTATGGGTCTCCGCCGCCGCCGAGATCGCGACCCTCGTCGAGGGCGGGCCGGACGGCCCCGAGGCCGTCGTCTCCGCGTACCTCGACGCGATGATGAAGGACCCGATGGGCGCCCAGATCCTCATCCGCGAGTTCCTGGACGGTGCGCCGTTCCTCTCCGCCCTCGCCGGCACCGAGCCGGCGCTGCTCGAGCCGGTGCGGCAGGCGGCGGCGACGCTCGGGGCGCACCGCCCCGACGCGTCCGGCGTGGAGCCCATCCTCGCGGTGGTGACGGTGGGCGGCCTCGCCGCGCTGGTCGCGTCCGCGCAGGAGGCCTCGCGGCCGTTCCTCCCCGAGCCGCTCCCGCCCGACGTCTGGCGGAATCACGTGTTCGAGCTCCTGCTGCACGGGCTCGCGCCCGGCCGTGCGCCGGACGGCTCGAACGGCACGCTGAGCAGCGCCGGGGGCGCGGCTGGCGCGCACGGTGGCCTGAACGGCCCGCGGTGACGCGCGCGGCCCGCGCCGCGCCAACGCCATGGCGCCGGGCCAGGCAGGGCGCTACTCTCGCCCGCCATGCGAGCCGATGTCGTGGTGGTGGGCGCGGGGGTCCAGGGATGCGCCGTCGCCCTGCGCCTCGCCCAGGCGGGCCGGAGCGTCGTCGTGCTGGAGCGCTCCATCCCCGGCGCGGAGGCCTCGAGCGCGGCGGGCGGCATCCTCTCGCCCGGCGTCGAGGCGGTCGAGCCCGGCCCGTTCTACTCCCTCTGCGCCGCGTCGCTCGCCCGGTACCAGGCCTTCGTGCGGGAGCTGGAGCAGCTCACCGGCCTGTCGGCCGGGTGGCGCGGGGGCGGCACGCTGGAGGTCGCCTTCGACGACGCGCACGCGCGGGTGCTGGCGTCGCGGGCCGAGAAGCTGCACAAGCACGGCATCCCGGTGGAGGTGCTCGACGACGGGGAGGTCCGCGGCCTCGAGCCCGGCCTCTCCGGCGCGGCGCGCGGCGCGCTCTGGTTCCGGGAGGAGGCGTCGCTGGACCCGCGGCTCCTCGCCCGCGCGCTCTCCATCGCGGCCCACGGCGCCGGCGCGCGCTTCGTCACCGGCCAGGTCCGGCGCATCCTCGCCGAGGGGGGGCGCGCCGCCGGCGTGGACCACGAGGCGGGGCGGATCGACGCGGGTGCCGTGGTCCTGGCGGCGGGCAGCTGGAGCCTGCTGGTGGAGGGCCATGGCCTGCCCCCCGGCGCCGTCCGGCCGGTTCGCGGCCAGATGGCGGTGATGGACACGCGGCCGCCGCTCCTCTCGCGCGTCGTGTTCTCGGGCCGCGGCTACGCCGTCCCGCGCGCCGACGGCCGCATCCTCGTCGGCTCGACCATGGAGGAGGTCGGGTTCGAGAAGTTCGTCACCGCGGGCGGCCTCCACGCGGTGCTGGGCATCGCCCTCGAGATCGCGCCGGGCCTGGAGCGCGCGCCCGTCGTCGAGACCTGGGCCAACTTCCGGCCGGCGAGCCCGGACGGCGAGCCCATCCTCGGACCCGGGACCGTCCCCGGGCTCTTCTACGCCACCGGTCACACGCGAAACGGGATCCTGCTCTGCCCCATCACCGCGGACGCCGTCTCCGCGGCGGTGCTCGGGACCGCGCCGCCGGTCGACCTCGCGCCGTTCTCCCCCGCGCGCCTCGCTACTCGACCCAGTCCGCGATGAAGACGTTGGTCTCGTGGGGGCGGCTGCCGTTCCGGTTCGAGGCGAAGACGAGCTGCTTGCCGTCCGGCGAGAACATCGGGAACCCGTCGAACCCCTCGAACGTCGTCACCTGCTCGAGCCCGGTGCCGTCGTCGTTCACGAGGTAGAGGTCGAAGTTCCTGCCCTTCGGGTCCTTCAGGTTCGACGAGAAGATGATCCGCTTCCCGTCGGGGAGGAAGTACGGCGCGAAGCTCGCCACGCCGAGCTTCGTCACCTGGCGCTTGTTCCCGCCGTCCGCGTCCATCGTCCAGATCTCCAGCGGGATGGTCGGGCGCACCATGCCGGCCTCGAGGAGCTCGCGGTAGGCCCCCTCCTCCTGCGGCGTCGACGGGCGGCTCGCGCGCCAGACGATCCGCTTCCCGTCGCGGGAGAAGAAGGCGCCGCCGTCGTAGCCGAGCGCGTCGGTGAGCCGGGTCAGCCCGGAGCCGTCGAGCCGCATCTTGTAGAGGTCGAGGTCGCCGTCGCGCGTCGAGGTGAACACGATCCAGCCGTCGTCCGAGACGGTCGCCTCGGCGTTGTAGCCGGGGGCCGGCGAGAGCGGCCGCGGGTCGGAGCCGTCCGCGTTCGCGACCACGATCTGGTAGTGGTAGAGGGGCCAGACGTAACCCTGGCTCATGTCGGGCCGCGGCGGGCACTGCGGCCCCTCGGTGGCGGCGTAGAGGAGCCGGCGGTCGCCGGGGAGGAAGTAGCCGCAGGTGGTGCGGCCCGCGTCGCGCGAGACCTGGCGGACCTCGCTGCCGTCCGTCCGCATCACGTACTCCTGGTCGCAGCCGTGGCCGTCGCGCGTCGACTGGAAGACGAGCCAGCGGCCGTCGAAGCTGAAGTACGCCTCGGCGTTGTCGCCGCCGAAGGTGAGCTGGCGGACGTTCCGGAGGTGCCGCTCCCCGGGGTACGCGAGCGGCGCGCCCGCTGCCCCGGAGGCAGGAGCCGGGCGGTCGGGGACCGCGGAGGTCGCGACGGGGTGAGCGGGCGTGCGGGCGCAGGCGAGCGCGGCGAGGGCGAGGGGGAGCGCTTTCCTCATGCGCCCATGCTGTCGGCCCGCGGCCCGGACGGGCGCTCCCCGAGGGGTGCGGCCCCGCCGGAGCGCGCCGGCGATGTCGTCCGTCGTGGGAGCGCAGGGCCAGGCGGATGGGCGGCGAGATCCCCCGCTTACAGGGGATCCGACGGTCCGCTCGCCCGGGGGCCCCTCCACTTGGTGCCGCGCCCGATCCTGTGGCAAGCTCGCGCCGATGCTCCGGTCTCCCCGGCGGGCCGCCGTCCTCCTCGTGGCGGCCGTTTCGTGCGCGCGCACCCCCGCTCCTGCGCCCGGCGTCCCCGCGCCTGCCGCGGCGCGGGCCAACGCCACGGCCCAGGGCTCGCTCCGCGCGCCGGGGCCGCCGCGGGCCTCCGGGCTCGACCGCGTCCGGCCACCGCCGCCGCCGTGCCTCCCCGGTCAC